>Ga0075421_100013973_pt1 | contig 10019 bp, 10 predicted proteins | sample SoiMetdeltSBSDD5_FD_75292 | JGI IMG/M metagenome (GOLD analysis project Ga0075421, IMG submission 75292) | Bulk soil microbial communities from a Populus tree surrounding site in Tennessee, USA - Soil MetaG P. deltoides SBSDD5 | ecosystem: Environmental > Terrestrial > Soil > Tree plantation... | reverse complement strand
CTTCCTCACCCACGAGCGCCCAGTAGGCGTGCTCGCCGAGCAGGTGACGCGGGAAGACGCCGCGCGGAGCCGCGCGCGCGACCGCCGCGGCGTGGCGCGCCGGCGAGACGGCGAGCTCGATCGGCACGACGGCGACGCGGGCGATGCCGACGCCGCTGCGCGGCGGCAGCTCGATGCGCAGGAAACGCGTGTCGAGCTCGCCCGGGTCGAGCCAGCGCTGCGCGCCGCTGCCGCGCGCCGTGTGCGCGAGCTCGCGCCAGGCGGCGCCGTCGTCGGAGGCGAGCAGGCGGCACGCGGGCGCCGTCGCCCCAGCGAAGTCCACGCGCAGCCCGCCGATCTCGCTCTGCGCGCCGAGGTCGAGCTCGAGCCACGGCTGCGCGTCGTCGCGCGAGGCTCGCCAGCCGCTCTGCGCGTCGGCTTCGAGCGCGCGCAGGGCCTCGTGGCCCGCTGTCGCGCTCGAGGCCCGCGCGCTGCGCACGCGCGGCGCTCCGACAACCAGCTCGCGCGCCTCGATTTGCAGGCTCTCGACGACGAGCGTGCCCGCGGCGCCGGCGTCCGACGCCAGCGCCAGCTCGATCGCGCCGAGGCGATCGGGGTCGCCGCCGCTGCGCGGTCCCCACGCGAACTCGAGATTCGCGCGGCGGAAGACGATCCGGTGGCCGCCCGGCGCCGGCGTGAAGTCGCGCCGACGCCACCACCACACGTTGGTGCCGCTCGAGTCGATGAGCTTCAGCTGCAAGGTGGTGGGCTGCGCCTCGCCGCGCAGCACGAGCGCGACGACGTAGTGCGCGGGCAACGAGAATTCGAAGTCGCGCCGCACGATGGCGAAGGCGCCATGGCCTTCGAGCGCGAAGTCGAAGCGCAGCGCGCTGCCCTCGTCGGCGAGCTCCGCGCGCGAGCCATTCGACGCCTGGGCGCGCCACTGCGCGGCCTCGCCCGGCCACAGCGTGAGGTCGGCGGTCAACGGAAGTTCGGCTTGCGCTTCTCGATGAATGCGCGCACGGCTTCCTTGTGCTCGGGTGTCTCGTAGCACTCGAGCAGGTATCGGGTCTCGCGGCGCTGCGCCTCGAGCAGGTCGGTCTCGCAGGCGTTGCGCGTCAGCAGCTCCTTGATCATGCGGAGCTGCGGGCCGGGATTCGCGCCCATGCCGCGCGCCAGCTCGAGCGACGTGTCGAGCAGCGCTTCGGGCGCGACGAGGCGATCCGCGAGGCCGGCATCGAAGGCCTCCTGGCCGTCGAGCAGGCGGCCCGAGAGACACATCTCACTGGCGCGCCCGAAGCCCATGCGCTGCACCAGGAAGTGGGTGCTCGCGAGCTCGGGCACGATGCCCATGCGGATGAAGAACATCCCGAAGCGCGCCTGCTGCGACGCCACGATCACGTCGCAGGGCAGGATCATGGTCATGCCGACGCCGACGGCCGCGCCGTTCACCGCTGCGACGAGCGGCTTCGACTGGCGCAGCAAGCTCACCCAGTCCACGCGCGCGGGCATGCCGCCCTGACCGTGGGCGGTGTCCTCGCCCGGGTCGGTGCCGTCGAGGCGCGTCTGGAAGGTGTCCTGCATGTCGGCGCCCGCGCAGAAGCCGCGCCCCGCGCCCGTCATCACGATGGCGCCGACCGCCGGATCGTCGTTGGCGCGCTCGAGTGCGTCCACCTGCTCGAGGGCCATGCGCGGCGTCCACGCGTTGAGGCGATCCGGGCGGTTCAGGGTGATGAGCGCGACTTCGCCGCGAAGCTCGTAGCGAATGCTGGTGTAGTCCACGTGCCTGCCTCCGAGTTGCCGATTCTCCCGTCCGCAAGTGCGCCGAGTCAAGCGCCGGCCGCATCAAGCGCGCGGGACGCTGCGCCGATCCGCTCGGGTCGACGGGAGAAGTGGCGTGCGCATCGCTCTGGCAGTGGACGGGACCCGGGGTGACGTGCATCCGATGCTCGCGCTCGGCGAGGCGCTGCGCGCGCGTGGCCACGACGCCCTCCTGTGCGCGCCGCCCGACTTCGCCGATGACGCAGCTCACGCCGGCGTGCCCTTCCACCCGGTCGGCGTCTCCGCGCGCGCCTACCTGTCCGAGCACGCGGAGTTCGTGCACGGAACGATGCGCGCATCGATGCTGGCGGCGCGCGAGTACCTGCGCTCGAACATCGTGCGGCAGTTCCGCGAGCTCGCGCGGGCGGCGCAGGGCGCCGACTGGATCCTGGCGGCGGGCGTTCAGCTCTCGGCGGGCTCGGTCGCGCAGGCGATCGGCGCGCGCCATCGCTTCGTCGCCTACTGCCCCTCGGTGCTGCGCTCGTCGCAGCAGACACCTTTCGTCGTGCAGCGCGCCGAGCTGCCGACCTGGCTGAACCGGCTCGCCTGGTGGGCGCTGGTCCAGATCTTTGCCGCGACCCTGCGCGACGTCGTCGCGGGCGAGCGCGCGCAGCTCGGCCTGCCGCCGGTCCGCGATCTCTACGCGCTGATGCTGAGCGAGGCGCCGATCTTCGCCGCGGAGGACCTGCTGGCGACGCCTGCGCCCGACCTCGCGGCGAAGGTCGCGCGCGTGGGCTGTTTGCATCCCTTCGAGGCGGAGCCGCTGCCCGAGAAGCTCGAGGCGTTCCTCGACGCCGGCGAGCCGCCCATCTACATCGGCTTCGGCAGCATGACCGATCCCGATCCCGCCGCGAGCACACGCCTCGTGCTCGACGCCGTGATGCGCGCCCGTGTGCGCGCCGTGCTCTCGGCCGGCTGGGCGGGGCTCGGCGATGCGCCGCTGCCGGAGAACGTCATGGTCGTGGGGTCGCTCTCGCACCCTGCGCTCTTCCGGCGAGTCGCCGCAGTCGTACACCATGGCGGCGCGGGCACGACGACGACGGCGGCGCGCGCCGGCGCGCCGCAGATCCTCGTCCCCCACGTGCTCGACCAGTTCCACTGGGCTGCACGTGTGGCGCGCCTCGGGCTCGGACCGCCCGCGCTGCCGCGCCGCGGCCTGCGGGCGGAGCAGCTCGCAGAGGCGATCGCGTCGGTGCGGGACAACGATCTCGTCGCCGAGCGCGCCGCGCAGTTAGGCTCGCGCTTGCGCCATGCCATGCGCACGCGGCCGCACCCGGCGGACCTGCTCTTCCCGCGCTGAGCTGGTGAGAACGCGCGCGCGCAGGCTAGGCTGCGGCGATGCCTCCCCTCCTCGACCGGCTCCTCCTCACCGCGAAGCTTCTGCCGGGCCTGCCGAAGCTCACCAAGCACAAGCCGGACGGGACGAGCACGGTCGCGGATCTCGTCGAGGCGCAGGCGAAGCAGCGCCCGGTGCAGCCGTTCCTCCGCTACGCCGACCGCGAGCAGAGCTACGCCGAGCTCAACGCCGACGCCAACCGGATCGCGCACTGGGCGCGTGCGCAGGGCGTCGTGCGTGGCGACGTCGTCGCGCTGTGCATGGAGAACCGCGCCGAGTACATCGCGATCTGGCTGGGCATTGCGAAGCTCGGGGCCACGAGCGCGCTGATCAACACGAACCTCACGGGTCAGCCGCTCGCACATGCGATCGCGACGTCGGGCGCGCGCCATCTCGTGCTCGGTGAGGAATGCCTCGACCGCTATGCCAGCGCTGCGCACGCGCTGCCGGCACCGCTCGCGGTGTGGATCGTGCGCGATCCCGAGCATGCGCGTGCGGACTGGCCGGCCGGCGCGCAGGACCTCGCCGCGGCGCTGCGCGAACAGCCGGAGCGCAATCCCGACGCGGCGCTGCGCGAGGGCGTCACGACCGGCGACGACCTCTTCTACATCTACACCTCCGGCACGACGGGATTGCCGAAGGCCGCCCGCTTCAGCCACCTGCGTTTCTTGAACATGGGCGCCATCTCCGCGTTCGCGCTCGGACTGCGTCCCGCGGACGTCCACTACTGCGCGCTGCCGCTCTACCACTCGGCCGGCGGCGCGATGCTCGTCTCGTCGGTGATGGCGGCGGGCTCGTGCATGGCGCTGCGGCGCCGTTTCAGCGCGAGCCGCTTCTGGGACGACATCCGCCGCTTCGACGCGACCTGCTTCCAGTACATCGGCGAGCTGTGCCGCTACCTGCTCCAGCAGCCGCCCTCGGCCGACGACCGCCGCCACCGCGTGCGCGCGATGATCGGCAACGGACTGCGCGCGGACGTCTGGGCGCCCTTCCAGGAGCGCTTCGCGATCCCCATGGTGCGCGAGTTCTACGGCGCGACCGAAGGCAACGTCGCGTTCATGAACTTCGAGAACAAGGTCGGCTCGGTGGGGCGCTTCCCGTGGAAGGTCTTCACCAACGCGCGCATCGTCCGTTACGACCACGACACCGACCTGCCGGTGCGCGGCGCCGATGGTCTCTGCATCGAGTGCGGCGTCGACGAAGTGGGCGAGATGTTGGGGCGCCTGCCGAAGAAGGCGAACGATCCGACGGGCCGTTTCGAGGGCTACACCTCGAAGGAGGCGACCGAGAAGAAGCTCCTGCGCGACGTGTTCGAGCGCGGCGACGTTTGGTTCCGCACCGGCGACCTGCTTCGCCAGGACAAGGACGACTTCCTCTACTTCGTCGACCGCATCGGCGACACCTTCCGCTGGAAGGGCGAGAACGTGTCGACGCAGGAGGTGGCGGAGCAGCTCACGAGCTTCCCCGGGCTCCACATGGTGAACGTCTACGGCGTCGCGGTGCCGGGCTCGGACGGGCGCGCCGGCATGGCGGCCCTCGTGCTCGCGCCGGGCGCGCGCTTCGACGCCGACGCCTTCCACCGCCACGTGCAGGCGCTGCCGCGCTACGCCGCCCCGCTCTTCGTGCGGCTGCTCGCCGAGCAGGAGATGACCGGCACGTTCAAGATCCGCAAGGTGGATCTCCAGCGCGAGGGCTTCGATCCGTCCGTCATCGCCGACGCGCTCTTCCTGCGCGACGACAAGGCCGGCGCCTACGTGCCGCTGACGCGCGAGATCGCCGACGAGATCGCGCGCGGCACGCGCGCCCTCTGATCAGCCCTCGGTGATCGGCTGCGTCAGCCCTCCGTGATCGGAATGTGGCGCGGCTGCGAGCGCACCCGCACGAGCCACGCGCGCACCGCCGGGTAGGCGTCGAGATCGAAGCCGCCCTCGTGGGCCACGTGCGTGTACGCGTAGAGCGCGATGTCCGCGATCGTGTAGGTGTCCGCGACGAAGAAGTCGCGCCCCGTCAGGTGGTCCTCCATGACCCCCAGCGCCTCGTAGCCGCGCGCGCGGCGCATCTCCACTTCGGCCGGACGCTTCGCCGCTTCACCGGTGTGCATCCAGAAACGCACGACGGCGATGTACGGCTCGTGGCTGTACTGCTCGAAGAACATCCACTGGAGCACCTGCGCGCGGCCGAGGCGATCGGCGGGAAGCAGCGGCGTGCCCTCGGCCAGGTAGAACTGGATCGCATTCGATTCGGGCAGGCAGGTGCCGCCATCGAGCACGAGCAGCGGGATGCGCCCGTTGCGGTTCATGCGCAGGAACTCGGGCGTGCGCGTCGCTCCGCGGGTGATGTCGAGCTCGGTGCGCTCGTACTCGACGGCGAGCTGGTGCATCAGCAGCCGGACCTTGTAGCCGTTGCCGGATTCCAGGTAGTCGTAGAGCTTGAGCACGGACGCCTCCCCCTTTACCGGACCTTCGCGCTCGCTATTCGCTCGCGCTCGGGCATTCCGGCCCTCGCTCGGCTTCGCCTCGCTGCGCGTCGGCCGACTTGCGTCGGCCTCCTTGCGGGCGCCCGAGCATACGGCAGGCTAGGCCACCTGCATGGCCCGAAGACCCGCACCCCGCGCACCGCGTTCGCACTACATCACGCCCGAAGGCGTGATGAAGCTGCGCGAGGAGTACGACCGCCTCTGGACCGTGGAGCGCCCGCGCGTGACGCGTGAAGTCTCGGAGGCCGCCGCGCTCGGCGACCGCTCCGAGAACGCCGAGTACATCTACGGCAAGCGCCGGCTGCGCGAGATCGACAGCCGCCTCGAGTTCCTGAACAAGCGCCTCGAGGAGCTCATCGTGGTCGACAGCCCGGGCAGCGGCGACGGGCGCGTCGTGTTCGGCGCGTGGGTGCGCATCGCGGAGCAGGAGAGCGGCGAGGAGACGCTCTACCGCATCGTCGGCCCCGACGAGTTCGACGTGGAGTCGGGCCAGATCAGCATGGACTCTCCCGTCGGACGCGCGCTGCTCGGCAAGACCGCGGGCGACGAAGTGATGGTGCGACGGCCGAAGGGCGACGCGGTCTTCGAGATCCTCGAGGTGCGCTACCGGCGATGAAGCCCGCGCGGCGCGACCCGCCGTGAAGGCCGTGCGCTCGACCTTCGCGCGGTATCTGATGTTCGAGATCCCGGGCTGGGTCGTCGCGGCGGCCGTGCTCGCGTTGCTCGTGCACGAAGAGCAGCTGCCCGCGCGCACGGCGTGGATCCTGCTCGCGGTCTTCGTGGCCAAGGACTTCGCGCTCTACCCGGTGCTGCGCGTCGGCTACCAGCCGTCGTCGCCCGATGGCACCGCGTCGCTCGTCGGTGCGCTCGGGACGGCGCGCGAGCGGCTCGATCCCGAGGGTTGGGTGCGGGTCGGCGCGGAGCTGTGGCGCGCCGAGCTGGCGCACGGGCAGGCGCCGGTGGAAGCTGGCGCCGCGGTGCGCGTCGTCGCGGTGGACGCGCTCACGCTGCACGTGGAGCGCGCGTGACGGCGCGCGTCGCGCGTGCGCTCGTTGCGCTCGTCGCGGCGCAGGCATTCGCCGCGGCGCCGTCGCGCAGCGCCGAACCCGCGCCCGAGGATCCTCCTCTCTGTCGCGAAGCGATCGCCGCGCACCCGGACGAGAGTGCGCTAGCGGCGCTCACGCGCGCCGAGGACGATCTCGCGGCCCGCGCGCGCAAGGCGCGCGCCGAGGCGAAGAAGATCCTGCGCGAACATCTCGGCGACGGGACACAGGGAGGGCTGGCCGGCGGCGATCGCGCGGAGCCCCTGATGCGCCAGGCCGACGAGCTGCGCCGCGCGGGCAAGGTGATCTGCCACTGTCGTCAGCGGCGCGGCGACCCGCAGCGCAAGGACTGCGAGTTCCTCTACCCGGAACACCTGCCCTGAGCGCTGCGTGGGCCGCCCCCCACGTCGCCGCAGCGCGGACCCCGGCGTACTGTGCGTCCGATTCCAGGAGGTGGTGATGCCGCGTCTCTCTCTGTTCGCGAGCTTCGTGACGTCCGTGCTCGTCCTCGTCGCCGCCTGCGCCACGCCGGACCACTCCGTCGGGACGAGCAGCGCTCCCGCGCGCGATCTCGGTGTCAACGAGGCCAGCGAGATCGCGATGCAGGCCTACCTCTACGGCTACTCGCTGATCACCTCCGAGGTGACGCGCGTGCAGATGAGCAACGTGGCGAAGCTCGAAGAGCTGCGCGGCCCGATGAACCAGTTCATCAACGTGAAGCGCTACCCGCCCGCCGACTATCGCGGCGTCTCGGCGCCGAACGCCGACACGCTCTACTCGGTCGCCTGGCTCGACCTCGCCGAGCCGATCGTCTTCACGCATCCCGACATGGGCCGGCGCTTCTTCCTGTTCGAGATGGTCGACCTGTGGATGAACGTCTTCGACTCGCCCGGCACGCGTACGACCGGCGGGAAGGCGGCGAAGTACCTGATCACGGGTCCCGGCTGGACGGGCATCGTCCCAGCTGGCATGAGCCACATCCCGGTGTCGACCCGCTACATGGTGATCCTCGGCCGCACCTACGCGAACGGCACCGAGGCCGACTACCGAACGGTCAATACGCTCCAGGGGCAGTTCAAGCTCGTGCCGCTCTCGGCCTGGGGAAAGAAGTTCACCTTCCAGGCGCCGACGGTGAACGCAGACCCGGGCTTCAGCATGACCGACAAGCCGCAGTCGGTGATCCTCGCGCTCGGCACGAAGGGCTACTTCGACCTGATGATGCGGCTCATGGGCGAGGCGGCCCCGGCGGCGCACGCCGACGTGCCGCTGCTCGCGCGCATGTCGAAGCTCGGCCTCGAGCCCGGCAAGCCGTTCGACATGGCCGCGCTCGACGCGGACGTGCAGGCCGCCCTCCAGGACCTGCCGCACACGGCGCTCGCGCGGATCGAGGCGAACCGCGACGCCCTCGGCGAGATGCGCAACGGCTGGGTCATCACCAAGGGGCTCGGCGTCTACGGCACCGACTACATGAAGCGCGCGGTGGTCGCCGCGTTCGGCTGGCCCGCGAATCTCGAGAAAGACGCCGTCTACCCCTACACCGAGGTGGACGCGGAAGGGCAGAAACTCACCGGTGCGAACAGCTACACGGTGACCTTCCCGAAGGGCCACACGCCGCCCGCAAACGGCTTCTGGTCGATCACGATGTACATGGTCGACCAGGGCTGGTGGTTCGTGCCGAACAAGCTGAACCGCTTCACCGTCGGGCCGCGCAACAATCCGAAGCCCAACAAGGACGGCTCGCTCACGCTGCACTTCCAGCACGCATCGCCGGGCAAGGCCCGCGAGAACAACTGGCTGCCCGCACCCGAAGGCGAGTTCATCCTGATGCTGCGCATGTACTGGCCGAAGGACGCGCCGCCGCCGTCGATCCTCGACGGGAGCTGGACGCCGCCGCCGGTCGTGAACGTGGCGCCGACGCCGCTCTAGTCCTTCAGCTCGATGATGATCTCGTGGTACGTGCGTCCGCCGACGTTGCGAGCGATCTCGACACCTCCACGCGTCACGTAGAAGATCTGGCCGGGCACGACGTCGGCCTCGAGGTAGTCGCGGTACGGGCCCTGCGTGTCGGGCTCGGGCAGCACGGCCATGCGGTCGCCGTCGATCTGCACGAGGATGTGGTCGAACGCGTGGCGGTGCACCGGCCCCTGATGACCCGGCTCCATGCGCAGCTCCCAGACGCGGACGCGCTCGTTCTCGAAGATCACCCGATCCGCGATCGGTCCCTCCGCGCGCTTCTCCTCCGCCATGCTCCCTCCTAATACCCCTGCTCGAGGTCGACGACGCCCTCCAGCGGCTCTCCCGCGCGGTAGCGCCGCAGGTTCTCGACGAAGGGCAGGATCAGCTCCTCCAGCGCTTCCGGCGCGCTCCACGAGATGTGGGCCGAGAGGCGCACGCGCGGATGCGTGTAGAGCCAGTGCCCGGCCGGCAGCGGCTCGGGCTCGACGCAGTCGAGTGATGCCCGCGCGACGCGACCGACGTCGAGTGCTGTGCGCAGCGCCTCGTGATCGACCAGGGCGCCGCGCGCCACGTTGACGAGGTGGAGGCCAGGCTTCACCTGAGTGAGGAGATCCGCGTCGACCGCGTGGCGCGTCGCGCGCGTCACGGGCGCCGCCAGCACGAGGTGGTCGGCGTCGCGCACCAGCGCGCGCAGGTCGGTGACGATCTCCACGCCCGGCACGGGGCTCGGAGCGCGCGTGCGCCGGCAGGCGCGCACGCGCATGCCGAAGGCCTGCGCGAGCCGCGCGACCTCGCAGCCGATGCCACCGAGCCCGACGATGCCGAGCGTGCGGCCGCGCAGGCTGCCGAGCCCGGCGATGCTCCAGTGCTTCGGCGGCTCGGAGATCCACATCTCGGGCAGGTTCTTCTCGGCCGCGAGCATCATCGTCAAGGTCCACTCGGCGATCGGCCCGCCGGAGGCACCGCGCGCACAGGTGAGGAGCCGCCCGTCGAGCGCCTCGAACGGGAACTCATTGACGCCGGTGCCGTAGGTGTGGACCCAGCGCACGCCACGCGCGACGACGGCCGCCAGGTTCGGACTGCCCTTCGCGTGCGTGAGCAGCACCTCGCCGCGCGCGTCGTCCGGCGGCTCGCCCTGCATCGGCACGTGCGTCAGCACGACGTCGGGATGCGCGCGCCGCACCGGCTCGAGGAGCTGGAGCGGCAGATGGGAGAGCACGTGCAGGAGCGATCCGGCCTTCATGCGCGTGCCGGCGCGACGAGCCGCTGCACGAGCAGCGCGCGCTGGACCTGTCCGGTGGCGGCGGTGCGCGGCAGCGCATCCACCAGCTCGAGCCGGCGCGGCCGCTTGAACGGTGCGAGCTCCCCTTCGCAGTGGCGCTGGAGCTCCACGAGGGTCGGCGCGGAG
>Ga0075421_100013971_pt1 | contig 10019 bp, 4 predicted proteins | sample SoiMetdeltSBSDD5_FD_75292 | JGI IMG/M metagenome (GOLD analysis project Ga0075421, IMG submission 75292) | Bulk soil microbial communities from a Populus tree surrounding site in Tennessee, USA - Soil MetaG P. deltoides SBSDD5 | ecosystem: Environmental > Terrestrial > Soil > Tree plantation... | reverse complement strand
GTCTGGTAGATGTTCGGAATGCGCGGGCCGATTCCGAAGTAGTTGTCCCGGGTGCGCCGCAGGTAGCTGAACCAGACCTGGGCGTGGGTATTGTCGCTGAAGACTTTGGGGAAGTAAGCCTCGACCTCGAAGCGGCGGTAGAAGCGGATGGAGAACAGCAGCGAAGTGCGGAGCTCGACCCCGCGGAGACTGTCGGCCGTCGTCAGCTCGATGCCGAGGCCGATCCCGGCCCCCTGCTCGAAGCCGCCGAGGAGCGCGTTGATGTGCTTACCATAGAGCCCGATGGCGGTGCGGCTCTCGCGGAACGGCGCGTTCCGGCTGCGGTCCTTGAAGCGCCCGGACCGCCCGCCGATCGAGCCGGCCCCGAGGCCCCCGCCCTGCGGCACCCCGGACGGGGACGGCTCGGGCGCCGCCGTACTCTCCTCCGCCCCGGGCAGAGCGAGCGAATTCCGCACCGGAAAGAAATCGATCTTCGGGGCGGGCGTGGCGGGCCCTTCCGCCGGCGCCAGGCCGTCGCCCTGCGCCAGGACGGGCCGGGCCGCCAAGGCCCCGAGCAGGAGCGCTCCCGCCGCCACGAAGATGATTGATCTCAGTTGTGCCGTGGTCATGAATCGATCTCCTCAGTAATTATCTCTTCGACAAGGTGCCGACACCCTTCCCCGGCCCGATCTTCGCGCCGGATGGGAAGCCAATAAAGATAGCTGCAACGCGACTGCAAGTAAATGGATCGCTCGAATTTTCCGGGCGGCAGGGGGTGACCGCGGCTTGGAGACAATTGGCGCGGGCTGTTATACTTGCGGCGCCCGATGAAGAGCTTGGTTGGCACAGCCCGGCGCCTTCAGCCGCCAATCCTGGGCCTGTTTCTGACGAGTCTGGCCCTGATCGGGGTGTGCGGATGGCGAATTTTCGCGGCGGCTCGGCCCGCGACGCAGGCCGGCGGCGGCGCCGCCTACTCGCTCTCCGGGCGCGACGTGGCCGCCAAGGATCAGGCGCGCCAGCGCAACTACGTGCGGCAGCAGTTTGCCAAGGACTTCCGCGACCTGCAGCACACCTCGATCGGACTGTTGCGCGAGCACGAGAAGGGGCGGCTCACCGGCACGCGCCTGGCCCGAGACGTGAAGACCATCAACCGGTGCGCCAAGAGCCTGCGCCACCTCATGGCGCTCGGCGAGTTGCCGCCGCTGCCCGACGAGGAGGAGATCGATTCGGCCCGCGAGTTCGATCAGTCTATCCGACGCCTCTCGCGCGTGGTCTACAGCTTTGCGCACAACCCGCTGCACCAGAACAGCAAGGTCTTCGACCTTAAGCACGCGGCGCGCGCGCAGTCGGACCTGGCAGCCATCATCAGCCTCTCGAAGTCACTCGAGAACCAGGCGCGGGGATACGCCGCGGCCGCGGCCGCGGGCAACTGAGTTGACGATCAGCTGGCCACAGAGGCACCCCAGACACAGTAGATTGCTCAATGTTTCTCTGTGCCTCTGTGTCTCGGGGGCTATTTCCTGGCCTTCACCCAACTGAAATTTGCTATCCATAGCAGTTTGATGAAACGTCCTCTCCCGCTGATCCTCACCCTGCTCCCGGGCGTCGTGCTCGGCCTTTTCTTCTCCACCCGGGCGGCGAGCCAGGGGGACCTGCGCGCCGGTCCGCTCCCCGATTTCGATATCCGCGCCGCCCACGAGCGTTCGCGGGCCGCCCGTCAAAGCGGCGCCGCGCAGGTCCGCTGGGGCTCGCTCGCCGATGCGCCGAGCCGGCTTTTCTCTACGAGCGAAGCCCTCACGCGCCCGTCCGCGGCCGAGGACGCCGAGCGCGCCGCCCGGCGTTTTCTGCGCGAGCGGGAGGAACTCTTCCGGTTGCGCCCCGACGAAGTCGAGGAGTTGCGCGTCGCCCGTCGCTATCGCACGGGACACAACGGGCTGACGCACGTGACGTTGCAACAGCAGGTCGGAGGCATCGACGTCTTCCAGGGCGAGTTCACGGCGCACATGGACGGCGGCGGCGGCATCATCGCGGCGAGCGGCGAGTTGATCCCTGACCTAGCGCACGCCGTCAACCTCACCCGGCCGGCGCTCACGGCGGAGGCCGGGTTGCGGCTGGCGGCCGCTGCGGCGAACGCCGAGGTCCGCGGGACTCTCGCTCCGGCCTCCCCAGCGGAGGGCCCTGACGAGCGGCAAGAGTTCGACCGCGAAGGCGCGAGTGGCGCCTTCGCGCGCCGGGTGGGTGCGCGGCTGGTCTATTTCCCGCTCGCGGCCGGGCAGGCGCGGCTCGCCTGGCAGTTCATCCTCTGGCTGCGCGAGACGCCCGACGTTTACCTGATCCTGATCGACGCCGGGCGCGGCTCGCTGCTCTACCGCTACAACCTGACGGCGCACCAGGAGAACCCGCTCAAGCCCCACGGCCAGGTCTTCACCGGCGAGAGCCCGCGCCCGAACGCGCCCTATAGCGGCGACGAGGCGCCGCCTCTGGTCGAGCGCGAGGACGCACCGTTTCACGCGACCCCGTTCAACGTCAAGAGCGTCTTCCCTGTGAGCGACCCACACTTTGACTGGTGGGCGGGGGCGGCCGCCACAGTCCTGGTCGGCAACAACGCCGACGTCCGGCTGGACCGCGATGGGAACAACCAGCCCGACCCGCCGCGGCTCTCGGCCCCGGACGGCAACTTTTCCTTCCCGCTCGACTTCGCGCTCCAGCCGACGACCGGGAGCAACCAGCGCGCGGCTCAGGTCAACCTCTTCTACTGGGTGAACCGCTTCCACGACATCCTCTACGACTTCGGCTTCGATGAGGCCGCGGGTAATTTCCAGCGGGATAACTTCGGGCGCGGCGGGGCCGGCGGCGATCCGGTCATCGCCGACGCCCAGGACGGCGGCGGGATCAACAACGCGAACTTCACGTCCCCGCCCGACGGGGAGCCCGGCCGCCTCCAGATGTACCTCTGGTCCGGCATGCCGCAGCGCGACGGCGACTATGACCAGGGTGTCATCATTCACGAGTTGACGCATGGCCTGAGCAGCCGCCTGGTCGGCAACGGGACGGGGCTCGCCGGCGTCCACGGCCGGGGCTTGAGCGAGGGCTGGTCGGACTACTTCTCGGTGGCGCTCATGCGACGCGAGGGCGACCGGTCCGACGGCGCCTATCCAGTCGGCCAGTATGTCCGCGACAACCCCGCGCGCGGCGTCCGGCGCTACGCTTACAGCACCGACCCGCAGATCAACCCGCTCACCTTCGGCGACATCAAGCGCGGCACCGGGGCTCATGCCGTCGGCGAGATCTGGGGCAACATGCTCTGGGAGGCGCGCGCGCTGCTGATCGCGAGGCACGGCTTCGCCGAGGGCCAGCGCCAGAGCCTGCAGCTCGTCGTCGACGGGCTCAAACTGACGCCGGTGGCGCCGACCTTCGTCGACGCGCGCGACGCGATCTTGCTGGCCGACCGCGTCAACAACGGCGGGGCCAACCAGTGTCTGCTCTGGCAGGCCTTCGCCAAGCGCGGGCTCGGGCACGGCGCGGGCGCCTTCGACACCGCGGACGCCGCGCCGCGCGAGTCCTTCGAGCCGCCGGCCTTTTGCAGCGAAACGGGATTGCTCTCCCTCGACCGTAGCAACTACCTCGCCGGCGAGGAGGTCGGGATCAGACTCGGCGATCGCAACGCCCCCGCCCCACTCGCCGTGCAGGTGACGAGCACGGTCAGCGGAGACCAGGAGATCATCGCGCTCGAGCCGGACCCCGTCTTCGTCGGCAGCTTCAGCGGCAAAGTGCGTCTCGGGCCCGGCCGCGCGCGGCCCGGGGACGGGTTGCTTCAGGCGTCGGTCGAGGCCCGCGATCAGATCGTCGTCGCCTACCTCGACGCGCGCACGGCCACCGGCGGCGCGGCGCGCGTCGAGGCCCGCGCCGGGGTGGCGCGCGAGGCGACGGTCTTCGAGGATACGGTCGAGCGCGGGAATCAGGGCTGGATCGCGACCGGCGGGTGGGCGATTGCGGACGCCCGGGCGGCCTCGCCGACGCGGGCCTGGGCTGACAGCCCGGCCGGCAATTATGCGAGCAATAGCCGGGCCGCGCTGACATCGCCGCCGCTCGACCTGACGGATTTGACCGACGTGGTGCTGACTTTCGCGCAGAGCTACGACTTCGAGCGGAATTTCGACTTCGGCGTCGTCGAGTATTCGCTCGACGAGGGCGAGACCTGGTCGCGGGCCGCGGCCTTCACCGGGTCCCAGGCCGCCTTCAATCAGGCACGCGTACGACTGGACGCGCTCGCCGGCGCGACGCGCGCGCGCCTGCGCTTTCAGGTCCTCGCTGACGCGCTTCAAGAACGGGATGGGTGGTCGCTCGATGACCTACGCCTGCTCGCGCGCCCGGCCCGGGCCGAGGCGGTCCCGGCCGCCGGCCTCGTCGCGCCGGCGGTCACAGAGGTCAACCCGGCCTTCGGGCCGCCCGGCGGCGGCACCCGCGTCACGATCACGGGGGCCAACTTCTCCGAGACCGCTGAGACGAGCGTCAGCTTTGACGGCATTCCCGCGCCCTCCTTTACGGTGCTCGGCGGCATGACGATCGTCGCGACCGTGCCGCCGCATGCCCCGGGGGCGGCCACCGTCCGCGTCACCAACCGGCAGGGCGCGGCCTCGCTCGCCGGAGGCTTCACCTACTTCGTCAACGGCACAGCCGTGGGCGCCCCTTCCCTCCTGGCTCTCTTCCCCGCCTCAGGCTCGACGCGCGGCGGGACAGGCGTGACGATCATCGGCGACAATTTCACGCCGGAGACCGAAGTCCGTTTCGGCTCAGAGCTGGCGAGCTGGACTTTCGTCAACGCCCACACCCTGCGCGTCATCACCCCGCCGGCCTTCGGCGGCGCGGCCGGCCCGGTCAGCGTCTCGGCGAGGCGCCAGGACGGCGTGGGCGCCGCGCTGCCGGACGCGTTCAGCTACGCCGCCCCGTCGCCCCCGAGCCTCCGGGTGCTCAGCCCGAACGGCGGGGAGAAATTCTTCGTCGGCAATACCGTCACGATCCGCTGGCAGTCGTCGGATGATCGCCGGGTCGCGCGCCACCGCGTAGCCCTCTTCCGCGACTCGGGCGCCTCGCCCCCCGTGAGAATCCCGGTGGCTGACATCGCCGCCGATTTACCCGGCGAAGCGCAGTCCTGCACCTGGAGCGTCCCGGCGACTCTCCCGACGACCGGAGGGGTGCGAGTCGGCGTGACCGCAGTGGATGACGAAGGCGCCGAGACGCAGGCTTTCGCGGGCGGCGAGATCAACATTGCCCGGCGGTGGGAAACGGCGCCGCCCCTGCCCCTCGCGCTCCAGCGGCCGGCCGTCGCGAGCGATGGGAGGTTCATCTACGTCATCGGCGGCCGGACCTCGTCCTCGAACGCCTCGACCTCGGAGACGGTGCACCGCTTCGACCCGGCCGGGAGCGCGCCGCCTTGGGTCAGTCTCGGTCTCTCAACGATGCCCGTCGGGATCAACGGGGGTGAGGGCGCATTTTTGAACGGGAGAATTTACCTCCCGGGTGGGACCGACGCCTCGGCGGCGATCAACCCCGCCCACCAGGCCTATGACGTGGCTGCCAACCGTTGGTCGGCGCTCAAAGAGCCGCCGACGGGCGTCACGGCCTACGCGGTGGCGGCCGATGAGGGGCGCGGCGTCTACTACCTGACGGGGGGCAGCGCCAACGCGGCCGACGCCGTCAGCGCGGCTTTCGTTTATGACCCGCAGGCTGACGAGTGGGGCGAACTGCCGCGGATGACGGTAGCGCGATCGGGGCACGAAGCCGCGCTCATCGAGGGCAAGCTCTACGTCGCCGGCGGGTCGGGCGTGACCGGGGGGCTAGCCTCGGGCGAGGTCCACGATTTTGAGAAGAGGCAATGGTCGCCGACTGCGGGCCTCCACCGCCCGCGCCGCTACGCGACCAATTTCATTGGCCGGGGCGCGGCCGGTCAACCGCTCTGGTTCGTCGGCGGCGGCGAGGACCCGGATACCGGAGCCTTGCTCGCCTCGGCGGAGGTCTACGACCCGCGCGCCGACCGCTGGACCGCCCTCGACGATTCTTTCAGCCTCCCCGTCGCGCGCACGCTGCTCGGCGGCGCGGCTCTCGGCAATGCCTTCTACGCTGTCGGCGGCGCCGCGGTGACGCTCGTTGCCGGGCTCCCGCTGAGCGTCAACACGAGCGAGCGGTTCCGACTCGAGGACCTAAGTGTCGAGAGCTTTGATCTCCCGCCCGCGCTCGCCGTGCCGCCCGCGCAAGTGGCGATCGTCGGCATGCCGCTCGAGTTCCGCGTCACGGCCGGCGACCTCGGCGCCGGCAGGGCAATCACTATCATGGCCGAGGGCTTGCCCGCTGAAGCCGTGTTCGAGGTGGCCCAGACATCGGTCAATAGCGCCCGCGGGACGCTGCGCTGGACACCGGGGGATGCAGACGTCGGCCGGACGGTGACGCTCACCTTCACCGCGAGTGACGGTCAGTTAAGCGATGTCAAGACCGTGGCCGTGCGCGTCGCGCGGGCCGGGCGTCTGGCGGTAGTCAACGCTGCAGACTTTCGCGCCGGCCCAATCGCGGCCGATTCCATCGCCGCCGCCTTCGGCATCGACCTCGCCGCGCGACCGGAGCAGGCCGAGGCGTTGCCGCTCCCGCACTCCCTGGCGGGCACGACGGTGACGGTCAACGGGCTGCCCGCGCCGCTCTTCTTCGTCTCGCCGACGCAGATCAACTTCGCCGTCCCGGCCGGCGTGGGCCCGGGCGCGGCGACGATCATCGTCAGCCATCCCTTCGGGATCTACTCGGTCGCCACCGCGCAGATCGCGCCTTCGGCCCCCGCGCTCTTCACCGTTTCGGCGACCGGGACAGGGGACGCGGCGGCGCTGGCAACGGCGGACGGCGTCAGCTACCAGCCGCCGCCCTTCGACATCTCCGCGGGCGGGCGGCCGAACATTTTGATCCTTTACGGCACAGGGATTCGCCATCCCCAGGCCGCGGCGGCGGATGACGACGACGGTGTAGCCGAGGCCGTGAGCGTGACGATCGACGGATTGGTAGCGCGCGTTCTCTACGCGGGGGCGCAGGGGCAGTTCACGGGCCTTGATCAGATCAACGTCGAGCTTCCGGGCGCCCTCGCCGGGGGGAGGCGGGTCGAGGTCGTCGTCAAGGTGAACGGGACCGAGGCCAACCGCGTGACGATTCAGGTCAGATAGTCCGCGTCAGGATGTCGCGATTTGCTTCGACAGTGGAGGTAGGGCCATGAGTACTGAGCTGGCGAAAGTGCCGCAAGCAATCGTCGAGGTCAAGCGCCAATTGCGCCGACAGCTGCCACACCGACGTGAGGTCTTCGCCGAGGTCGAGGATTATGTCCGGCACGAGGCCGAAGACATTCGGGACCGGTTGGCGCGCGGCGGGCCCGTCATCCCGGAAGTGGACTATTCGGCGGTCGCCGCCGGCCGCGTCCCGGCAGCCGTCACCGCGGCCATCAAGAGGCGCGGCTGCGCCGTCGTGCGTCAAGTCTTCCCGCGGTCCCAGGCCGAGGCCTGGAACGAGGCGCTCGGCGAATACATCACCGGCAACGGCTACTACGAGGCCGGGGTGAATCCCGCGCTGGATCAGTACTTCAGCGTCCTGAAGTCGGGCCGGCCGCAGATCTTCGGCATCTACTGGTCCCGGCCGCAGGTCGAGGCGCGCCAGGCCGTGAGCCTGGCGCGCACCCGCGCCTTCCTCAACAGTCTCTGGATCGGCCGGCGCGGCGCGGAAGTCTATTTCGATCCGGAACGCGAGTGCACCTACGCCGATCGCGTCCGGAGGCGCGAGCCGGGCGATGCCACGCTCGGGCTGTCGCCGCACATGGATGCCGGCTCGGTCGAACGCTGGATCGACCCAGCTTACCGCCGCGTCTATCGGCATGTCTTTTCGGGCGACTGGCGGGCCTTCGATCCTTTCGACGGGGCCTGGCGCATGGAGACCGAAGAGATCCCGTCGCCGGCCGTTTGCAGTGTGTTCCGCACCTACCAGGGCTGGACCGCGCTCACCCCGCAGGGACCGGGTGCTGGCACGTTGCAACTCGTCCCCATCGCCGCCGGCATCGCTTACCTGCTGCTCCGCGCGCTTCAGGACGACGTCGCGGAAGATCAACTCTGCGGCGCCGAGCCCTGCCGGGCGCTCTCGGCCAGCTGGGAATGGCACGCGCCCCTACTCGAGGGTCTCTGCCCGATCCCGCACGTTGAGCCCGGCGACACCATCTGGTGGCACCCGGACATCGTCCACGCCGTCGAGGACCGGCACCTCGGCCGGGGCCACAGCAGCGTCATGTACATCGGGGCGGCGCCGTACTGCGCCAAGAACGCCGCCTTTCTCGGAAGACAGTGGGCGGCATTTCTCAAGGGCGAGAGCGCGCCCGACTTCGCCCCCGAGAACTGTGAGGTAAATTACCGGGGCCGCGCGACGCCGGAGGACCTGAGCGACCTCGGCCGGCGTCAGATGGGACTGCTGAGCTGGTGAGCGACCCAAAGAATGGCCCACGGATGACACGGATCTAACGGATTGACACGGATCAGAATCCGTGCCGATCCGCCCCATCCGTGTCATCCGTGGGCCATTCTTTGGGTCGCTCACGGTCGAGCAGCCGACAAGAACCCCATGTCGGTCAGCCACTCATAAAAACGCGTCGGCCAGGCGGCCGCGGCGCCGCGATTGCGGTCGCGCACTCCGAAGCCGTGGCCGGCATCAGAATAGATGTGCAGCTCGGCCGGGACTCCGGCTTCCTTAAACTTCAAATAAACTTCGGCCAGACCTCGCGAGATGTCGGGCCGGTCTTTATACCCACAGGCCAGAAACGCCGGCGGTGAATCCTTGGTCACGGCTACCCTCGCCGAGCCCCCGGGGTAGATCAGCGCCTGGAAATCAGGCCGGGAGCTCTCGCGCTCGACCGCGTCGGCCGCTCCCTCGGCGCCGGCATCGAAGCGCATCCCAGAGAGCGCCGCCAACTCGCCCCCCGCCGAAAAGCCGATCACCCCGACGCGCCCCGGGGCGATAGCCCATTCCCGCGCCCGGCCGCGGACGAGGCGGATGGCGCGCTGCATGTCGGCGAGCGCATGCTCGTCGACTTTGTAGGTCGAGCCGGCCTCGCGCGCCAGCCGGTACTTGAGCACGAAAGCGGCGACGCCGCGGGCGCTCAGCCACGCGGCGAGGTTGTGACCCTCATGATCCACCCACAGCTCACGATGGCCACCGCCCGGGACGACGATGACGGCCGCCCCGGTGGCTTTGTCCCGGGCTGGGAGGTAAGGGGTGAGGGAGGGTCGGTGGACTTTTGAGACGACGTGCTCGCCGTCCGCAGTCACCCTCACGGCGTCCGCCTCGGTCTTCCCCTCTGAGCCGGGGGCCCCGCTCGGCCAGAGCAGAATTTCCTTCGGGCGATCCGCCCCCAGGACGGTCACCGGCAGCAGCAGCAGTAGCCACGCGAGGAGAGATCGACGGTCCGTCAGTTTCCTTTTCATCTAAGTTGTTGGCCTCCAAGTGAGCGTCATGACCTTATCCGCGGGCGATGCGCTCCACTTCCACCAAAACGTCGTAGAAAGTCGCGGCGGCCCCGAGGTCGGTGAGCGCCTGCGAGGTGACGTCGTTCGCGTTGCGGCCGCCGGGCGAGAGCTTCTGCCACCAGATCGACAGGGCGACGACCATCCCTGGGCGGGCCTTGTCGGTGACCCGCGCCCTGACCGCGAACGAGCCGCGGTCATTGTAGACGCGCACCCGGTCGCCCGAGACGATCTCCCTGGCACGCGCGTCGTCCGGGTGTATTTCGAGGAACGGCTCCTTCTCGGCGTGGATGAAGGAGGGCAGGTTGGCGAAGCTCGAGTTGAGAAAATTATGCGCCGGCGGCGAGATGATCGCGAGCGGGTATTTCCGCGCCAGGTGCGGCGCGGTCTGCGCCGATTCGCGTGGCGCGGTGTAGGTCGGGAGCGGGTCGATCCCTTCCGCCTCGAGGCTCGCGCTGTAGAACTCGCACTTGCCGGACGGGGTCGGGAAGTTACCCGCGGCGAAGGGCG
>Ga0075421_100013969_pt1 | contig 10021 bp, 6 predicted proteins | sample SoiMetdeltSBSDD5_FD_75292 | JGI IMG/M metagenome (GOLD analysis project Ga0075421, IMG submission 75292) | Bulk soil microbial communities from a Populus tree surrounding site in Tennessee, USA - Soil MetaG P. deltoides SBSDD5 | ecosystem: Environmental > Terrestrial > Soil > Tree plantation... | reverse complement strand
CAGAACAGGCCCTTGCCGACCCCCAGCGGGCGGATGACCGACTGGTACGCGCTGTCGAGCGCGATTCCGGTGACGATGCCGGGCAACGCGATCGGGAGCACCACGAGCAGCGAGATCGCCTCCCGCCCGAAGAACCGGAACCGGGCCACCGCGAACGCCACCATGCTGCCCAGGACCAGCGCGATGGCGGTCGCGCCGAGGCCCGCCCGCATAGACGTCCACAGTGCGTCGCGGGCACCCTGGTTCTGCCACGCCCGAGCCCACCACTGCGTGGTCAGGCTCGGCGGCGGCCAGGCGAACGTCCGGTCGGCGTTGAACGAGTTGAGCAGCACGATGGCCAGCGGCACGTAGATGAACGCGAGGCCGAGCACCATCGCGCCGCGCAGCAACCATCGGGTCAGGGGACTTAGCGTCATAGCTGGTCCAGGGCGCCGGTGCGGCGGACCGCGACGAGGTAGCCAATCATGATCACCACTGGGATCGTCGCGAGGGCGGCGGCGAAGGGCAGGTTGTTGGCCGCGCCGATGTTGGCGTAGACGAGGTTGCCGATCAGCTGCGTCTTGCCGCCCACGATCTGCACCGTGATGTAGTCGCCCAGCGAGAGCGAGAACGTGAAGATCGATCCGGCGATCACGGACGGCACGATCATCGGCAGGACCACCGACCGGAACGTGCGACCGGCGCGCGCCCCGAGGTCGGCCGACGCCTCGAGCAGAGAGTTGGGCAGTCGCTCCAGGCCGGCGTAGATCGGCAGGATCATGTACGGGAGCCAGAGGTAGGACAGCACGAGCACGGTGGCGGACAGGCCGTAGCCGGGGCCGTGCCCGGGCCCGCCGAGCAGCCAGTCCACCGGCCCGCCGTTGGCCAGCATGACCCGCCACGAGTACGCCTTGACGAGATAGCTCGCCCACAGTGGAGTGAGGATCGCGATCACGAGCCAGGCGCGGAAGCGGGGCGCCGCCACCTTCGCCATGGAGAACGCCATCGGGAGCGCGATGAGCATGTCGATGACCGTGACGGCCAGCGCGACCCCGACACTGCGTACCGCCACGGTGCGGTAGACCGGCTCGGTGAAGATGATGCGGAAGTTGGCCAGGCTCGGTTGGCGGATGACCTCACCGGTGAACGAGTTGACCGTCCACAGTGATGAGAAGAGCAGCACGGCCAGCGAACCGAGGTAGGCCACCACCAGCCAGGCCATCGGCGCGGAGAGAAGCAGCCCCAGCCGCACGCCGGCGCGGCGGTGCAGCACCGCGGCGACCTGGCGGACCGGCCCGCCGGCGGCATCGGCACCGGCGGGCTTGTCCACAGTGGAGACTGGGGCCGACAACGACTCAGCCCTTGATGGTGATCCAGGCCTGGGTCCAGGCCGCGTAATCCTTGCAGGTCACGTTCGTCCGCCCGTCGAGGCACTGTGTGATCGGCGTGTTCCAGTACCAGACCTTGTCGAAGTACGCCTCATCGCTCGCGTGGTACGTGCCGCAGAAGTTCGCGTCACCACTGAGCTCGGCGGCCTTGGGGCAGGCGAGCTTGTTCGACGGCGCCTCGCCGAACCACACCGCCACGCCCGCGTTCGCGTCCGGGGAGACGATGTTATTCATCCACATGTACGCGCAGTTGGGGTGCTTGGCCTTCGACGAGATCATCCAGGTGTCGGACCAGCCGGTCGAGCCCTCCTCGGGCAGGATCGCCTGCACCGCACCCTTGTCGGCCTGCACAAGGTTGGCAATGTACTGCCACGTCGTGCCCACCACGGTGTTGCCGGACTTGAAGGACTGGGCCGACTTCGTGTAGTCCGACCAGTACTCGCCGATGTTCGCGTTCTGGGTCTTGAGCAGGTCGACCGCGGCCTGGAACTGGGTGGCGTCCAGGGCGTACGGGTTCTTGATGTTGAGCTCGGGCTTGTGCTTCATGAGATAGAGCGCGGCGTCGGCGATGTAGATCGGCGAGTCATACGCCGTGACCTTGCCCTTGTATGGCGAGTTCGCATCGAACACGACGCCCCACGAGGTCGGGGCCGGCGTGACGACGTCGGTGCGCCACATCAGCAGGTTGGCCCCGCGGCCGTGTGGGATGCCGTAGGCGACGCCGTCGACGGAGTTCCAGGGCTTGAGCTTGAGGCCGTCGAAGATGTCCTTGTAGTTGGGGACGAGGTCGGTGTTCACCGGGGCCACGTCGCCGCCGTAGATGAGCCGCAGCGAGGCGTCGCCGGAGGCGGAGACGGCGTCGTAGTCGCCGGACTTCATGAGGGTGACCATCTCGTCCGACGTGTTGGCGATCTTGTTGTTGACCTTGCAGCCGGTCTGCTGCTGGAAGCCGGTGACCCAGTCAAAGTTCTTGTCGTTCGTGCCGTTCTCGACGTAGCCGGCCCACGAGATGACGTTGACCTCACCCTCACCGGCGCCCAGGGACGCGAGCTTGTCGATCTTCGGTGGCTTGAGCCCGCCCCCCGGTGCGGGTGTATTGGTGCCGCCCCCGCCGCAGGCGGTGAGGGCGAGCACGCCGACCGCGGCAGCGGCGGCGAGCGCACGTAGTGGTCTCATGGCGACTCCCCTTTGAGTTCGGTGCCGGATCCAGAGGCGTGGGGTGACGCCGCGTCGGTGGCGGCGATCGTGACCACGTGTTCGGGCCGCCAGCTCAGGCGCACGGCGTGCCCGCGCAGCCCGGCGACCTCGGCCGAGGTGGTCTGCTGGTTCTGCTGGACGGCGACCAGCCGCACGCCCGCGTCGAGGTCGACCAGGAATCGCGTCGCCGGTCCGGCGTAGCTGACCTCGGCGACGCGCCCGGTGGCGACGATCTCGCCCTCGTCGCCGACGACGGGGGCCCCGTCGAGCCGTAGGTGGATCTTCTCCGGACGGATGGAGTAGGTGCCGCTGCGGCCCAGGATCTGCTCGGCGGTCGCGCCGGTGAGCAGGTTCGACGTGCCGACGAAGCCGGCCACGAACGGCGAGGCCGGCCGCTCGTAGACGTCGGCCGGAGCGCCGACCTGCTCGATGTGGCCATGGTTGAACACCGCCACCCGGTCGCTCATCGTGAGCGCCTCTTCCTGGTCGTGCGTGACGAACACGAACGTGATGCCGACCTCGCGCTGGATGGCCTTGAGCTCGACCTGCATCTCCTCCCGGAGCTTGAGGTCGAGGGCGCCCAGCGGCTCGTCGAGCAGGAGCACGCGGGGCCGGTTGACCAGGGCCCGGGCCAGGGCGACCCGTTGGCGCTGCCCGCCCGACAGCTCGCCCGGCCGCCGGGCGCCGAACCCCTCGAGCCGCACCGTCCGCAGCGCCCGGCCGGCGCGCTCCTCCCGCTCGGCCCGGGCCACCTTGCGCACGCGCAGCCCGTACTCGACGTTCTGTTGCACGTTCAGGTGGGGGAACAGCGCGTAGTCCTGGAAGACGGTGTTCACGTCGCGCTCGAACGGCGCGAGCCGGGTGACATCGCGGCCGCTCAGCTCGACCCGGCCGCCTGTGGGCGCCTCGAAGCCGGCGATCATCCGCAGCACCGTGGTCTTGCCGGAGCCCGACGGGCCGAGCATCGAGAAGAACTCTCCGTCGGCGATCTCGAGGTCGACGCCCGCGACCGCTTCGACGGTGCCGAAGGACTTGCGCAGACCGACGAGGCGGATGGCGGGCATCAGCGGCACCGACACGTCTTACCCCTCTCAACGGATCAACGGCTCTTGGCGCCCGGGGCACAACGGATCCGTGATGCGCAGGATAACCTGACAACGGATCCCGTCGTAAGGTCCGTTGCCGGATCGTGCCCATCGTGAGCGGCCCCCGGGTTGCCTGGGGGGCTGACACGGGCGGGGTCGCGTGAGGGAGGATCGCGCCATGGAACAGCACCTCTACGAGCCCGTACACGCCGAATTCCGCAGCCTGTGCCGGGAGTTCCTGGCCCGGGAGGCCGTGCCCCACCACGCCGCCTGGGAGAAGGCGGGTCTGGTCGACCGGGAGGTCTGGCGGAAGGCGGGCGCGGCCGGCCTGCTCGGCCTCGATGTTGACGAGGAGTACGGCGGGGGAGGGCAGCGCGACTTCCGGTTCAACGCCGTGCTCGTGGAGGAGATCATCCGCGCCGGGTGCTCCGGTCTGGGCTTCGGGCTGCACAACGACGTGGTCGCGCCCTACCTGACCGAGCTCACCACGCCCGAGCAGCGCAAGCGGTGGCTGCCCGGTTTCTGCGCGGGCGACCTGGTGACGGCCATCGCCATGTCCGAACCGGGTGCCGGCTCGGACCTGGCCGGCGTACGCACGAGCGCGATCCGCGACGGGGACACCTACCTCGTCAATGGGCAGAAGACGTTCATCACGAACGGCGAGCATGCCGACCTCGTGATCGTGGTGGCGAAGACCGCGGCCGACGAGGGGGCCCACGGGGTGAGCCTGATCGCGGTGGAACGCGGAACGCCCGGCTTCTCCCGGGGCCGCCGGCTGGAGAAGGTGGGGCTGAAGGCCAACGACACCGCCGAGCTGTTCTTCGATGACTGCCGGGTGCCGGCCGAGAACCTCATCGGGACCGAGAACCACGGCTTCTACCACCTGATGGGCAACCTGCCCCGGGAGCGGCTGAGCATCGCCGTCGCGGCGGTCGCCGCCGCCGAGGCCATCCTCGAACTGACTCTCGAGTACGCGCGCAGCCGCGAGGCGTTCGGCCGGCCCATCGGGCGCTTCCAGCACAACCGGTTCCTGCTCGCGGAGCTCGACACCGAGGTGACGATCGCGCGCACGTTCCTCAACCACTGCGTCGCGGAGTTCAACGCCGGCCGGCTCAGCGTCACCGACGCGGCCAAGGCGAAGTGGTGGACGACCGAGCTGCAGAACAAGGTGGCCGACCGGTGCGTGCAGCTGCACGGCGGCTACGGCTACATGCTCGAGTACCCGGTGGCCAAGGCGTGGCTCGACAGCCGGGTGCAGACGATCTACGGCGGGACGACCGAGATCATGAAGGAGATCATCGGGCGCGGGCTCGGACTGTGACCCGTGTGTCTTCTGTGTACGCGGGGCGAGGCACTCCCGGTGGGCGAGGCACTATCGGTGGGTGAGCCCTTCGACAACTCCGAGCATGCCATGAGCGTGCTCGCGCCCACGCCGACCGAGCCGGCCACCGCCGAGCGGGTCCACGCGATCCAGCGACGGACGATGTCGCTGCTGTTCTTCACCCAGATCATCGGCGGCGTCGGGGTGGCCATCGGCGTCACGGTCGGCGCGCTGCTGGCCGCGTCCCTGGCCGGCACCGCCCTGTCCGGGGTCGCGCAGAGCGCGGCCGTGGTCGGGGCCGCGCTGTTCGCCGTCCCGATCACCCGGCTCATGCGATCGCGCGGACGGCGGCCCGGGCTCGCCACGGCGTACGCGCTGGGCGCGACCGGAGCGGCGGTCACGGTGCTCGCGGCCGGCGCCGGCTCCCTGCCCGGGCTCTTCCTCGGGCTGTTCCTCTTCGGCGGCGGCACCGCGGCCAACCTCCAGGCCCGCTACGCCGCGGTGGACCTCGCTGATCCGGTGCGGCGCGGCCGGAGCCTGTCCTTGATCGTCTGGGCCACCACGATCGGCGCGGTCGCCGGGCCGAGCCTGGCGCCCCTGGCCGACCGGTTGGTCCGGCCGTGGGGCATCGCGGAGTTCGCCGGGCCGTTCGCGTTCAGCGCGCTGGCGTTCCTCGCCGCCGGCGTCCTGATCCTCCTGCTGATGCGCCCCGACCCCCTGCTCACCGCGCGGCAGTATCTGTCCTCGCCGACGCCGACCCCCGAGCCGGTGGTCACCGCCCTTCCAACCACCGGCATCAGAGCTGCTTTCCGCGAGGTGACCGCGTCGCCGGGGGCCCGCCTGGGCATCGCCGCAGTCGCGATGGGTCACCTGGTCATGGTCGGCGTGATGGCCATGACCCCGGTGCACATTGGCGAGGGGCACGGCGACACGCTGCGCATCGTCGGCATCGTGCTCAGCGCCCACATCGCCGGGATGTACGCGCTCGCGCCGGTCACCGGGTGGCTCACCGACAAGGTCGGCCGGCGTCCGGTGATCCTCGGCGGCATCGCCCTCCTGCTCGGTGCGTGCGCGGTCGCCGGCACGGCCGGGCACGACACCACCCGCCTGACGCTGGGCCTGACCATGCTGGGTATGGGCTGGTCCGCCTCGATGGTCGGCGGATCGACCCTGCTCACCGAGTCGGTGGGCGCGGCGAACCGCCCGTCCGTGCAGGGCCTGTCGGATCTGGTGATGGGCCTGGCCGGCGCGTCGGCGGGTGCGCTGAGCGGGGTCGTGGTGGCATGGTCGTCGTACGCGACGCTCACGGTGCTCGCGGCGGTGGCGACGGTGCCGCTGATCGCGCTGGCGCTGCGGCCGGTGCGGCCGGCTGTTCTGGAGGGGAGCTAGACCAGGTGCGGCTGACCGACCTGTGGAAGCGGCTGGAGGAGACCTTCGGTGGCGCGTACGCCGAGAGCGTCGCGCGCGACCAGGTGCTGCCGCAGCTGGGCGGCCGGACGATCCAACAGGCGCTCGCGCAGGGCGAGGAGGCGGCCGCCGTGTGGCGAGCGGTCGTGGCCGCGTATCCCGACCGAGTGCCGGCGAAACTGCGCTGACCTGCGATGGCACAGGCAACGCGCCGAGCTCGTGTGTCGGTGATTGCGTCGAACAAACGTACGGGTATTGTCCACAGGTGGCTGCGTTATCCACAGGAACGGCGTTGCCCCTCGAATGTGTCGGACCGCGCGCCTAGCGTGGGTCCGCGTGACGAAGCGACCGACGAAGACCGCGACCCCAGGGGTGGCAGATATGGCGACAGTCCCCGACCGCGAGAAGGCGCTCGGCCTCGCCCTCTCGCAGATCGACAAGCAGTTCGGCAAGGGCTCCGTGATGCGCCTCGGCGAGCGACCGTCGACCCCGATGGCGGTGATCCCCACCGGCTCCATCGCGCTCGACGTGGCGCTGGGCATCGGCGGCCTGCCCCGCGGTCGGATCGTGGAGATCTTCGGACCGGAAGCTAGTGGGAAAACGACCGTAGCGCTACATGCCGTGGCGAACGCGCAGAAATCGGGCGGCATCGCCGCGTTCATCGACGCCGAGCACGCGCTCGACCCCGACTACGCGCAGGCGCTCGGGGTCGACACCGACGCGCTGCTGGTCTCGCAGCCCGACACGGGCGAGCAGGCGCTGGAGATCACGGACATGCTGATCCGCTCCGGCGCGCTCGACCTCATCGTCATCGACTCGGTGGCCGCGCTCGTGCCCCGGGCCGAGATCGAGGGGGAGATGGGCGACAGCCACGTCGGCCTCCAGGCCCGCCTCATGAGCCAGGCCCTCCGCAAGATCACGGGCGCGCTCAACAACTCCGGCACGACGGCGATCTTCATCAACCAGCTCCGCGAAAAGATCGGTGTGATGTTCGGCTGTGGCTCCTGGAACACGAGAGTCACGCTTTCTGACGGAACGCAGCTCCCTATCGGAAAGATCGTTGACCAGAAACTTCCTGTGGAAGTTCTGTCGTACGACGCCGAACTGGGCAGAATTGTGCCGCGGAAGGTCGTCAACTGGTTCAACAATGGGAAGACTGAGGAGTTTCTCGAGTTCGAGGTCGAACGCGCTGGCGCGGGGACGGGCCGGGGCCGGGCAAAGATGGCACTAACCAGTAATCACCTGGTGCGGACGCCGGGAGGCTGGCGCGAGGCTGGAGAGATCGCTGTTGGTGATCGGGTCATGCTGGCCCAGTCCCATGTGCTTAGTCCCGCGCAGTGGCAGATTATCCTCGGATCCCTCATGGGTGATGGTTGCCTGTCTGCGCCGGTGAGGGCGGAGGCCGATAGCGCACGTTTTCGGATGGGGCATGGCAAACAACAAGCAGAGTACCTGGACTGGAAGGTTTCGCTCCTCGGCAACGTGTTGCACAGCCGCTCGATCAACGAGAAGGGCGCAGTGTTCGCGGACTTCACGCCTTTGCCCGAGCTCGGCGAACTACGCCGTGCCGTCTATCTCGGCGACGGCAAGAAGCACCTGAGCGAGGAGTTCCTCAAGGCGCTGACGCCGCTGGCCCTCGCGGTGTGGTACATGGACGACGGTTGCTTCACGCTGCGTTCGCAGGGGCGCCAGGAGCGCACCCGCGGCGGCAGCGGCCGGATCGAGATCTGCGTCGAGGCGATGAGCGAGGGCACCCGCGTGCGCCTCGTGGAGTACCTGCGCGATACATATGAGCTAAACGTAAAGCTGACCCAACGCGGCTCACGCAGGACGGCGGTGCTGCATTTTTCGACGGCGTCGACGACCAAGTTCCAAGAGATCGTGGCACCCTACGTGCACGAATCGATGGCGTACAAACTCGTACCTCGATTCCGCGGGCTATGCCAAGTTGAGCCCCAGTTCGTGGACGCCGTAATGGAGCTCGTGCCGGCAACGGTGCTCGCCATTGCCCCGCGACGAGACCTCAAAAAGATGGATCGTTATGACATCGAGGTCGAGGGCTCACACAACTATCTCGCTGATGGCGTGATGGTGCACAACAGTCCGGAGACGACCACGGGTGGGCGGGCGCTGAAGTTCTACTCATCGGTCCGGCTCGACGTGCGACGGATCGAGAGCCTGAAGGACGGCACCGACACCGTCGGCAACCGCACCCGGGTCAAGGTCGTCAAGAACAAGTGCCTCGCCGAGGGCACGATGGTCTTCGACCCGACGACAGGCATCACCCATCGTATTGAGGAGATCGTCGACGGACGGCTGCCGGTCTCGGTGGTCGCGGCGGCGAAGGATGGGACGCTGCACACTCGTCCGGTCGTCTCCTGGTTCGACCAGGGCGAGCAGGACGTGCTGGGGATCAGATTGCGTGGCGGCGCGACCCTGTGGGCCACGCCCGACCACAGGGTGCTGACCGACCGTGGCTGGAAGCTCGCCGGCGAACTCGCGCTCGGTGACCGGGTGGCCCAGCCCCGACAGCTGCCGGGCTTCGGCGACCTCACGCCGTACACGACCGACGAGGCGCGGATCCTCGGCTACCTCATCGGTGATGGTTACGTCGGCGGCCGGACCCCTCTGCACTTCATCAACGTGCAGGCCTCCTTGAAGGCCGACGCGCATCGACGGGGAGAGAAGAACGGGCTTCTGGCGCTGTGTCGGCGGGCCGGCATCTACGGCAAGCTCGCCTGGGAGAAGACGATCCCGGTCGAGATGTTCGACCCCGCCATTTCGCGCGACGTCATCGGCAACCTCCTCTTTGGACTGCTGGAGACCGACGGCTACGTCAGCGCCGAGCAGACCGGCGCGATCCGGGTCGGGTTCACCACGACGTCCGAGCAGTTGGCCCACCAGATCCACTGGCTGCTGCCGCGCTACGGCATCACGTCGTCGGTCCGCGCATACGACCCGACGACCCAGCGCCCGAGCCTCATCAAGGGCCGCCGGGTCCAGGGGAAGCGTCCCTGCTACGAGGTCCGCATCACGGGCTCCGACAACGTCGCTGCCTTCGCCGAGGCGATCCCACTGTGGGGGCCGCGGGGACAGATTCTGCGGGGCGCCCTCGACGCGGCCACCGGCCGGCGCCGCGGCTCCCAGGCGATCTACCTGGCGGGCGAGTTGAGCGCGTCCGTGTACGCCCACCTCGCCGCCCGGGGTGTGACGCCGACGTTGGCGGCCCAGCTGATCGGCCCGATCGCGGGCGATCCGCGTGGCGGCATGCGGCAGGTGCTCGGGTCGAGCCGGCTCCGGCGGGACCGTCTGCGGCTGCTCGCCGAGGCCCTGGACGACCGGTTCTTGCTCGAGCTTCTGGGCGACCAGATCCGGTATGCGGCCGTGCGTGAGATCCTGCCGGTGCGGAAGGCGCGGACCTTCGACATCGAGGTCGACGAGCTGCACACATTCGTCGCCGATGATGTTGTCGTCCACAACTGTGCGGCCCCGTTCAAACAAGCAGAATTCGACATCATGTACGGCAAGGGCATCTCCCGCGAAGGCTCGCTCATCGATGTCGGCGTCGAGCAGAGCATCATCCGCAAGTCGGGTGCCTGGTACACGTACGAGGGCGACCAGCTGGGGCAGGGCAAGGAGAACTC
>Ga0075421_100013968_pt1 | contig 10021 bp, 7 predicted proteins | sample SoiMetdeltSBSDD5_FD_75292 | JGI IMG/M metagenome (GOLD analysis project Ga0075421, IMG submission 75292) | Bulk soil microbial communities from a Populus tree surrounding site in Tennessee, USA - Soil MetaG P. deltoides SBSDD5 | ecosystem: Environmental > Terrestrial > Soil > Tree plantation... | reverse complement strand
CACCCCTGTTCGATCTTGTCGAGCGCTTGCGCGAGGCCCTTGAGCGAATATTGGTCCGTGGATTGGGTTCCCCGGCCCGAAGTTCCCTTCACCGTCAGATCGGCGCCCTTGCGCATGGCATCGACCATGCGCGCCTCCTCGGCGACGTTCTTGATCCAGGCGCCATCGTTTTGCGTATACATCGCGAACTTGGCGGTGCCGATCTCGGCGGTGGCGTCGGAACTGGACTTGAAAGGATAGCCGATGATCACGGACACCTCGTTCTTCACGTTCCGATCGAGCCAGGTGGAGACGAAGAGATAGGCCGGATCGCGCCTGCCGCCGGCGGGTTCCAGCTTCGTGGTCTTCGGCTTGGCGAGCGCGAAGCAGACCTTGTTGCCGCCGGCCGAAGCCGTATACGCGCCCCAATCGCCGTACTGTCCAAGCAAGGTGGGCTGGGCATCCCCAGCCGCGGGCGCCGTTGCGGCCGCGGCGGGTTTCGCGGGCGTGGCCGCGGGCTTTGATGGAGCCGGCGCGGCGGGTTTCGCCGGCTGCGGCGTGGCGGCTGGCCTGGGCGGCTGCGGCGCCGGCGTCGATTGCTGCGCAAAGGCGTGCGACCCCAACGCGGCGGCAAGCACGAATGCGCTTGTGGCAGATCTGATCCCGGTCATCGGCCCATCTCCCATGACGGCACGCCTAAGGAGGGATTTCCCGAGCAGCATGAACTGCTTGGCGAATTCGGCAATGTGAAGGCGGATCGCCTGCTGCGTGCAGTGCCCGCGCAATCAGCGAGGCGACGCATCTATTTGTCGTTCCTTGTCCTTTAACAGACGCGCCCCGTGCTATGAGCCTGCCGATACGATTTTGATTGGGTCGCGTCCCATGAAAGCCGTTCTCTGCCAGCGCTTCGGCACTCCCGACGACCTCGTGCTCGCGGACATCCCCGACCCCGCTCCCGGGCCGGGCGAGGTCGTGGCCAAAGTGGCGGCGGTCGGCTTGAACTTCTTCGACACGCTCATCATTGCCGGCAAGTACCAGACCAAGCCGCCGTTTCCGTTCTCGCCGGGCGGCGAGTTCGCGGGCGTGGTCGAAAGCGTCGGCGCCGGTGTCACCGCGTTCAAGCCCGGCGATCGCGTCATGGGCTACACCAATTTCAATGCCGCGCGCGAACGCACGACGGTGGCCGCCGACAATATTGTCAAGCTGCCTGCCGACCTCGACTTCGATCGCGCCGCGGCGCTGACCATCACCTACGGGACCGCCTATCACGCGCTCAAATACCGCGCCTTGATGCGGCCGCGGGAGACGTTAGCCGTGCTCGGCGCCTCGGGCGGAGTCGGGCTCGCGGCCGTCGAGGTCGGCAACCGCATGGGCGCACGCGTGATCGCCTGTGCCTCGACCGACGACAAGCTCGCGTTTGCCCGCGCGCATGGCGCGCACGAGGTGGTGAACTACGAACGGGAGGATTTGCGGGCCGCGCTCAAGCGCCTCGGCGGCGAGCACGGCATCGACGTCGTGTTCGATCCCGTCGGCGGACGCTACAGCGAGCCGGCGTTGCGCTCGCTCGCCTGGGAGGGCCGGCACCTCGTCGTCGGCTTTGCCGCCGGGGAGATTCCGAAACTGCCGCTCAATCTCGTGCTGCTCAAAGGCTGCGCCGTGCTCGGCGTGTTTTGGGGAGCGTGGGTTCGCCAAGAGAAGGAGGAGTATAAGGTCGCCATCGAAACGCTCGCCCGATGGTGCGCCGAAGGCAAGCTGTCGTGCCACGTCCAGAAAGTCTATCCGCTTGCCGAGACGCCGGCGGCGCTCAAGGCGCTCGCGAACCGCGAGGTGATGGGCAAGCTGGTGGTGCGGGTGTGACGCCGGCGCAGACTCGATCTGCTCCCTCTCCCACCGAACTCGGGTTTACCCGAGTCCGGCGCTTTAAGTCTGCCGAAGTCGGATAGATCCGACTTCGGCTGGGAGAGGGGTGGGGTGAGGGGTTAAAGTCTCTCGACAGTTCTGTAACCCCCTCACCCCAACCCTCTCCCCAAATGGGGAGAGGGAGCACACCGAGATCGCTGCGCGACCTCCGCAGTCGCTATGATCGCCCTTTCTTTATCCGCGCCAGCGCCGCGCGCGCGGCGTCGCGATGCTCCGGGCGCATGTGCGCTCCGACCATGCGCAGCGCCGTCAGCAGCACCGCGGCGTCGTCGGTGAAGCCGAGGAGCGGAAACACGTCCGGCAGCGCGTCGAAGGGCAGCACGAAATAGGCGAGCGCGCCGACGAGCGAGGCTTTCACCGGCATTGGCGTCGCGTGATCGAACGCGCAGTAATAGGCGGCCAGCAGATCCTCGGCGAACGGTAACCTCGCGGCAACCCGCCGCGCCTTGTGCCAGAACTCGCGCCGCAAGCGTTCCCTCTCGCGCGCGTCGCGCGCGTCGAATCCGTCTTGCCCCCACCATGCGGCATGTCCGAACCGCATCATGCGACCTCGGAGGCCTTGGCCAGGCGATCCATGGCCTGTGCGAGCTTGATGTCACGCTCGGTCACGCCGCCCGCACCATGCGTTGCGAGCGTCACCTCGACTTTGTTGTAGACGTTGAACCATTCCGGATGGTGATCGAGCTTCTCCGCGATCAGCGCGGCGCGCGACATGAAGCCGAATGCCTCGTTGAAGTCGCTGAACGTGAATTGTCTGGTGATGGCATCGCGACCTTTCACGTCGCTCCAGCCGGAAAGCTTGGCGAGCGCGGCCGTGCGCGCACTGCCGGTCAATTTCTCTGCCATGGTCGGCACCTCACGATCGATCCGATTGTGCCACGAATCAGACCTCGCGAGCCACTCGCAAAGGCGGCGCGAACGCCTACCTTATCAGTGAGAGGTCGGCTGGTTGCCTTCCTTATGGCCAACCGGATCCCGCCTGGAGGCCCCAATGTCCTGGTCGCTCAATATCGGCACGATCGCCGGCACGGCGGTCCGTGTCCACGTCACTTTCTTGTTGTTTCTGGGCTGGATTTTCGCCGCCAGCTGGGTCGGCGGCGGGCCGCAGGCGGCCTGGCAATCGCTCGCCTTCCTGGTGCTCTTGTTCGCCTGCGTGGTGGCGCACGAATTCGGCCACATCTTCACGGCGCGCGCGTTCGGCGTGTCGACGCCCGACGTGACCTTGCTGCCGATCGGCGGCGTGGCGCGCCTCGAGCGCATCCCGGAAGAGCCCTACGAGGAGTTCCTGGTCGCCATCGCCGGCCCGCTGGTGAACGTGGCGATCGCCATCGGCTTGATCATGCTGGCGGCCGCGCGGGTGAATGCGGCCGATCTCTATGCGGTCGAAAGTCCCCATACCTCGATGATCGATCGGCTTGCCGCCGTAAACCTGTTCCTTGCGGTGTTCAACATGATCCCGGCCTTTCCCATGGACGGCGGGCGGGTCTTGCGCGCCATCCTCGCGTCGCGCATGGGCTATGTGCGCGCCACCGAGATCGCCGCGTTCATCGGCCAAGGCGTCGCCTTTGCGCTCGGGTTCATCGGGCTGTTCTCCAACCCGATGCTGATCTTCATCGCGATCTTCGTCTATCTCGCGGCCTCTTCGGAGGCTCACCTCGTCGCCATTCGGGCGATGTCGCGCGGCGTGCCCACGAGCGCGGCGATGATGACCCAGTTCGCCACGCTCGCGCCCGACGCGCACGTTGAGGACGCGGTGCAGACGCTCTTGCGCACGAGCCAGAGCGAGTTCCCCGTGGTCGACGCGACGGGCAAGCCGGTCGGCCTGCTCGGCCGCAGCGACCTCATTCGCGCGCTCAAGCAGCTCAGCCCCGACGCCCGCGTCGCCGATGTGATGACGACGACCGTGCCGACCATCGGTCACCGCCGTTGCCTGGAAGAGGCCTTCCGCATGTTGCAGGAAAAATCGGCGCCGGCGGTCGCCGTGGTCGATGCCAGCGGGCGCCTCGTCGGCCTCGTCACTTCCGAGACGGTCGGCGAGATGCTGATGCTGCACGAGGCCTTGCCGGCGGGCGCGCGGCTGGGGCCGTGGACGCGCCCAACCGGCGCGTGAAGCTGCCGTCTGCGCCGTTACGCGCGGGCTCTCGCGCGATCGAGGCTATTCGCACCTTTTCTCTCTGCGGTCGCGAAGGCGCCTGGCCCGTGCTACGCGGGCATTCGGCGTCTTGGAGCGGCATGGAGGATGCGTAACCCGTTACCATTTGGCTTGCGCGCCCTTGCGGGCGGCGAGTACTTTCCCTCCATGATTGCCTCGAGCCACTACTGAGCCGCGCCTAGCCGACTATCCCGCCGAGGTTGGAAACCGGCCATGCCGCGATATATCCGGCGCACTGCAAGGCTTCGGCGCCGCCTCTTTGAGATCCTCGAACATGGCACCATCGCAGACCGAACAGGTCTCATGGTTGGCCGGCTCATCGTAGCGCTGATCGTCGTCAACCTGGTCTCGATGACGCTCGATTCGGTGCCTGCTCTGCAGACACAATACGGCCCGCTATTCACCGCGATCGAACTCATATCACTGGTCGTTTTCACCATCGAATATGCATTGCGAGTCTGGGTGGCGGCCGAACACGCGCCGCAGCGGCACGCAACCGAGCGTAAGGCGCGGTGGAAGTTTGTTTCGAGCCCGCTCGGTCTGATCGACCTCCTGGCGGTTCTGCCTTTCTGGCTCGCGTTTCTGTTGCCGCTCGATCTTCGCGTCCTGCTGGTGTTTCGGATGGGCCGCTTTCTCAAGCTCGCGCGCTACTCGCCCGCCATGCGTTCGCTGCTGGACGCTCTCTACAACGAGCGCCGCGCGCTATTCGGCTGTTTTGTGATTTTGATTGGAGCGACATTGCTCGCCGCAAGCATCATGCATGTCATCGAGCGTCACGCGCAGCCTGACAAATTCGGCACCATTCCCGACGCGATGTGGTGGGCCATCGTCACCCTGGGCACGATCGGCTATGGCGACGTGGTTCCGGTGACCGCGCTGGGGCGCGTCGTTGCGGCTATTACGATTTTCGTCGGATTGATCATGGTGGCGCTGCCGATCGGCATCGTCGCCACGGCGTTTGCGGATGAAATCCACCGTCGCGATTTTGTCGTCACCTGGGGAATGGTGGCGCGCGTGCCTTTATTCGCCGAACTGGAGGCAACCGACATCGCCGACATCATGCGGCTGCTGCATGCGCAGCAAGTCGAGCCCGGCGATGTTATCGCCAGGCGCGGCGAGGCCGCGCATTCCATGTATTTCATCGCAGCCGGAGAGGTGGAAATCGAGCTCAAGAACGAACGCGTTCGGCTGGGGGCCGGTCATTTCTTCGGCGAGGTCGCAGCGCTGCGCCGCACGCGCAGAACCGCGACCGTGACCGCCGTCACCCGAACGAGCCTTCTCATGCTCGATGCCCACGATCTGCACGTCCTGATGGATCGCGAGCCGCGCATCGCCGAGCGCATCCGCGAAGTGGCTCGCACCCGATTGGGCGGCGACGTCATCACTCCGAAAGGCGACATTATCGCCGAAGAACTCGAGGAAGCGGACGCCGGTGAGCAATCGGGACCGCGCCAGGGCAGTGCGTGATGCAAAGTCGAAGTGTCACATAACCGTCCGCGTTCCGTGATAATGGGCCGCCGTCCCTCGCCTTCGTCTTGCAACCGGAGAATTTCCCATGACGGGCCGCATTCCCGTGTCACGGCGGCGGCTTCTGGCCACGGCCGCCGCCTCGACCGCCATCTCCGCTATTGGCGGCATCAGCAAACCTTATCTGAGCCGCGCCGCCGATCGCCCGCTTATTACCCATGGCATCCAGTCCGGTGACGTCTCGACCGATTCTGCCGTGATCTGGGCGCGCGCCGATCGTCCCGCGCGCATGCTGGCCGAGGTCGCGACATCGGACAGTTTCAAGACCATCGAGCGCGCGGTCTTCGTCGACGCGCTGCCCGAATCCGATTTCACCACCAAGGCGCTGATCGAGGGTCTGCCCGCGGGGCAGGACGTCTTCTATCGCATCCGCTTCCAGGACCTGGCGTCACCGACCATCGCCGGCGAGCCCGTGATCGGCCGCTTTCGCACCGCGCCGCGCGACCGGCGCTCGATCTCATTCGTATGGTCGGGCGACACCGCCGGCCAGGGCTGGGGCATCGACGAAGCGCGCGGCGGTATGCGCACCTACGCGACCATGCTGCGCAATCGCCCCGATTTCTTCATCCACAGCGGCGACACCATCTACGCTGACGATCCGATCCTCGCCGAGAAGAAAATGCCGAACGGCGAAATTTGGAAAAACCTCGTGATCGAGGAAAAGGCCAAGGTTGCGGAGACGCTTGCCGAGTTCCGCGGCAACTACAAGTACAATCTGCTGGACAAGAACGTGCTCGCCTTCAATGCCGCGGTCCCGATCTTCGCGCAATGGGATGATCACGAGGTGAGCAACAATTGGTGGCCGGGCGAGCCGCTGACCCGCGCCGAGCACCAGCGCAAGAAATATGTCGAGCAGAACGCCTTGCTCCTTGCGGCGCGCGCCAGCCGCGCGTTCCATGAATACATGCCCCTGCGCTTCACGCAGGCGGAGCCGGGACGCATCTATCGTAAGATTTCCTACGGGCCGCTGCTCGACGTATTCATGCTCGACATGCGCAGCTATCGCGGGCCCAACGGCGAAGGCCTTGAGGAGACCTATGGACCGGCAGCGTATTTCCTCGGGCCCACGCAAGTCGCCTGGCTCAAGCGCGAACTCTTGAACTCGCAGGCGACGTGGAAGGTGATCGCCGCCGATATGCCGATCGGCCTCATCATCGTCTACGACAGCGACCGCAAATGGGGCATCGAGGCGATCGCCCAGGGCGACGGGCCGCCGCGCGGCCGCGAGCTCGAGATCGCCGACATCCTCTCCTTCATCAAGCAGGCGCCTGTGCGCAACACGGTCTGGCTCACCGCTGACCGACACTACACCGCCGCGCATTATTACGATCCCAACAAAGCGGTGTTCCAGGATTTCGAGCCGTTCTGGGAATTCGTGTCAGGCCCGATCCACGCTGGAAGCTCCCCGCAGAGTAAGCTCGACAACACGTTCGGACCGCAGGTCGTCTACGTGAAGGCGCCGAGCACGAACCAGCCGCCGAGCGAGGGCTTTCAATTTTTCGGCCACGTCGCCATTGATGGCGCGACGCATGTCATGACGGTCACGCTGAAGGATCGCGACGACCGCGCGTTGTGGTCGACCACGCTCGAGCCGAAGTTGGGCTAATCCTGGGGCGCTCAGAGGGTCGAGCCGCGAGCTCCTACCCTCCCCCTTGTCGGCAGGGTCGACGCACTGCGTGGACTGATCCCGCGCGGCATCGGCAGGCTTGCGGGCGCAGCGCGTCGGGGTGGGGGTCGTGCGATTTGCGCACAGCCGGCGCCACGTCGCACTCCCCCCACTCCCAACCCCTAAGGGGGAGAGGAGCAGATCGAGTGCGTGGCTCGCCGTGGGCGTAAATCAGTCCTTGATTTTCTCGTGAGTGCGCTTTGCTGCACCCACCGACCGGCTATGCCGACTCGCGCAGCGCTGCGAGCTCCGGCGACGGCGCGGCCGTGCGCAGCTTGGTCGAGTAATAGGACGCGTTCTGCTCGCCGCGCAGCGCCTCGCGCGTGAACTGAATGAGGTGATGGGCGATGAAACCCATGCCGAGCACGGCGTCGATCTGCCCGCGCCGCAGCGCGTGACGCGCGGTCCGCCAGAACGGCCTGCGATAATCCGACAGAATACCGATGTGCAGCACGACGCGGAACGCGAGTACCAATGCGCCCGACAGATTGGCCCAGTTGAGCTTCCCACGCGCCGGCGGGATTATCCGATTGACGTAGGTCGCATCGACTTGATGATGGAAGCGCGTGAACAGCCGCTCCGGGTCGTTGGCATAGGCGATGCAGCGGCGCCACATCGCCACGACCTCGTCGTATGGCCGCAGGAACCGCACGTTGCTTTCGAGGCTCGGATCGTTCTCGATGCGTCCGGCCACTTTGAGCCGATCCCACAGCGGCGTCTTCGGCAGCGCCTGCAACAGATTGATGGTCAGCATCGGGATCTGTGAGATGTCGATGAAGTCCTTGAGACGCACCTCGGTATCGTCGGAATCGGTGTCGAGCCCGAGAATGATGCCGGACGTGACCTCCAAGCCGTAGTCGTTGAGGGTCTTGATCGACTCCATCATCGGCACGGCAACGTTCTGGCTCTTTCGCATCGCCTTGAGCGCATCGGCTTCCGGGGTCTCGATGCCGACGAATATGCCGAGGAACGCGCATTCCCGCATCAGCTTGAGGATTTCCGGCTGCTTGGCGATGTTGAGGGTTGCCTCGCAGGCGAACTGCAGGGGATAGCCGTGCTGCCGCTGCCAGGCGAGGAGGTGCGGCAGCATGTCTTTGGCGGCTTTGCGATTGCCGATGAAGTTGTCGTCGACGAAATAAACGACCGGCGGATGCCCTTTCTGCTTGCGCATGGCATCGAGCTCGGCGGTGATCTGGGCCGGCGACTTGAGCCGCGGCTGTCGGCCGTAGAGGTTGGGAATGTCGCAGAACTCGCACAGATAGGGACAGCCGCTCGAGAACTGCAAGGTCAGCATCAAGTAGTTCTTCAGCGGGATGAGATCGTAGGCCGGGATCGGGAATTCTTGCAGCGGAAGCCGATCCTTGGTTTCGAAGCGCAGCTGCGCGGCCGGGCGCGCGGCGCTCGCATCGAGGCGGGCGATGAGCTGATCGGTCGCGTCGCCGAGTTCGCCGATGTGCAGGTAGTCGATGTCGGGATACATTTCGGGCGACGCCGACACAGACGGTCCGCCCAGCATCACCACCTTGCCGGCCGCGTGTGCGCGCGCGGCGAGGTCATGGATCTGCGGCGCCTGGACGTGCATGCCACTCACCAGCACGGCGTCCGCCCAGGCCAAATCGGCATCGCTCGCTTTGCAGATGTTCTCGTCGATGAACCGGACCGGCCACTCCTGCGGCATGTAGGCCGCAATCAGCAGCAGACCCTGCGGCGGCATGAACGCGCGCACCCCCTTCATCAGCCGATAGGCGTGATTAAAGGTGCCGAACGCGGGGGTGTAGTGCGGAAAAACGCACAGTATCCGCCGCCGGTTCGTGACTTGGACCGATGAGCGCACGTGGATTCCGCCTCTGTTGGCTCCATCGTCGCCTTCCCCGGATCGGGACGCAAGAGGCCAGACGGCAATGCCTGGGATTCTCGCCGGCGGATCGCGCATTGCGCCCTTCGGCGCGCTGACTATATTCCCGGCAACAGCGGGCCTTCGAGGCCCGCAATCGGTTTTTGATATAGCCCATGAATCTGCGCAACGTGGCGATCATCGCCCATGTCGACCACGGCAAGACGACCTTGGTCGACCGGCTGCTGCAGCAGTCCGGCGCGGTGCGCGACAACCAGCGCCTGGCGGAGCGCGCGCTCGACTCCAACGACCTCGAGCGCGAGCGCGGCATCACGATTCTCGCCAAAGTGACCTCGATCCTTTGGCACGGCACGCGCATCAACATCGTCGATACGCCGGGTCATGCCGACTTCGGAGGCGAGGTCGAGCGCATCCTCAACATGGTGGACGGGGCGCTGGTGTTGGTGGACGCCGCCGAAGGCCCGCTGCCGCAAACCAAGTTCGTGGTCTCGAAGGCGCTCAAGGTCGGCCTCAAGCCGATCGTCGTGATCAACAAGGTCGATCGGCCGGATGCGCGGCCTTTGGCGGTCGTGAACGAGGTCTTCGACCTGTTCGCCGCGCTCGACGCGAGCGAGCACCAGCTCGACTTTCCGATACTTTACGGCTCGTCGAGAGAAGGCTGGATGGCCGCCTCACCCGACGGTCCGAACGATCAGGGCATGAGGCCGCTGTTTGATCTCGTGGTCCGCCACGTCGCCGAACCGACGACCGAGGACGGACCGTTCCGCATGCTCGGCACCATTCTCGAGGCCAATCCCTATCTCGGCCGCGTCGTCACCGGACGGATCACCTCGGGCACCGTCAGGCCAAATCAAAGCGTCAAGGTGCTCGATCGCAACGGCACGCTGGTCGAGCATGGCCGCGTCACGAAGGTGCTCGCCTT
>Ga0075421_100013967_pt1 | contig 10021 bp, 7 predicted proteins | sample SoiMetdeltSBSDD5_FD_75292 | JGI IMG/M metagenome (GOLD analysis project Ga0075421, IMG submission 75292) | Bulk soil microbial communities from a Populus tree surrounding site in Tennessee, USA - Soil MetaG P. deltoides SBSDD5 | ecosystem: Environmental > Terrestrial > Soil > Tree plantation... | reverse complement strand
AGTCGATCCCAGGCACGATATTCAGCGTACCGAAGGCGACCTGCTCGGTCTCAGCGAAGAAATTGTCGACACAGCGATCAAGCACGAGGCGCCCGACACGCCGAATGGGGACTTCCTCCTCCGGGATAATCTTGGTCGCATCGAGCACATCGAAGGCGAATTGTGCCGCGAACTCCTCATCGAAGAGCTGTAAGCCGAGTTCCCACTCGGGGTAGTCGCCCATCTGGATGGCGTTCCACAGATCGCGACGGTGAAAATCCGGATCGGCGCCGTTGATCTTCACCGCTTCGTTCCAGACCACCGACTGCAGCCCCAGCTTCGGTTTCCAATGGAACTTAACGAAGGTTGACTTCCCCTCGGCATTGACGAAGCGGAAGGTATGGACGCCAAAGCCATCCATAAAGCGGAAGGAGCGCGGGATCGTCCGGTCGGACATGATCCACATCACCATGTGCATGCTTTCCGGCGTCAGGGAAATGAAATCCCAGAAATTGTCATGCGCCGTCTGCGCTTGCGGGAAGCCCCGATCCGGTTCCTGTTTCACCGCATGGACCAGGTCTGGAAACTTGATGGCGTCCTGAATGAAAAACACCGGGATATTGTTCCCGACAATGTCCCAGTTCCCTTCCTTCGTATAGAGCTTCACGGCAAAGCCGCGAACGTCTCGCGCCAGGTCCGCCGAGCCCTTGTTGCCGGCTACGGTCGAGAAGCGTACGAAGACAGGGGTCTTCTCTCCGGCGCGCTGAAAGAGATCGGCCTTCGTGATATCGGCCAGCGATGCATAATTCTCGAAATACCCACGCACCCCGAAGCCGCGGGCATGCACCACCCGCTCGGGGATGCGCTCATGGTCGAAGTGGAAGAGCTTCTCGCGGAAGTGAAAATCTTCGAGCGCCGTGGGGCCGCGGGCACCGATCTTGAGCGAATTCTGGTCGTCGGCGACTGGAATGCCCTGCTCCGTGGTCAAGACGGGTGTATCCCCGCCAGCACTCTGGTGCACTTCTCCGCCAGCACCGGTCATCACGCTCTGATCAGCGTACTGCGCCGTTTCGCGCTCGTTGGCGGCGTCTTTCGTATTACGGGCGGTGTGTTTCTTCGCCATATCCTTCTCCTCTATGAGCACGTCTCCTGCGAGCACGTCTCCTGTGCTAGGTGCCAGAAAATCCCCTCGCTCCTGTCTTCCTGGAGCATACATCAGGGCACTTCCTCAGAATCCTTTCTTGGAGCACAAAGCATGCCAGGCAACGCTGGGGAAGCCCTACAGGATCATCCCAGGACTTCACGACACTTTGACGCAGTGTGCGCTGCCTGGAGGGCTGCCAGTTTGTTTCATTCTGAGAGGATCACTCTCATTCTGAAGCGCGCCACAGTATGTAGCCCGCTGGAACGGCCTGCAGCAAGGCGTAGGACCCACGCTCAAGGGGACAGGCTGAACCACACGATTTTTGCTCGGAAAGCACGCTGAGCTATCGTCTGAGACCGCACTCCGCTATGATGCTACCGGGGGAAGCTATGATAGGAGGTGCATCATGGCCATTGCAGTGCAGCAGATTGATCCTGTGGCACATTTGCCGTTGGTCCTAGGAGTCTTACGGCGCCTGGAGGTCGCCACTATGATTGACCGCCTCATCCCGCCCACCCGGGATGCACTGTTTGCAGCAAATCTCAATCGTGTGTTTGGTGCTATCGCACTCAAGGCACTGGAGGTCTATGCCATCCCGACACCGTAGCTGCACCAGGACACCACGACCATTGCCCTCTATAGGGCGTATGAAGACGAACCGCAGACTCCAGGAGCCCCCCGCCCAGCCTATGGCCATAGTCAAGACGGCTGTGATGACCTCAAACAGGTGCTTCTCAGTCTTGGTGTCAGTGGGGATGGCTGGTTGCCTCTCCGTATCGACGTACGGGATGGGAATACGAGTGACAGTGTGGAGACGCCGCTCGCCATAGAGGAGTGCCTCAGCTTCGGGCTGGAGGGCGTCCAAGGTATCCTGGCGGATAGTAAGGCGTATAGCCGCCGGACGTTAGGCCTCTGTCTGGAGAAGGGGGTGGGCTTGGTGACCCTGGTGCCACGGACCTGTGCAGTGCGCCAAGAGCTGGAAGCGTGGGGCCAACAGCAACCCATCTTGCCCCTCTCGGTGGACAAACCCTGGCGGACGAGGGGCGCCCCGTGGCGTCGCTGGCATGGGCAAAGCATCATCCGGCAGGTCGAGGTGGAGTACAGTGATGGCCATGTGGCGCTAGCCGCTCTGCGCTTTGTCGTCGTGCATTCGAGTCAACTGGCCCAGCAACAGACGCAGAGCCAAGCGAGCGCCCAAACGAAAGACGCGGAGGCGCTTGCCGACCATGTCAAGCGGGTGGAAGCGCGGCAGTTTGCCTGTCTCGCGGATGCTGAAGCCGCTATGGCGGAGTATGAAGGCCGAGGCCAAGGACGCCGTGGACGCCGGCCCCGCCCATGGCGCTATTATGTTGTGCGTTATCATATCGTCTCGACCACGCGGCGCACACGACGGGCAGGTCGAGGACGCCCCGCGAAGACAGCTCCTCCGCCGATTGAACCCTGCTATCACCTCGGCGTTGAGGGGACCGTCCATGACATTCTCGAAGAGGAGAATGGATGGACTGTTCTAGTGACGACCATCAGCGCTAAGCACTGTGCAGACAGCGAGATCCTCTAGGCCTATCAGGAGGAAAATACCACGGTGGAACCCGGCTTTCGTTGGATCAAGAATCCTGCAGCGATCAGTCCTGTATGGCTCGAGAAACCGGAACGGATCGCGGCCTTGGCGATGCTCACAGTCGTAGGCTTGCTGGTGTATAGCGTGATCCAGCGGCAGGTCCGCCTCTCCCTACGCACGCATGACCAGCAACTGCCAGGCAACAAAGGGGACACGGCCACCCCGACGGCGGCCGTGGTGTTGGCCTTGTTTGCTCCAGTCGCTGTGGTGCACTTCCGCTTGGGGAATGTAGAGCTGTATCAAGTCTATGGTGTGAACGACTATCACCTGATGGTCTGCGATGCACTGGGTCTCGGCCATGCCTGGTATGACGTGGCTGACAGCCCATAAAAACGTCGCACGAACTCATATCCCTTGAACGTGGATGTTAGGTGATATCACAGGTTCAGTGCCGTAGGTCCTACTTGGAGCTAACCCTAAATTTACAGTTGAATGCTCCTGGAAGGTCATATAGTAGGTCTAAGAGGCTTACAGTAAATTTTTCGCCAGCTGCGGCTGGAGGGCTTACTCGTCAGTGCGTTTCATATGCTGGAGCGCCAGGAGTCATATCGCGAATTAGGCGCAGATTACTTTGATTGTCTGCGGCGGAGTCAGAGCGTCGAGCGCCTCACACGTCGCCTGGAGCAGTTGGGATATCAGGGCCACCTCGAATCCCGTCCGGCGGCTGCGTAGGGGAACTTTTCAAGGAATCCTCATGTCTTCTGTTTTAGCGGGGAGAATAGCCCTCGCCTCGACGCCATTTCCGCCATAAGTACAGGTGATACGTTCGAACCCTAGCTGGGATAAGCAACGGTCAATTTCTTGTGGGGTCCGAACATGATCGTACCAACGAGTTAAGTAGTCGTGGGTGTCTAACTCGTTCCACTCATAAACTATCCTAGGGTCAAGTTGTGGATAGCTACCGTACAAGCAAGCAGTGGGAAAAATTCGCGAAGCGATATGATCAAGCCAGAAATGCTTACAAGTGCGCTTTCTGATCGGGTCGCATATCGCTGTCAGCGCAATCGTTGCTTTTAAGCCAACTTCAGGAGGAAGGCGTTTCAGAATAGCTCTAAGAGGGTACCTCACTGTGAGAAACCGGCTCACTCGGTGAAGAAAAGATTTTACCGTCAAATGGTCTATAACCAGCAGGCCTCCGGGTTTCAGGTGTTCCGATAGGCTGCAAATGGTCTGCTCTGGGGACGGAGTATGTTGGATGACACCTATACAGATAACAACATCAAAAAAGTGTCGTGGAAGAGGAGACTGATTTATGTCTGCCTGGCAGAGGACATAGGGTTTTTTGCCACTGCAGTTCTTGAGGTTCGCATCGACCGCGTCGGACAAATCCAATGATACGAGTAATGCACAATTGTCGATCAGAAGTTCAGTAAACCTTCCGGCCCCTGAGCCACACTCAAGCACTACTCTGCCCTTTAGCTCGTCCAACGCTGCACCTAGACTCTGTTCTAATCGTTGACGAGAAATAGGCTCTTTCGTATACGAATCTAACTGCGTTTTTTGGTATCTCTTCCATTGAAGGCCAAACGCTGAAGCGTAGTTGTCTTGCCGAACGAATCGTGGGATACCTTGCTCAATCCTAAAAATGCATCCCTTAGGACAACTAATCTGGCTGTCTGGCCAAGGAACTCCCTGAATAGTCGCAATGCATGGGTCAAGCTTAAGAGTATCTCTGTGAGTAGGACAAATTAGCCGGCTTTTAATTTCAGTCAAGGATTTCATTCATACTCCTCTTTCGGTGCTGTTCCTCAGTAACATGTACAAATACGAACTGTTGTAGTTAAATGTAAGTTTTCTGCGGTGCTGCCGCTAACCTATAAACGGCAAGTACCCGCTGGGCTACTTGATCAAGACTGAGATGTACAATACGTTCCCGCCCGTTATTTCGTGCCCTCAGCAGGAGCATGCTCACCAGCGCTTCGCCTATTGCGTTCGCATCTCGTGGCACTATTGCCGAGGGATGCACCCCTGCTAGCCGTTCCGGAACGTCTCCAACAGGGGTAGAGACTATCGGTAGGTTGCAGGCAAGCGCTTCCTTGACCGCATTAGGCGAGCCTTCGCATGGTTTACTGGCGCACAAAAATATGTCGGCCGCACGATGGTATAAATACATATGGTTGGGCTCCACGTCCCTGAGGATATACAGTTCAGCCTCCGGCACATGGGATCGAGTCACCGCCATAGCGGCTTCTGCCAGATCGACTCCCTTTGCTTGAGGATCGCCTGCGCCATTTATCAGGACCATTGGACGCTTGGTGTCCCAACCAAGTTCTTTGCGAGCCTCATCACGGGGGCCTGGCGTAAAAAGCGTGAGATCAATTCCATTGGGGATGACCACCGCCTGATTGCGGCGCCACCATAACGCTTGTCGGAGTCTTTCACTCTTGCAGATCAGTCTCTGGGCGCGCAGGGCAGCGAGGTTGGAGAGCAGAAAGCCGAAGCGCATACGCAGAGCAGACACAGAGGCCCCGGAAAGTAAATCAGCCCCGCAAAAAGAGAGCACCGCGGGTCGACCGGCAAATACAGACACAATACCCACAATCGTACCGTATTGACCATGGATGAGGTGTGGGTTCAATCGCCGTACGTGCCTGCGGAGCTCTAACCACTGGCGGAAAATGTGCAAGGGCGAGTGGCTCATACCAATATCAAATGTGCTGATTTGTACCCCTATACCCCTTAACGACTCCACCTGGCGATCTACATATATAGCAGCAGAAGGGGATTTTTTTTGTGCGTCCCAATGATTAGACACTATGAGGACGTGAAGTATCTCCTCCCCTGAAGCGGACACCGTGTGAGAGTTAGCGCCCGTTGCCAATCGTTCCGAGACTGCACTCCCGGACACTTTTTGACTTCTCAAGGATGAGACGGAACCTACCAAGAGGTGCACGATGACAGAACGCCGGAGTCGAGTAAGCGGGCCGAGATACATATTGTACATCCAAACGGTAAACCTGTTTGGGTACCAGCGGGCCAGTCCCAGTTTCCGGTGCTGTTTTCGATAGAAGAGCTGCTTTTGTGATCCATCATAGGTCAGAGCCCATTTGTGCATAAAGCGATGATTGCGGGCTGGCCATGTCTCCGCGTCCCAGCGGAATTTGAAAGCTCCAACGTCGCAGACCGCCAACGGTGGAGGCTCTGCGTATGTGGCCACGGAACGCGGTTCAAGAAAAGCGGTGAGTCCGCGTTTTCGCAGCGTCAGTCCGAGATCGGCATCGAACGGCTCAACGTCGTCGAACAGGTCGTTGTCGGGAAGCAGCTGCCGATCGATGAGTACACAATGGCTTTCTGGATAGGCGATTCGAGTGCGCTGCAGCGGAACACGTGAAATTTTCATCTCTGCGTACACCATCTGGTGATGGAATTCAACCGCGCCGTCTTTTTCTCGCTCCTCGAACACACCGCCCGCCGCGTGGATCCTCCGAGACCAACGACTCAAGATCAGCGGCGCGACCACGGCGGCTCCTTCTTCTTGCCTGCAATCGAGTAGAGGACGGAGCCAGTGTTTATGCACAATCGTGTCGTTCTCTAGGACAACGACGAACCGGTCTTGCATGTGTCGCAACGCTAGGTTGCGTGCCTCCCCCTGCATCAAAAAGCGGTCCATGAGGACCACAGTGAGGTTATCTTTCTGTGCTTGCAGTTTTTGAAGATACTGTCTTGTCACTCCCTCTGCACCGCCGGCCACAACGACAACTCGGAAGGGCAAATCCGTGTGCGCATACAGGGCTTCAAGACAGGGCCGAAACATACTAAACCGATCACGGGGAACAATGCCGATAACGACCTTTTCTGACGACATACGTCCTCCCAGCAATCTAACCCCGCGCGCCGAATTCGCTTTATGGCGCTCGAGATGTGAGGTGTACCCCGTTGTCAAACTATGTGGCGACGAAAACAAACACGTTGTCGCGTACGCGGCCCCAACCATCCATGCTGATCTGGGCTCCACTTGCTTGCACCACGCCGTGAGCCCTCAGCTTGTACATTGTGTCCCTTAGTCTGTGTTGCAGACCTCTAACCGTTGCCTCTCAGCAGCTTTTTTTATTTCTCATATGATGGAAACACCATGCAGTTTGTGACTCAGTTTACAGGAATACGTTTCGGAACTGTCTGCGCGAGCCGCTGAAGCGCCTCAGCCATTTTGGCCTGTATCATAAACTGTTGCATAACTCGCGCTCTTCCTTTGCCCCCCAGAGTAGCCCTCTCATCAGGGGAAGCCGCCAAGCGCAAAATGGCCTCTGAAAATAACGTGGAATCGAATGGTGTCACCGCCACCATGCAGCCCGTTGCTGCTGCAATCTCTACAACGGGCGGTATCGCAAAAGCAATGGCTGGGACTCCCATGGCCATCGCTTCGAGCAGGCTATTTGGCATGCCCTCTTTATGACTCGGGAAGGCAAAGATGTCAGCGGCACACAAGTATTCCCAGACGGTATCCGGGCTACAATGCGGAAGAAGTCTGACGCGTTCCCTGAGATCAGGCGTCTCATGTAACTTCTGCTGGACAGCGGTTGTCTCATCAAAAGCGGGGTTGGAGCCTACGAGAATGCAAATGATCTTTGGATTTCTGGCTGTAGCGAATGCGATGGCTTGCAGCAGCTCAAATATACCCTTATCTCGTACCATTCTTCCGATGTTGAGAAGGACTATCTGATCATGCGTGATTCTCCACTCTGCCCGTATACGATTGCGCACCTGTACCCGAGGGAGTAACGGCGGCGAGGGGATACCGCGAGGTAAAACGACGTGCCGCTTTGGCGACATCTGCTCTGGGGGAATGGCCAGCTGCGCGGCAACCGTTTCTAGCAGTTCACGACTTTGGTAAAAGACGAGATCTAAATGTTTGATGGCCCGGCGTAGCACCAATCCGTACGATGAAGACGCTGGAACGCGCACGTCATTGCCAATCGCCCAACCGCTCGCAGGAATTCCAAGATCTCGCCCTATTCTCCACGCCATGCCTCCTGAGGCCACTAAGTCAAAGGAAAGAAGCGCATCAAACCGTGTGAGGCGATGCATGTCCCGGACCGTGTGACGGCACCAAAAAAAAGCACCCGGATCGGTCCAGATAGCCCCGCCCAGCCGAGGGATGTGCACATAGTAGGGTCGATATAGAGGTATGCGATTCCTCACTTCATACCCTATTATCTGACGATAACTTCTCCAACGGGGTACCCACGATGAAACCACTGGGAGAGCATATGGGCGGGGTGCCAATACCGCTACCCCATCGCATAACTCATTAAGGGCACATGCAGCCCTTTCATTGACACTACCCCAAGAAGGATAGGCAGGATACGGATAGTAGGGAGCTATGATCAACACTTTCATGCATTCCGTCTCCAGCTCCCATTCAGGGAGCCTGGGTGGAAAAATTTGTGCGTGTGTGCTTTCAGTGTGCAGCTCAGTGAGGATTCGGCTCAGTGATGTGCTGGAGTCTGGTGCAGTGCGTGTGAGCGAGCAGCATCCTATCCCTTATACCCCTGTGTGTCAACTACAACAATGTAATTCCTATATCCCAGGTTCAAGGGGTCGGCAAAAAGAGGCAGTTTTTCTGAATCTTGAATCAGAGATAGACAAGCATGTCTTTGGTAAGACGGAAATGGCTCAAATATGAGACTCAAAACGCCCATGGAGCCTAGGTTCAAGGGGTAGTGGCCGTGAAAGGGGAATTTTTTGCTCAGATAGGGCTCAAGTCTATGGCGTCACAGTGATATCCGCTATGATGGCACCCCTAAGCAGCATTGCAGAAGGGAGGCCGCATGGCGGTTATCATTCAGCAGATCAGGCCCGTAGCCCACTTGCCGTTGGTGCTGGGAGTGGTCCGCCAGCTCAACGTGGCGGCGCTCATCGAGACCTTGTGCCCTCCGCACCCCGCTCATGTGCTTTCGTGCGGCCGTGGCGTGGCGGCCTTGCTCCTCGCCATTCTCGATGGTCATCATACCCTCTATAAGGTGGGGGCACGCTTGGAGGAGCGCGGCATGCTTTCCTTACTCCAGGATGGCCTAGGCCGAGCCTCATTGAACGATTACTGCCTCGGCCAGATTCTCGATACGCTCTTTGCCGCGCATCTCAACCGCGTGTTTGGGGCTATCGCACTCAACGCCCTGGAGGTCTATGCCATCTCGACACCCTGGCTCCATCAGGATACGACAACCATCAGCCTGTATGGGGCCTATGAGGAGGCGATCCGCCCGGTTGCGGGGCTTGTCCCACCCCGGCCTGCTTATGGGTACAGCAAAGATGGGCGTGATGATCTCAAGCAAGTCCTCCTGAGTCTCGGCGTGAGCAGTGATGGCCTCCCGCTCCGCATAGGCCGGCAGGATGGCAATACGAATGACAGCACAGAAACCCCGGTGGCGATCGAGGAATGTGTGGCGCTCGGTCTCGACGGGGTGCATGGCATTGTGGCCGACAGTCAGGCGTACTGTAAACGCACGCTGGGGGTGTGCGTGGAGCAGCGCGTAGGACTGATCACGTTGGTCCCGCGCACGTGTGCGGTGCGTCAGGAGGTGGAGGCGTGGAGCCAACAGCAGGGCCCGTTGCCCTTGCTCCTCGAAAAACCTGGCCAGACCCGTCAGGAGTCCCCGCGACGCTGGTACGGACGCAGTGTCATCCGCCGGGTGGAAGTGGCATATGCTGACGGCCGCCTCGAGCTGGCAGAGCTCCGCTTTCTGGTGGTCCACTCAAGCCAGTTGGCCCACCAAACGGCGGTGGCGTATGCCGCCGCCCAAGCCAAGGAAGCCGAGCGGATCGCCGAGCACATCCAGCGGGTTGAAGGCCGCTGGTTTGCCTGTGCCGCCGATGCGGAGGCTGCCAGTGCCGATTACGAAGGTCGAGGCCAGGGGCGCCGTGGGCGCAAGCCCAGGCCTTGGCGTTATCATGACCTGCACTATCGGGTCGAAGCGGTTAGTGTCCCGACAAAGCGGCCGCGCCGCGGCCGGCCGCCGAAGGCCGAGCCACCCCAGGTCGAGGTCCGCTATCGCTTGCTGGTGCACACAGAGCCTCTGGTGCCGTCCGAGGAGACGTACGGGTGGACTGTGCTCGCCACCACGGTGCCACCGGAGGTATGTACGGATACCGAGTTGCTCCAGGCATATCAGGAACAACACATAACGGTAGAACCGGGGTTTCGCTGGATCAAGAACCCAGCAGCCATCAGCCCGGTGTGGCTGGAGAAACCCGAACGGATTGCGGCATTGGCCAGGCTCACGGTGGTGGGGTTGCTGGTGTATGCCGTGATCCAACGGCAGGTCCGCCTGTATCTCCGCGAC
>Ga0075421_100013963_pt1 | contig 10023 bp, 7 predicted proteins | sample SoiMetdeltSBSDD5_FD_75292 | JGI IMG/M metagenome (GOLD analysis project Ga0075421, IMG submission 75292) | Bulk soil microbial communities from a Populus tree surrounding site in Tennessee, USA - Soil MetaG P. deltoides SBSDD5 | ecosystem: Environmental > Terrestrial > Soil > Tree plantation... | reverse complement strand
TAAGCCTGATGGGTGAAGTGACGCTCTCGCGACGCGCCTACGGCGTCGGCGTCCCGCGTGGGCTCCGGCGACTCGATCCGCTCTTCGTCGTCATCGGGGATGAAGTACGGATTACGGTGAGAGTCAGCGTCTGATCAACCACCGGAACGGAGCTGGTTACTGTTAGCTGGGACTGGTTGCTGCACGGTGGTCGAGTGGCTGGCTCATTCGGATGTGTTTCGCCGCGTCCGCCACATGCTGTTGTGCTCGCGTTCCCTCGGAATCACGACGGTAAGGATTCGAACGATTTGGGTTAGTCGAGCCAGTCGGACCGCCGTTATCTCCGGCGGGAGAGCAACGGCGCACTTGTAGTACCACCCGCGTGATTCACGCGCCGAACCGAGCGCATACTCGTAGAAGTGAGCGCGTTCGCGTCCACTCGATCGGCTGTAGCCTTCGTCAAGGTTCGCGCTGATTCCTCCGACTGCCCGCAACAACTGGTCGCCGAGCGCACGGGTTGACCGATGCCTCGCAATCCAGCGCAGGTCACACTGCGCTCGGAACATGAGAAAGAGGGAGTACCGATACGCGGAGGTGCGCCAGATCGTATCGGTAGTGATCTCAGGCGGGACGGTCAGCGTCCACGCTTCGTAGTCTTCGTCGTCGGTCACGTCCCACGATGACGCAGCCCCGGGGCGGCTGCGTCACCGAACTGTCTCAACCGACATCTTTTTCACTCACAGGGGAACCCGGCTCCACAAGCCGTTCACCCTGCAGCGCAGTTGGACGCTTTTCGCGTCAACCAGTTCCAACTAACAGTCACCAGCGCTGGCTGTCGGTCGGGTGTCCTCGTTAACTGTCGTACGCTGGCTCGGTCTCTACTCGCCCCCGCGCTGCGACGGTCCAACTCGTCTCGACAATGGAGTCCCGAACGCCGTAGATGACGTCGTTCAGGTGGACGACGACGCAGACGTGGTTCGGGATGATCCGGACCTGATCGCCGACCTGCGGGTCCCACCCGGACGAGCCGAGGTCGAGAATGCCGTGCTCCTCCGACATGCGCGCCACGACGACGTCGGGGTGATCCATCACGACCCCGAACCCTTCGCCCGCGGCGCCGCGCAGGGGCTCCCTGCCTAACGCCTTCGAGCCGGCATCGATCACCACCTGCCCCGGCACCGCGCGGCTCACGACCGTGGCGAGTACCGTCAGCGCGCAGTCTTCCCAGCCGCACGCGCCGACCTCGGCGGTCGTCCGATCGTTGTAGACGTACGTCCCGGGGCGAACTTCCGTCACGCTCGGGACCTCGTGCATCCGCCAGGCGGTCGGCGTCGAGCCGCCGCTGACGACGCGTGGGTGCAGACCGGCGTCATCGAGCGCGGTGATGTAGGTCTGGAGATCGGCCGCGAGCTTCTCGAGATGGGCGTCCTGCTCCTTCACATGCTCGCGGACATGACCGGGGTAGAACGCGATCCCCGCATACTGAAGCGGCGGCTGTTGCAGGATCTGGCGTGCGATCGTGATGGCGTCGGCGGGGGTCTGCACGCCCACACGATGCATGCCGAGATCGATCTCGACGTACACATTCACGTCGCGCTGCGCCACTTTCGCGGCGGCGGCGAGCTGCCCGAGTGCCGCCGACGAGTCGAGTGCGACCGTCAGCTTGACCTGATGCGGGATGTACATCACGCGCGCGAGCTTCGTCGCGCCGACGAGCGGATACGCGAGCAGAAGGTCGTGCGAGACGTCACCCATGACCTCCAGCTCTCGCGGCGTCGCACACGTGAGGCCCACGGCGCCGAGGCGGATCTGGTCAGCCGCGATGCGCGGCGACTTATGCGTCTTGACGTGCGGCCGAAGCGACAGTCCGTGCAGGATGCAGTACGACGCCATCCGGTCGAGGTTGAGCGCGAGCCGGTCGAGGTCGACGACGGCCGCCGGCGTCTCGAGTGCCGAGAGCTGCTTTGGCGGTTCGCCTGGATCGAGCGTCGGGAAGGCCGCGCGTCGCTGAGAGGTCGGTCGCTTCATGAACTGCGGGATGGAATGACTCGAAGGCGCCGCGGATGCGTGCCCCTGTGGCGCGCAACGCGGATGGTCGGGGCAATATGCCTCACGTCGCGGCCGTTGTCATGCGAAGCCCGCGCTTTTGTCATCCCGAGCGAGGGGGCCACATCGGTCTAGCCCACTCCTCGCGGGCGCACCGCGCGCTCGCACATCCCCAGTACGAGATCCACCATCAGCGCCAACAGTGCCGCGGGGATCGCTCCCGATAGAATCAGCCCCGTGTCCGAGAGGGCGAGCCCCGTCACGATCGGCTCGCCGAGTCCGCCCGCGCCGATGAACGCCGCGAGTGTCGCCGTGCCGACGTTGATCACTGCTGCTGTTCGCACGCCGGCCATGATGGTCGGCGCAGCGAGTGGCAGTCGGACGTGGCGCAGGACCTGGCCCGCCGTCATGCCGAGCGCGCCCGCGGCGCTCACTGCCACCGGGTCGGCGTCGCGAACACCCGAGTACGTATTGCGCACGATCGGATAGAGCGAGTAGACGAACAGCGCGACGAGCGCGGGGACGACGCCAATCCCCAGCAGCGGGATCGTGAACGCGAGGAGCGCGATCCCGGGAATCGTCTGCAGCAAACCGACCGTTCGGATGACGGGCTCGGCGATCGAGCGGTGCCGCTCCAATACAAGGCCAAGTGGGATGGCCACGAGCGCCGCCAAAACCAGGGACGCCGCGGAAAGCAGGAGATGGCGCAGCGTGCGCCGAGCGAACGCCACACGATCGTCGACGATCGCGTGAACGAACGACGAACGAACCGTGGGCCGCTCGACGCTCGTTGACGCGCTGCGGGTACCGTTCACCTGGCTTACGAGCCCGAGCGAGTCGAGCGCCGCGCGAGCGACGTCGGCGACCGGTACGCCGTCGACCTCGAGGCGGCGGTTGAGTGAGCGCATCATGCGGCCATCGATGCGCCCGCTCAACTCCGTGAGCGCGGCAATTGCCGCGAAGTTTTCGCCCGCGAGCGCGGGGCTCACAATGGCCGCGGCCTCGTACGGCGGGAAGAAACGCCGGTCGTCCTCGAGCAAGACCAGGTTGTAGCGCGCGATGAGTCCATCGGTCGAGTAGCCGTCAATGACGTCCACCTCGCCTGACGCGAGCGCCTGATACTTCACCGCTCCGACCAACGGACGGACTTCGCGGAATCGAATCCCGTATGCACGCGCCAACCCCGGTAGACCATCGTTTCGACCGAGGAAATCGGCGGTGAACCCACCGCGGAGTGTCGGCGCAACGCGCGCGAGATCCGAGAGCGTGCGCAGCGAAAGGCGCGCCGCCGCTTCGCGCCGCACGCTGATGGCGTATGTGTTCTCGAACCCGAGGGGCGGCAACCAGCGTACGCCGAATCGTCGGCGAAACTCGGCGGACACGTAGCTGAACGCGTCGAGCGGTGGGCGACGAACGGTGTCACCGAGGATCGCGAGGAGCCCCGTCCCCGTGTACTCAGGATAGACGTCGATGGCATTCGTGCGGAGCGCGCCGAAGGCGATCTCGGTTGCGCCCAGACCAGGTCGCCGATCCACGCGTTGCCCACGCGCCTCGAGCAGCTGGGCGAACATCTCGGAGAGGATATACGACTCGCCGAACGGCTTCGACGCGACGACGACGGGCCGTGCCGGGAGCGTAGGCTGCGCGAGCGCAATGGCGCTCGCCACGGCGAACGCGAGCGAGAGAGTCGTCACGCGACGCCGAGCTCACGCACGAGCGACTTCTCGACGAGGCGTGCGACGTACTCGGTGGCCGGGTGCTCGATGAGCTCCCGCGACGGTGCGATCTGCTCGATGCGACCGGCGCGCATGACAGCAATGCGGTCGGCGAGGCGCCGCGCTTCCATGAGATCGTGCGTCACGAGCACCGACGTGACCGGACGCTGACGTCGAATGCCGAGGAAGGTCTCCTGGACGTCGGCGCGCGTGATGGCGTCGAGCGCGCCGAACGGTTCGTCGAGGAGCAACAACGTCGGGCGGGCCGCGAGGGCCCGCGCCAGTGCAACGCGTTGGCGCTGGCCGCCGGAGAGCTGCCGCGGGTAGCGGGCATCGAACGCGCCGTCGCCGAAGCCGACCAGCGAGAGCGCTTCGCCGGCCAACTCGGAGACGTTAGGCGCGCGGGTGAGCCACGGCACGAGCTCGACGTTGCGTCGCACGCTCCAGTGCGGCATGAGCCCGCCTTCCTGCAGGACGTAGCCGATGCGACGCCGAAGCAGCGTGGGGTCGGTCTGTCGCACCTCTGTGCCATCGACGCGAATCACGCCGTCGTCGGGCTCGATGAGACGGTTGAAGCAGCGGAGCAGGGTCGTCTTCCCGGAGCCGCTCTCGCCCACCAGCGCGACACATTCTCCGGCGGCGACGTCGATCGATACCCCGGCCAGTGCAGCGACCACGCCGGTGGCGGTGTGATACCGCTTGGTGACGCCGTGCGCGGATAAGAGCAAGGGAACCGAGAACGGAGAACCGGGAACCGGGCTGATAGCTGGTAATAGCTAACGGCTAAAGCTGATGGCTGATGGCTGTTGGCCGCCACTCAGTGGCTACCACTGCCCAAGCGCCTTCCACCACGCCGCTCCGAACGTCGCCCAGATCACGATCGTCGTCACCGAGACGATGAACCCGTAGCGCCACCACTCGCGCTGCGTGACGTACCGCGCGCCGAAGTAGATCGGCGCGTGCGTCGTGCCGTAATGCGTCAGCGACGCGCTCAAGTTCGAGAAGTACGCGAGCGAGAGCGCAGCGAGCGCCGGTGGGGCGCCGGCCGCGATCATCACCACGAGGAACGGCGTGAACATCGCCGTCACGTGGGCGGTGATGCTCGCGAAACCGTAGTGTGCGTAGAAGTAGATGAGCAGCAGCACCGTGAGTGCGGCCGCCCACTGCCAGCCCACCGTGTAGCTCGCGGAGGCCTCGGCGAACCACCGTGTGATCCCCGTCTCACCTAACGCGGCCGCCATCTGCACCAGCCCGCCGTACCAGATGAAGACGTCCCACGCTGCGCGCTCGCCGATCACGTCGTCCCACGTCAGCACGTTCGTGAGCAGTAGCCCACATACGCCGACCAGCGCCACCACTGCGTAGTGGATGCCGTGGAACCTGGAAGTCATCCACAGTGCCGCGATCGCCGCGAACACGAGGAGCATGACCCGCTCGCCGCGCCCCATGCGTCCCATGCGGGCGAGCTCGTGGGCAGCGAACGACGCCGCCGCCGGCGTCTGTCGCACGTCCGGAGGGTAGAGGCGCATGAGCAGCAGCGGGACGACGGCGAGCGAGATGAGCCCCGGGACGATCGCCGCGATGAACCACCGCGCGTATGTCAACTCTACCTGCGCGACGTCATTCGCAAACCGGGCGATGATGACGTTCGACGCCTGGCCCGTGAGGAACATCGCACACACGATGACGTCGCACTGATAGACCGTCGTCATGAGGTAGGCGCCAAGTCGCCGCCGAGTCGGCCCCGGGGTCGAGTCGTACGCCTCGGCCAGGCTCTTCGCGATCGGGAAAATGATCCCGCCAGCCCGCGCCGTATTCGATGGGATGATCGAAGCGAGCAGTGTGTCCGTTCCGATCAGCGCGTAGGCAAGCCCGATGGACCGCTGGCCGATGGCCCGGATGAACAGGAACGCAATCCGGCGTCCGAGGCCGGTCTTCACCACGCCTCGCGAGATGAGGAACGCGCACAGCACCAGCCAGACGATCGGGTCCGCGTAGCCGCCGAGCGCCTGAACAGGAGTCAGCGTCCCGGTGACCGCTATGGCGGCGACGCCGAGGAAGACGATCGCGCTCGCGGTGACCGGTCGGACGATCGACCCGACGATGGTGCCAAGAAAGATCGCGAGGAGCCGCCACGATTGTTCGGTAACGCCCGCCGGGCGCGGTGCGGCTAGAATCGCGATCACCGTCGCCAATACTGCGCTCCAGCGGAGCACGAGGTCGCGCCTGGTGAGCGATTCGGACGAGCCGTGGCCGAGGGAAGGGTCGGGTGTTCGCGGCGGAAGCGGTGAGGGTAGTGTCGCGCCCAGTTCGTCGAGCGGCGCTTTGGGAGATGGCGGGGCGGGGGTGGCGGTCATTGGGGCCGAATATGCGCGCCGGATGACGCTGAGGCGACCCCGACCGTCGGCGCTCGGTGGCCCTCGCCTAGCCCCGCCCGCAGACCCGAGTTAGCCCCAGCGATCAAGGGGTCAGAGTCGTTGAACGCGCGGCCCAAGACTGGTCGCCGCGACGCCCGGCGGGGCGACCAACCTGTGGCTGTCACCCGGGCCAAGGGTATGCGGATTCGACGGATGTGTCGGATCGGGCGGATCGCTCCGCGGAGTGGGGAGGCCGTGCGCAACGAGCCACGAAATAAGGGGAGCTGCCTCGGGACGCCACGCGACGAATCGTCAGGTGTCAGCCGCGAGGCGAGAGCGTCCCGAGCGGCCCTTCCCCTCAGTCCCGGCTCGTGGCGCCGGGAAGCCTCCCGGCTCGGGACCAATCGGCTTTCATCCGCCCGATCCGCCCATCCGGATACCGTTGGTGTACCCGCGGCCCACAACGCAGGGAAATCCTACGCGGGGTAGCTTCGACTTACCCCCGCGTGCAGACTCGATTTAGCCCTGTCCGCGCAACCATCTGCGGGGCCGCCGTGTCAACCAGCCGGCACCAATCAGAACGGGATATCGAGCCAAAGCCCGAGTGACCGAACGCGAGTTGATCGCCGCAGCAGTGGCCGGAGAAGTCACAGCGCAGCGAATGCTATATGACCAGCACGTTGACCGAGTCTACCGCTTGGCGTTCCGCCTCGCGGGAGAGGACGACCTCGCGCGCGACTTCACGCAGGAGACGTTCATCCGGGCGTTCCAGCGGCTCAAGGACTTTCGCAGCGACTCGTCGTTCGGCACCTGGATTCACACGATCGCGATGTCAGTGTCGCTGAACGGACTCAGGAAGGTGAAGCGATTCAGGACGCGCGAGGCCTCGCTGGACGATGCGCTGACGGTCTCGGCGGCGCCGCGACAGGCGGAGCCGGATCTCAAAGAACGGTTGCGGCAGGCGATCGACGCGCTGCCCGAGGGATACAGGACGGTGTTCGTGATGCACGACGTGGAAGGGTTCACGCACGAGGAGATCGGCGCGGCGCTCGGTGTCCAGGCCGGGACCTCGAAGGCGCAGCTCTTCCGAGCGAGGGCCAAGCTGCGCGAGGCACTCGCGGACTTCGCGGGAGAATGGGTCTCATGAGCGACGACGATCGCATGGACGCGTTGCTGCGGCAGTTGGCGACCGAGGAATACAACCGACCGCCGGACATCGTGCCGCGCGAGCAGATGTGGGACGCGATACGCCAGGGAATGGGGAACGAGCAGGCGCCCGCCGAAGGCGGGCAGATGGGGACGGAGGATCGAGACACCCGCGTCCTCCCGCTGAGCCGCCGGGTTCCCCGATGGGTCTACTACGCGGTGGCTGCCGTGCTTCTGCTGGCCGTCGGCATTCAGGTCGGGCGGGTGATGGGACCCGCGCGCGGTCGCCCCGTCGCTGGCGTCACGCCGGGTGGACAGAACTCGTTAGGCCCCGATTCGGCAGGCACGTTGCGCAACGACCGCGGGGCCGACAGTCAGTATGTGGACGGGCGTACCGATGACGGCACCAAGGGCAGTCGGCCCCGACCGCGTCCCAGCGAGCCCGAACGACAGACCGACCCGAACGCCGTCGAGGGCTCGTCCCGCGCGTACACACTGGTGGCAGCCCAGCATCTCATCCAGGTCGAGGCGCTGCTCACCGCGTTCAAGGGCGATCTCAACCAGGGACGCATGGACGCCCAGATGGCGTCGTGGGGGAAGGAGCTCCTCTCCAACACGCGTCTCTTGCTCGACTCACCCGTGGCGAGTGATCCCGTTCGCCGCAAGCTGTTGCAGGACCTCGAGCTCGTGCTCGTTCAGATCGTTCAACTATCTCCAGGCACTACGGCGCGGGATCGCGACCTGATCAAGGGCGCGCTGACCGACGACCAGGTGCTGACGAGGATTCGCACCGCGATTCCCGCACAGAAGGGAACGTGAGGACCCCCACCATGAAGATCGCTACCATCACGGTCGCGCTGACGCTGGCTGCGACCCCCGCGCTGGTCGCCGCGCAGGCGTCAGCGCAGTCGACCTACGAACGTTCCTACACGCGGACGTCGCGCGCCGATGCGCGTGCGGAAGCCCGTGTGGCTGCGGGATTGCCGCGTGACCCGCGCGTCGACCTCGGCTCGCCGCTCTCAGGACCCGCAGTCCCCGCGCTTGGCCAGGGTGATCCAGCCGACTCGCTGTACCGCCGAGCGCGCGAGTCGTTGAACCGTCGCAACTACACGCAGGCCGCCGCACAGTTCAAGCAGGTCACTGATCGATACCCGCGCTCGCCGTCGGCTCCGTCGGCGATGTATTTCCGCGCCTTCGCGCTCTACCAGACCGGCAGCGTAGATCGGATGCGCGAGGCGCGCGACGTGCTCGGCGCCCTCGCCCGCAACTACCCTAACGCGGATCTCGCCGACGCGAGGTCGCTCCGCCTGCGCGTGTGCGGTGAGCTCGCGCAGCGCGGTGACGCCGAGTGCGCCGCGGAGGTGGCTGCCGCCGCGAGAGGCGGCGGGGCTCAGCCAAGTGGCCAGAACCAGCGGTGCTCCGAGGACGATGACGACGAGCGTATCGCCGCCCTGAACGCGCTGTTGCAAATGGACTCCGAGCGCGCCATGCCGCTGCTCAAGCGTGTGATGGAGCGGCGAGATGCCTGCTCGTACGTGCTGCGGCGCAAGGCGGTGTGGCTCATCTCGCAGAAAGGCGGTGATGAGGCGGCCGACCTGCTGATGCAGGCGGCGCGCAACGACCCGGATCGCGAGGTGCGCGAGCAGGCGATCTTCTGGCTCGGCCAGGTGCGGACGGAGCGTGCGGTCAGCCTCCTCGAGGATGTGCTGAAGAATTCCACCGATCGCGACGTGAAGGACAAGGCCATCTTCGCGCTCTCGCAGCAGAGCATGCCGCGCGCAGGGCAGATCCTCCGTGACTTCGCCGAGCGCGAGAGTGAGAATCAGGAGCTCCGCGAGCAGGCGATCTTCTGGCTCGGGCAGAAGCGCTCGGAGGAGAACGCGAATTACCTCAAGGGGCTGTACGGGCGGGTGAAGAACGACGCGCTGAAGGAAAAGATCATCTTCTCGCTCTCACAGCAGCGCAGCTTCGGGAACGGCGAGTGGATCATGACCATCGCGCTCGACCCGAAGGAGAGCATCGAGGCGCGGAAGCAGGCACTGTTCTGGGCGGGCCAGAGCGGCGCTTCGACGGACCAGTTCGTGTCGCTCTACGACAAGATGACGGACCCGGAGATCAAGGAGCAGCTGATCTTCGTGTTCTCGCAGCGCGGCCGCGACGCGAAGGCGGTGGACAAGCTCATGGACATCGCGCGGAACGACAAGGACAAGGAGATGCGCAGCAAGGCGATCTTCTGGCTGGGGCAGTCCCGTGACCCGCGCGTCGTCAAGTTCCTCGAAGAACTCATCTCGCGGTAGGAGGGCGAACCCGATGATGCCTCGATACGGAATGACCCTGCTGCTCGCGATCTCGAGCGCATCGACGCTCTGCGGTCAGTCGATCGCCGAGCGCGTCGCGCGCGCGGGGAACGGGACGATTCGGATGACGTTCGCCACGCGGCCCGAGCTGTGTGGCCGTGGCGGGAACATTCACCGCGGGCCGAACTGGCGAAGTTCGTCGGGAGACTATGAGCGCACGCGTGACGTCGAGTGGGACGCCGCGTGCGACTATGGCCCCGGGCGACTCGTGCTCGACAAGCGCGATGGTGAGATCGTCGCGGTGCGTTTCTACGTCGGCGGCCGGTGGCGTCCGGGTGGCTCGGACGTCACAGATCTCGGGAACGTCGGCGCACGCGAGGTATCGAACTACCTCGTGTCGCTCGCCTCGACCCTGCCAGGCAAGGCGGGCCGTGACGCGATCTTCCCCGCAACGGTCGCGGATAGCGCGGAGCCATGGCCCGG
>Ga0075421_100013962_pt1 | contig 10024 bp, 9 predicted proteins | sample SoiMetdeltSBSDD5_FD_75292 | JGI IMG/M metagenome (GOLD analysis project Ga0075421, IMG submission 75292) | Bulk soil microbial communities from a Populus tree surrounding site in Tennessee, USA - Soil MetaG P. deltoides SBSDD5 | ecosystem: Environmental > Terrestrial > Soil > Tree plantation... | reverse complement strand
GCCGCGCCCTTTCCCTCTCACTCGGGTCCGATGCTCACGCAGACGCAGCCCGCCGCTGCGGCGCGCGCTCCGCCGCCCGGGCCATGATCGAGCTCATGAGGAGGTAACCCTCGGACCAAGCCTCCCGCACCGCCGGCGTGAACGCCGAGCCGAGCGCGCCAGCGAGCACCTCGATGAGCGCCGCACCAGCCGGCCCGTAGTGATCGCGCGTCACGCCGTACGCGGCGTGCCGTTCACCGAGCAGGACGGCACTCTTGACGAACTGACGCGGCTCGGTCCGCAGTCGAACGATCTCGTCGACCATCCCGGCGAACTTCTCGAACTGTACGCGCATGTCGGTGCGAGAGAAGAGGGGGCGCAGCTCCGGATGGCGCTCGAACAGCACCTGGTAGAACGCCCGTGCGATCTCCTCACGGCGGCCGGCGACCGCGCTCCAGCTCTCCGTCAGCAGTCCGACTTGGTCGGGGGTCATCGCGCACCGATCCGTGATGAAGGTCGAGTGACGTCGTTCTCGCGGCCTAACGCTGCATTGCCGTTAGGCGGCGTCTCGAGAGGCGCTGGCGGACGCGTCGGCTGGGCGCCGAGGACCCAGAACGCGGCCAGGAGGATGAGGGTGACCAGAGCCAGCACGAGGGCCCTGCGCCACAGGTGATCCCGCGGACGCGAGCTCGTCGGCGCGGAGCCTGCCGCGACCACGGCCCGGGCGGCATCCGAGGTGCCGTCGCCGTCCGCTTGCATTGTTCCGAGCGCCGCCGTAGCGGGACGCAATCCTGACGTGTCGCTCGGCCGCGGCTCCGCTTCCTCCTCACGGGGATCCCAGCCGGCGCGGAGGCGCTCTGCGAAGGCGACAACACCGCGATCCGGAGGAAGCTCGACCTCCTCCTCGATCAGTACCTCGTAGATGCTCGCCTGCTCGATGGCGCCAACGCGATCGCCGGCCGCCGCCAGCGCCCGCATGAGTCCAACCGTCAGTCGCCCGTTGAGCGGGTCCTGTCCGGCGAGCTTGCGCCACCATCGGACCGCATCGGCATAGTCGCCGCGCGCTTCGGCGTCGCTGGCGAGGCGCTCCAGCGCGACGGCGTACTCGAAGTCGAGCTCCGCTCGTGTGTGCTCAGCCCACTTCGAAAACCCGGGCGCGCGGGCGAGCGTGAATCCGTCGAGGAAAGCCCCGCGGTACTCGGCTGCGGCGTCGGCGAGCCGTCCTGCGCGGATCTTCATCGCGAAGCGATCGACGTCGCTATCCACCAGCGACGGGTCCAATTGAATTATCTGCTCACCGACGAGTACATCGGCCGGTCCAAGCTCCGAACGGATGGCCGCCAGTGTTTGCTCCATCGCGGTCGACACGTCGTCTTTGTTGGACGCGTCCCACAAGAGCGCTTCGAGTCGTTCCCGTCGCGCGCCACGGTCGCCCGCGTGGGCGAGCAGAGCCAGGCAGGCAAGGGCGTGCGGCGAGAGTCGGTCGCTGCGGAGCAGGCGCCCGTCAGCGCGCACCGCCAGGCCGCCAAACGTGCATATCTCGAAGCAGCTCGCGTGACGCAGCGCCGCGGTGAACTCCGCCATCGTCGCGAAGCGACGGTCCGGCGCCGTTGCGAGCGCGTGATTGAGGGCGCGATCCACCGCCGCCGGGACCTCCGGGCGAGCGCCGAGCACGGATGGGATCGTGTCGCGGGCTTCGATCGGCGTGGGTGATGGACCGCCTGCGCCGAGGAAAGGCGGGGAGCCTGCGAGCATCTCGTACAGGACGCAGGCGAGCGAGTACAGGTCGGCCCGTCCGTCGAGCTCGCGCTCTCCTTCCATCTCCTCGGGGCTCATGTAGGCCAGCGTGCCCACGGCGAAGCCAGGGTCGGTGCGCACGGTGGAGCGGGCCTCGTCGAGCGCGTAGGCGACGCCGAAGTCAGCCACGAACGCGTGGCCGCTCGTGGAGAGGAGAATGTTTTCCGGCTTGATGTCGCGATGCACGACACGGCGCGCGTGCGCGTACTCGAGGGCCGAGGCAACCTCTCCCGTGATCCGGAGCGCTTCATCGATCGACAGCCGTTTCTCGCGGCGGAGTCGCTCCCGCAGGGACTCCCCTTCGACGTACGGCATGGTGAAGAACACGCGCCCGCCGGCCTCGCCGGAGTCGAAGAGCGGGAGGATGTGCGGGTGGTTGAGCCGGGCGGTCGTCCGGATTTCGGCGAGGAAGCGGTGGTGGCTCACCGTGGCGTCGAGCTGCGCGTGCAGCACCTTCAGCGCGACGGATCGGTCGTGCTTCAGGTCGGTCGCGAGAAAGACGACCGCGGACCCGCCGCGGCCGACCTCGCGCTGGACCTCGTATCGATCGGCGACCGCGGCGGCAAGCTCGTTCGCGAGCTCGGTCGCCTCATCGCTCACTGTACACCCCCGGCCTCATGGTCACGAAGGTGAGTCGATGCCAGGCTGGAGGCAATGTCTCGACGCCCTAACTTCTGCTCGCCACCCCTGAGGGGACACGACGACCACGGCACACGTGCCGGGAGACGCCGTGTCGAGACGGCAACTCGCTGCAGGCCTTCAACCTGCGGGCGCAGTGCGAGCGCGTCGTCGGGTGCATGAAGTCGCTCGCCCGGGATGCGCGGCAATGTCGTGCCCCATGCACATGAGGACGAGGCCGGGCGGCGGCTGGCGACAGTCGGCGCGTCGATCGGAGCTCCGGCGCCACGTTAGGCCGTGTGGCGACTGCGGGCGGCCATGACGCAGGATCGGGGTGCCCTCCTGTGCCTTGGCGCGCGGGCACCGGATGTGCATGCGGCCGAACAACGCGACGCGGCGATCGGCACAGTAATACCCGCACCAAAGGCTCCTATGCGGCCTCTCACTCTTGTCGGGATTGTATTGATCGTGGCCGGTGGGATCGTCCTCGCGATGGGCGGTTTCGGCTTCACCAAGGAGCGGCAGGAAGTAGACGTCGGTCCCGTCGAGGTTGCCGCCGAGCGCCGGGGGTTCGTGCCGCCGGTGGTGGGCGGCATTGCGATAGTGGTCGGCGCGCTGCTGCTCGTAGCGGCGCGGCGAAGAAGGTAGATGGTCTCGTTATGTAGGAGGCATCACCGCCATACCGTGCTGGCCAGGATCCTCGACCACCAATGCGCCGGAGGCGTCCGAAGCGGTACGGCGACCATCGGGTCGCCAATGGCCGCGAACGCAGCCCAGGTTCGTGGCGGCTGGCCCGCTCGCAACGTACGAAGCTTGGCAGTGCGTAGCGCATCGATCACTGGCTGCCCGCTCGCGAGCGCGGCGTAGAACGCCTCGACGAACGGCACGACCTCGCGGTCGTCGATTCGCCAGTGCGTGGCGACGAGCGAGCGCGCTCCCGCGGCCAGGAGCGGCGCCGTCAATCCCTGCATACCTCGCCGCCGACGACCACACCGCCGGCGGATCGGCACGCCGAAAGCACGACCAGATCCGCGTCGAGCCGGAGCGCCGCCAGATCACCCGCGCCGACGAATCCGCTCTCACCGTTTCCCGGCGCCAACGCCAGGGCCGTGCGGGCGACCGACCGCTCGTCGGCCACGGCGTGGGTGGCGAAGTGGAGCACGCGGTAACCCCGGAGGTCGGTGTGCTTGAGAAACGCGGCGCTCGCGTCTCGGCCCACGCGGACGTCGGCGCTCGGTGCATAACGCGCGACGAGCCTGGCTTCGTGCGCCGCACCCGTTAGGCGCCCGAGGGCGCCAGCCGCCCTGGCGGCAGCCAGGTATCCGGCCGTCGCGCTACCAGTCGTATCGTGCGGCAACGGCACGACGACCGCATCGCCGAAGGCGAGGACGCCGTACGGGGCCTGTCGATTCAGGCAACGCATACCCCTATCCGTGACACCAGCGCCAGGGAGTGTACCTTATCTCCAAGCTCGGCGAGTCGGCGCGGGCTCGCGTTGATCCGAAGCTCCCTCTTTCAGGAGAGACGCATGCTCGCATCAGCCGGCTGGTCTCGATTGGTAGTCCCGTCACGTCTACTCGCCGCGGCAGCAACGCTGTTCGTGGCACCGAGCGCCGCGGCGCAGGGCGCGGACCTCGCCGCAGCGCGGAAGTGCTTCGAGGACATCTGGGTGCGTCACGATACGACCGCCGTCGCGCGGTGTCAGGCGCCGTCCTATCCGGAGCACGGCACCGCCGGTGATACCGTCACCACCCATGCGTCCACGTACGAGTTCCTGCGCAACGTGTTCACCGCGTATCCCGACATCAAGGGAACGATCCTCGAGCAGCTCCCGCACGGTGACCGGATCATCACGCGGTGGCGAGTCGTCGGGACGAACAAGACGACGGGCAAGCAGCTCGCGATGAACGGGATCGCGATCGACCGGATCGCGGGCGGGAAGACGGTGGAATCGTGGGGCGCGTTCGACAACATGCCGGTGCTGGTGTCGCAAGGCTACACGATCACGCCGCCTAACAAGTAAACCGATTCGATGGCGGAGCGCGGCAGCCGGAACCAGGCAAGAAAAGCGGGCGGGATCGTCGATCCCGCCCGCCCATTGATCGACTCGACGGCGCTGCGGCGAACGCGGTAAGCGAACCGTCCGCTACTTCCTGAACCGGAGCGTCGCCGTCCACACGGTCGCGTCCTTGAGCTTGATGACCAGCTCGCGACAGGTGTTCGCCCACGCCTTCTCCGTCTTCCACGCGTATGTGTAGGCGTCCGTGCTCGCATCGTAGCTCAAGCCGCTGTGGCCTGACGACTCCGTAGCCGCGATCTCGTTGTCGACCGTCCCGCCAGGGCACGCAATGGCCCTCGAGAGCGGGTAACCCGGGGCAAAGATCGAAGTGCCACGGTTCCCGCCGAGGCTGAAGTTCAGCGGAATGGAGCTGCCCGCTTTCGCCTCGTTCACCCCTGGAGCCAGAGGCGCAAGGAAGCCACCGAATGCGTAGATCTCGGTCGGCGTGAGGTTGAGCCCGACCAGCAACGGATCGTGATCGGAGATGCGGAACTGATCGGAGCTGTAGAGCGACACCTGCTGCGCCGCGCTCTTGAAGTCGGTCAGATAGTCGAGCACCGACGGCTCGTCGGAGTTGATGTGCCACTCCGTGACACCGGTCACCTGCGACGTGAGGCTCGTAGACGCGAGTGCGTGGTCCAGGTAGCCCCACTGGCCGTCGAACACATAGGAGTACGCGTTAGGTCCGATCCGCGACGCCATGAGGTCCGTGAACCCACCGCTCACGAGCGCGGTGATCGGATCCTCCCTGGCGTACGAGTTCATGTCGCCGACGATGATGACGTCGGAGTCCACCATCCCGGTCGGGTCCGTCGCGAGCCACGCCTTGAGCAGATTCGCCGCCGCCGTGCGGACCGCGGCGCAGTTCCCCTGCCCGTCGCCCGCGTCAGGTGCGTCGCATTCGCTCCCCTTGCTCTTCAGGTGGTTGACGCTGACGACGACCCGACCGTGATCGGGCCGCTCGAACGCTTGAGCGAGCGCCGGCCGGTTGCGTGGGAAGCCATCGCCGCCGTTCACGAACGCGACCGTGTTGAGCGCCGCCGTCGTGCCGACGGGCGTCACCGCGGCCGGCTTGTAGAGCAGCCCGACCTTGATGGCGTCGGTGCCTAACGCGTTCACCTGCCCGACCCCGGCGTCGACATCGATGAACGCATACGTTCCCGCGCCGGCAACCACGTTGACCTTGGCGACGAGGTCGGCAAGCGCACTGGAGGGACCGTAGCCGTCGTTCTCGATCTCCACGACGCCGAGGACGTCCGCGTCGAGCGCCACGATCGCCGCAACGGTCTTCGGCCACTGCCGTTCGAACTCCGCGGCGTTACTGGCCCCTCGGCAATCGGTAGCGGCGCCGCCGACACCGTTCGTGCAGCCGCTGAACGTGTTGAAGAAGTTGAGGAGGTTCATCGCGCCGACTCGCAGCGAACCACCGACGGGCGCCGGGTTCGCGGGCCGCGCATTCAGCGCCACGAAGCTCGGAACCGCGCCACCTAACGAGCCGATCGGCCGGAGGCGATACGCGTTGCCGCTCGCGGAGTTGCCAGCCCACGTGTACGTGAGGACGCCAGTCATCCCGGTCGCCGCGTCACCGCCACGCAGCGTGTTGCCGGCGGTGAGTGGATTGCCGCCGCGCCCGAACAGGATCGGATCGGGATTCTGATCGTTGACCGCGTCGTCGACGATGATGCGATTGAGGTCGTTCTGCGCCTGCATCGCCTGCGCGGCCGCGCCCGGGGCGACGAGGCTCGTCGGCTGGTAGAGGCGGCTGCCCGATGACATCACGACCTGCCCGAACCGCCCGAGCTGGAAATGCTCCGTCACATACAGCGTCTGCGGGAACCGCACGAGCATGCCTTCGAACCGCTCGAGGAACGTCGGTGACGGGACGGGCAACATCACCTCGACTGGGTTGACCGATGTACCGGAGCCACACACGAGAACGCCGGTCACACTGCCGAGCTGCGTTTGATCCTGAAACTCTTCGGGCTTACCCGTCACGCGGACCACGTCGCCCACCTTGACGTTGTCGTTGTTGACGTTGAACACGAACAGTCCGTCGGACGTGGCCGGATTGTCGTCGCCAGTCGCGTCCTGCAGGTAGAAGCCCCGCAGGGCGGGGGTCGGTCCCTCGTAGTCCCCAACGACGACGCCCTGCGTGGTGAGTGGAACGTTCGTCGGAAGCGGCGTCGCGAGGCCGCTGCCCTGGATGCTGTAGATCGGCGTGAACGGGTCGTTACACGAGGCGAGGTCCGCGATCGTGAAGGTCCACGTCTGGTCAGCCGGCATCGTGATGGAGGCGTCGGCCGCATCCGCCACCTGGCTTCCCTTGACGGTTACCGTGCATTGCTCGGCGCTCGTGAAATCCGCGTCCGGGTCGAGCGTGTACGTGTCCCCGCCGCCGGTAATGGTCGCGGTGTGAGCGCCACTCGTCGCACAGGTGATGGTGTACCAGTCGCCTGTGATGGTCACCGGCTTGTTGAACGTGATGACGATGTTCGACGCGATCGCCACACTTGTCGCGTTGGCCGCGGGCACGGTCGTCCTGATCGCGGGAAGACCGAGCACGCTGTTGCGCGGGTTCGGAACGCCGGTGACGAAGTCGGCCGCGTTGTTGTCGGTGTCTGTCGCACCGCCGTCCGTTCGGATCGCTGCGGTGGTGTTGGTGAGCGTCGGGGCCGCCCCCGGTCCCTCGAAGCAGGTCGCGGTGGTGCCATAGCCGACGACGTCGATAATCTGCGAGCCGAATGGGCACGTGCCGGTCAATGCCGTGGACACGTTCACCAGCGCGACTTTTCCTGCGGTCGCGCTCATCGCGATGGTGCCGGTGGCATCGGCGGTCGGAAGGTCCACCGTTCCACCGGCCCCGGCAGCCTCTTTTACGAGATAGTATCCGCCCGGCGCGATGCTGCCGCTCAAAGCCGTGACCTGCCAGCTCGTGCCGGCGGCAGAGGCGTACTGCACAGACCAGCCTGTGAGATCGACCGCCGTCGTGCCGCGATTGTAGAGCTCGATGAAGTCGTTCTTGATCGTGGCGCCGGCGTTCCCGCCCCCGCCGTAGACCTGGCTGATGCTGACCTGGACCCCCGAGCTGAGGAGGGCCAGCGGCCGCACTGGCCGAGCGGCGACGCTCGTCGGGGTCTCGTCCGCGCAGGCGCTGAACAGCGCTGCGACGAGCGTGGATGAGAGAAACGCGGCGGCCGCGCGGACGCGGCGGATGGACCGGACCGAAGACAGCATGGATGCTCACTCGTTAGGCCAGAGGCCGTTGACACTCCGGCCGCCCGGGGGCGACCGGCGCACGTGCTGAGGGCGCGAGGGGCCGGCGGCCGGCCCGTGAGCGTGAGGAATTACGTCGCGGAACTGCGAACAACAACCAGTGTTGCCGGACCGTGCGGTTTTGTGGCTGACCCAGCTGTTAACGACGAATCCTCATGTCCTCGCGTGCGGGAAGCGAGGGAGTCGCCGGTCCGATGTCGAACATGCCGTCGAACCCAATAGAATCAGTCGCGGCGAATCGTTCGATCCGAAACCCCGATGTCCCCCCACGCCCCTTGACCGTCTTGATCCCGCAATCGCTCGGCGCATTGCCAAGGCACATCCATGTCTCGCCGCCGAGGAATCGGTTGTCGAGCGACAGGAGCCTTGGCTCCTGTGAGCGAAGGCGCACGCCCGCCCAGACGATGTTGCGGTTCCATGGAGCACCGGGCCTCGTGCGGGCGTGGAGATCGCCCACGAGGAACACCGCGGTCTCGCCCGGCTTTCTCGCCGCGAGTAGCATCGCTGCCATTGCTGAATCGCGCGCCGGGCTGGGGACGTCGGCATCGTCGACCGCGACGACGCGGATCGGTAGGCGCTGAGCCCGAAGCGCGCGTGCTACGTCGAGCAAAGCGAGGCGAGCGCGGCTCGAGCGCCCGTCCTGAAACTCGCGGCGCCAGAACGGACCATCGAGGAGTGCCGCTTCGTTAGGCGCACCGCCGCTGGACCCGAGAAAGGCGTCGATGCGTCCTTGCTCCTGTCGCGGAATCTCCAGCGCGAGCAGTACGGGCTTGGCCGTCGTGGCGAGTCGGCAGGCGAGGTCGATGGCGAAAGCCGGAGCAGCCTCCAGCCCGTGCAGCTCGCCGAGGAGAATCATCGGCGCATCGCGGAGTGCGTCGAGGTTCGCGATCTCGGGGCCACAGCTCGGCGCCGTGGAGGCGGTTACCGGCGTGAACCGCACCCGTGGCGGCGACAACCGCGCGTCGCTGATGCTGGCCGTCGCGCAAAGACACAGAGTCATCGTGTTGCTCGCGACCTTCGACACTCGAAGCTGGTGCATTGATTGACTCCGAGGGATGGTAGCTAGCCCGCCTTCGACGTCGTCGACACTAAAGGATATGCACCGGCACACGCGTCCCGACAGACACGGCGAAGCGCCAGGACGAAGGGAGACCTGTCGGCGGCTTGCCCAACGCAGCCTCGATCTCCACAATCCGTTTCATGTCCGACGACTTCGCGTGCTGAGGCTCGAGTACCTGCGCCGAACGCCGTCGGCGGGGCTGTTGCTGGTTCAGCTGGCGGGAATTCTCCTCTACCCGTGGATGGAGACCGCCCCACGCAGGCGCGGCCTGCTCGCCGCGTTCGGCCTGGTCGTCCTTGGCGTCACCGTCCGCGTCGTCCGTAAATCCCCGTGGGCGACCTGGTTCGCCTTCGTCCTCGCGGCGCTCGTGGTCGTGCTGTTCGTGGTCGAGGCGGTCTCGCCGCGTCCGGCGCTTCCCGCCGTCATTGCGGCGCTCGAGGCGGGGTTCTACTTCTACGCCGCAGGAAGCCTGATCGCGTACATGATGCAGGACTGGGTCGCGACGACCGACGAGTTCTTCGCGGCGGGCGCGACGTTCACGTTACTCGTGTGGGGGGGGGGTTTCGCCTACACCTACGTCGCGTGCGAGGCGGTCGCCCCGGGAAGCTTCAGTGCGCCGATCGATCCACAGGGTCAGCGAACGTGGATGGAGCTCATGTTCCTGAGCATCGCCGTGCTGTCCGGCGTCGGGCTCAGCGACATCCTGCCGGTCACGCCGTTCGCGCGCTCGCTCGTGATGCTCGAAGCGTTCTCGGAGGTCATGTACCTGGCGCCGGTCGGGTCGCGGCTCGTCGCGCTGACGATGCTGTCGGCGAGGGCGCAAGTAGGCTGCCCTAACGACTCTGCGCCGGTTCTGCGCGCCCATCAGGATGCCACCGCTGACGGCGCAGCCGAGAGCGATGTCCGTGCGGGCACCTAACGCGGCAAGGTTGAACGCGTCGTGCTCGCGCTCAGCGGCGTCGAGAAACGGGTGGTCGTCCAAGTCGGATCAGCGGCGTGGGTGAAACGGCCGGCCAAGTCGTGGGGCTCGTCAGGCTCACCGCTTGAGGCGCAGGGGCGCGTGTCATAAGGTTGTCCTGGCCCAATGCGTAAGAGGCCTTCCCGCGTTGGACTTCCTTGCGCCACAGTATCACCAGGCACCCCCGCGAGACCCTCGATCAGGCGACCCGGCCCAATGCAACAGCAGATCCGCTTCTGCAAGACGACCGACGGCGTTCGACTCGCCTACGCGAGCGTAG
>Ga0075421_100013961_pt1 | contig 10024 bp, 5 predicted proteins | sample SoiMetdeltSBSDD5_FD_75292 | JGI IMG/M metagenome (GOLD analysis project Ga0075421, IMG submission 75292) | Bulk soil microbial communities from a Populus tree surrounding site in Tennessee, USA - Soil MetaG P. deltoides SBSDD5 | ecosystem: Environmental > Terrestrial > Soil > Tree plantation... | reverse complement strand
TTGCCATCGTGGATCCTCGCCTCGAGCGTCCCGGTCGGCTGCCGCAGGGCGGCGAGCACCCCCCACGCCTCCGCGGGCGAGCGGCCCGGAGCGATGGCCGCCGCGAAGGTCTTTCGGACGCCGGTCGCGAGGACAGTCTCATCCCAGCCCGGCTCCGCTCCCGCGGAATCGACGGGGGCCCAGGCGTAAGCCTGGCGGTCCTCCGGGTTCATGGCGTTGCCCCAGATGATGCCGAGCGCCTCCACGGGCTCGAGGAGCCCCTTCACCAGAGGATCCGGCTCCATCCTCCACTCCTTGGGGGACAGGTTCGCGTACTCGGATAGGACGAGGATGTGCCTCCAGCCCTCGCGGAGGATATAGCGATGCCGAACGCCGTGCCCGCCGCCTCGAGCCGGCGTCCTCTCGACGACGACCTCGGCCTCTTCCGCGCCGGGAGACCACCGCGCGGCGATGGTCGAGACCTGCCCCCGCTGGTCTCCGGGGGCGAAGAGCGTGAGCTGATCGTTCGCCGAGCCGGCGACGCAGAGGTCGAGAATGGACCCCGAGACCTCCGCGTCGTAGTGGGTGGTCATGTTGGCCCTGCGCCCCGGGAGCGCGCCGCAGACGAGCGCCTCGAGGTGGGCGTTCCGGAGGACGAAGTCCCCGATGATCCCGTCCGCCTCCTTCCCGCCCGGGAGGAGAGCCGTATCCTCCGACCCGACCTCGAAGGCCTCGAGACGCGGGGCCTCGTCTCCGGGCGGGGCGGCGATCGGCATGGAGTGGAGCGCCGGCAGAACGAGCAGGACGTGGAGGGTCGAGGCGTGGTCCGGGCGGAGCCGGAGACGTGGCATGGACAAGGTTCGACCTCGGAAGGATGGAGCGCCCCGGGCCATCCTATCAGCTTGCGGCGAGGTTCAACGCCGGGTTGCACCCGGCTATGAACCACACCTTCACCCCACGATACTGCCCCTACCAAACTGCCCCACCCGCGTTTCCCGAAAACTGGCTCTTTCTGAACCACGCCCAGCTTGCCAACGGCCCCGAGACCCTGTAAAAACTGGGGCTCTCGCGCACCGAGGAGCGTCTGCGGAAGTATTTCCGAGGCGGGTGCGGATCGAGGACCAGGGCCGGTGCTCCCCAAAGCGCCCAGGGGGCCCGGGTTCGCCCGGCCGCGTCCACCGTGTCCTCCCTCGCGCGCGCGGAGCGCCCTTGTAGACCCCCCTTGTAGCCCCGGGGTGCGGCCGTGAGCCGTCCGACACCCGCCGGAGCGGCAGGGTCCGAGAAGAGCCGAGCAGAGCCGGCGAAGAGAGCGAGAGGAGAGCATGGCCCGGAAGCGGAAACGAGAAGGGGGGGATGCAGAGGGGCCTCCGGCGGACACCATCCTCACGGTGCCCTTCCACACGACGGCGCGCAGGAAATACCTGAACTACGCGATCTCCGTCATCACCTCGCGCGCGCTCCCGGACGTCCGGGACGGTCTCAAGCCGGTCCAGCGCCGCATCCTCTACACGATGCAGAACGACCTGCGGCTCGGCCCCGGGTCGAAGCCCCTCAAGTGCGCCCGCATCGTGGGGGACGTCCTCGGAAAGTACCACCCCCACGGGGACACCGCCGTCTACGACGCGCTCGTCCGCATGGCGCAGGACTTCTCGCTCAGGTACCCCCTCGTCGATGGGCACGGGAACTTCGGGAGCCTCGACGGGGACGGGGCCGCGGCCTATCGCTACACGGAAGCGCGGCTCCGGCCCATCTCCATGGAGCTCCTCTCCGAGATCCTCGAGGAGACGGTCGACTTCAAGCCGAACTACGACAGCCGGACGAAGGAGCCCATGGTCCTCCCGGCGAAGATCCCGCACCTCCTCGTGAACGGGGCGACGGGGATCGCCGTGGGCATGGCGACGAACATCCCGCCCCACAACCTGGCCGAGGTCGCGGAGGCGTGCGAGGCGCTCATCGATGACCGGAAGCTCGAGGTCACGGACCTCCTCAAGTTCATCAAGGGGCCGGACTTCCCGACCGGGGGCCATGTCCTCAACTCGCGGGCCGAGCTGCGCCGCATCTACGAGGACGGCCAGGGAAGCCTCCGTGTGCGCGCGGAGTACGCCGTCGAGGACGGCGACGCGCAGGCGCGAGGAGGAGGGATCCGCCTCATCATCACCTCCATCCCGTACATGGTTCCCAAGGACGCGCTGGTCCGGTCCATCGGCGAGATCATCTTCGCCCGGAAGCTGCCGCACCTCGTGGATGTCCGCGACGAGTCCACCACGGACGTGCGGATCGTGCTCGAGCTGAAGAAGGATGCCGATCCGGCCATGGTGATGGCCTATCTCTACAAGCACACGCAGCTCCAGACGAACTTCGGCGTGAACCTCACCTGCCTCGTGCCCACGGAAAAGGCCGAGGTGTGCGCCCCCGCGCGCCTGGACGTGAAGACGATCCTCGCGCACTTCATCGAGTTCCGTTACGGTGTCGTGGAGCGGCGCTTCCGCCACGAGCTGAGGCTCCTCCTCGAGCGGATCCATGTCCTCGAGGGCTTCCGGAAGATCTTCAACGCGCTCGATGAGGCGATCCGGATCATCCGGGCTGCCGATGGGCGCGAGGACGCGGGTGAGAAACTACGGGCGCGGTTCAAGATCGACTCCATCCAGTCGGACGCCGTCCTCGACCTCAGGCTCTACAAGCTCGCGAAGCTCGAGATCAAGGCGATCCTCGACGAGCTCCGCGAGAAGCGGGCGCGGGTCGCCGAGATCGAGGCCATCCTCGGGAGCCCGCGGAAGCTATGGGCCATCGTGAAGGCCGAGATCCGGGAAGCGCGCGAGAAGTACGGCGACGCGCGGCGCACGAGGATCGGGGGCAAGGGCTCGGAGGAGACCGAGTACGACGAGGAAGCCTTCATCGTCGACGAGGACGCTTTCATCATCCTCTCGCGGGATGGCTGGGTGAAGCGCGTCGGCCGGATCGGCGAGCTGTCGAAGGTGAGGATCCGGCCCGAGGATGAGGTGGTCGCTGTGGCGGGGGGCAACACCCGCAGCACGGTGACGTTCTTCTCGAACCTGGGCTCCGCCTACACCATACGCATCAACGACCTCCCTCCCAGCCGCGGATACGGCGACCCGATCCAGAGCTTCTTCAAGTTCAGGGACGGCGAGAGGGCCATCGCGTCGGTCTCGTTCGATCCCCGGGTCCTCACCGGAATCGGAGGCGAGGCGGAGGGGGAGGCGCCGGCGAAGGGCGCGGATCCGGAGAAGGCCCCCGAGAAGCACGGCTTCGCGCTCAGCTCGCGGGGGTACGGGATCCGGTTCCCGCTCTACCCCTTCGTCGAGCCATCGACGCGCTCCGGCCGCAGGTTCATGCGGGTCAAGGAGGGGGAGGAGGTCGCGGTCGTCCGCGTCGTCACCGGGAAGGAGACGGCCGTCGTCGCGACGAGGAAGGGGCGAGCGAGCCTGTTCCCTCTCGAGGAGGTGAACTACCTGTCGGGACCGGGGAGAGGCGTCATCGCGATCAAGGTCGAGGAGGGGGACCGCGTGCTCGCGGCGGCGGCGACCGCCGATCCGAAGAAGGGGCTCCGGGTCTACACTTCCGGCGACAGGAAGATCGATCTCACCCCCGCGCGCTACAGGGTCGCGGGACGGGGCGGCCGGGGCATCCAGCTGGTGAAGCGCGGCGGGCTGGCGCGGGCGGAAGCCGAGCCCATCGAGCTGCCCGAGCTCGGAGGGGAGGAGAGCGAGGAAGGCGGCGAGGGCCCGGAGGCGGGAAAGAAGCGGAACGGGAAGGGCTCGAGAAACGGCAAGGATCCGGAGGAGTAAGGCCGCATGGGTTCGAGCGGCGTCAAGAGCTACACGGCGAAGGACATCAGCGTCCTCAAGGGCCTCGAGCCCGTGCGCAGACGGCCCGCGATGTACATCGGCGGGGTCGACGCGAACGGGCTCCATCACCTCGTCTGGGAGATCCTCGACAACTCCATCGACGAGGTCATCAACGGCTACGCTTCGACGATCGAGGTGGAGCTCGACAAGGATGGGGAGGGGATCTCCATCGACGACAACGGCCGGGGCATCCCCGTCGACATCCATCCCGAGACGAAGAAGCCCGCCCTGGAGACGATCCTCACGACGCTCCACTCGGGGGGCAAGTTCGACCAGGGAAACTACATCCACTCGGGCGGGCTCCACGGGGTGGGCTCGTCGGTGGTGAACGCGCTGTCCGCGGATCTCCTCGCGACCGTCCGGCGCGACGGGCGGGAGTACGAGCAGCGCTACCGGCGCGGCAAGCCCACCGGGGCGCTCAAGAAGGGCGGCCCCGCCAAGGGGACCGGGACGACGATCTGGTTCCGGCCCGATCCGGAGATCTTCGGGAAGACCCGATTCGACCCCGCGCGGCTGCGGGAGGTGCTCGAGTCGAAGGCCTACCTCCACCGCGGGCTTCGCATCGTCTTCCGGGACGGGGTGAGCGGAGAGAGCCACGTCTACAAGTACGAGGAGGGCATCCGCGAGTACCTGAAGAAGATCATTGCGGAGAGGGGGCGCACTCCCACGCAGGACTTCGTCTTCTACCTCGAGCGTGCCGACGATCCCCGGATGGAGGTCGCGCTCCTCTGGACGGACGAGCCCGCCGAGCACATCCGCTCCTACGCGAACGGAGTACGCACCCCGGCGGGGGGCACCCACGAGCTCGGGCTCAGGAACGGCGTCGTGCGCGCCGTCCGCGGGTACATGGAGAGCCACGATCTCCAGCCGAAGGGGCTCACGGTCACCGCCGAGGACGCCCGCGAGGGGCTCACGGCCGTGCTCTCCGTGTACCTCCTCAAGCCCCAGTTCCAGGGCCAGACGAAGGACCGCCTCAACAACCCCGAGATGACGGCGCAGGTCTCGAACGCGGTCGGGGCAGCCCTCGAGACGTTCTTCCACTCGAACCCCTCGATCGCCGGCGCGGTCGTGGGCAGGGCGGTGCTCGCGGCCAGGGCCCGCGCGGCCTCGAGGGCCGCCGTGGCGGAGGTCACCCGGAAGACGGCCGTGTCGCACAGGCTGAATCTGCCCGGGAAGCTCGCGGACTGCGAGAGCACGCGGCCTGAGGAGAGCGAGCTCTTCATCGTCGAGGGCGATTCCGCCGGCGGATCCGCGAAGCAGGGGCGTGACCGGAAGACACAGGCGATCCTTCCCCTCCGGGGAAAGGTGCTGAACACGGAGCAGGCGGGGACATCGAAGGTCCTCTCGAACAAGGAGCTGACGGATCTCCTATCCGTCCTCGGGTGCGGCCTGGCTACGGACAAGAGCTTCGACATCTCGAAGCTCCGCTACCACAAGGTCATCATCCTCACGGACGCGGACTCGGACGGGCACCACATCGCGACCCTCCTCCTCACGTTCTTCTACCGGTACCTGGGGCCGCTCGTCCGCGCGGGGCACATTTACCTCGGCATGCCTCCGCTCTACAGGATCGACGCCGGCAAGGAGACGCTCTGGGCGTGGGACGATGCGGAGAAGGACCGCCTGGTCGCCGACCGGAACGGCAAGCAAAAGGAGAGCGACATCACCCGGTTCAAGGGCCTCGGGGAGATGAGTCCCGCTCAGCTCAAGGAGACCACCATGGACCCGCGCTCGAGGACGCTCCTCAAGGTCCTCATCGAGGACGAGCTGGCCACGGACAAGGTGGTGAACGACCTCATGGGCAAGGACGCCTCCGCGCGCTACAGGTTCGTGATGGAGAGCGCGCGGGAGGCGGATGACGTGGACGTCTGACGCCTAGTTCTTTCCGTACCCGTTCCCGTACCCGTACCCGTGCCCGTTCCCGTACCCGGTTCCTCATTCCGCAGCCCCGTGACCCCGACCTCCCTCCTCCTCTTCGACATCGACGCCACCCTGCTCCTCACGGGCGGGGCGGGCATGCGAGCCATGGCCCGCGCGGCGCGCGAGCTCTTCGGGGAGCGCCTCACCTGGGACGGCATCGATCCGTCGGGAGGCCTCGATCCCCTCCTCTTCTCCGAGGCCGTGGCGCGGAGCCGGCTCGAGCTCGCCGAGGATGCGCACTCGCGGTTCCACGAGAAGTACGTCGAGATCCTCGAGGTCGAGTTGCGGCAATCGCGGGCCGGGATCCGCGTCCTCCCCGGAGTGAGGGAGCTCCTCGAGACGCTCCGGAGCCGTCCGGATGTGTGTCTCGGCGTCCTCACCGGGAACTACTCCCGCGGGGCCGCCCTGAAGCTCGAGGCCGCCGGCATCGATCCGCGGTGGTTCTCGATCGGCGTCTTCGGCGACGAGGGCGCGACGCGAGCCGCCCTCGTGTCCGTGGCTCTCGAGAGATTCGAGGCGGCCCACGGCGGCTCCATCGCCAGGGAGCGGGTCATCATCATCGGCGACACGCCGCGCGACGTGGAGGCGGCGCTCGCGCACGGCTGCCGTGTGCTCGCGGTCGCGACCGGAAAACACGGCATCGAGACGCTCCTCGCGGCGGGTGCGACCGCGGCGGTGGCGGACCTGTCCGATCCGGCGCCGCTCCTCGGGCTGCTCGAGGGCGAGGGGTTCTCCACCGGCTTTCGCGAGGCATAAGAAAGCGCCTAATCTTGACATCTGGAAGCATACGTTATAGTGTTTTTCGTATGCGAACCACGCTCAACCTGCCAGAAGGTCTTGTCGAGGAAGCTCGAGCACTGCTTCAGTTCCAGTCGAAGACGGACACCGTGATCTTCGCCCTGAGGGAGTTGGTCCGCCGGAAGCGTATCGAGGATCTGAAAAAGCTCATGGGCTCGGTGGATCTGCGCGTGGACGTTGCTGCCTCGCGGCGCCGCAGTGAGAAAACCCGGATCGAACACAGGATGCGGGTCAAGAGCCAGGGGAAGCGACGATGATCGATCTGGTCTTCGTCGACACGACCATATGGGTCGAGGCATTGCGGAGGAAGCCCGAGCGCACGGCCGAGACTCTGTCCGGGCTCATGGACGAAGATCGCGTCGCCCTCGCCGAGCCCGTCCGGCTGGAGGTTCTCTCGGGCGCTTCACGACAGACGTTTCGTCGCCTCCGTGAGGACCTCCTGGCGTTCCCCACGTTCCATGCCGAGCGTTCCACCTGGCTGCGAATGGAAGAATGGGTGCAGCTTGCCGTGGACAAGGGGGAACGATTTGGAATCGGCGACCTCCTGATCGCCTCGATAACGGCCGAGCAGGATGGGAGGGTTTGGTCGCGCGATGACGATTTCCATCGCATGAGCCGCCTGGGATTCATCCAGCTATTCCAGCCGCCTGCGCCCGCCTGATCCGGAGGCAGTGGTCACCGGGGGATCGAGGGCGTGTTGGATCCCGCGCGATCATCGCGTCGCTCGAGGGATTCTCCGCGCGAAGCAGGACTGGAGCGTATAGACTGTGCCTCCGAAGAGCCCGCGGGGTCGCAGGTATCTCCTTCAGTCGTCAGGAGCTTCCCGTGGGTCCGATCGTTCACGCGAGCAGAACGAAGGTCATCCTCTTCGCGGCCGTGGCACTTCGGCTCGCGGTCCAGGCGCCGGCCTCCGACTGTGACGGGAACGGCGTCGATGACGCAATCGACGTGCAGGCTTCCGGCCCCGGGTACAGACTCATGCGGAAGCTCCGGTTTTCCGCTGCCGCTCCCGCCCTCGCGGACATGAACGCCGACGGCGCTGTCGATGTCGTCGGCCTCGCTGACGGAGAAGTGACCGTGGCTCTCGGCGAGGGTTCATGGAGATGGACGGAGTTCGAGCGCTCGGAGATTCCCCCGGGGCACGATCTGTTGGTCGTGGAGGACCTCGACCGCGATGGCCGGAGTGATGTCGTCACCGCCGGTGATCCGGGTATCTCCTTCCTCTTCAATCGGGGGAACGGGGACCTGGAGCCAGGTCCCGATCCGGATATCTCGATCGGCTCCATCCTGAACGACATCCAGGCTGCCGACGTGAACGGCGATGGCTCGATGGATCTCGTGACGTGGAACCTGCTGAGCAACATCTCCATCGTGATCAACGAAGGAGGGAGACGCTTCGACCTCCCCAGGAACTATGCCTCGCTGATCCGGCCACGTTCTCGAGCAGACACCATGGCCATCGGCGACCTCGACAGGGATGGGTATCCCGACGTGGCCCTGGCCACTTCCGATTACGTCCACAGCGCAACGGTGGTTGTCCTCTGGAATGATGGAAGTGGAGCTTACGGAGAAAGCTCTTCCTGGGCCCGCACGTGGCTCGTTTTGGACATGCTCGGCTACGCGGACGAGGACGGAGATGGAAACGGCGACCTCCTCCTCCAGAGCGCCGGTGCCCTCGTCGCCATCGAGAACAATGGCTCCCGTGTCCTCACCGGGGCCATCCTTCCTTCGGAAAGCGTCGATGCTCCCGCTCTCATCGAGGATCTGGACCGCGATGGCAGTCCTGAGATCACTTTCTGGAGGGGTGGGTGCGATGGCTTCGTGGTCCTCTCGAGATCGGGCGGCTCGTACGCAGAATCCGCGAGGGTTGCCGTTCGGGGCTCGCAACACAGACTTCCTCGGGCCGCAGACATGGACGGGGATGACGATCTGGACCTTGCTGTCTTCGGGGGAGAGGGTGTCCGCATGCTGTCGAGAGAAGCCTCCATCGCGCGCGGGGACTGCAACGCGAACGGCCTCCCCGACTCCTGCGAGGACGACTGCAATGGGAACGGTGTCCCCGACGTGTGCGACATCACCACGGGAGAGTCCGAGGACTGCGATGCGAATGCGCGTCCCGACGAGTGCGACACGGACTGCAACGCGAACGAGATCTCCGATGCCTGCGAGGTCAGGGACGGCAGGACCGATGACTGTAACGGGAACGGGATCCCCGATGCCTGTGACCTTCCGGATACCAACCGGAACGGAGTGCCCGATGGTTGCGAGATCGCCTCCGGTGAAGCCCCCGATTGCAACGGGAACGGGATCATCGATGGCTCGGAAACGGTTTCCCGGCTTCCGGTCCATACCCCGGCGGTCTCCGGTCTGGCCATGTGCCTGTCGCAGGCGGACATGGACTCCGACGGTTACCCGGATCTCCTGGCGAGGACATCCGGAGGCGAAACGGAAATCGTGTTCTGGGATGACACCGGGCGATCTCCTCTCTTCACGAGAGCCGTGGGCATCCGAGCGGCCCGGAATGCCGGGTGGGGGGAAAGCATCGCGGCGCTCGACGTGGATTCGGATGCCGACCCGGACCTCGCGCTGCTCGCGGCGACCCGAGACTGCAATCCGACAAGGGGCCTGGTCACCCTCGAGAACGAGGGAGATGAAAAGTTCGGAGTGAGGCGATGGCTTCGCTTCGAGGGTCTCCTCCCGGACTCGATCCTCGCGGATGACTTCGACGGGGATGCGAGGATCGACCTCGTGGCCTGGGGGACGGGTGGGTTCCTCTGGTTCCTGCGAGGGATCCCCGGAGGTTTCGAGGAGCCGCGCCTCCTCCTTCTGGAGGAGACGCTCGCATTCGGCGACGTGGCGACCATCGACGTCGATCTCGATGGGGACCTCGACCTCGCGACGGACACGGGCTTCTTCCTCGACAACCGCGGCGGCGGCGCGTTCCATCCGGAGGGAACGTTCCCTGCGGGAGCATTCCCTCCGGAATATGTTAGTTTCGTCGAGGCGGCGGACCTCGGGGGGGATGGGCTCGAGGACATCGTCACGGGAGGACTCCTTGCGGAGAACGAAGGCGGGGGGGTCTTCCGGGAGAGGACTCTCACCGGGGAGGACGTCCTCGACGCCGCGCTGGGGGACTTCGATGCGGACGGGCTGAACGATGCCGTCCTGAGTCTGAGGAGCGGCCTCAGAGTCCACCTCCAGCGCGCCGGGGGTTTCGCGGTGACGAACGCCGAGCTGTCCCTGGGCCAGACCATCGAGGCCCTGGACATGAACAGGGACGGAAGACTCGATCTGGCGGCCCTGTCGCACGATGCCATCCTCGTACACCTGAACGTGACCGACCCTCCACTGGGAGGCTTTACGAAGCGGTCGGGAGACGGATTCGTGACCTCCCTCGCGGCGGTGGACCTGGACGGGGATGGCGACACGGACCTGGCCGGAATGGCGGGTGCTGCAACGGG
>Ga0075421_100013958_pt1 | contig 10025 bp, 8 predicted proteins | sample SoiMetdeltSBSDD5_FD_75292 | JGI IMG/M metagenome (GOLD analysis project Ga0075421, IMG submission 75292) | Bulk soil microbial communities from a Populus tree surrounding site in Tennessee, USA - Soil MetaG P. deltoides SBSDD5 | ecosystem: Environmental > Terrestrial > Soil > Tree plantation... | reverse complement strand
GCCACTCACGGTGAGTTCCCTCAACGACCCTTACCGGCTTGTTCCTCTCGACGGCCATCCGCTATTGCGCGCCGAAGGTGGAGAGCAGGTGTTCGCCGGAGGTGTGCGGGTTTCTCTCACATTGACCGGTGGGTCCGGCGAGACTGTTTCCGTGCACGCGGTCACGGCCGATGTCGTAACGTACAGGCCGCGCCCCCAGGAGAACTACTCGTACGCACTGAAGGGCGCTGCCCTCATCGGGGCTGGCGTGGCAAAGGCGCATGAATTTGCGCTCGTGCTGAGCCAGGGTCACGCAGGCAGGGCGCGCTGGATTACGGCGCCCGGCCAGTACGCCTTTTCGCGCGGCGAGAACCTTCTCGATACGCCTCAGCCATTCAGCTTCACGCTAGCGCACAATGAGGTGGAGGCAATCGTTGGCACGATCCTCGTGCAGGACACCGGATACTACGAGATCGCATTTACCTTTCACTATTCGCAAGGAACCACCTTCGGGAAGCACACCACCGAGGTAATCCGGCTCTACGCGGAGAAATAGCGTGCCTCACATCGCGTCGTTCCTGTTCCTCGCCGCGCTGCTCGCTGGGCCCGCATCCGCCCAACAACCCACGCGCCCGTACAAGCTCGCCGGTGGCGCCGAGCGCGATCTTCTGCCGCCCGGCACCCATTGGCAACTGCTCGGCGAGGGTTACCACCTCACGGGCGATTCCGCCGTCGACAGCCACGGCAACGTCTACTTCACCGATGTAGACCGGAACCGGATCCTCAAAATCGGTCTCGACGGAAACATTACCACCTGGCGCCAAGGTACCAACGGCGCGCACGGCGTCGCCTTCGGCCCCGATGGCCGCTTGTACGCCGGCCAGCACGACCTCAAGCGCATCGTGGCATTCTCCACCGGCGGTGCGGAAACCGTCATCGCCGAAGGGGTGCAATCGCATCACCTCGCCGTGACCTCCCGCAATCGCGTGTACGTGAATGTGCCGCCGGCCCACAGCGTGTGGCTCATCGACTCCGACCGCAGCAAACACGTCGTCCACGACCGCCTCAACTGGCCGCGCGGCGTTCGCGCCTCGGCCGATGAGTCGCGACTCGTTGTCAACGACCCACCCACAAGATTGGTCTGGTCGTTTCGCATCGAACCCGATGGATCGCTCTCCAATGGACGGCCGTTTTACCGCCTGGAAACCCCCACCAACGCTGATAACCCCGACCCCGGCGGCATGGCATTCGACACCGAAGACTTTCTTTACGTCGCCACCACGCTCGGCGTGCAGGTGTTCGATCCGGCCGGTCGCGCCGTGGCGATCCTCAAAGCGCCGGGCGGCGCCGCCTCCAATGTCCTGTTCGGCGGTCGCAACCTGGAGTGGCTCTACGTCACCGATGGCAGCCGGATGTACCGGCGGCCGACGAAGCGTCGCGGCGCCGGACCGTGGAAACCCGCGCCCGTCCCACGCTAGCCCCGCCCCACCGCATCGCCCGCCATCCGCCCGGGAAACAACCCCCTTCACGGGTTACAATCGTGTCTCCATGTTCCGAAAGGTCTTGGTGGCCAATCGTGGCGAGATCGCAGTTCGTATCCTTGGCGCCCTTCGCCGCCTCGGCATACCTTCGGTAGCGGTCTACTCCGATGCCGACCGCGCCGCGCCGCACGTCCGGTGCGCGGACGAAGCTTATCCGATCGGTGCCGCTCCCTCGTCGCAAAGCTACCTGAACATCGAACGCATTCTCGAGACATGCCGCCAGTGTCGCGCAACCGCGATCCACCCCGGCTACGGCTTCCTGAGTGAGAACGCCACATTCGCTTCCGCATGCGAGGCTGCGGGTATCACCTTCATCGGTCCCCCCGCGGCGGCTATCCGTGCAATGGGATTGAAGACTGAGGCCCGTGTACTGGCACAACGGGCGAACGTGCCCACGGTACCGGGAACCAGTGAACCGCTTTCCGGCTACGAAGCCGCCAGGAAGGTCGCCTCCGCGATCGGTTACCCACTGATGCTCAAAGCAGCGGCCGGAGGCGGAGGTAAAGGAATGCGCGCCGTGCATAGTGAATCCGCCCTGGAAGCTGCATTTCGCGACGCATCTTCCGAAGCCGAATCCAGTTTCCGCGACGCTTCGGTCTACATAGAAGGGTTGATTGAGCGCCCACGCCATATCGAAATCCAAATCATTGGCGACAAGCTGGGCAATCTCATTCATCTGGGAGAGCGCGAGTGCTCGCTCCAACGCCGGCACCAAAAAGTGATTGAAGAGTGCCCATCGCCCTTCGTGGCGCGGCATCCCGGTCTCCGTGAGCGCATGGGGCAGGCTGCAATCAACGCCGCTCGCCAGGCGGACTATTACAACGCAGGGACCGTCGAATTCCTCGTCGATGAGCAGGCCAATTTCTACTTTCTCGAAATGAACACGCGGCTGCAGGTGGAGCATCCGGTAACGGAGATGGTGACTGGTCTCGACCTCGTGGAATTGCAGTTGCGAGTCGCCGCCGGCGAGCCCTTGTCCATCACGCAGGAACAAGTCGAATGGCGCGGCTCGGCCGTGGAGTGCCGCGTCTACGCCGAAGACCCCGGCCACAATTTCTTTCCCTCGCCTGGCTTGATCACACGCTACGATGCGCCTCATGGCCCCGGCCTACGCTTGGACTCGGGTGTTCAGGCGGGCTTCACCGTTCCGATCGACTACGATCCCATGCTGGCCAAACTGGCCGCCTGGGGATCGACACGCGCAATGGCCATCGAACGGCTGCGCGACGCTGTCAACCGCTTCGCCATTTCCGGCATTCGGACAAATTTATCGTTTTTTCACGAAATCCTCGCCGATCGGCTGTTTCTGGCCGGCGAGATCCACACAGGCTTCATCGCCGAATGGCTCGCCCGCCGCGCGTCGCCTACGCCCTCGGCGCAGCAGGAGATTGTGGCGGCGCTCGTCGCGTCGCTGGCAACCGTGAATGCCACGGTTCCCGTGCAAGCCAACGGCGCGGCCTCCCAATGGCTCCGGTCTGGAAGGAGTGCACAACTGCGATGAAGCGCCAGGTCCGCGCCGCCGGCCGCGAGGGTACGCTCGATTTCACTCGCGACGGCTCCTCCGTGTACTTTACGCTCGACTGGGCGGATGGCGCGCGCGACACCGGACTCGCCGACGCGGTCGAGGTCGCCCCCGGCCATTGGAGCATCCTGTGGGACGGGCAAAGTTTCGAAGCCATCGTCGAACGCGAAGCGGTTCTTGTCAATGGATCGCGCATCGCGGCCCACTCGCGCGACCCGCGTGATTGGAGCCCGGCCGATGCCCATGCGGGCGCCAGTGGCCCGGCCCACATCGCGTCGCCCATGCCGGGGAAAATCATACGTGTCCTGGTCAACGATGGCGACAACGTGGAGGAGGGGCAAGGCATCATGGTCGTCGAAGCGATGAAAATGCAGAACGAAATGCAGTCTCCGCGCGCCGGCACGGTCCGCACGCTTCGTGCTTCGGTGGGGGGCACAGTTGCGGCGGGCGAGGTTCTCGCTACTATTGAATAGCCATGGCAACAGCGGTGAGTGTTTGTCCTGAATGCGGCGGCACCGGGTGGCGCATTCACGAAAAGGGTGGGCTTTCAGGCGCCGAGCGATGCGACTGCTTCAAGGTTCATCGCGCCGAGCGGCTCGCTGAGGCCGCCAACATCCCCGCCAACTACGCCAAGGCGAGCTTTGAGACGTTTCTCCTGAACCGCTTCGACAAACAGGAAGAAGGAAGGCTGCAGGACGCCTACGTCGCCGCACACAATTTCGCCGATCGCTTTCCGAAAAATACCGAAAAGCCCGGCCTGCTCTTCGTGGGTCAGACGGGCACGGGCAAGACGCATCTCGCAGTCTCGGTTATGCGCCGCCTCATGCAAAAGGGTTTTGAGACCGTCTTCTTCGGCTACCAAGAATTGTTGGAGAAGTTGAAGTCGAGCTACGACCCCGCCTACGGCGCGGCTTTGCGCGAGTCGTATCAACGGGCGCTCGAGTGCGAAATTCTCGTACTGGACGATCTCGGCGCCTATCGCGCCACAGACTGGGTGCTTGACACAGTCACCCACCTGATCACGGTGCGCTGCAACGAACGCCGGCCCGTCATCGCAACCACCAATCTCCTGGAAGGGCGCGGCGATCTCACCCGCAAAACGGCATCGGGAGAGACCGAGACACGCTACCTGCTCGGCGAGCGCATCGGCGAGCGCGCCCGTTCCCGTCTCATGGAGATGTGCACGGTCATCCGCATGCACGGCATCTCGGATTATCGTGAACGGCCCGCCGGCCGCTAGCACCTCTAGGCCGGCGGATTGAACGGTTCGTCGAAGCTGCCGCCGTAGATTGAAGGTACTTTGCCGCCCATCGAGCGCAGCCCCGCGGCCAGTTGGCCGCGATGGTGGATCGTATGGGCCAGCATGAAGTTCAGATAGGCAGCCGCCGGCAGATTGAACGCGCCGAAAAAGTTGATCGTCTTGGCTAAGGAAGCGCCGTCCATGGCCTTAACTTTGGCCATCAGGGAAGGGATCGTCTCGGTATACCAGTCGGCAATCGGTTTCCCGCTACTGGCGGCCGGCATCGGTCCTTCCTCGAAATTGAACTCGCCTGCCAGAATCCCCTCCAGGAACAATTTGTCGGACACGGCCATGTGCCAGGCGATTTCGCCGGATGTGCGGGCCTTCTCATCCGCCTTGTAACCCATTTTTCCCTCGGGAATCGCGGCAATTACTTTGGCTGTGATGGGGAGTTCGAACTCTTGGCTTTGAATCAGAAAATCACGAAGAAACGCGGCTTGTTCGTTGGTCATAGCAGTAGTATACGGATCTAACTGCGAATGCCAAGAGAAAAAGCGAAGAAAAGACGAAGATTCTTTACTGCCCCTCGGAGCGGCTGACCGTTACGCGGCGTCGGGGTTGCTCGTGTCCGCTGCTCCTTTCCACGCTCTTTCGCAGTTTCGCGGCCGCGGCGGCCCGGGCCGCTTCGTCTATTCGAATCCGGTTGTCGACGCCGCGCGCCCCGCCCAACTTGGCCAGCCGCGTAGCCACGCCTTTGCGCTGGATAACCTTGGTTGTCCCTTCAATGATCGCGACTCCGTTCAGCACTCTCACCGTGAACTGGTCGGCATTGATCTTGGAGCGCGCGAATCGCCTTTTGATTTCGCTTTCTATGTCGACGTCCCCGCGCACCGACGCTTTCGCCGCCGGTTTGGGCAAGGCCGGCGTCTTCTTCGTTTCGGCGCCGTTGAGGCACGTCAAGGCCAGCAGGAAGCAGACAATTATCCGCATGTGTGAATTCAGTGCGTTCCTCCTGATAAAATTCGCACATGCAAATCGCCCCACTTCAGACTCGCCGGGCTCTTCTGTCCGGCGCTGCCCGGGCAGCGGCAACCTTTTCGGCCGCCTCCTACATGCGCATCCTCGGCGCAAACGATCGGGTCAACCTCGGCGTCATCGGCGTAGGCGAACGCGGGCGACACGTCATGGGCCGCTTCGTGGCGACCAACAAAGTGGACGTCGGCGCGGTTTGCGACATCTACGCCAACCAGATCGATCTGGCCAAACAAACAGCCACCGCCGCCAAGACATATTCGGACCACCGCAAACTGCTTGAAATGAAGGAGCTCAACGCCGTACTCATCGCGACGCCGGACCACTGGCACTCGCGATGCACGATTGATGCGTTGAACGCGGGTAAGGACGTGTACGTCGAAAAGCCGCTCACCCTCAGCATCGAGGAGGGACCACGCATCGTCAAAGCGGCGCGCGTGAATAATCGGGTGTGCCAGGTGGGCATGCAGCAGCGCTCGGGACGCCACTACATGCAGGCCAAGAAGGCGTATATCGACTCCGGCAAGATCGGGAATGTGACTCTGGCGCGTACGTGGTGGCACGGCAATACCTACCATTTGCGCAAGGCGCCCGCTTCGCTACAGAACCAGCCATCGAATCTAGATTGGGCCGCATACCTTGGTCCCATCAAGTGGCGCGACTACGATCCGCAGCAGTATTACAACTTCCGGGCATACCTGGATTTTGGCGGCGGACAAGTGACCGACCTGTTCACGCACTGGGTCGATGTCGTTCACATGCTGCTGAATCGCGACAACCCCACCTCAGGAGTCGCGGCGGGAGGCGTGTACCACTACAAAGACGGGCGCACCGCACCCGACACGATAAACGTGTTGCTCGAATACGGTGGCGATTTCACCTGCACATTTGAAGCGACCCTTGCGCCTGGTATTCGCGGCGCGGCGGTGGAGATTTGCGGCACCCAGGGGCGCCTGTGGATCGACCGGTCGAAATATGAGTTCTACGGGCCGGAACGCAACGCACAGCCGGAAGTCTACACCGTGCCCCCGGAAGAGAACAAGGCTGACCAGTTAACCCTGGACCACGTCCAGAATTTCCTGGATTGCGTAGTTTCGCGGGCGCGGCCCAACGGCGATGTCTTCATTGGCCACCGTTCGGCGGCCGCATCGCATCTTGGGAACATCTCTTATGTGCAGAAGAGACGGCTCGACTATAACCCGGACCGCGAAGAGATCCTGCCGCTGTAGCCGGAGGCTTTAGCCGACTGCTTATTGCGCCGGCGGAGCAACCACGGGTATGAGAACCGTGTTGCTTGCCATGCCGTCCATTTTGACCGTGACCGGCATTTCGCCCGTAGTTGCGTCGTCAGGGATCTGGAAGCGCACGCCAACCATGCCTACCTGGCCGGTTATGCCGCCTGCCCACTTGACGCTTAGAGCCTTGTCGCCGCTCCACAACTCAACCGGGCCAGCCACCTTGAATTCAGGCAAAGGCGGGAAGGCAAATCCATCGAGCATGTTCGGTTCGTAGCGGCCAAATCCCGTTCCGTATAGGGTGACCGTTTCGCCCGGGGCGGCTGGACGTTCACTGTCCACGCTCGAGCCGTCCGCGTGGGCCGACATCGTGTAGGCCTTCGATTCGACCATCTTGTGGAACAAACCTGGCGCGAAGGCAGTAACCGTGAATTTACCGGTGACATCGCTCGCACCCACACGCTTCACGGTGAGATCGAACTCGCCGGGCTGGATGTCCAGCGGTAATTGGGCATTAATCTGCGTCGGAGATACGAAAACGAGCGGCAGAATGCGGTCACCCGCGATGACGCTTACGTCGCCAACCGACTGCGACAATGGATTCGAGGGACCCTGTACATAGTCGGCAGCCAGATTCTCGCCGACGATTGCGATGAGCGATCCCGGCGCCACGGTGTTCGAAGGAATCTCCGCAGCTGCGTTACGGACACCGGCTTCGGATATGTAAGGCACCTTGTCGAAGGCCGCCACCGCGCTACGGGGGCGCGAAAGAAGTGTAGTCGCCGAAGTGAAGGTTCCCGACAGGTCGCCGTTCCAGCGCCGGAATTTGTATCCGGGTTTCGCTTTCGCCGAGACCGTAAGGAACGTGTCAGCTGCGTAGAAGCCGTCGGTGCTCGCCGGGTCCGTGAGAATCTGCGCGGCTCCTTCTGGATCTGTTGTCACTTGGAGACGGTAGGCAGTTCGGAAGTTCGCGGTCAGCGATTGAGTCTCAGCGCCGGCTAATGTGAAGGGGTGCTCGATTTCGGCGCCGTCGCTCCAACCGGTGAACTCAAACCGGTGGACATCGCTCAATGCATGGGTGGCCGGTGCGGAGACGGTGACGGCCGTTCCGTCGCGGCGGTCGATCGTGCACGGGGTGGCGCACGTGTTGCCATCCACCACCACTGGCGCTCCGAACGGGTTCGACTTAATCGTTAACTGGCTCAACAGCTCATACTCGGCAACGATGCTGAACGCCAAACCGTTTGCCTGGTCTGGCACCGTAAGTTCCTGTGTCGCCTCGCCGCCGTTTGACCAGCCCTTGAAGATGTAGCGCCTCCCGCGCGCGTCAGTTTGCTCGGCGGGCGCCGATACTTGAATTTTCCTCCCGGCGGGAAACACAAAATGGTTTGCCGGCCAGTTGTCACGCCCGTCGATCACAACCTTCAGCCCGGCGGGCTTTGTTGTGATCGAGGTGGAAACGCCCGGCAAAAATATTGCCGTCAGCATTTCGTACTGATTGTTCGTTGAGATCGGACCCACTGCATAAAGCGAGTCGTTGGGTTGGCCATTGGAGAACTTGTCGAAAACCCACAAACGGCCAATCTTGTCCACTTGCGGACTGGGCGCGCCAACGATGTGGTTCGAGTCGGGAGCGAGGTCGAATTCACCCGTGCAGAGAGGGCGAATGGTGGGATTCACATACGGCAGTTGCTGGCCGAAGAACGAGCACGGGCCCTCGCCGCCCGCGGTGAGAACTTCGACGTGGTCCACGCGAACCTTCAGCAGCTCAGGCGAAGTGCGCATCACCAGGCGTTTGGCAGGCGAAAATCGTGCGACTAGATTGATTGGCTGGGTAATGGCGATTTGCCGCGCAAATCCATTCGGCGGCGTTCCATTGACGGCCCAGCCGAGAAAGACGAACCCAGGGAAGGGAAAAGCATTGATGGGCACGACGCCTTCGGCGAGCCACAGGCTGGCATTACTCAGGAAGCAGTTGCCTCCTACCGTCACCACGCCTGTGCGGAAGACAGCGGGGACCGGCGTTCCGGGTGCGCCGCACGCGACGCCCGCCTCGGCCACCGTGGGATCATTGGCGCTGGCGTTGGAAAAGTTGAGAGTGATCTTATGTTCGGTCTGGTGCTGAAGCTCGAACCAGGTGGTGTCGGCGCCCACTGTGATTGTCTGGTAACGGTCCGAACTCGCCTGCGAAAATCCCGTATTTTCCTTCCAGCCGAAGTCGCACCATCTCGTTGAGTTATCGGGAACCCAATACTGGCAACGGGGAGTGGGGAAATTTTCGTCGAGCAGACGAACAGGCGCAGTCAAAATGTGCTTGCTTCCGATGGGCCAAAGGAAACTCGCGGCGCCCCGGTAGTCGGCGCCGTCCACCTGGAACACGATCCTCGGGTCTCTTGCCCGAACCACCACCTGCTGTCCGGCCGGACTCGGCGTTGGTGGGTTGTTTGGCAACTGCCCCCACAATGCACCGCTTAGGCCAAACATCGCCGTCCAGACCAGCGCAACCCGCGCCGTTTTGCCCGGCGCCAGTCCCGCTGTCCCGCCCCTAAGGGTGCCCGTGAAAATGATAGGTAGCCGCATATCTCCATTGGCTTGATCGGCGGTCAAACTCCAAACCTTTAGCTTGATTTCATGCCACCGCCTCCATCCCGCTTCCCCGTACCAATTTCCCTCTAGCTCCATACGTTTTGCGCCCGAAAACACAATTAGTTAACGGATTTGCCACTTTTTCCGTCTGGTATACTGAAGCGAGAAGAACGCCCTTACGCGCCGCCCGGCGTCTTGCCGGGCGAGCCCATTTTCAGGGAGCGCCAGATGCATCAACGTCTTAAACTCACAATCGTCATACTGTCCACCGTCCTGCTGGCCACCTTGATGATTGGTACGTTGCTCGGAGGCAACGAAAACACTCAGGATGCCTATCGTCATTTCGCCGTTTATACGGAAGTGATCTCCCGTATCAAAAGCGATTACGTCGAAGAGCCCGACATGAAGAGCGTCACGCTGGGGGCCCTCAACGGCCTTCTGGAGTCGGTTGATCCCTATGCCAGCTACCTCAGCGCCGACCAGTACAAGCAATATCTGCAAAACAAGAGCGCGAAGAAAGCAGGCGTCGGCTTGGTACTTTCCCGCCGCTTCGGCTATGTGGGGGTGATTGATTCCATTCCCGGCTCTCCTGCCGACAAAGCTGGCCTGACCACGGGTGACGTGCTCGAAACCATCGCCGGCGTGGCCACGCGCGATATGCCGCTTGCCTACGCGGAAATGCTTCTCGAAGGAGCCCCAGGCACCACGATTGAAATGACCGTGATGCGCGTCCGGCGCGGCACCGATGCCACTAAGGTGTCCCTCATCCGCGAACCCTTGAAGCTCCCGGCCGCGACCGCGCAAATGAAGGGCGACGGCGTGGGCGTTCTCACCGTGCACACCATGGAAGCGGAAAAGACCGGCCAGGTCGCATCCAAGTTGGCTGAGCT
>Ga0075421_100013956_pt1 | contig 10027 bp, 8 predicted proteins | sample SoiMetdeltSBSDD5_FD_75292 | JGI IMG/M metagenome (GOLD analysis project Ga0075421, IMG submission 75292) | Bulk soil microbial communities from a Populus tree surrounding site in Tennessee, USA - Soil MetaG P. deltoides SBSDD5 | ecosystem: Environmental > Terrestrial > Soil > Tree plantation... | reverse complement strand
GTTCCCGGGCGTGAAATGCTGCAGATCCAGAACGCGAAACAGGTCCTGGCCCAGCTTGATCAGATTGCCGCGTTTCAGTCGTGTAGCTTGGACAGAGCTCATAGTGTGGCCACAAACGCTTGATTTTAGCACGACCCGTCGCCACACTTTCCCCTTGGCGAGGCAGGCTCTCCCTTCGCGCTTCCGCCTTCGCTGAAGCTACGGCGGACAAGCCGGCGCGGCAGGCTGCTATGATCGAGATCATGCCGTGGGATACGCGCGCCTGGCACGAGCGCCTGGAACGATTGTCGAGTCATCATGCCGACGCGTGGGCCCCGGCCATCGACGTCTACGAGACCGCATCGACCTTTGTCGTGACCGCCGAGGTGCCCGGGGTCGGGCGTGACGACATCGAGCTGGCGTTCGAGGAATCGCGGCTGACGCTGCGCGGCCGCCGGGCCGACCGGCACAACGCGACGAGCGGCGTCCATTTCCATCAAATCGAGCGCAGCCATGGATCGTTCGCGCGGACCTTTGAATTCCCGAGCCGAATCGACGTCGACCGCGTCACGGCGGACTTGAAGGACGGGGTTCTGACGATCACGCTGCCCAAGGCCGCGCCGGCGGCGCCGCGGCGGATTGACGTCACCTGAACATCGCCATGGATCAGATTCGACGCATTGCCATCGCCTCGCTCTTCGTCGTGCTTGGATTCGTGGCCGGACTGGTGCTCACCGGACGGCTGCGGAGCGCCGACCGCGCCGACGCACAAACGCCGGCGGCCCAGGAACGGCCGGCACCACAGCCGGCCGCGGTCCGCGGCGCCGATCCGGTGCGCGGCGGACTTCCCGACTTGACCGGCGCAGCGCAGACCGCGATTCCGAGCGTGCCCAACATCTCGTCGCGTCAGGTCGTCCGCACTCCCAACTCGCCGTTCTTCAACGATCCGTTCTTCCGCGATTTCTTCGGCGGCGGCGATCCGTTTGGCTACCGCGAACGCCTGCAGCAGAGTCTCGGTTCGGGCGTGATCGTGTCGTCCGACGGGTACGTGCTCACCAACAACCATGTGATTGGCGACGCGCGGGCCCGCGCCGAGGTATCGGTGACGCTGCCCGACAAGCGCGAGCTGCGCGCGAAGATCGTCGGCGTCGACGAGGAGACCGATCTCGCGGTGCTGAAGATCGACGCCCGCAACCTGCCGGCGATGGCGTGGGGTGATTCGTCGAAGCTGAAGATCGCCGAGTGGGTCCTGGCAATCGGCAACCCGTTCGGAGTACTGAGTCAGACGGTCACGGCAGGAATCGTGAGCGCCACGGGCCGGAACATCGAAGGCGCGCAAGGGTCGCTCGTCGACTTCATCCAGACCGATGCGGCCATCAATCAGGGCAATTCAGGCGGCGCGCTCGTCAACGCCCGCGGCGAGCTGATTGGCATCAACACCGCGATCTTCAGCCAGTCGGGCGGATCCCAGGGCGTTGGCTTCGCGATCCCCAGCAATCTCGCCAAGCACATCATGGCGGATCTGATTGCTCACGGCGAAGTGCGGCGCGGGACGATTCTCGGCATCATGCTCTACCCGATGGACGCGCGCCTCGCCGCCGACCTCCGAGCGCCGAACGCGAAGGGTGTCTACGTGTCGGACATCGCCACCAACTCGGATGCCTACGCGGCTGGCATTCGCGAAGGGGACATCCTCGTCTCGTTCAACAACACCACCATCGAGGACGCGCAGCACTTCATGCGGCTGCTCGCCGACGCGCCGATCGGCGGCACCGTCGCCATGGGCGTCTTCAGGAGCGGACGGACGTTCTCCGCGAAGGTGCCGATCGTGCAATCCTCCAGCGTACGCTCGCGCCGCCGCTGATTGTGGCTTCCGCCTTCAGGCGGAAGACCCGCTTCGCTTCGTCCGCGTGACGGCGGGACTGTCGACCGCGAACACCCGCCAGTCGGCCTCGACGCCGACCGAGATGCCGATTCGCCGGCTCCGCGCAATCGTCCGCGGCAACAGCCCCCGATCCTCGATCCGCAACGGACCCGACGTCAGATCGCGCCGATTGTCGGCGAGTGAGATTCCCAGTGCGCGGGTGAGATTGCCGGGGCCGCGGCAGAGACCGTCTTTCAGCAGCGCCGACGGACGCGTGCGGCCGCCTCTCGCCCGCCGCCGCCGCATCAACGATTCGCCATCGAGGGGCTCGAGCGCGCGAATCAGCACCGCGGCCGGCGAGCCTGCCGGTTCGGTTACGGCGTTCACGAGGTAATGGATCCCGTAGTTCAAATACACGTAGGCGATGCCGGGCAGTCCGTAGAGTGGAGCATTGCGCATGGTGGGACCGGGCGCGGCGTGGCAGGCAGGATCGGCTTCGCCGATGTAGGCCTCGACCTCGACGATCACGCCCGAGGTCAAGCCAGCGCGTGTGTCGTGGACCAGAACCTTGCCGATGAGGTCTTGCGCGACCTCGAGCGTCGGCCGCGCATAGAACGAGCGCGGCAGGATGATGTCGCTCACGAACAATCCATCCGCGTGGATCCGCCGACGTCCGCGTGATCCGCGTTTACTTCTGCGTCATCTTGATCCGCTCGATGGCATGCGTCGCCGACGCCGCCACGTCGCGGTTGGAGTCCTGCTTGAGCGGCGTCAGGATGCCGATCGACGACTGATCGCCGATCGCGCCGAGCGCCTCGGCCAATCGCGCGCGAACGCCCGGGTCTGGATCCTGAACTCGCGGGCTGACACCCGGAATGATCGCCGGTCCCAGTTCCGCCAGGTAGCCCTGCACCTGACGCGCCGTGTCCTCGTAATAGAGGAAGTCCAGCATGCGCGTGAGGTAGTTGGCAAATCCGTGGCGGTGGAGCGCGTAGGTCATCGCGGCGCGAACGATGGTCGCATCGTCCTGGTTGACGTCGAACACGAGCTTGGACACCGCTTCCTTGTCGCCCACGCGGGCGAGGCCTTCGACCGCGGCGCGGCGCTGCCGCGGATCGCGATCGTGAAGCCGTGAACTGAACACCGCCAGGCTCGAAGGATGCGCGACCGTTGCCAGCGCCTCGATCGCCGCCACGGCGCCCTCGCCCTTGTCGTAGTACAGGAGCTGATCCGTCAACGTCTGCACTGTGCGTTCTTCCCCGATCTCGCCCAGCGCCCGAATGGCGGCAACCCTGACCGCCGCGCTCGAATCGTTGATGGCCTTGAGCAGTCCGTCGACCGCGATCGTCACTTTCAAGCGTCCGACCACTCGAGCCGCTGCCGCGCGAATCGCCGGGTCGTAGTGATCGAGCGCCTTGGCGAGGCGCGCGGCGGCAGCGTCGGGCAGCGGCGCCCGTGACGCGCCGGCCACGACGCCGAGGGTATAGATCGCTTCGAGCCGTACTTTCTTGTGTTCGTCGTCGATCGCGGCGAGCAATGAATCGATGAGCTCCGCCGGCGCGGCTTTCGGCCACGTCGCCATCGGTCCTGCCTCGAACGCCGCCGCCGCTGGTCCTTCCGACCGTACTTCGAGCACCAACGCGACACGTCGCTTCGCGGGGATCGGCTCGACCAGGAAGAACGCCAGCTCGGAATCGATCGCTTCGAGCTGGATCTCATTGATCGGATCGCCGACGAGCGGTGCCATCGGCACAATCGCTTCGGCGTAGCCGGCCTCGCGCAGCAATCGCACCGCGCTGACCCGGATCTTCGCGTCCGGGTTGCGAAGGTTGCGGACGACGTCCTCGAACTTCGTCGGTTGAGCTGACGAAGGGGCCGCCATCGACAGCAGAGCGCAGGCAAAGAACGCGCGGCGAGTCACGCCACGTAAAGACACGGCGGATTGTTGGGACATTTCGGGAACTCGTCGGGGGGCACCAATAGTGTAACCGAGTTCTCGGGGTTCCGAAAGGGTCCCGGAACGAGACCAGGGCTTTCCAGAACTGCACTCGAACCCTGAACCTCCGGAACCTGAGGAACCCCCTGCGTGGTCAGTGCCGCGCCACCCCGTAGGCATTGGCCCGGCCGACGGCGAGCACGTCGCGCAGATAGCGTCCGGTGTGCGACTTCTCGTGCTGGACGATTTGTTCCGGTGTCCCGGCCACGACCAGCTCGCCTCCCTCTTCGCCGCCCTCGGGTCCGAGATCGATGATCCAGTCCGCGGTCTTGATCACGTCGAGGTTGTGCTCGATGACCAGCAGGCTGTGGCCGGCCTGAATCAGCTTCTTACAGGCGGCCAGCAGCTTCGCGATGTCGTCGAAGTGCAGGCCGGTGGTCGGCTCGTCGAGGATGTAGAGCACGCGATCGCCGGTGTGCGACGACAAGTGCGCGGCAATCTTGATGCGCTGCGCCTCGCCGCCCGAGAGCGTGGTCGCCGGCTGGCCGAGCCGGAGATACCCGAGGCCGATCTCGTCGAGCACCTGCAGCCGGCGCAGCACCTTGGGTGAGGTGCTGAAGAACGTCAGGGCTTCGCGCACCGTCATGTCCAGCACCTGATCGACGCCGCGTCCGCGATACTTCACATCGAGCACCTGCGGCTTGAAGCGCTTGCCATCGCACTGCTCGCACGGCACGAACACGTCGGCGAGGAACTGCATCTCGACCTTGACTACGCCTTCTCCTTCGCACGCTTCGCAGCGGCCACCCGGCACGTTGAACGAGAAGTGGCTGGCGGTGAGCCCGCGCGCGCGGGCGTCCTTGGTGGCGGCGAACAGCTCGCGAATCGGATCGAACGCCTTCAGATAGGTCACCGGATTGGAGCGCGGAGTCCGGCCGATCGGCGCCTGATCCACCAGCACGACGTCGGTGACGAACTCCGCCCCCTCGAGCTTGCGGTGCGAGCCGACGCGGCGATCCCAATCGCCCTTGACGCGCTTGAGCGCGGCATACAGCACGTCGTGGACCAGCGTGCTCTTGCCCGATCCGCTGACGCCGGTCACCGCGACCAGCAACCCGAGCGGGATCTCGACGTCGACGTTCTTCAGATTGTGCTCGCTGGCACCGAGAATCCGCAGCCGCTGGTTGGTCGGTTTGCGGCGCATCGCCGGCACCGGAATCGCCAGCTCGTCGCGCAGATACTTGGCAGTCAGCGAGCGCTGCTCCAGCAGCAGCGACGGCAGCGAGCCCGTGAAGATCACCCGGCCGCCCTGCTCGCCGGCGCCGAGCCCCATGTCGACCACGGTGTCCGCGACCCTGATCATGTCGGCGTCGTGCTCGACGACCAGCACCGTGTTGCCTTGATCGCGCAGCTGCCGGAGGATGGCGATCAACCGCTCGTTGTCGCGCGGGTGCAGACCGATCGACGGCTCATCGAGCACGTAGAGCGTGTCGACCAGCGCCGATCCCAGCGACGTCGCCAGATTGATGCGCTGGGATTCGCCGCCCGATAGCGTCGACGACAGCCGGTCGAGCGTCAAGTAGTCGAGCCCGACGTCGCGGAGGAACCCGAGACGCTTGCGGATCTCGCGCAGCACCTTGTCGGCAATCGCCGCTTCCTTTTCCGACAAGCTCAAGTCGTTGAAGAACCGATCGGCCTCGCGCACCGTCAACGCGCACACCTGATCGACGGTGCGTCCGCTCACTTTGACGTCGCGCGCCTCGCGGCGCAGCCGCGCGCCGCCGCAGTCCGGACAGGTGAGGTAGCCGCGATACCGGCTCAGGAACACGCGCACGTGGACCTTGTACTTCTTGCGTTCCAGCCAGCGGAAGAATCCTTTGATGCCCTCGTAGTCGCCGCCGTCTCCTTCGACGACGAAGCGCTTCTCCTCGTCGCTGAGCTGCGACCACGGCACGTCGAGCCGCAGTGCCGACGATTTCGCCGCCCGCTTCAGCTCGGCGAGCTGCGCGCGGTAGTGGGGCTTGCTCCACGGCTCGATCGCGTTCTGGTGGATCGATTTGGTCGGATCCGGCACCACGAGATCCATGTCGAGCTCGATGATGTTGCCGAACCCGTGGCACACGCCGCAGGCACCGAACGGATTGTTGAACGAGAAGAGCCGCGGCTGCGGCACCTCGTATTGGATGCCGCACGGCCGGCACTCGAAGCGCTCGCTGAAGCGATGAACGATCGGCTCGTTGGCCCCGCGCGAGGCCGCGTCGCCCGAATCGCGCAACTCGATGGCAAACCCGGCCCCGCCGCCTTCGGTGTAGGCGGTCTCGATCGAATCGGTGAGGCGCGTGTGCAGATCGCCATCGATCTTGATGCGATCGACGATCACCTGCAGGAGCTGACGGTCCTTGAGCGAGGCCGGGTCGACGTCCTCGAGCGACACGGTCTGGCCGTCGACGTAGAGCCGGCCAAATCCCTTGCGGCGCAATGCCGCCAGCGTCTCGGCGACCGGATCGACCAGACTGGGCAGCTGCGGCTGCGCCGGCTCGTCGTCGTCCGCGTCGACATCGGCATCCGCGTCGCGTGCCTCCACGTCTCGATCCGCGTCCGCGTCCCTGATCGGCAGCGACGCTGGCGTCACGACCGGCATGTCGAAGCCGATGAGCAGGCGTGCCCCTGGCGCGAGCCCCCCGAGTTGCGCCGCCACGACCTCGGCGGTTTCGCGGATCACGTCCTTGCCGCAGCCGCGGCAGTAGGTCCGCCCGACGCGCGCGAACAGCAGCCGGAGATAGTCGTGGATTTCGGTCGTCGTGCTGACGGTCGACCGCGGGTTGCGGATGCTGTTCTTCTGACGGATCGCGATCGCCGGACAGATGCCCTCGATGCTGTCGACGTCGGGCTTTTCCATCCGCTCGAGGAACTGCCGCGCATAGGCCGACAGCGACTCGACGTAGCGGCGCTGTCCCTCGGCGTAGATGGTGTCGAAGGCGAGCGACGACTTGCCGGAGCCGCTGACGCCGGTCATCACGATCAGCGCCCGCTGCGGCAGCGTGAGATCGACGTTCTTCAGGTTGTGGGTCCGCGCGCCGCGAACGACGATCTGATTCCTGGCCCCGCTGGTCTCGGACATCTACAGTGTGCTCGTTTGTGAAATCCTGAACAGTCGATAATAACGCCAAGCTCGGGGGGCTTCAACCTCGAGAAGGGGAAGGGGGCGAAAAGTGGCCGGTTTCGGCAGCGTTCGGGGCGCTCGTCCGGGGCCTTTCCGCGAAATCCGCGCCCGCCCCCCGGTGTCCATGCTATTTTGTTGGGGCTGTTCGAGAGGGCTGGAAGGCGGCGGTTCGCCGTCTGCCCGGCATCGTCAAGGAAGTTAACGAGGGAGTTGTGTCAGTCCGCCTGTTCATTGGCAATCTGCCTTATGCCGCGACGGAGGCAGAGTTGCGCGACCACCTGTCGAGCGTCGGGGCACCTGCTCAAGTCGTGCTCCCCACGGATCGGGAAACGGGAAGACCGCGAGGGTTCGCGTTCGTCGACTACTCCGACCGCGCGGTCGCCGAAGAAGCGATTCGACGTTTCCACCAGCAGCCATTCAAAGGACGCCCGCTCGCCGTGAGCGAAGCGCGGCCGCGTGAAGAGCGGCCCGCAGGCCCACGGCCCGGCGGTTTCAGCTCGCCGCGTCCCGGCGGCGCGCCCAGTGGGTTCAGTGGACCGCGGCCGGGCGGCTTTGCGCCACGCGCCCCGGACGCCGCCGGCGTCCCGGCGGCGCGCAGCCGCAACTTCGGGCCCGACGCACCACCCAAGAACAAGCGCAAACCCACGCGCAAGGAGTCGGAGCGCGGACCGCGCGGCCCGATCAAGGAGCGTCCCGTCGGACGGCTGTACGATGCCGATGAAGATTGGCGCGTGCAGGACGACGACGCCGGATTCGACGACTTCGCCACCAGCGCCAAGAACGACGACACCGACGACGACGAGAGCTGAGGATCGACTCCGAGTCCCGAACCATGGACACTCACGTTCGGGTACTCGGCGTCATCCACATCGCGCTCGGAGTACTTGGCCTGATGTTCGGCGTGCTCATGCTGATCGGCTTGGGCGGCGCCGCGAGCATCATTGGCGCCTCCGCGGATCCGGAGGATGCCGCGATCGCGATTCCCATCCTCTCGGTCGCGGGCACCGCATTGGTCATCGTACTTTTCTCTTTTTCCCTCCCCTCGGTTGTCATCGGCATAGGACTCCTCTACTTCAAGGCGTGGGCTCGCGTGCTCGGGATCGTGCTGTCCGCGATCGCGCTGTTGGGGTTTCCATGGGTGACACTTCTCGGCATTTACGGCCTTTGGGTGCTCTTCAGTAGAGAAACAGAGCGGCTGTTCTCCACTTCTGCCTCCTAGCTCGACGGGCGTTCGCGCTCAGCGTCGAATTTGCATAACTTCCGCTGCATGAATGAAGGACACCCCGGCAGTACCGGTTGGGCAGCCTTCGAAGCGCGCATGAGGAACCGCCGTTTCTCGCGCTGCATCGAACGCGCGACCGGCGGACTGCAATCGGGATCAATGGAAGAAGTTCGTGACGCTCTGGATGAGGCGCGCATGCTTTGCCCGGACGCGCCGGAAATCGCCGAGCTCGAGAGCCGCTTTGCCGCGCTGCCGAGCCCGAGCGCTGTAATGCTCGCGTCGAACATGTCCGTGCAGGAGCCGCCCGCGGGCTGGCTTCGCGTGATCGGCGCGATGTGCGTGCTCGTTCTGCTGTTCGGGTTGTTCGGGTTCGGGTTGGCACAGCTCTACTTCAACGCCCCGATCGCGCTATTGACGGACGCCGTACCGGCCCAGGCTCCGCCTGCTGTCACTGAGCCTCCGCCTCCTGTCACTCCGCCTCCTCCTGCTGTCACTTCAGATGAGCCGCGCGTTGCGCGCCCGTCGACGGAGAACGCCGCTCCCGCGCCGACCCCACAGGTACCGCAAGCGGAGCCGCAGGTCGCGCAAGCTCCCGCGGCTGCTCCAGCACCGCCCCGAGACGAGCCGCGACGCGAACCGGCCGCAAACGCCGCCGACCCGCGCGCGATCGGGACATCGTCCGCGCCGGCGCGAGAGGAACGCCCAACGCGCGCCGACACCAACCCACGCGATGAGCCAGCGCGCAAGGCGGTTGCGACATCGCGATTGGAGACGCCGTCGCGACCGGTTCCTGCGATCACGGAGCCGGAACGCTGGACGCATCCGCCGGACTCGGCCGCACCGGCGGCGGTGCCGGCCGTCTCTCGTCCCGAGCCCACGCCCATCACGGATCCGGTGCTGCCGCTGGAGTCGCCGATTCTCTCGCCGTCCGCGGCGTCACCGCGCGCGGTGCCGGCATCCACTGCATCCGCCGCTCGCGAGCCTGGCCTCTCGGGGCCCGTCGATTCGTCGGCGGAGATCCGCATGCTGCTCAGCCGCTATGAGACCGCCTTCAATCGGCTCGACGCGTCGGCCGCCTCGAGCGTATATCCCGGCGTCGATCGCGCGGCATTGGATCGAGCATTCAAGGGCTTGGTTTCGCAACGGGTGTCGCTCGGCCTCTGCGATATCACGGTCGTCGGCGACATCGGCGGTGCGAGCTGTGCCGGGAAAGCGCGATGGGAACCGCGCGTCGGTGGCGGATTGCAGACCGCGGATCGATATTGGACGTTCAATCTGCGCAAGAGTACCGAGGGCTGGAGGATCGAGCAGATTAGGGTGAGGTGATGGTCGGGGTCCGGGATCCGGGGTCCGGGATCCGGAATCTGAAGCCCGGAGCCCGGAGCCTGGCCTAGCGAATCGAGTACTCCAACGCCACCGTCGGCGTCAATCTCGCCGTCAGCCCTCGATCGTTCATCGACCAGAGTACGTGGCCGCCGAGGACCAGCGTCTCGGCGATGTTCCACTTGACCCCGCTGATGCCCGTAAACAGCGTGGTGCCTTCGACGTCGTTGGTGAGCCGGAAGGTATCGACGCCGGCGACGGTTGGATGCGGCGCGCTGGCCAGCACGAAGCCGTGAAGATCCGTCACGTCGCGCCAGATGACCTCGCCGGTAATCGTCGCGCGGCGGTGAACGGCCACAGAGACGGCGCCCGAGAAGAACGTCTCGTTGGACAGGCCCCCTCGCGCGATCCCGCCGTTGGCGTGCAGGCTCGCGGCGCCGCGCTCGATCGACGCCACTGCCATCGCGCGCCACGAGGTCGAGCCCGCACCGAGCAGGTTCTTGTCGTCGCCGGTGGGCAGGCGCAGCTCTCCAACAGCAG
>Ga0075421_100013955_pt1 | contig 10027 bp, 7 predicted proteins | sample SoiMetdeltSBSDD5_FD_75292 | JGI IMG/M metagenome (GOLD analysis project Ga0075421, IMG submission 75292) | Bulk soil microbial communities from a Populus tree surrounding site in Tennessee, USA - Soil MetaG P. deltoides SBSDD5 | ecosystem: Environmental > Terrestrial > Soil > Tree plantation... | reverse complement strand
GCCTGGCGATCCCACAGGTCGAACGGCGCACGCGCGGGGACGTACAGCAGCTGGGTATAGGTCTGCCGGCCTTCGACGCGCGCGTGCGCCCACGCGAGCGGGTCCTCGAAGTCGTGCGCGACGTGCTTGTAGAACTCGCGGTACTGCTCGTCGGTGATCCCGGCCTTCGGGCGCGCCCACAGCGCGCTCGCCTGGTTCAGCGTCTCTTCCTTGCCCGCCATGAATTCCTTCGTCACCGGGTCGACCTTCGATTCGCCGGCGAGCACGATCGGCAGCCCGATATGGTCCGAATACTTGCGGACGATCGCCTTCACGCGCCACGGCTCGAGCAGCTCGTCCTCGCCTTCGCGCAGATGCAGCGTGACCTCGGTCCCGCGCCCGCGCCGATCCGCCGGCTCGATCGAGTATTCGCCCGATCCGTCGGACTCCCAGCGCACGCCCTCCGCCGCGGGCAGCCCGGCCCGGCGGGTGACCAGCGTGACGCGGTCGGCGACGATGAACGAGGAGTAGAACCCGACGCCGAACTGGCCGATCAGGCGCGCGTCCTTCTGCTGGTCGCCGGTCAGCGTGGCGAGGAATTCCTTGGTCCCGGACTTGGCGATCGTGCCGATATTGGCGATGACCTCGTCGCTCGACATGCCGATGCCGTTGTCCGAAACCGTCAGCGTGCGGGCCTCCTTGTCGATCCGGATCGTGATCTTCAGGTCCGGATCGCCCTCCAGCAGCGCCGGGTTGGCGAGCGCCTCGAAGCGAAGCTTGTCGGCGGCGTCGGAAGCGTTCGAAATCAGCTCGCGCAGGAAGATCTCCTTGTTGCTGTACAAGGAATGGATCATCAGCGAGAGCAGCTGCTTGACCTCGGCCTGGAATCCGAGCGTCTGCCGGGCGGCGGCCTGAACCATGCGAGATTTCCTTCTCTTTTTTGTCCGTGGGCAGCCTCTGCATTGGGGCGGTCCGGCGCCGTTTCAAGGGTCGCCGGAACTTCCGCGCGCGCCGACAAGTCTCTATGCTTCGGGCATGAAAAAAATCCGCTGGTTGCTCTGGTTCCCCCTGCTTGCGCTCGCCGCGGCGCTCGCGCATGCACAGGCGCTGCAGCCGGTCACGACCGTCGAGGGCGTAAGCGAGTACCGCCTGCCGAACGGCCTGCGGGTCCTCACGGTGCCCGACCCGAGCATCGACACCGTCACGATCCACCTGACCGTGCTCGTCGGATCGCGCCACGAAAGCTACGGCGAGAAAGGCATGGCGCACCTGCTCGAGCACCTGCTGTTCAAGGATTCCAGCAAGTTCCAGAACATCAAGCAGGAACTGACGCGACGGGGCGCGCGCTATAACGGCACGACCGCGTACGACCGCACGACCTATTTCGAGACGCTTCCCGCGAGCGAGGAGAACCTCGACTGGGCGATCAGCCTGGAAGCCGACCGGCTGGTGGGCGGCCGGGTCGCCAAGAGCGACCTCGACAGCGAAATGACCGTGGTCCGCAACGAGTTCGAGATGGGCGAGAACAACCCGGGCAGCGTGCTGTTCGCCCGGATGCAGCGGCTCGCGTTCAGCTGGCACAACTACGGCAACACGATCATCGGCGCGCGCTCGGACATCGAGTCCGTCCCGATCGACCGGCTGCAGGCGTTCTACCGGACCTGGTACCAGCCCGACAACGCGGTGCTGATCATCGGTGGCCGGTTCGAGCCGCAGAAGGCGCTCGCCATGGTTGCCAAGCATTTCGGTGCCATCCCGCGGCCCGCGCGCAAGCTTCCGGCGCTCTACACGGCCGAGCCGACCCAGGACGGCGAGCGCAGCGTGACGCTGCGGCGAGTCGGCGACACGCCGGTCGTCGCCGCGATGTACCGCATTCCTGCCGGAAGCGATGCCGAGTACGCCGCGATCGACGTGCTCGTGCATGCCCTGGGCAATGCTCCGTCGGGCCGCCTGCACCGCGCGCTGGTGCAAAAAGGGCTGGCGGCGTCGGTATGGGCCGGAGAGAGCGCGCTGCACGATCCCGGCTACGCGCACTTCGGCGCGCGCCTGGCGAAGGACGCGCCGATCGGGCCGGCGCGCGACGCGCTGATCGCTACGCTCGAGGGCCTCGCGCGCGATCCGATCCGCGCCGAGGAGATCGAGCGCGCGCGGATTGCACAACTGAAGGAATACGAGAACGTTCTGTCGGACTCGCGCGCGCTGGTGCGCTGGCTCGCCGAATTCGCCGCGATGGGCGACTGGCGGCTCTTCTACCTGAGCCGCGACCGCATGGAGAAAGTCACCACCGAGGAGGTGCAGCGCGTCGCGGCAAAGTACCTGAAGGGCGAAAACCGCGTGCTCGGCACCTTCATTCCGACCGACAAGCCCGACCGCGCCGAGATTCCTCCCCGGCCCGACAGTGACGCGATGCTCTCGGGCTACAAGGGCCGGGAAGACGTCGCGCAAGGTGAGGCGTTCGATCCTTCGCCGCAGAACATCGACCAGCGGCTGATCCGGCGCGAGCTGCCGAACGGCATCCGCCTCGCGCTGCTGCCGAAGAAGACGCGCGGGGGCCGCGTGCTGGCGTCGTTGTCGCTGTACTGGGGCGACGAGACGAGCAAGATGAACCGCGCCACCGCGTGCGACATGGCAGGCGCGATGCTGATGCGTGGCACGAAGAAGCACACGCGCGCGCAGTTGCGCGATGCATTCGACAAGCTCAACGCCAACGTGTCGGTCGGGGTCGGCTCCGCGAGCGTCGACACGAAGCGTGCCCAGCTCGCTGACGTGATGCGGCTCGTGGCCGAGGTGCTGCGCGAGCCGGCGTACCCTTCCAACGAGTTCGAGGAGCTGCGGCGCGCGGCGCTGAACCGAGCGGAATCGAAACTCAGCGATCCGGCGGCGATCGCCGACGAGCGCCTCGAGCGCCACCTCGCGCCCTATCCGCGCGGCCACTGGCTCGAGCACCGGACGACACAGGAGCGCATCGCCGACCTGAAGGCGGTCACGCTCGACGAGGCGAAGGGCTGCTACGGCGACCTTGTCGGCGCCACCGGCGCCATCTTCTCCGCGGTTGGTGACTTCGACCCCGACGCCGTGACGAAGCTGGTCGAGGACCTGTTCGGCGACTGGAAGAATCCGGTGCCGTACAAGCGGATTGCGTCGCGCCACTTCGATCGCCCGGCGCTGACCGAGGAAGTGCGCACGCCCGACAAGGCGAATGCCACGCTGCGCGCCGGGCTCAACATCGCGCTGCGCGACGATCACCCGGACTTTCCTGCGCTGGTGCTCGGCAGCTACCTGCTCGGCGGCAATTCGGCGGCCCGGTTGCCGCTGCGCGTGCGCGAGAAGGAAGGCCTGTCGTACAGCACGTATGCGTTCTTCAGCGCAAGCTCGCTCGACCCGACTGCGACCTTCGGCGTCGAGGCGATTTTCGCGCCCGAGAACAAGAAGCGCGTCGAGTCGGCGATCCAGGAAGAGCTCAAGCGCGCGCTCGATGCGGGATTCACCGAGAGCGAGTTCGAGAATGCCAAGCGCGGACTGCTCGAATCGCGCAGGATCGCGCGCGCACAGGACGGGACGCTGCTAGGGCGGATCGCGAACTACGCGTACCTCGGCCGCACGTTCGCCTGGGACATCGACTTCGAGAAGCGCATCCAGGCGCTCACGCCGGCGCAGGTCCGCGACGCGCTGCACCGGCACATCGACCCGGCGCGCCTTTCGGTGATGAAGGCGGGGGACTTCCGCTAGCCCGTACTTCGCTCAGTTCGCCCTGGCCTTGAGCAGGTCGCGGATTTCCTCGAGCAGGACTTCCTGGCGCGGCGGCGTCGCGGGCGCAGCCGGTTTCTCTTCGCGCTTCATCCGGTTGATGGCCTTGATCGCGAAGAAGATCACGACCGCAACGATCAGGAAATCCACGCCGGTCTGGATGAACTTCCCGTACTTGATGGTCGCCGCGCCGATCTGCACGGACAACGCGGAAAAATTCAAGCCCCCCAGCAGCGTGCCGACCAGCGGCATGACGATGTCCTCGACGAACGAAGCGACGATCTTGCCGAACGCAGCGCCGATGATGACGCCGACGGCGAGATCAATGACGTTTCCCTTGACCGCGAACTCGCGGAACTCCTTCACCAGGCTCATGCGCAGGCTCCCTTGCTAGTCGATTGTGTCGTAACGCACATCCAGGATTTCGAGGGCCTCGGTTCCGCCCGGGCTGCGCAGCGTCACGACGTCGCCGACGCGGGCCTTGAAGAGCGCTTTCGCAATCGGCGAAATCCATGAGACGCGGCCGCGCGCCGGATCCGCCTCGTCGATGCCGACGATCGTGAACGAGCGCTCCCCGCCCGCCTGCGAGGTCACGGTCACCGTCGCGCCGAAGAACACCTGGTCGGACTCGCGCCCGGCCGAGTCGACCACGTCGGCGCCTTCGAGCCGCTTGATCAGGAACCGCACGCGGCGGTCGATCTCGCGCAGCCGCTTCTTGCCGTAGATGTAGTCGCCGTTCTCGGAACGATCGCCGTTGGACGCCGCCCAGGAGACGGTCTGCACCACCTTGGGCCGCTCGATCTCGACGAGCCCCTTCAGCTCGGCCTTCAGGCGCGCATACCCGGCCGGCGACACGTAGTTCTTGCCGGAGGGGAGCTTCGGCTCGGTGTCGGGTTCCTCCGGCTCAACGGCGTCGCGAACGAATGCTTTCGACACGCGGGCATTCTACCCGCGGCGGCGGACTTGCCAGCGACCGCCGCTCCAGTCGAGAATCGCCCCTGCAGGCTCGAGGGGAACCATGGGAATCTTCGGCAACGCAGAGAAAGACGACCTTCTGTCGCGGATGCGCGTCAAGGAAATCATCGTGTTCAGCCTGATCGTGCTGATCGCGGTGGTCGCGAATCTTCCGCGCGAGTATGTCGAGCAGCTCGGCGTCGACCGCCAGCTGCTGTTCGGCGTGCTCGGCTCGCTGGTGGTGATCGCCCTGTTCCTGTACCTGAAGTTCTTTTTCTTCCTCGCGGTGGTGCTGCTGATCGCCGGCGCGAACCTTCCGGAGCAGATCGCGGACGGATTCGGGATCTCGAAAGTCCCGCTGGTGCTGGCGCTGATCGCGATGGTCGGCGTATCGCTGATCAACTACGTAATCAAGCTCGTACCGACCGGCCTCGAGCCCAAGCCGAGAGAGCAGAGCCCCGAGGGCGTGCGCGCGATGTTCTATGCGATCGAGCGCAACAACCTCGTCTACGCGCAAAAGCTGCTGTCGATGAACTTCGACCCCAACCTGATGCACGACAACGGCTACACGCCGCTCGCGTACGCCGCCACGAAGGGCAGCGTGCAGATGGTCGAGCTGTTCCTGCGCAACAACGCGGACCCGGGCGCGCGGACCAAGGACGGCGACACCCCGGTGGAGATCGCGCTGCGAATGGGACATGCCGAGGTCGCCGAACGCCTGCGCAGCGCGCGCCAGGAGTCCGAACGGCTCGCCGCGGCCGCGCACGCGCAGCCGCAAGCCGGCTAGCCGCGCCCCGCAGGCGCTCGCCGGCAGGCGCCCAGATACTGTATACTTATACATACCACGGCTAGCGCCGGGGGCGCCCGGTTTGCGGCGCACAAACCCTTTGCTGCAAAACGCGAATTTCCGCCCGGCCTGCGGGCGCTGCATTTTGGCTACGGACACTAGATGTAGTGGCTATGAATAACCCGGATCACAAAATATTGTGTATTCAATCAGCTATATGCAATACTTGATGTGAGGCGGCAATTCCAGCCGCCTCCACCGAAACCGGATTACGACGACAACATGACAACCTCCTCCTCCGGCGTCCTGGCTGCGATCGCCGAACTCGCGGCGCAGGAAATCTGCACGGATTCGCTGATCGAGAAGTACGCCAAGGGAAAAGAAAGCAGCGTCGAAGAAGTGCGCCTGCGCGTTGCGCGTGCGCTCGCGCAGGCTGAGCCCGAGGACCGGCGCTCGCATTGGGAGAAGCGCTTCCTGGCAGCGCTCGACGATGGGTTCATTCCGGCCGGCCGGATCAATTCCGCGGCTGGAATCCAGATCCAGGCGACGCTGATCAATTGCTTCGTGCAGCCGGTCGGCGATTCGATTTCGGAGATCGTCGACGGCAAGCCGGGCATCTACACGGCGCTGCTCGAAGCCGCGGAGACGATGCGCCGCGGCGGCGGCGTCGGCTACGATTTTTCGTCGATCCGCCCCAAGGGCTCCGAGGTCAAGGGCACGCACTCGCGCGCATCCGGGCCGGTCTCGTACATGCGCGTGTTCGACCGGTCGTGCGAGACCGTCGAGTCCGCCGGCGCGCGCCGCGGTGCGCAGATGGGAATCCTGCGCTGCGACCACCCCGACGTGGAGGAATTCGTCCACGCCAAGGACCAGGGCGACCTCAGCAACTTCAACCTCTCGGTCGGCGTCACGGATGAATTCATGCGCGCGGTCGAGAAAGGGCTCGACGTCGAGCTCGTGCACCGCGCCAAGCCATCCGCGGACCAGCTCAAGGACGGCGCGTTCCAGCGCGCCGACGGACTGTGGGTCTACCGCAAGCTGCCCGCGCGCGACCTGTGGGGCCAGGTCATGCGCTCGACGTACGACCACGCCGAGCCTGGCGTGCTGTTCCTCGATCGGATGAACCGCGACAACAATTTGAACTATTGCGAGACGATCGAGGCGACGAACCCTTGCAGCGAGCAGCCGCTGCCGCCATACGGATGCTGCTGCCTCGGCTCGATCAACCTCGTGTCCTTCGTCAAGCAGCCGTTCACGAGCGAGGCCGAGTTCGACTATGCACGCTTTGCGCGCGTCGTCGAGACCGCGGTGCGCATGCTGGACAACGTGCTCGAGGTGACCGCCTGGCCGCTCGAGCAGCAATACAAGGAAGCCATGGCGAAACGGCGCGTCGGCCTCGGGTTTACGGGCCTGGGCGACGCGCTGATCATGCTGCGCCAGCGTTACGACGGCGAGGAGGCGCGCGCAACCGGCGCGCGGATCGCCGAGGCGATGCGTGACAACGCCTACCGCGCGAGCGTCGAGCTGGCTCGCGAGCGCGGGCAGTTCCCGCTGTTCAACGCGGACCTGTACCTGTCGGGAACCAGCTTCGCCGCGCGGCTCCCGGAGGAGATCAAGGAGCAGATCCGGCGGCACGGCATCCGCAACTCGCACCTGCTTTCGATCGCGCCGACGGGAACGATCTCGCTTGCGTTCGCCGACAACGCGTCGAACGGCATCGAGCCGCCGTTCTCGTGGGTCTACACGCGCAAGAAGCGGATGCCCGACGGCACGCTGAAGGAGTTTCCGGTCGAGGACCACGCGTGGCGGCTCTATCGCGCGATGGGCGGCGACGTCGACAACCTGCCGCCCTACTTCGTCACCGCGCTCGAGATCAGCGCGCGCGCGCACGAGCGGATGGTGGCCGCGGTCGCCCCGTTCATCGACACCAGCATCTCGAAGACGGTCAACGTGCCGGAAGACTATCCGTACGAGGAATTCGAGGACCTGTACCTCGCTGCATGGAAGTCCGACCTGAAGGGGCTGGCGACCTATCGCCCGAACAAGGTGCTCGGCTCGGTGCTGTCGGTTGAAAAGGCGGCGGAGAAGAAGGAGCCGCAGGACTTCCGCAACGACGATTTCAACCGGCGCATCCGGATCCGCTCGGTGCCCGAGCCGGTGCTCGCGAGCCTGCGCTGGCCCGGGCGGCCGTCGCTCGGCGGCGGCAATCCGGCATGGACCTACATGATCGAGCACCCGCACGGCGCGTTCGCGGTATTCGTCGGCCACGTCGAGAACGGCCGCAAGCACGCGTTCGAGGTGTGGGTGAACGGCGCCGAGCAGCCGCGCGGCCTCGGCGCGCTGGCGAAGACGCTGTCGATGGACATGCGCGCGAACGACCCGGGCTGGCTGCGCCTCAAGCTCGACTCGCTCGCCAAGGCCGGCGGAGACGAGCCGTTCGACCTCGCGATGCCGCCGCACGGAGAGAAAAAGCGCATGCCTTCGGTGGTGTCGGCCTTCGCCCAGGTCGTGCGCTGGCGCGTCGAGCAGCTCGGCGCGTTCCACGACGGCGCAACCTCGGTGCTCGACGCGATGTTCAGCCTGAAGGAGCCGAAGACCGGCACCGGCGGCACGATGTCGTGGACGGTCGACGTGCTCAACCCGCGCACCGGCGACGATTTCGTGCTCGGCCTGAAGGAAATCGCGCTGCCCGACGGCGTCACGCGGCCTTACTCGATGTGGCTTTCGGGCGAGTATCCGAAGGCGCTCGACGGGCTGTGCAAGATCCTGTCGCTCGACATGCGCGTGCTCGATCCGGCGTGGATCGGCATGAAGCTGCGCAAGCTGCTCGAATTCCCCGAGCCGCTCGGCGACTTCATGGCATTCGTACCGGGCGAAAGCAAGCAGCAGACGTACCCTTCGACGATCTCGTACGTCGCGAGCCTGATCCTGCACCGCTACGCGATGCTCGGCATCCTCGACGCGAAAGGCGTCCCGCACCGGCAGATGGGAATCCTCGAAGCGCCGGGCGGCGGCGCCGCGCACGTGCTGCCGGGCGGGCGCTGCCCGGAATGCGGCAACCACACCATGATCCGCAAGGACGGCTGCGATTACTGCACCGCGTGCGGTTACGTGGGAGTCTGCGGCTAGGCGCGTGCGGGTTTCGCGCCCGGCGACCGCAGCGCTGCCGTGGTACCTGCGGCCGCTGTTCTGGCTGCAGGAGCGCCGGTGGGGCCAGGTGCTGGTGCCGGCCCTGACGTGGGCGAGAGTGCCGCGCTACTATCTCGCGCTGATTCACTTCTATGGCGCGATCGAGCGCAAGGGCTCGCCGCTCGAGCCGACCTTGCGCTCGCTGGTCCAGTCGCGGGTCTCGCAGCTCGATCATTGCGCGTTCTGCGTCGATTTGAACTCGATGCTCGCCGCCGAGCGGGCCGGCTCTACCGAGAAGGCGCTTGCAGTCTCGAGTTGGCGCGACAACGCGCTCTACAGCCCGCGCGAGCGTCTCGCGCTCGAATACGCGGAGGCTGTGACCGCGAATGCGGTCACGGACGAGATGGCAAACCGCGTCAAGGCGGAATTCGGCGAAGATGCTATGGTCGAACTTACCGGACTGATCGCCTTCCAGAACATGTCGGCTAAATTCAATGCCGCGCTCGATATCCCCGCGCAGGGATTCTGCCGGGCGCCTGACCGGACCATGACATGACTCGCACACTCGCCGTCGCTTTTACCGCCCTCCTCCTCGCCGGCTGCGGCTCGATGAACGTCGTCTCCGACGGCGCCGACTCCCGCCTGATGCTGAAAGGATACGACCCGGTCGCCTATTTCACGGCCGGCAAGCCGGTCCTTGGAAAACCCGAGATCAAGGCCGACCACCAGGGCGTCACGTATCGCTTTGCGAGCGAGGACAACCGCCGCCTGTTTACCGCCAACCCGGCGAAGTTCGCCCCGCAATACGGCGGCTGGTGCTCGAACGGGCTCGTCTACGCGATCCCGCTCGGCGGCGAGCCGACGAACTTCAAGATCATCGACGGCAAGCTGTACCTGTTCGGCGGTTTGCGCTCGAAGCTGTATTTCGAGATGGACCAGGAGAGGAATCTGAAGCTCGCCGATTCCTATTGGGAGAACGAGGTCAAGGACTCGAACTGGCGCATGCAATCCTGGAAGCGCGTGTGGTTCTCGAAAGTGCCGCACTACAAGACCAACAAGGAACTCGCGGCGGAGTACGAGAAGAAGCACGGCAAGCCTCCAGCGTAAGCCCTGTCGCCCCGCGCCAAGCGCTCGCGGCGCTGGCGTATCAAGTGTTCGAGCGGTAGGCCGCACGCGTAAAAGCGGCTTGCCGGAGCCAGCGAACTAGGTCAGAAAAATCTGTCACCTAAATTCCCACCTAATCTGTCAACTACTGTGCGTTAGATTCCTCGTGAATAAACCGGCCGCATCGCGTCGCAACGACGTCATTTCAAAGCTGGCTTATGCGGAAAAACGTCGCAATGACGTTATGAATGAGTTGTTCGAAGCCAAGAAGCATGACCGTGATCCAGCTTTCCTGATCCACGCTGCTTCAGATGTGATGAGCACGGC
>Ga0075421_100013952_pt1 | contig 10027 bp, 9 predicted proteins | sample SoiMetdeltSBSDD5_FD_75292 | JGI IMG/M metagenome (GOLD analysis project Ga0075421, IMG submission 75292) | Bulk soil microbial communities from a Populus tree surrounding site in Tennessee, USA - Soil MetaG P. deltoides SBSDD5 | ecosystem: Environmental > Terrestrial > Soil > Tree plantation... | reverse complement strand
CGCGGCTCCTCCGCGTCCACGACGCCGGGGCGGCCGGTCTTCACCGCGCAGAATCCGCACGACCGCGTGCAGGTGTCGCCCAGGATCATGAATGTCGCGGTGCCGGCGCCCCAGCACTCGGCCATGTTCGGGCAGTGCGCTTCCTCGCAGACGGTGTGCAGAGCCTTGCTGCGCATAAGGCGGCGGAGGTTCTCGTACGTCGGCCCCGTCGGCAGCCGGACCTTGAGCCAGTCGGGACGTGCGCGATCGATGGGCACCGACGTGTTGGACGCGCCGCGCCCGCGCGAGCGCGGGCGCTCCACCTCGCCGGGGATCTCGAAGATGATCGGCGCGAGGTCCGCCACTAATACACCGGTACCGTGGGACCGACGGTCTGCAGCCAGTCACGCATCGTTTGGAGGAAGCGCGCGGCCGTCGCGCCGTCGATCACCCGGTGATCGAAGCCGATGACGAGATTCATGCGCTGGCGGATCGCGATCGCGTCGTCGTCGGTCACGACCAGCCGCTTGACGATCGTTTCGGACGAGATGATGGCGGCCTGTCCGGGCGGCACGATCGGGCTCGAGATGATCGTGCCGAGCGGACCGGTGTTGTTCACGGTGAACGTTCCGCCGTAGAAGTCGTCGAACGTCAGGCGGCGGGCCTTCGCGCGATCGACGACGTCGCGTATCGACCGCATCAGACCGGCGAGGCTCTTCCCGTCGGCGTCGCGGATCACCGGCACGACCAGACCCTCGTCCCCCAGGGCGACGGCGTAGCCGAGATTGATCTCCTTGTGCGCGATGACGCCCTGATCGGTGAAGCTGGAGTTGACGAGCGGCACGGTCCGCAGCGCCTCGACGGCCGCCTTGCAGATGAACGCGGCCGGCGACAGATCGAAGCCCTCCCGCTCCTGGAAGTCGCCGCGCACCTTCTCGCGGTACTTCATGAGCGCGGTCATGTCGATCTCCATGACCGCGTGCGCATGCGGCGCGCTCCAGGCCTGCACCATGTTGTTCGCGATCGCCCGCCGCATCTGGGAGAGCGGCACGAGGACGTCGCCCGCGAGCGACTTGGGCGGCGCCGCTCGCGCCGCGAGCGAACCCGGTCCACCCGAGACGACCTGCGATGCGGCCGCGGGCCGTGCCGTCTGTGGCTGCTCCGCCGCCTGCGGCTGTTCGGCCGCCTGCGGCTGTTCGGCCGCCTGCGGCTGTTCGGCCGTCCGTGCCTGTGGCGCCGCCGGCGCGGCCTGCGCGCTCGCGATGTAGTCCTCAACATCTTTCTTCGAGACGCGTCCACCGAGCCCGGTGCCCTCGATCTGCGAGATGTCGATCCCGTTCTCCGCCGCGAGCTTCCGCACCGCGGGCGTCGCTCGCACATCGGAGAGATCCGGCCGCTCCGCGGTCGCAGTCGACGCGGCGGAGGCAGACGGTTGCGCGGACGATGGCGACACCGAGGCCGCTGTCGCCTGGCGCTGCGTCGGCTGCGGGGGGACCGACTCCGACGTGGAACGGGGCGTCGCGGAAGCGGAAGGCGACGCCGGCGGCACCTGGCGCGGAGTCTCCTGCGTCGGTTGCGGCCGCGGTTGAGCCGCGGGCGCGGCCTGAGCGGGCGCGGCCTGCGCGGGCGCGGCTTGCGCGGGCGCGGCCTGCGCGGGCACGGCCTGAGCGGCCGCAGGCTGCGCTGACGCGGGCTGCGGCGCAGCGGCCGACGCAGCCGCAGCGTCACCGTCCGTGTCGAAGGTCGCGAGGAGCGTGCCGATCGGCACCGTCTGCCCCTCGTCCACCTTCACCTCTTTCAGCGTTCCGGCGACGGGCGACGGGATTTCCGTGTTCACCTTGTCCGTCTGCACCTCGACGAGCAGGTCGTACTTGTTGACCTTCTCGCCGGGCTGCTTCAACCACTTTCCGATCGTGCCTTCGGTCACGGACTCGCCGAGCTTCGGCATCTTCAGCTCAAAGACAGCCAAGGCGCACCTCCGGGGTAAGGGCGCGAACGCCGGCCACTAATAGGCCGCCAGCTCGCGCATCTTCACTGCGATCTTCTCGGGATCCGGCATGAACCAGTCCTCTTGCGGTTTGTTGTACGGCATCGCGGGCACCTCGGGTCCGCCCAGCCGCATCACCGGCGCATCGAGCGCGTCGAAGGCTTCCTCGGCGATGAGCGCGGCGATCTCCGCGCCCGCACCGAACAGCCGGTTGTCCTCATATACGATCAAACACTTCCCGGTCTTCCGCGCTTCCCGAAGGATCGTCGCCGCGTCCAGCGGCCGGAGGCTCCGCACGTCCACGACGGCGACGGAGATCCCCTCGCTCGCGAGGGCCTCGGCCGCCTTCAGGCTGTGGTGGAGCATGAGCCCGTACGCGAAGACCGTGATGTCGGTGCCCTCGCGCTTCACGTCCGCCGGGCCGAGGGGGATCGTGAACTCGGGATCGTCGGGCGCGTCGCCGCGGACCGCGCGGTACGTCGCCTTGTGTTCCAGGAAGATCACGGGGTCCGGATCCCGCAGCGCGGCGCGCAGCATCCCGGTGATGTCGCGCGGCGTGCTCGGCACGACGACCTTGAGACCCGGGACGTGCGCGTAGAACGCCTCGACCGATTGCGAGTGGTACAGCGCGCCGCGAATACCGCCGCCCCACGGCATGCGGATCACGATCGGGACACCGTAGGCGCCGTTGGACCGATAGCGGATGCGCGCGGCCTCGTCGACGATCTGCTCGAACGCCGGCGCGCTGAAGTCGGCGAACTGCATCTCCGCCACGGGCAGCAGGCCGCCGATCGCCGCCCCGATCGCGATGCCGACGATCGACGACTCCGCGACAGGGGTGTCGATGATGCGGTGCTTGCCGAACTCCTCGATGAACCCTTCGGACACTCGGAACACGCCGCCGCGGACGCCGACGTCCTCGCCCATCAGGATGTATCGCTCGTCGCGCCGGAACTCCGTGAGCAGCGTGTCGTGCACCGCCTGTACGTTGCTCTTCTCGGTCATCACTCCAACTCTAGGTCCAGCGGCGGGAAGCGATCCGGACGCCGCTCGCGCTGGATCGCGTACGCGGCCGCGAAGATGTCCTCGCGGCTTGGCTTGGAGAAATAGTCGCCATCGACTCCGACCGGCGAGCGGTTCGCGCGCGCGGTGAGGGTGCGCGGCCCGACGTCGAGATGATCGATGGCGCGCTGCGTTTCCACGATGTGCTGAAGCATGTACGCCGAGGCGCCACCGGGCACATCCTCGTCGACCACGAGGAGCGCCCCGGTCTTTCTCACGGACTCGACGATCGTGTGACCAACGTCGAAGGGCAGCAGCGTGCGAACGTCGATGATCTCCACGTCGATGTCCGCCGCCGCCAGGTCCCGCGCCGCCTCGAGCGCGAGGCGACAGAGCGCACCGTAGGTGACGAGGGTCAGGTCGGCGCCGGGGCGCAGCAGCTCGGGAACGCCGAGTGGGAGCGTGAACTCGCCGATGTTCGTCGGAACGCGCTCCTTCAGGCGGTAGCCCGAGAGCACTTCGATCACGATCGCCGGATCGTCGCCGCGGAGGAGCGTGTTGTAGAAGCCCGCGGCCTGCGCCATGTCGCGCGGAACGCACACGTGCATGCCGCGCAGCGTTCCGAGGATCATCTGCATCGGCGATCCGGTATGCCAGATCCCCTGCAACCGGTGCCCTTTCGTGCGGATGACGACCGGCGCCATCTGCCCGCCCGCGGTCCGGTGCCGCAGCGTCGCGAGATCGTCGGACGCGAGCTGTAGCGCGAAGAGCAGGTAGTCCACGTACTGGATGTCGACGATCGGCCGCAGCCCGCGCAGCGCGGCGCCGATGCCTTGTCCGAGGATCGTCGCCTCGCGGATCCCCGTGTCGGTGATGCGCTGTGACCCGTGCTTCTCCTGGAGTCCCTCGTAGACCAGGTTCACGTCGCCAAGACGTCCGACGTCCTCGCCGAGAATGACGATGCGCGGGTCACGGGTGAGGTTCGCATCGAAGCAACGAAGCAGCACGAGGCGTCCGTCGATGACCTCGGGCTTCGTCGGGTACTCGGGCGCCACCGGACGCACGCGCAGCGGGGATCTGTCGGATTCGCTGTGGAGATGCGAGTTGTAGCGGGCCTCGTTCTCTTCTCGGTACGTCCGCAGGAAGCGCGCGAGCTCCGCGCGCGCCGGACCTTCACGTCCGCGCAGCGTTACCAGCGCGCGGAACACGGCCGTGTAGACGGCACGGTGGCTGAGCGGGTCCTCGGCTTCGCGCAGGCCCTGCGCCATCGCATCGAGCGACACGCGCGACTCGGTCGCGGCCGCGGCGATGAGCGTGAGGGCCTCATCGCGGCGGCGGCGGATCGGATCCTGGAACGTCTCGTAGGCGCGCTCGCGGATCTGCTCGACCTCGGACCGGTCGTGCTTCTCGAACTCGTCGAGCGCCGCCTCGTCCGCGATCCCCTCCCGGATCATCCACTCGCGCATCCGGCGGATCGGATCGGCCTCGACCTCGAACGTGAGGCGCTCCTTCGGCTTGTAGCGCTCGTGGCTGCCGCTGGTCGAATGCCCCTGCGGCTGCGTCATCTCGACCACATGCACGATCGCGGGGACGTGCTCGCGGCGGACCCGCTCGGTCACGATCGCGTACGTGTCGCACAGCGCGAGGTAGTCCCAGCCCCTGGCGACCTCGATCTCGAATCCCGGACCGCCGTCGCGCCGCATACCGGCGAGCGCCGCGGAGACCGAGCTCTTGGTCATCTGCAGCTCGTTCGGGACCGAGATGCCATAGCCGTCATCCCAGACGCTGACCAGCAGCGGGATCTGCAGCACACCGGCCGCGTTCACCGACTCCCAGAACAGGCCCTCCGCCGCGGCGGCGTTGCCGATGGTCGAGAAGCAGACCTCGTCGCCGTTGCGCGAGAAGCCCTTCGCGACACCGCGCAGGACCGCCGATTCGCGATACAGCTTCGACGCCCACGCGAGGCCGACCGATCGAGGCATGTGCGCGGCGACCGGCGAGAAGTCCGACGCGACCTGGACCGCGCTCAGGAGGTCGCGCCAGTGCCCCTGCTCATCGACGATCCGCGTCGCGTAGTGATTCGACATCTGGCGTCCGCCGGAGAACGGGTCCCGCGACACATCGGCGTCGGCATAGAGCTGCGCGAAGTACTGCTCGAGCGTCGTCGTGCCGACCGCCATCATGACCGTCTGATCCCGGTAGTAGCCGCTGCGCCAGTCGCCGGGGCGCATCACGCGGGCCATCGCGAGCTGCGCGACCTCTTTCCCGTCGCCGAAGATGCCGAACGGAGCGCGGCCAGCGAGCACCTCGCGCCGGCCCAGCTCGCTCGCGGCACGGCTGCGCACGGCGAGCCGGTAGTCGGCGATGATCTGCTCGGCGGTGAGGGTGAGCTTCGCGCGCGGCGTGGTGATCGAAGGCCGAGACCGGGTCTTCACGCCGTCCTCAATGGTGCCAGTTTCCCTCACGCCGCGGCCGCGGCTTCGGCGCGGTCCAGGAAGGGCAAGAGCGCCGCGAGGAACTCTTTGGGCCGCTCGATCATCGGTAGGTGGCCGCACTGGTCGATCAGCTGGATCTGCGCCTGCGGCATGACTTCCCGTGCGTCGGCGGCGGACGTCATCGGCAGCACCGCGTCCTGCCGACCCCAGACCACCAGCACCGGCCCCTGGTACCGCGGCGCCAGCGCCACCCAGTAGTCGCGCACCGCGGGCTTGACGCCGCCGAGGGTCACGCCGGACCGGAGGGCGTTCACGAACTCGCCGAGCGACGGGTACCCGTACCGCTCCGCCTCGTCGTACAGCGCCTTGGGGATGCGACGCGGGTCATAGAAACAGGTGCGCAGCACGTTGCGTGCTTGCTCCGGCTTTCCGAGGGCCCGCGCGACCAGCGCGAACCCCGGGAGCGTGCAAAGACGCAGGAACAGCGCGACATCGGTGCCGACCCCGCCACCCGCGACGAGCGAAAGCGAGCGCGTGCGGGCGGGCTGGGTCACGGCCGTGGTGTAGACGACGGCACCCCCCATCGAGCTGCCGACAAGGTGGGCGGACGGGAGGCGGAGCTCGTCGAGCACCGCACCCACGAAGCGTGGGTAGAACGCGTCGCGTGGACCGAAGTGATCGACATCGCCCGGCGCTTCGCTCTCGCCGAATCCGGGTAGATCGAAGGCGATCGCGCGGCGTCCCGTTTGCGCGATGGGCTCCATGACCTCGCGGAAGTTCTCGGCCCACGCCCCGACCCCGTGGACCATCACCACCGGGTCGCCACGAGCCGCAACACCCTCCTCGAGGACGCGCGTGCGCAGACCCATGACGTTCAGCGTCTTCGATCGGATCACGTCCATATACTGCGCCCGATGCTCTTCTACTACCTTTGCACGCTCGGTGAGGAGCTGTATCGCGCGGCCTATCCCACGGGCGCGCAGAGCAAGGACGCCGACGTCTACAAGTGGGTCACGATGCACTCGGGCTCGCCGGCAGTCTGCCAACGCGAGCATCCCGACGCGCATCGCTGGCGGCCCGACGAGGGCGGCGACGAGGAGCGTGTCGTCCGCGGCTACTCGGTGCTGCAGTGGGACAAGCAGGGATTCGACGTCGGAAAGCCCAAGCCCGATGTCGGCGAGCGCTTCGATTCTCCGTGGGGGCCGTCGATCGTGGTCGAGCGCGCCGAAGATCCGGCGACCGGCACGTACCTCCTGCTACGCCTCTTCCCGCACGGCTACAAAGGCAAGGCGTTCGAGACGGGGACCGACCGTAGGGACGTTCCGAAGGTGGTCGCGGGCAAGGTCTGACGCGCGCGATCAGCTGCTCTCCGCGTTCGCATGCGCCCGGTGCTGCTGGTGATGAAGGTGCGCGTGCTCGTCCTCTTTCTCCTTTGGCGGGTAGAACAGGGCGGCGACGTAGAAGCGGGACGGCGCCTGCGCGTATGACGAGAGGAGCAGATGCACGTCGTACTTCGCGAAAAGGGCCGTGCCCCACGTCTCCCGGAAACGCGTCGCCCACTGCGGTCCGTACCGCTCGCGGCTGAGCCGCGTCATCTCGTGGAGCTCCCAGTCCAGCACCGGCAGCTCATGCGTCTCGACGCACTCGTCGCTCGCGCAGCGGAAGCGCAGCCGCAGCGGCAGGTGGAGCACGTCGCCGTCGGGCTGGGGCCGGATGAATCCGGCGGTGGCGGCGCGGTCGCGCGCCAGCGCCTGCAGTGACTCGAGCGAAGAGTGGAGATGCGGGCGCACGAACGGCCATCGCAGCCGCCAGGCGTCCTTCGCGTCGACATACGCGGTCGCCGTCACTTCCCCGTCCACGTTCACCGTCTCCGGCCGCACGTCGCGCTCGTCCTTCGTGGTGCGCGCGTGGATCCACGACCAACGGAGCAGCGGCGGATCGGTGTCGTTGCCCTTCCACGGGAACGGCGCGAGCCGAAGCAGACGACCGCTCTCTCGATCGACACCGATGACCGATGCGCGCTCTACCGGAAAGTCGTTCGCCGCGATCGTCTTCGCGATAGCGAGAACGTCGTGCTCGGCGGTCGCGTCCTCCATCTTCGCTTCTCCCACGTCGTCACAATAGGTGTGAATGCGCGAGGGCCTCGCACGCGAGTTCCCTGACGCGGTCCGCGCCGCCGCATGGACCCGCCGCCGCGCCGGCGGGCGGCGTCCGGCGTTGTGGCACGAGCCGGTTCTGTGGGCAGCGATCTCGGGCATCGGCGCCGGCGTCCTCGTTTCGTTCGTGGCACAGGCCCTGGTCGGTCTCGCCGGCGAGGCGCTGCAGGCGCTACGAGGTCCCATGCCGTTCACGCTCTTTCCACTGGTCACGATCGCGGGGACCGCTGCCGCTTCAGCTGTCGCGCTACGGGTCGGCGGCATCCCCGCCCTCGCGCTCTACCTCGCATACACCGCGCTCGAAGCGGCGCTTCGCATACCGGGAGTGGTGACCTTCTGCGAGCGATCGGGCGGAGGCGGGTTTCCGGTACTGCTGGGTCCGAATCAGTGCACGCCGGCAGGTTTCCTGATCTCGTTCTGGCCGCACGCGATCGGCATCGGCCTCGGCATCGTCGTCGCGCGGGCGATCACAGCACGCGGCGACGGGGTCAACTCACTGCTGCGGATCGCCGGCGGGTACGGCGTCGCCCAGCTGGTCGTGGTCCAGGCGTGGGCCGCGGCCGTCGCGCAGACCGCGAGCCCGGTGGCAGGCGGACTGACCCTGGCGGCCGCCATGGCCACGGCCGCCGCGGCGGCCGGCGTCATCGCGGCACAGCTGCCACGGGGTATCCGCGTCGCCGCGGTCGTGGCCGGGATCTCACTGCTGCCCTGGATAACGACGCAGATACCGAGCGGTCTGCGCAGCCTCGGCACCACGGTCCCCGCGGAGTTCGTCGGCCCGATGGTGATCGCCATCCTCATTCAACCCGTCGTCGCGGCGTTCCTGTTGCTGAGCGCAGCCATCACGTCGCGCGCGCGATTCATCCCGCGCGACACTGCGTAGCATCGAGCAGTGACCATCGACGAGAAGGAGCTCGCACTCGCCGCGGAGCATCCGCGCGGCACCGAGCGCCGCAGGCTCCTCCCCTACCGCGCCGCGCTCAACGATGCCGCGACGTACGCGGCCCTACCGGAGAGCGATCGCGACGTGGTCGTCCGGTGGACCGAAGTGCGCCGGCGCATCCGCGAGTCGATCGGTCTCGACCACGATGCGGCCAATCTCGCGGATCCGCTGCTTCCGTACGCGCGGCTGCGCGCGCACGTCATCGAGGGCGAGCGCCTCGCAGCGGGTCGCGCGGTCTTCGATGACCCCGGCGGCGATCTGCTCGCCGTCGTCGCCGCACTCCGGGCCGGCTAAGTGCCCGCCGCGCTGGCAGCAGAGGCCAGAACGGCGACGCCGTTCACGAACCCATGCAGCCCGATGCACGGAAAGATGCTCCCGGAGCGGCTTCGCAGGTAGCCGAGGCCAAGGCCAGTGACCAGCACCCACGGAAAGTCGTTCACCGCGCCGTGCGCGAGGGCGAACGCGATGGCGGTGCCGAGGATGGCCGCGGGCTGTCCGTAGGGCTCGAGCAGGCGGAAGCCGAGGCCGCGGCACAGCCCTTCCTCAACGATCGGGACGAACAGCGCGATCGCGACCGCGTTGGCGATGAACGCGTCGACGCGCGTCGGGTCCCAGAACTGCGGTACCGCCTGCTCGCGCACGCCGTGTCCGATGAGGATCTCCGCGGCGAAAGACGCCGTGTAGATCGCCGCGAGCGCGCCGCCGGCGATGCGCCACGCCGACGGCCACGAGATGGGTCGGCGAAGTGCGAACGCGTCGCGGATCGACAGGCCGCGAGCGATGAGGAGCGCCAAGAGCAGCACGAGGCCATCGAACGCGTAGGTGAAGATCGCGGTCGACCAGCGGAACAGGAAGTCGCGCCCGACTCCGTCGTCGCCGGCGCTCGACAGCCGCGCACCGTAGCTGAGCGCCGCGATCGCGGCGATCACGAAGAGCCAAGCGGCGAGCCGCCTGCCGTCGCGCGGCGCGTTCAGGCCGTCGCGGCCATCGCGCGGAGCGGCGCGAGCAGCTCGAGTGCGCGATCCATCTCCTGCTCGGTGTTGAAGTAGTGCGGCGAGAGGCGGATGAGGCCCGGGCGGCTGTCGCAGATGACGCCGCGCGTCCGCAGCGTGTCCACCACGCGCTGCGGATCGGGATGCTCGAGGGTCACGATCGCGGTGCGCTCGGCCGCGATGCGCGGAGAGCGCACGGTCCAGCCCTGGGCGATCGCGCCGTCGACCAGGCGCTGCGACAGCAGCATGTGCCGCTCGCGCACGGTCGCGACGCCGACCTCGGCGAGGAGCGCGAGACCGGCCCGGGCGGCGTAGATCGCGGCGACGGCCGGCGTTCCGTACTCGAACCGGCGCGCGCCGCTCCCGTAGGCAAGGTGCTCGACGTCGAACGCGAACGGGTCCATGACGCCCCACCAGCCGACGGCGCTGGGACGCGCGCGCTCGGCGATCTCGCGCCTGGCGTACAGGAAGGCGATGCCCGGTCCGCCCATCAGCCACTTCAGCGTTCCGCCGACCAGGTAGTCGATCCCGGC
>Ga0075421_100013948_pt1 | contig 10029 bp, 12 predicted proteins | sample SoiMetdeltSBSDD5_FD_75292 | JGI IMG/M metagenome (GOLD analysis project Ga0075421, IMG submission 75292) | Bulk soil microbial communities from a Populus tree surrounding site in Tennessee, USA - Soil MetaG P. deltoides SBSDD5 | ecosystem: Environmental > Terrestrial > Soil > Tree plantation... | reverse complement strand
TTCAATCTGCTTAAGTTCCCGAACAAGGACCAGGCCATGGAAAAAATCCGTGATCTGACCTGCCTATCAGACATTCTGCCCACCGGCTACCATGGTGCCGTTTCGGCTGGCGTTGGACCGGGCTCGATTGTCTACATCGCTGGCGGCGGTCCGGTGGGCCTTGCCTCCGCTGCGTCCTGCCACTTGTTAGGAGCCGCTTGCGTTATTGTAGGCGATCTGATCAAGGAACGGCTGGCACAGGCCAAGAGCTTCGGGTGCGAAGTTGTCGATGTTTCCAAGAGTGCGACAGTGGCTCAACAGATAGAACAGATCGTCGGTGTTCCCGAAGTCGATTGTGCTGTAGACGCTGTCGGCTTTGAGGCGCGAGGGCACGGCAAGGATGCGGCCCGCGAGGCCCCGGCGACGGTGCTCAATTCGCTCATGGAGATCACCCGCGCCGGTGGCGCTCTTGGTATTCCAGGCCTCTATGTCACGGGCGATCCGGGTGGAATTGATGCTAACGCAAAGATCGGGAACTTGGGTATCCGCATTGGCTTAGGTTGGGCGAAGTCTCATGTCTTCACCACGGGTCAGTGCCCGGTGATGAAGTATAACCGGCAATTGATGAACGCGATTCTGTTTGACAAGATCAAGATCGCGAAAGCCGTGAACGTGACAGTGATCAAGCTGGACGCCGCGCCCAAGGGCTACAAGGATTTCGACAAGGGCGCCGCCAAGAAGTTCGTGCTCGATCCGCATGGAGTGGTGTCGAAGAACTGATGTCCCTTACAGCAGCTAAAGAGGCACAGAGACCAGAGATAGCAGGGACGCAGGTTCCGCAACAAAAACGCAGATCCGATCGGGCAATCAAGGCGCCGGCCAGAGAAAGACAACGAACGGAGAAGGATTCAGGAGAGTGGATGATCTCTTGGGTAGCTCCAGGAGATCATCACCCTTCAGAAGCTAGACTTGGGAGCTTGGACCTGCGTCAATCTCCAGCCTTTCTTCTGATGGCTCGGTGCCTTCATAGATTACCTGTTCAGCAGTTCCCGCAGTTGCTCCAGGCTCAAATTTCCTCCACTGCAGATGAGCGCTACGCGCTTGCCTGCTAGGCGATCTTTGAGCTTCAATGCTGCCGCCAGAGGCGCTGCGGCTGCTCCTTCCACGAGGTTTCGAGTTTTCTCAATCATAAGTCTTGTGGCTTGCCGAATCTGCTCATCGGAGACCAGAATAAGATCGTCCAGCTTGTCCCAGAGAATTTTCTGCGGCAGCTCGAAAGCAGTTCGGGTCTGCAGTCCTTCCGCCCAGGTATTCATCTTGTCCTCGACCAGCTGGCGCGCTTTCCAGGAGCGATAGGCGGCTGGAGCACCTTCGGATTGCACGCCAATCACGGCAATCACTGGGTTGAGGGATTTAGCCACGATGCAGGCTCCTGCCGCGCCACTGCCGCCACCCACGGGAACCAGCAAGACCTCAGTTTCCGGCTGCTCCTCCAAAACTTCCAGGGATGCCGTCGCCACGCCAGCAATAAGCAACGGTTCGTTCCCAGAGTGGATGTATCGATACCCCTCCTTTGCGGCGAGCCGCTCGCAGTGTTCGCGAGCTTCATCGAAGTCGCCTCCACCGACGAGAATCTCGGCCCCAAGATTCTTCATTGACTCAAGTTTAGCCGGGTTGGGCCTTTCAGGTACGCAGATGATGGAGCGCACTCCAAACAGCCGTGCACCGTAGGCTATAGACTGGCCGTGATTCCCCGTTGAGGCAGAGATGACGCCTCGCCTTGCTTCGTCTGCTGCAAGCTGGCTGATCAGGTTGATCCCGCCACGAACCTTGAAGGCCCCGGTCGGAAGATGGTTTTCGTGCTTTACCAGAAGGTGACAACCCGTGAGCTCGTCGAGAGACGGGTAGGTCAACAGGGCAGTGGCTTTGAGGAACGGGCTGATCTGACGGCGAGCCCTGAGGACGTCAATGAAGGTTGGAGTCTTCCAAGTCATGTCGAATAAGTCCGCAGCCTGAGTGAAAGTCCAAAAGTCCGGTTCGAAGCCCAGAGTCCAAAGCGAGCGCGATGAATGTTAAAGCGCCAAGAGGGCTCGTGGAAGTGTGTTGCGACATCATTTGATTTCGATATCGGCCATTTAACTCAGGACATTGGATTCAGAGCTTGGATTATGGATTCTCATTCCACCCAAACGCCGCTGATCATCACGCGCCTTACACGGCGCACAGCGGAGACGTCCTGAGAGGGGTCGCCTTCGACTAACAGCAAGTCGGCTTGTTTGCCGACTTCGAGGCTTCCGATCCGATCGTCGACTCGAAAAAAAAGAGCATTCTCAATAGTTGCAGCCTGTATGGCCTGGAGCGGCGTCAGGCCACTCTCCACGAGAAGCTCCATTTCTCTCTGATACGCCCAGCCGCGCTCGGCGTGCGGCACAGAAGAGTGCGAGCCAACCACGAGCCGCACACCGGCTCGGTTGGCCAGTCCAACAAAACGCATCATCTGTCGAAACGCGCGCACGTGCATGTCCGTTACATCTCGATCCCCACTGCGTCGTTCGAAAACCGCCAGGGTTGGAGAAAGCGTGGTGTTTCTTTGCTTCATCAATTCGAACAAAGCCTGCACCCGTGGAGAATTCAGATCAATCTCGCTCCAAACCCTGTATCGGCCTTCCTGGCGGGCCTCGTTGTCAGCCAGCACCGACTGGCGGTAGACCTCAGCCTCACGCGGCGGCAGTAGTGCGGTACCGACCGACGTTACGTGTTCGAGGCCGTCGATCCCAGCCCGGATGGCATCTTCAGCCTCCACAATTTCGAGATGAGCCGTCACAGGAATGCCACGGGCGTGGGCTGTTTCGGTTACTGTTTCGATGAGAGCGAGGGGTAGACGGAAATAGACTTTAATCACCGTGGCGCCGCCATCAATCAACCGATTGACAGCCAGGCGCGTTTCAGTAGTGTCGCGAACAATGAGCGAATCGCTGGGATAGGCGGGTGGAGGATAGTCCAAATGAGGCCCGGCAAGGAATAGGCGAGGCTTGAAACCATCCTTCTGAATAAGCTGCGCATAGTCTTCGATCCAGGCACCGGGATCGCGCACCGAGGTCACCCCATGTGAGAGATACAGCGGCGGCAGCTCGCCGTCGCGGTCCAAGTGGAAGTGGGCATCCATCAGGCCTGGCAGGAGGGTCAGTCCCTCCCCCTCAACGACGTCGGCACCTTGCGGGATCGTGACCGTCTGGCGCGGCCCGACTGCATGAATCTTGCCCTCACTGAGAACGATGGTTGCGTCTTTAAGCGGCACACCCCCTTTCCCGTCGATGACTGTGACGCTAGTAATGACAGTCGTTTTCGGGACCCTGCCTTTAGGCAGTGAAAAGATATCGCGCACCCCATGGTTGACAGCGACACGCTGCGGGTGCTGTGCTTGGGCGACACCAAGCATGGTCAGAAGCAGGAAAATGCCGAAGATAGGAGGTCGCATGGCTGTCAATACGAACCGAATCAGGCAGACGTCGGCGCTCTTACACGTCAGCTCCCCAATTCTGAAGCAAACGGTCATAAAGGCACACGGCGTGTTCTATTTGCTCGATCTCGATGTATTCCCCGTTTGTGTGCGCCTGGGCTACATCGCCGGGACCGCAGACAATCGTTTCAATCCCCGCAGCGGCGAGCTTGCTGCCGTCGGTGCTGTAGTGCGCTCCCAGGCATGGCGTCGGGCTGCCTAGCACGGACTGCTGAGCTTGCTGGAGAGCCTTCAGAACATGTGCAGTCTCGTGAGTCTCCAGCGCCGGGTCTACGAGAAACGGATCGTCCAGCCGAAACTCCACGCGATTCCCAAGGCGCTGTTGCAGCCACTGCTCACACTCACGCAGCGCCTCGAGGCCGGTCTCTCCTGGAAGCAGCCTGCGGTCTATCTCAAAAACACAGCGGTCGGGGACCATGTTTACCGCCTGGCCACCGCTCACCCGTCCCACGTTGAGGGTGGGTCCACCCAGCAGGGGGTGTTTCTGCTGCTCCTGAAGTTCATCGGCGTACTCTTCCAGAAGGAGCGCTATGCGTGCACCATCGTAAACTGCACTGCGGCCAAGAGCAGGTGTGGCTCCGTGAGCGCTGATGCCGCGGACCTCGAGCCGCCATCGAACCTTTGTGTGCGATGACGTTGGGCAGTTGCGTGGGTTCCCCGACCACCGCCGCAGCGATGGGCCAGTTTGTGGTGATGAACTTCCGAGAGCCGGAAAATGAAAACTCCTCATCCACTGTAGCCAGCAGAGCAGCCGGGTGCCTTCTTGGGGGTCGCCTAGCGTGATTAACAAAAGCCGTCAGCATCGCGGCCAGTGGACCCTTGGCATCGCAGGATCCTCTTCCGTAAAGCTTGCCGTCTCGCACCACTGGTTCGAACGGTGGAATCGTCATATTGGCCACTGGAACTGTATCCATGTGGGAGCTCAACAGCAGGCCACCGGACCTCGATTTGTGGTCCGCAGTGCTTCCGCTGATGAAGGCAATTAGGTTTTCCCGACCGTCTACGACGCTCTGCCGCTCACAATCAATGTTCTGCCGACGCAGCAGCCCTTCGATGTGGTCTGTTATCTCTCGCTCCGCGGCCTTACCGGAATCGGCGCACATCGGATTGACGCTGGGGATAGCGACGAGTTGCTTCAGAATCTCTAGTGTATCCATCGGTTTGTGGTAGGGGGCGCTGCCTTATAAGCAACCCCGAAACCGGCCGGGTGTCGCTAGTGAGTTGATTCGAAATGCAGCCTACCCTTCAAGTAGAACTCTTTAATATCATGCGCAACGTTAGAGACGCCACTTCAATTGCTAATCTACGCGGCCCAGCAGCAAAGAGAAATCCAGATGGAGCATCACCCGATCGGCTTTAGATGAGTCCTTCTGAATGCCCTCAATGTTGGCAGGACCGTCACATCTTGACACAACGACCTTTCGTGGGCGATGAAAACGCCCTTCATCCTGCCGTGCTTCCTTTCCATCACTGATTTTGCTCTCTTCGTCACAACTTGGTTTGCCGTGCGGACTCTCCTGCCTAGTCTTTCCGTGTTTTCCGAGTGGATCTACGGCCGAGGTCTACCCTGTGAAAGGGAACGGTAAGACGCAAAAGGACGTTTTGGTGCTGTTCGAGGAGCCGAGCGGGGAGCCTCATGAATATCGGTGCCTTTGTGGAAGTCTGCTGGCAAAGATTACGTCGCAAGGCATTGAGTTAAAGTGCCGCAAATGTAAGCGGCTGCAGAGCATTCCGCGTTCCAGGATCATTGGAACGTTGAAGCAAGAAGCTTAGAAGTACCTCACTTCAGCTCACTCTCTCCAAGGGTGGGGCAGCATCTTCCTGGAAGACCCTACGCTAGATCACAAGATCGAGTATAGGGTTTTTTGATTTTGGGCGGTATGATGGCTCGCTGGCGACAGGCAACCCTTTCGAGTTTCTCTGCCAGACGGCGGTACGACGAAGGAACCGCCATGTTTGAAAAAGATCAACGGATAAGATGGGGTCTGTTTCTTGGCGTCTGGACGCTGGTCGGATTGTTCTTCAGCGCCCAGCAATACATCTTCGCTCGCCTTTACGAGCGCCCGATAACGTGGGAGAGCGTGCTGCTCTCCAACCTGCCCGACTGGTACATTTGGGCGGCATTCAGCCTGCTCATTGTCTGGTTGTACCGACGCTTCCCGGTGAACAAAGAGCACTGGATTCGCAGTCTGTGCGTCCACGTTCCTGCTAGCATCCTGGTTGCGCTGGCCAATCTGGCACTGGCGGTATCCTCTCTTTTCATTCTCGTCATCCTCCCCGCCGGGGAACACTCGCTGAAATGGGTTCCGGTCTATCAGAGAAATCTCTTCCTCAGTCTGCATTGGTACGTGCTGGTGTATTGGGCGATCCTGGGGGTATGTCAGGGATTTGACTACTATCGCAAGTATCGGGAGCGTGAAAAACGGGCAGTTCAGCTAGAGGCCCAGCTTGTCCAAGCGCAATTGCAGGCGCTGAAGATGCAGCTTCACCCCCATTTTCTTTTCAACACGCTGCATTCAATATCAGCGCTGCTCCATGAGGACGCCGATGCTGCGGATCGCATGATCGCACGCCTCGGGGAATTCCTGCGACTCACGATGGAGAACTCCGGCCAGCACGAAGTAACCTTGCAAAAGGAGCTGGAATTCTTGAAGTGTTACCTGAATATTGAGCGGATTCGTTTCCAGGACCGCCTGACGGTACGCTACGATGTTGATCCGGAGGCTTTGGACGCACTCGTGCCGAACTTAATGTGGCAGCCCATCGTGGAAAATGCCATCCGGCATGGTATTGCTCCCCGGTCTGGCGCTGGCTGCATCGAGCTTCGCGCCAAGCGGCTGGGACCCAAACTACAGTTGCAGGTTAAAGACGATGGTCCAGGCCTGCCATCGGGATATGACTCTGGCGGCGCACTGAACGAAGGTGTCGGCCTGGCAAATACGCGGGCACGATTGAGACAACTCTACGGAAAAAATCACTGGTTCGGGCTGTGCAATGGTTTGGACCGGGGACTGATCGTGACCTTAGAGATTCCTTTCAAACAAGCAGGAGCCGCGACGGGAGAAGTCGTTGGTGAGATTCAATGGAACTGACGGAACCATCACGCATCAAAGTGCTAATCGTCGATGACGAAATCCTGGGCCGCACTCGCGTCCGGGAAATCCTGCGCAAGGATCCGGAGGTCGACCTGGTTGGCGAATGCTCTAACGGTCGTGAAGCAGTGGAAGCAGTTCTTGAGCATTCACCCGATTTGCTTTTCCTGGATGTGCAGATGCCGGAGATGGACGGCTTTGCCGTGCTGGAGGCCCTTCCCCGGGGACGCATTCCGCTTGTAGTGTTCGTCACCGCTTATGACCAGTATGCTCTGCGCGCCTTTGAAGTCTACGCTGTTGACTATATCCTGAAACCCTTCGACAAGGAGCGGTTTCATCGAACGCTCCAACATGCCAAGTCTCAAATTCTAAGGCAACGTGGCAGCGTCTTAAACCAGGGCCTCTTGAACCTGCTGGAAGAGCTGAAAGGCCGGCCCAAATCGAAGCACCCGGACCGACTAATAATCAAGACGGCTGGACGTGTATCCTTCCTGAAAACTTCCGAGATTGACTGGATCGAAGCGGAGGGGAACTACGTGCGGCTGCATGTCGGCAAGGAGACGCATCTACTGCGCGAGACCCTTAACCAGATGGAAGAACGACTTGACCCCGATCAGTTCTTGCGCATTCACCGCTCCACCATTGTCAATCTAGACCGCATCAAGGAGCTTCAGCCCTGGTTCCACGGAGAATATCGGGTCCTGTTACAAGATGGCACGCAGCTTTTGCTTAGCCGCAAATATCGAGAGAAGCTGCGAAATTTCTTGGGGAAGCCGCTCTAATTGGGCAAGTGCCGTCGCTCTCGATATCTTTGGCCGTTCCTCCTCGCCGCTGTTATGTTCCAGCAGTTTCCGCGGTTGGCCATCCCGTGAATCCCCTCTGTCGATGTTGCTCATGCCTGAGCTTTCGTAAGCGGAGCAGTAGGCAAGATGGATGCACTGCATGCATCCATCGTTGAAAGTCCTAGGAATTTCGCTCGCAGTTTGTTTTGGATGGCAGACTCAAAAGTCTCCTGTCACGCGATGCCAACGGTTCGTCCCCGATTTCCAGCACCTTGTCCCATTCCGGTTTTCCACATGGGGCTACCCGGTTATAGTTCAGATGTAGGAATTCAGAATTACGAATGAATAGTGTTGCGACGGAGCCGTCTTAGCAGCTTCGAAATTGATGGCCACCGAGTATCAATCGGTTGTTGTTAGCTAAACAAGGCCAGAGGTCGAGAAACCTGGAGCCCCACGCTGCATGCGGTCATGCAACGTGGGCTTTTTTTTAGATCACAGACTGCTAGGGCAAAATGGAGGAAATGATGACGACAAAGAAACTGGTCAGCCTGTCTGCCGTTGCAGGCCTTCTATTTGCATTGATGCCAGCCTCTTCAACCTTGGCCAAAAGCCGGAAGAGTCTGACTGTCTATGAAAGGGCACGTCTCAACGACGTGGTTTTGGAACCCGGAACTTACAACGTTGAAGTGGAGGACAATGGGAGCGTGGCTCAGGTGATGATCTACAAAGGGAAGAACGTGGTCGCAAAAGCTACGGCTCAAACTGAGAAACTGGAGAAAAGAGCCGATCGGAACTCGGTCCGCCTGAGCCTGGAAGATGGCAAAGCTCCCAAAATCATCGAACTCAGGCTCGCCGGAGAACAGCAGGCTTACAAGTTTGAGAACGCTGACAAACAGGTCGGCCAGAAGGCAGAATGACTCAGGACTGGAATATGTCGAAGCGGCGCCCAGCCACCCGAGGCTGCGTCGCCCAGAATCTTCGCGTTCGTGTGAGGAGATTCTCGAGTGCACTGATAGTATCAGGAGGGCATTGATGGCAGCTACCGACGTTAGAAACTTTTTTGAAGTGGTGGAAGAATACGAAAGGAAACTGATCAGTGAGGCGCTCGCTCAGGCCAATGGGAATCAGGCTCGGGCCGCCAGAATGCTAGGTCTAAAGCCCACGACATTGAATTCGCAAATCCAGAGACTCGGCATCGATGTCAGAGTCTACCGGCAGGCTCCACGCAACCTCTCTTATGAGACTTTCGAAAAGCTTGTTCTCTGGAAATCCGCAAGACCCTAACTCTAATGGAGAGGTGAAGGGTGAAAAGGGGCCTCTAGTACGGTGATTCCGGAATCCCTGCTTGGTCCGCTGCCTGGCAGTCTGGTTGTTGCACGATGGCTCCCGGCGGGCGTCCTTTCCCTTCGGTTCATCTCACTCGGACAAGGACGCTCTTCCTGGGCTGCTTGCCTGTTTGTTTGATCAATTCAGAAACAGGTACCGTGAAAGCTGAGCCTAACGGTGAAGGATAGGAATTCGGCACTCGCGCGGCTTCGATTTTCCGGAAGCGCTGATAGAGGGGTTCTGCCTGGTTATGCTTTCCCTGACTCGCATAGAGAAGAGCCAGGTTCTCCAAGCACAAGGCTATTCTGGCATCGTTAGCTGGCAAGGTCTTTTCCCAGATGGCCAGCGCCTGCTGGTAGAGCGGCTCTGCCTTCCTGTAATTTCGCCGAGCGCCATAAATCGTAGCCAGACTCATTAGACAAGTGGCGGCCTCGGGATGGTCTCGACCCAACATCCCTTCCGCAAGCACCAGCGCCTGCTGGCAAAGTTGTTCTGCCTTGCGATAGTCACCTTGCAAATAATAGACGGTGCCGAGATTCAAGAGTGTGCTGGCCAACCCAACGTCTCGGGGCTCCAGCAACTTGCGTTTGACTTCAAGAGCTTGGCGATACAGATGCCCGGCTTCCGAATACCGCCGCTGTTCCAGCCGGAGATCCCCCAGGTTCTCCACCACGGCTACCACCTCCAGGTTGTTTGGCCCGGTCAACTTTTCCAAAGCTGCCAATGCCCTAACATAATAGGCCTCAGACTGAGCGTGCTTTCCTAGCAACCTGTAAAGTAAGCCGAGATTCGATAAGTGAATGGCCACTTCGCGGCTTTCAGGACCCAGACTCACCTCCCGGATGCGAAACGATCTTTGTAACTCGTTCTCGGCCTCCTGAAGTTTCTCCTGTTGTACATGTAGCAACCCTAGTCTGTAGAGAGTGAGCCCGACAGCCCTATGTTCAGGTCCCAGGGCGCTTTCCTGGATCGCAAGAGCCTTCTTGTGGAGACTCTCACTTTCCACTTGTTTGGCTTGGGAGCGGTAGATTTCAGCCAGATTGGTGTAGCTGATGGCCAAGTCAGGATGGGAAGGAGACAACTTTTGTTCCCGGATGTTGAGTGAACGATTGAACAGAGTCTCAGCCAGATCAACACGCCCCTGAGCAACGTAACACTCCGCAAGAGTGTCCAGACTTGCCGCGAGATCAGGATGATCAGGCCCCAGAGTTTTCTCGAGGATCGCAATACTTCTCTTCGAGAGAGTTTCAGCTTGACCAAATTGACCTTGAGCCCGATAGACTGAGGCCAAGTTATTCAGGCCTTTGGCAAGCTCAGGATGTTCCGCTCC
>Ga0075421_100013945_pt1 | contig 10029 bp, 8 predicted proteins | sample SoiMetdeltSBSDD5_FD_75292 | JGI IMG/M metagenome (GOLD analysis project Ga0075421, IMG submission 75292) | Bulk soil microbial communities from a Populus tree surrounding site in Tennessee, USA - Soil MetaG P. deltoides SBSDD5 | ecosystem: Environmental > Terrestrial > Soil > Tree plantation... | reverse complement strand
CGCCGACCGGCCGTAACCCTGGCGCCCGCTCGGTGGTCGATCAGAAAGGGCCTGCGTTGTGGGCCGGCATCGCGACCTGCGTACGGTTGCTCAGGTCGAGTTGCGATCCGTGCCGCATCAAGCGGATGAGACGAGAATGTGCTTGACCGTCGCCATGTAGCGCCGGGCAGCTGCGGAGGCCTCGGGGTTAGCCAGCGAGTCGACGTCCATCCTTAGTCCTCCCATTCCCGCCCCGGCAGCCGTGTAGGGCCGGCGGCGGAACGGACGCGGCCCCAGCCGGTGGACGGGGTCTACAACGACTAGGACCGTCCGGGGCTTGACGGCTGTGAAAGCCTGCGGCGCCTGCGAGCCACGAATGTAGGCTCCTGCGTGTAGTGGATTGGTGTACCCGGGTGGCACCAGAGATAGAGGCTGGCCGTGCGAGAGTGGCCTCACATGCACCACCCGGTCGTGCTGGAACAACAGGCGCGACGGCTCCAAAATACCCAACTTCGCATCGCCGACCGGATCACCGCGTTCGCCGGCTCCATGAACTTTGTCTATCTTCACGTGTTGCTGTTCACGGTCTGGATGCTCTTCGTGGAACGAAGCCCGTGGCCGACCTTGACCCTGATCGTCTCGCTCGAGGCAATTTTCCTCTCCACCTTTGTCATGATCGGACAGAACCGTGAGGGCACGTTCCAGCAGGCCAAGGCCGACCACGAGTTCAAGGAGACGGAGCTGCAGCTCAAGACGAACATCGAGCTAACCCGAGCGATCCACGCGATGACGACAGAGCTGCACCAGCGAGTGGTGGGTGACTCCAAGCAGTAGCCCGGCAGGCCGATCACGGCAGCGGAACGAAGACCCGGCCCGATCGCGAACCATCGGAAGTGTACGACGGCGAGGGACGTAATCTGCGGGCGATCGGCGAAGTGGCCTTCGCTGTCCCGTTCTGCCCCCGGCGACGGCGGCGAAGAGGATGATCCATCTTGAGGGACCCAACTAGGCGGGCCAGGATGGCAGATCTGTCAGCGCGCACAGCTCGAGCGAGGCGAACTGGGGGGGTCTAGATGTTCAGCCACGGCCGAAGCGACCTGGCTCGTCCACGGTGGCGGAGACCGCCCGTGCCGTCCGTGTCGTTCGACCGTGGCCCTCGTCAGGACAGGGGGAGACGCAGATGACCACACCATCGGGCGGAGTCCCGACTGGTCCGGCCGGAGTACCGGCGACGGGACCGCAAGCATTCAACGATGGCGGCGTCGGTCGGGCCGCGGTGACCGTGGCGAACTACAGCAACTACATCGACGCCCAGCGGGCAATCGACTACCTGTCGGACCAAAATTTCCCCGTGGAGCGCACCACGATCGTCGGCACGGACCTGCGCCTGGTTGAGAACGTGCTCGGCCGGTTGACGACCGGTCGGGCGGCCTTGGCCGGAGCTGCCGGCGGTGCATGGTTCGGTCTGTTCATCGGATTGCTGTTCGGGCTCTTCAGCACATACAACTGGTTCGCTGTCGTCGCGACTGGGATCGTTGTTGGCGCGATCTGGGGCGCGGTCTTCGGCGCGATCGCGCACGCGGCGACCCGGGGCCGCCGAGACTTCACGTCGCGGAGCTCGCTACAGGCTCGCGAGTATGCCGTGACCGTTGACCCCGTTCAAGCGGACCAGGCACGGCAACTGCTGGGACGACTTAACTGAGAAGCCAGCCAAGCGAACTGACCACCTGCCACGCGAGGCTTCCGAGGCCTGCCGAGGCCGTCCTCGTGGTCGACCGCTATTGATCATGCGAGGAATCGCGCCACCAGGTCGGCCGTCTCGGTCGGCCGCTCCAGCAGGAACAGATGGCCGCCGCCCACGACCACATGAAGCTCCGCGTGTGGGATGAGCCGGGCAAGCATCCGAGCGTTGATCAGGGGGACGATGGGGTCGTCATCGCCGGCGATGACGAGCGTGCGTTGGCGAAGCTTGCCCAGCCATGGAAGGCTTGTCCAGCCCGCGATCGCGTAGAGCTGAGCTAGATACCCCAGTGTCGACGGCGCCTTGGCAAAGCGGGCGAGCGATCCATGCAGGGCCGCATCGGGGTCGCGGCGTGCGAGGCCGCCGTAGGTCTGACCGGCGATGCGGCGAAAGTAGTCGGGCTGTGTGTAACGGCGCGGCGTGGCCAGGGCGAGCAGGACGCGGGGTGAGGCCGGTACGCCGCCGAGCCCGGGACCGGTCGCCGCCAGCACGAGTCGGCGGATCCGCGAGGGAGCCTGATGGGCGAGCTGCTGGGCCAGAACGCCACCGAACGAGACGCCCAGTGCGTCGACGGTGGAGAGTCCGAGCTCATCGAGCAACCCCACCATTGTGCGGGCCAGCCCCCGCATCCGCCGTGGGCAGGGATACGGACTCGACCCGCCGGTGCCCGGAGCGTCGACCGTGATCGTCTGCACCGAGGCGGCATTGAGTCTCTCCTCAAAGGCGCCCCACATCTCCAGGTTGCCCCCGATCCCCATCAACAGCAGCAGCGGAGGTCCCGATCCGCGGATCGCGGCCCGCAGTCGCACGCCGTCGACGTCGACGACGCGGACCTCCCGCCTACGTGAACGCGCCCACACCGGTGATGTCCCGTCCCACGATGAGTGTCTGGATGGTCTCGGTCCCCTCGTAGGTGTGGATGGCCTCGAGGTCGGCCATGTGCCGCATCACGTGGTACTCCAGCAGGATGCCGTTGCCACCGAGGAGATCTCGGGCGTCGGCGACGACCCGGCGGGCGACGCGGGTGTTGTGCATCTTCGCCAGCGCCGCGATCGTGTCGCTCATTGTCCCTTCCTCCATGAGGCGGCCGAGGCGCAGACAGTAGAGTTGCATGCCGCAGACGTCGGCGAGCATCTTGACCAGCCGGTCCTGCACGATCTGAAAGCTCATCAGGGGTTTGCCAAACTGCATTCGCTGGCGGCTGTATGCCATGGCGGCGTCGTACGCGGCGGTGGCGTGCCCGAGTGCCGCCCAGGCCACGGTGCTGCGGGTTCCAGCCAGTACGTTGGCCGCGTCGGCGAACGACTGCGCCCCGGAAAGTCGGTTCGCCTCCGGCACCCGGACGTCGTTCAGGTCGATCTCGGCCTGCCACACTGCTCGCAGCGATCCCTTTCCGTCCATCCGCCGCGCGGAGTAGCCCTCGGTGTCCCTCTCTACGAGGAACGCCTTGACCTTGCCATCCGAGGTGTCACGGGCCCAGATCACGACCACGTCAGCGATCGTGCCGTTGCCTATCCACCGCTTCTGGCCGTTGATGACCCAGGTGTCGCCCTCGCGACGCGCCGAGGTCTCCAACGACACCGCGTCCGAGCCGTGCGCGGGCTCTGTGAGCGCGAATGCGCCTATCTTGTCCAGCCGGGCCATTGGCGGTAGCCAGCGCTGCTTCTGCGCGGTCGTGCCGAGCATGGCGATGGACCGCATGGCAAGGCCAGCCTGGACCCCCAGAAACGTGCCGAGACTGCCGTCGCCGCGATTGAGCTCCATGTGCACGAGCCCGACGGCGATCGGGCTCATGGGTGGACAGCCGTAGCCCTCGATTCCGTCTCCGATGACATCGAGTTTGGCCAGCTGTTCAACCAATGCCCAAGGAAATTCCGCGCGCTCCCAGTAGCCGTTGATGACGGGAAGCACCTCGTTGTCGACGAAGTCGCGGGTACGGCGCCAGGCGTCACGCTCCGCCGTGGTGAGCTGGTCGGCGATGTGGAAGTAGTCGGTGCCCAGCGAGCGGCCGATGGACTCGTACACGGTGACTCCTCAGCGATCGAAGACGTAGGTGCCCGGTGCGGTGATGAGTGGTGGGTACGTGCGGCTGCCGAGCCTCCGAGGAGCCCTTCGTGGTGCACCGCAGCGCTGATCCAGCCAGGCGTTGAAGTCGGTCCACCAACTGCCCTGTTCGGTGACTGCACCGCGCAGCCACTGGTCCGGATCAGTTGCATCGGCAGCGCTAGCATTCGTCTGGTACGTCGCCTTGGTGTTGTCCGGCGGGTTCACCAGCGCCGCGATGTGACCGCTGGTCGACAGGACGAATCGCGTGTCGCCGCCGAGCAGGGACAGGGTGCGGTAGCAACTCTGCCAGGGAGTGATGTGATCGGCGATGCCTGCGACCACATAGGAGTCGACGTCGATCGAGGCGAAGTCCACCGGACGGCCCAGGACCGTAGCGCTGCCGGCCGTCGCGAGTCGATTGTGGATCGCAAGGTCAACGAAGTCGCTATGCAGCCTGGCGCTCATCCGCGTGGTGTCCGCGTTCCAGAACAGAACATCGAACGCGGGAGGGACCCGTCCAAGCAGGTAGTTGTTGACCCAGTAGTTCCACACCAGGTCGCCCGGGCGAAGCCACGCGAAGACCTCGCCCAACACCCGTCCGTCGAGATAGCCGCGCCGCCGAGACAGGAAGGTCGCGGCCGCCGCCAAGCGTCGGTCGGCGAGGGCGGCCGGCGCGCCCGCTCGGTGGTGGTCCAGCACGGTGACCGCGAGACCGAGACCGGCGAGGCGGTCGCTACCGGCCAGGTGCTCGGCCACCAGGCTGGCGACGATGCCGCCGGAACAGATCCCGGCCAGCGTGGCGCGCTCGGTGCGGCAGATGACCGCGATGGCATTCAGCGCGTCCAGCACCGCCTGCACGTACGTGTCCAGTCCCCAGGCCGAGTGGCGAGCATCGGGATTGCGCCACGAGAGCGTGAACGCCTGCTGCCCTGACCGCACCAGATACTCGATCCAGCTGCGACCCGGGGCCAGGTCAATGGCGTAGTACTTGTTGATCGTCGGAGGTACAAGCAGCAGTGGAACCTCACAAACCGTTGGCGTCTGAGGCGTGTACTGGATCAGTTCGAATACGTCGGTACGCAACACGACCGCGCCTGGCGTCGCCGCGAGGTTCTCGCCCACGGTGAAGGCGGAGGGGTCCACCATCTGCGGGATGCGCGGCCGGGTAGCCAGATCTCGAGCGAGGTTGCGTACTCCATGGACGATGCTCGCTCCTCCGGTGTCGATGGCCTCCTTGACCGATGCCGGGTTGAGCAACGGGATGTTGCTCGGCGCAAGCGCCTCAAGGAGGTTCTCGGCGAGGAAGCGAACGCGTTGGTCGTCGCGCCAGTCGAGATCCGCGTCGGCGACGAGCTCGGTCACGGTGGCGGTCGTGGCGAGGTAGGCCTGCGTGATCCGGCGCAGGATCGGGTTGCTCTGCCAGGCGGTGTCGGCGAAGCGACGATCTCGCGGTCGCGGTGCCAGCGTCGACGTGCCCCTCCCGATCGTGCCGAGCTCGCCGACAAGGCGGCCCAGGCGTCGGCCGGTTGCCGTCGGTCGGCTGACGAGGCGGCCCACCAGCTTCAGTGTCGATGCGTCCGGCACCAGCCAACGCAGCGGGCCGAACGCGGCGTCCACCAGCAGCGCATCGAGTGGCGCCGCGATGCTGTCGGCGCCGGAGGAATCGGCCGTGGTCCGGGCGGTGGTCACGGCATGACCCCATCCCGCGCGGGCGGCCGGATCTCACGCTTGAGGACCTTGCCGGTCGGTCCTTTCGGCAGCGCCTCGACCAGCCACACCTTGCGGGGGTACTTGTAGGCCGCGACCTGACCCTTGACGAATTCACGGATCTCGTCCTCGGTGACGTTCGCACCCGGACGGAGCACGACCGCCGCGCCGATCTCCTCGCCGAGCGACTCGTCAGGTACGCCGACCACGGCGGCCTCGACGACAGCCGGGTGCTCGTAGAGGACCTCCTCGATCTCACGCGGATAGACGTTGTATCCGCCCCGAATGATGAGGTCCTTTTTTCTGTCCACAATGGCGAAGTAGCCGTCATGATCGATGCGGCCGAGGTCGCCGCTGCGGAACCATCCGTCGGGGATTGCATCGGCGGTCGCCGCCGGCTGTCCCCAGTAGCCCTTCATCACGTTGTCGCCGCGGATGGCGATCTCGCCGACCTCGCCCGTCTCGACGTCGTGGCCGTTCTCGTCGACGACTCGCATCTCGACCCCGCGGATGGGCGTACCGATGGAGCCGGGCTTGCGCTCGCGGTCCGGGTGATTGAAGGACGCCACCGGCGACGTCTCAGACAATCCATACCCCTCCAGGATCATGCATCCGAACTGCGCCTCGAAGCCGCGGAGGACCTCGACCGGAAGCGCGGCTCCGCCGGAGACACACACGCGCAGTGCGGAGACGTTGTACGTCGACCGGTCCGGAGCGCCGAGCAGGGCAACGTACATCGTCGGCACGCCCTCGAAGACCGTCACGCCGTCCCGCGCCAGCACCTCGAGCGCCTTCTCCGGCGTGAAGCGTGCTACCAGGGTGAGGCAAGCCCCGACCCTCACCGCGGTGTTGAGTCCGCACGTCTGCCCGAACGAGTGAAACAGCGGTAGCCCGCCGAAGATCACGTCTTCGGAGCCGGCCTGGATCAGGTCCATCGCGGTGACCTCGACGTTGGTTTCGAGATTGTGGTGGGTCAGTTCGGCGCCCTTGGGCAGCCCCGTCGTGCCGGAGGTGTAGAGGATCACCGCCGTGTCCGCGCTGGCCCGCTCGACCAACGACGTGAGCGGATCGGCCGCGGCCAGGATCTTCTCGAAGGCTCCATCGACGATCAGGTGATCGGTGCCGGTCGCCGACGCACCGGCCAGGGCCTCGTCCGCGCACACCACGCTGGCGAACAGCACGCGGGCGCCGGAGTCCCGGAGGTAGTGCGCGACCTCTCGTGCCTTGAGGAGCGGGTTCATCGGTACCACGACGGCGCCGGCGCGGAGCACGCCGTAGTAGATCATGGCAAACTCCGGGATGTTCGGCAGCATGACCGCCACCCGGTCGCCCGGCCGAGTGCCGCGATCCCAAAGAATCCCGGCGACCTGTGCGCTGCTCTCCTCCAGCGCCCGGTAGGACAGCACGGTGTCGTCGAGCCGAACAGCCGGACGGTCGGGGAAGGCCTTGCTGCTGCGGATGAGATTGTCGGCGAGATTCATGGGATCCTCCTTTCGCGACGGCCGGCGTGCGACTTTGAACGCCATCTGTGGGAGGTAGTCTGGGCGACCGGCCGCGAATGAGGCCATGTGCCCGCGTACACAGTCAGCGGCCGATCGATTGTGCCGGCGCACGAGCCGGCTAGGCTGCGGGCATGACTGGTCCGCCGGATGTTCGCGGCCCGACGGTCGCTGCAATCGGCGAACGGTTGCTGGGCCGCGTCGACGAACTCGCCGCCGAGCTGACCGCGCTGATCCGGCAGACGGAACCGTTCTATGGCGACGGTGGCGTGGTTCCCCCCGACGATCTGCGGGCCTCAGTGCTCGACAACCTCGTTCACATCCTGAGCAGGTTCGCGGGCCACCCAACGCCGGGACTAGAGCCGCCCAGGGCAACCGGTCGACGCCGGGCCGAACAGGGTGTCCCATTGGCGGTGATCCTGCACGCCTACCGGATCGCCGGGAAGTTCTTGTGGGCGGCCATCCTGACCGAGGCGGAGAGCTCCGACAGCAGCCCGGTGGCGCTGCTAGGGGCAGCGTCGGATCTGTGGTTCATCATCGACGAACTATCCGGCGAAGTGACCACGTCCTATCGGGACACTCTCGACGATCGAGTCCGTCGTGACCAGCAGACTCGCAACGCGCTGCTGGACGGCCTGCTGCGCGGCGACGCCAGCGACGGATCGCGGCTTTGGGAGTCGGTCAGCGCGCTACGCCTGCCGCGCCGCGGCACGTTCGTGGTCGCCGCAGCCCCAACCCCCGGTCCGGGCATCGAGTCCATCACCAACGCCGAGGACGCTCTACGCCTTCGGGGTGTGCAGTCCGCGTGGCGGGTCGAGGTCGATGCCCAGATCGGCGTGCTGGCGCTGACCCCGCGAATCCGGCTCGACGGGTTGTGCACATTGCTCACCGAGCTCGCGACCGGACCCGTCGGCCTGAGCGAGCCGTACGACAGTCTCGAACAGACCCCGGCAGCGCTGCGCCAGGCGCGCATCGCCTACCAGGCGGCCACTCCGGCAAGTCAGGAGCTTGTTCGCTACGACCAGGTACCCGTCGCGGCGCTCATCGCGAGCGCACCCGATGCGGGCGCAGTCGTGGCCAGAGCGGTACTCGGTCCAGTCCTCGCGTTACCGGAATCGGAGTGCGACAACATCCTGTCGACGCTTCGGGTGTGGTTCGCCGAGGCGGGCGCCACGTCGGTCGCCGCGGAGAAGATGCACATGCACCGCAACACCGTTCGCTACCGGCTGCGACGCCTGGAGGAGCTGACCGGCCGGAGCCTCGCGCACCCGGCAGGCCTGGCGGAGCTGTACCTGGCCCTGGAGGCGACGCGGATTCTGCGGCTACGGGGTTCGAAGTCCTGACCAGCTCGGCGAGTGCCCCACGTTGATTTCGTTGGCGAGCAGGAGGTGTTTACCGTTCGTAGGATGGCCGGGCCTTCAAGGAGGCGTCGATGCGTGCTGTGGCGGTCACCGCCTTGGGCGGACCGGAGGTCCTGCAGGTCGTCGAACACCCCGATCCGGTACCCGCTCCAGGTGGAGTCTTGGTACGGGTGCGCGCGGTGTGCGTGAACCCGGCCGATATCGCCGCGCGCGTGGGGCAGATTCCGGGCGGCCCCGTCCCGCCGCCGTTCCTGCTGGGCTGGGACATCGCGGGCGAGGTCGTGGAGGTTGGCGCCGATGTCACCGGCCTCGGCGTAGGCGACTCCGTCATCGGGATGATCCCGTGGTACCTCACCCGGGGAACGATCGGGGGGTACGCGCAGCTGGTGGCCGCGGACGCCGAGTGGCTAGTGCCGGTACCGAACGACTTGGACCCGGTCGTCGCGGCGACGGTGCCGCTCAACGCGCTCACCGCACGCAAGGTGCTGGAGATCATGATGTTGTCCGAGGCGACCACGATACTGGTGACCGGCGCGAGCGGTGCGGTGGGCGGCTTCGCGGCCCAGCTCGCGGTACGCGCCGGGCACAGAGTCCTCGCGTCCGCCACGCACCACGACGAGGAATGGGTCCGCAGCCTCGGCGTGGACACCGTGATCCCGCGATCGGTCGACCTGGCGAGCGTTGGGCCGGTGCCGGCCGTGCTGGATGCCGTACCCGTGGGCGAGTCGGCCGGTGCCGCGGTCGCCGACGGCGGTGTGCTGGTGACCACGCGCTCGACGCCGCCGGTCGACCCCGCCCGCGGCGTGCGCCAGGAGGTCGTGATGGTGCGGCTGGACCGGCCGGCGCTGCGCGAGCTGGTCGAGGCCGCGGCAGAAGGCCAACTGCGCACCCGAGTCGCGGCGACATTGCCGTTGGTGGAGGCGGCCGAGGCGCACCGCCGGTTCGAGACCGGCGGCCTTCGCGGAAAGCTCGTCCTGGTTCCGTAACGCACGTAGCTGCGGCGCCCGGGCGAGCATCCGGTGCCACACCTGAACCACACAGGGTGGTGTGCGCGCCTTTCATGTCAAGCGCCAAATGAGGAAGCCACCGTGGCACGCATCGAATCGTTGTCGGCGGGATCGGCCGGACGTAACAGCCGTTGGTAAATGCGGCTCAACTGCTGCATCCGAGCGCCGCCACACCGCCGGGGCTACAGCGCCACATCGCGTCGGAGGTGGACACGGACAGTGGATGGCTCTTCGCACCGACGGCCGCTCTGCTTGAACCGGCCGCGCCTCTCGCCTGGCCCAAGCGGGACGGGTGCCTTAGTCTGGCCTTCCGATTTGGATGGGGTGGTTGAGATGACGACAGGCGTCCCGCATCCCCCCGCCGGCAAGCCGTCGAACGCCCGCCCGATGACCACTGTGCTGCTGGACCGCCTGAGCGAGTATCGCGTTGTCGAGGACGATGACGATGACCCCGTCCTGCTGACGAAGGACGGCCACCCCGTCGACACGTGGCGCGAGGGTTACCCGTACTCGGAAAGATTGGATCGCCAGGAGTACGAGCGCGACAAGCGGCTGCTCCAGATTGAGTTGCTCAAGCTGCAGAAGTGGATCAAAATCACTGGGCAGCGACTGGTCATCCTCTTCGAGGGCCGGGACGCGGCCGGCAAGGGCGGCACCATCAAGCGTTTCATGGAGCACCTCAACCCTCG
>Ga0075421_100013944_pt1 | contig 10030 bp, 7 predicted proteins | sample SoiMetdeltSBSDD5_FD_75292 | JGI IMG/M metagenome (GOLD analysis project Ga0075421, IMG submission 75292) | Bulk soil microbial communities from a Populus tree surrounding site in Tennessee, USA - Soil MetaG P. deltoides SBSDD5 | ecosystem: Environmental > Terrestrial > Soil > Tree plantation... | reverse complement strand
ATCCCGGTCATGAACGCGAGGCGGAGCTTGGTGCCGACGCCATCGGCGCTCGCCACCAGCACCGGATCGCTCGCGCCGGCAGCACCGAGGTGAAACAATCCGCCGAACGATCCGATCTCGGAGAGCACGCCGGGTGTGAACGTACCTCGCGCCAGCGACTTGATGCGCCGCACCACCTCATTGCCGGCGTCGATGTCAACGCCGGACTGCTTGTAGTCCATCTCGTAACCGGGGACTTTCGTCCCCGGACCCCCTGACACGGTCACTCGCGTTGCTCGTTCGCGCAGCGCGACTTCGATTCGTTCAGAACTCGAGGCCGCGGATGAGCGAATCGGCGGCAACGCGGGCGGGCGAGCCGGCCGGCGCCTGCCAGTAGGCGCGGCGCACGGTGGCGAAGAACCGCTCTTCCTCGAAATCCTCTTCGAGCATGTCGAACGCGTCGCGCAGCAGTTCCATCGCCGGGCCGCGCAGCGGCTCCTTCTCGAGCACTTTCAACAGCAGCGACGGATTGCGCAGCGCCAACGAGCCCATCGCCAGCGCGATCGGTGCGCGAGCGGGATCGTAGGTGGGGCCGCCCAGCGCAATCAGATCCACGGCCGCATCCTCGCGGCCGGCGACGGCCAGCACCGACAACGCCGACGCCGACGATCTGACCAGCGGCTGAAAGCCGATGTTGGCAATCGAGAAGCGCAGCGATTCGACGATGAACGGCTGATGCGAGGCGCAGTTGACGCCGAGCAGACAGATCGCGGCGGCGATCCCGGGTTGCGATTCGCGCGGCGCGGTGCGCTGCAGCGCGGCCAGCACGGGCAGCACCGACTTATCCCCGATCTTGCCCAGCGCCAGCGCCGCATCGTCCTGTAATGGACCGTCGGTCTTGGCGATGCCGATCAGGCTCTCGAGCGCATAGGCGCCACGATGATCGCCGAGCGTCTCGATGACGACGCTGCGGAAGAACACTTCGCCTTTCATCACCAGCCCCGGCATCATCTGCTGAACCTTGGGGTCGGCAGCATGCGCCGCGAGTGCGCGCGTCAGCGCAGGGCGGACGAACTCGGACTCTTCGACCTTGAGCGCCTCGAGCAGCCGCGGCGCGATGGCCGGATCGGGATTGTGCTCGAAATAAGTGTAGGCGACCGTACGGAGGCGATCGTTCTTGTCGGCGATCGCCGACCCCATGACGTCGCGGGTTCGCGGATCGTTGAACCCTGACAGGATCACGAGCGCACGGAAGCGTACGTACTCGTCTTTGTGCTGCTTGAGCGTCTGGAGTAGAGCCGGCACGGCAATCGCCGGTTCGGCGCGGCGCACGGTTCTCGCCGCCGATGAGCGAATCGGAAAGTCGATGTTGCCGAGGCTGTCGATCGCGATGGCAACCTGCGGTCCGGTCACGGGTCCCTGCGGATCGGGGCGCGGCGCCGCTTTGGCCGGCGCGGCCCTCGGTGGCGCCGTCTGCCCGCCCTGCGGCCCGTGCGGCACGCTCGTGAGCGTCGCGCGCCCCGCGATCAGAACGCAGCAAGTGATGACGAGCGCGCGCATCCCGTTCATGCGGACGCGCTAGTCGACGTTCTTCAGCGCAAGCTGCAGGTAGGCCTGCTCGTTGCGCGGGAACGCGACCGGATACACGCCGGTATAGCACGACGTGCAGTACGACGACTGCTGAGCCCCGACCGCCTGCCGCAGGCCGCCGATGCTCAGGTAGGCGAGGCTGTCGGCCTCGATGTACTTCCTGATTTCATCGATCGAGTGCGTGGCGGCGATCAGCTCCGATCGACTGGGCGTGTCGACACCGTAGAAGCACGGCGACACGGTTGGCGGACAACTGATGCGCAAGTGCACCTCGCGCGCGCCGGCCGCTTTCACCATCTTGACGATCTTGCGGCTGGTCGTGCCGCGCACGATCGAATCGTCGAGCAGCACGACGCGCTTGCCCTCGAGAATGCTGCGCACCGGGTTGAGCTTGACGCGGACGTTGAAGTGCCGGATCGACTGCTGTGGCTGGATGAACGTCCGGCCAATATAGTGATTGCGGATCAGCCCCATCTTCATCGGCAAGCCCGCGGCCTCGGCATAGCCAATCGCCGCGCAGACGCCGGAGTCGGGAATGGGCACGACGACATCGACGTCGGCGGGAGACTCGCACGCGAGAATACGACCCAGATCGGTGCGGACTTCGTTGACACTCCGGCCGAAGACGTAGCTGTCGGGCCGCGCGAAGTAGACGTGCTCGAACACGCAGTGCGACAGCGGCTGCTGCGGGAACGGCTTGATCGAGCGCAATCCGCCGTCGCTGATGACCAGCAGCTCGCCGGGCTCCACGTCGCGGACGTACTGGGCGCCGATCAGATCGAGCGCGCAGGTCTCCGAGCACACGATCCAGGCCTCGCCGAGCCGGCCGAGCGCGAGCGGCCGGAAGCCATGCGGGTCGCGGGCGGCGATCAATCGGTTCTTGGTCAGGATCGCGAGCGAGTAGGCGCCGCGGATCTGCGCGATCGACTCGACCAGCGCCTCCTCGACCGAGGCGGCGCGCGATCGCGCGTAGAGATGGAGGATGACCTCGGTATCGCTGCCGCTCTGGAAGATCGAGCCGTTGCGCACCAGCTCGTCGCGCAACTCGCGCGCGTTCACCAGATTGCCGTTGTGACAGATGGCAATCTGGCCGTGGGCGCAATCGATCAGGAACGGCTGGGCGTTCTGCAGCTTGCTTTCACCGGCGGTCGAGTAGCGGGTATGGCCGATCGCCAGGTGGCCGGGCAGCGCGCCGAGCGTCTGTTCGTCGAACGCTTCGGCGACATGTCCCATCGCCCGGTTGATGTGCAGCTTTTCGCCGTCGGCGGTCGCAATCCCGGCGCTCTCCTGACCGCGATGCTGCAAGGCATAGAGCCCGAGATAGGTGAGGTTCGCCGCCTCAGGATGCCCAAAGATCCCAAAGACGCCACATTCGTCCTTAAATGGCATTCGCTCGGACCTCCGGGCTTTGTCCAGTGGTCAGCCTCGCGCCTGCGGCGCTCGGCGTCGTTGCTACGTTTGCGTACAACTTGCGGCACCGGCGCGTCAACGACGCTCCGTGACCCATTCGCATTTGCACGAACATGTTCATTCTACGCCGCTCGACCGGCGAAGTAACGACCAAGCGCGTTCGTCCAGGTCTCTTCCGCTTCCGCCACCGAGCAGTCAATCGCGATCGATCCGTCGACGGAAATCGCGATGCGAGACCCACCACTACGTCCGACCTTCGCCGCTGGAACGCCGAGCGCGCGCGCGAGATTCATCATTCGTGGAAGCGCCTCGGGTTTCACCGACACGACGGCGCGCGACGCTGACTCGCCGAACAACGCTTTGCTCACGCCAGCCGCGCCGCCGATTCCGGCGACGTCGACCTCGAACCCGAGGCCACCGGTGTCGAACGCGCATTCCGCGAGCGTCACCGCCAACCCGCCATCCGAGCAGTCGTGCGCCGACTGCAGCAGCCGCTCCGCGGCGGCGCGCACCAGAAACGCGATGAGGGCGCGCTCCTTCCCGAGATCGAGCGCCGGCGGCGATCCCTGAACCAGCCCGCACATGGTCTTCAAGTACTCGCTGGCGCCGAGCTCGCCGAAGTTCTCGCCCAGCACCACGATGTCGTCACCGACCTGCTTGAACGTCCGTGACAGCGTCGTCGACGCGTCGTCGATGACGCCGACGACGCCGATGATTGGTGTGGGGTAAATCGCCTGCCCGTCGGTCTCGTTGTACAAGCTGACGTTGCCACCGGTAATGGGGATGTCGAGCGCGCGGCAGGCGTCGGCCAGCCCCTCCACGGCTTCGACGAACTGCCACATGATCTCGGGGCGCTCGGGGTTGCCGAAGTTGAGGCAGTTGGTCGCCCCGATCGGCAGGGCGCCGGCGCACGCGACGTTGCGCGCGGCCTCGGCCAGCGCCAGCATCGCGCCGCGCCGGGGGTGCAGATAGGTGTAGCGGCCGTTTCCGTCCGTGGACATCGCCAGCGCGCGGTTGGTGCCCTTGACGCGCACGACGCCGGCGCCCATCCCCGCCAGCACGAGCGTATTCGTGCGCACCATGTGATCGTATTGACGGTAGACCCACCGCTTGCTCGCAACCGTCGGCGATGCCAGCAGCGAAAGCCACGCGTCCTGAGCGGCGGGAGTGGCCGTCAGAACGGATTCGTCGAACGTCGCCACACGATCGAGGTATGCCGGCCTCGCCGTCGGGCGATCGTAGACTGGCGCCGCATCGACGAGCGCGCGATTCGGAATCTCGGCGACGACGACGCCCTGGTCCTTGACGCGGAGGACGCCGTCGGTCATCACGTCGCCAATGTTCGCCGCGTGCAGATCCCACTTCTCGAAGATCGCTTCGACTTCCGCCTCACGGCCTTGCTTGACGACCAGCAGCATCCGTTCCTGCGACTCGGACAGCATGATCTCGTAGGCGGTCATGCCGGTCTCGCGTTGCGGCACGCGGCTCACGTCGATCTCGATGCCACTGCCGCCGCGCGACCCCATCTCGGACGTCGAACAGGTGAGCCCCGCCGCCCCCATGTCCTGCACGCCGACGAGCGCATCGGTCCGCATCAGCTCGAGACAGGCTTCGAGCAGAAGCTTCTCCATGAACGGATCGCCGACCTGTACCGCCGGCCGCTTCTCCGCCGACCTGTCATCGAACTCCGCCGACGCCATGGTCGCGCCGTGGATGCCATCGCGGCCGGTTTTGGCGCCGACGTAGTAGACGGGGTTGCCGCTCCCCGCGGCGCTGCCCTTCACGAGCGCGTCGGCTTTCGCGATCCCGAGGCAGAACACGTTGACCAGCGGGTTGGCGGCGTACGAATCGTCGAACGCGATCTCGCCGCCGACGGTGGGAATGCCGATGCTGTTGCCGTAGCCGGCAATCCCCGCGACCACGCCTTCGACGGTACGCCGCGTCCGAGCCCCGTCGCGGCCGTCCAGCGATCCGAAGCGCAGCGAATTCATCAGCGCGATCGGCCGCGCACCCATGGTGAAGATGTCGCGGATGATGCCGCCGACGCCGGTGGCCGCGCCCTGATACGGCTCGATGAACGACGGATGGTTGTGCGACTCGATCTTGAAGACCGCGGCAAGGCCGTCGCCGATGTCGACCGCGCCGGCGTTCTCGCCCGGGCCCTGCAGCACGCGCGGGCCGGTGGTCGGCAGCTTGCGCAAGTGCACGCGCGAGCTCTTGTAGCTGCAGTGCTCCGACCACATCACCGAGAAGATGCCGAGCTCGGTGAGCGTCGGCTCGCGCTCGAGCGCTGCGACGATGCGCTCGTACTCGTCGGGTTTCAGGCCGTGACGTTCGAGCAGGGCGGTGTCGATCGCGCGCATGCTAGTAAGCCGCCGTCCGTGCCGCGCCGTGGCCGGCCAGCTCGCCGGCGGCGGCCACGACCGACTCGAAGAGCACGAGCCCGTCGGCGCTGCCGAGCACGCTCTCGCACGCACGCTCCGGATGCGGCATCAGGCCGACGACGTTGCGCGCCTCGTTGCAGATGCCGGCGATGTTGTGCATCGCCCCGTTCGGATTGGCCGCGTCGGTCGGCGCGCCGCTCGCGTCGCAATAGCGGAACACGACCCGGCCGCTCGTCTCGAGCGTCGCAATCGTGTCCGGATCGGCGAAGTAGTTGCCCTCGCCATGCGCGATCGGCAGGCTGAGAATCTGGCCCGCGCGCGCGCGGCCCGTGAACGGCGTATTCGTCTGCTCGACGCGGACGCGGACGTGCTCGCAGTGGAACTTGAGGTCGCGATTGCGCAGCATCGCGCCGGGGAGCAGCCCCGCCTCGAGAAGAATCTGAAAGCCGTTGCAGATCCCGATGACCGGACCGCCCTGCCGGGCGAACTCGGTCACCGCGGCCATCACCGGCGAGAAGCGGGCAATCGCGCCGGTCCGCAGGTAGTCGCCGTGCGAGAACCCGCCGGGCAGGATGACGACGTCGGCGCCACCCAGGCTCGTCTCCTTGTGCCAGACGAACTCCGCCTCCTGGCCGAGCACGTGCTTGGCGGCGTGATACGCGTCGTGATCGCAGTTCGAGCCGGGGAAGACAACCACCGCGAATTTCATATTGTTTCTTTTTTCCGGGGACTTTCGTCCCCCCGGACCCTCTTACACGCTCGCTCGCGGGGACCCCAATGCCCCGCTCCGCTCGCGTGGCTCGCGAGCGTGGCTCGCTCGCGAAGTCAACGTAAGCATCTACTCCACTTCGATGCGATAACTCTCGATCACCGGGTTGGCCAGCAGCTTGTCGGCAACTTCGGCGGCCAGCGATTTCGCCTGCTCGGGCGACCCCGATTTCACTTCCAGCTCGAAGTACTTGCCCTGGCGGACGTCGCTGACGCCGCCGTAGCCCATCGAGTGCAGCGCATCGGTGATGGTCTGTCCCTGCGGGTCGAACACCGACGGTTTCAACGTCACGAACACCCTGGCTCTCACGGTTGACTCACTTCCCGACCAGCTCGGCGGTCTTGCCGAAAACCCGATCGAAGATGACATCCACGTTGCGCAGCTGATCCTTCAGATCGAAGGCCTTCTCGATCTCATCGCGCGACAGCACCCGCGTGAGATCGGGGTCGGCGAGCAGGAGCGACTTGAAGTCGCGCTGCTCGTGAAACGCCCGCATCGCGTTGCGCTGGACCCACTCGTAGGCCTGCTCGCGCGACACGCCGCGCTTGGCGAGCTCGAGCAGCACGGTGCCGGAGAAGACCACGCCGCGCGATCGCTCGAGGTTCTCGCGCATGCGATCCGGGTAGACGACCATCCCGCGGACGATGCGGGTAAACCGCCGCAGCATGTGATCGAGCGCGATGAAGCTGTCGGGCAGAATCACGCGCTCGACCGACGAGTGCGAGATGTCGCGCTCGTGCCACAGCGCGATGTTCTCCATCGCCGCCAGGGCGTTGCCGCGCAGCAGCCGCGCCAGGCCGGTGATCTGCTCGCAGCCGATCGGATTGCGCTTGTGGGGCATCGCCGACGAGCCCTTCTGTCCTTTGCCGAACGGCTCTTCGACCTCGCCAATCTCGGTTTTCTGCAGGCCACGAATCTCGAGCGCGAACTTCTCCAGCGCGGCCGCGGTGATGGCCAGCGCCGTCATCAATTCGGCGTGGCGGTCGCGCTGGATCACCTGCGAGGCGACCGGCGCGGGCTCGAGCCCCAGCCGCGCGCACACCGTGGCTTCGATCGACGGATCGAGGTGCGCGAACGTGCCGACGGCCCCTGACAGCTTCCCGACGGAGATGACCTCGCGGGCGCGCAGCACGCGATCCAGATCGCGCTGCAGTTCGGCGTGCCAGAGCGCGAGCTTGAGGCCGAAGGTCATCGGCTCGGCGTGCACGCCGTGCGTCCGCCCGATCATGGCGGTGTGGCGGTGCTCGTCGGCGCGCTCGCGAACGGCCAGCATCAGGCCGGCCAGGCCTTTGACGATCAGATCGCAGGCCTGGCGCATCTGCAGCGCCTGGGCGGTGTCGATGACATCGGAGGAGGTGAGACCGAAGTGCAGCCAGCGCGCGGCGGGTCCGACCTTCTCGGCCACGGCGGTGGTGAAGGCGATGACGTCGTGCTGCGTGGTCTGCTCGATTTCCTCGATGCGCGCGACGTCGAACGCGGCACGCGCTCGCAGTTCCGCCGCGGCGTCGGCGGGCACCAGCCCGGCTTCCGCCATCGCATCCGTGGCCGCCAGTTCGACCGCGAGCCAGGTTTGGTAACGGCGCTCCTCGCTCCAGATAGCGCCCATGTCCGGGTGTGTATAGCGTTTGATCATCAGCTATCCGAGATCCAACCGCGACTGCTCCAGATCGGGAGTCGACGGGCCGAGCACCGTCGCCGCCAGCGAGCCGTTGGCGAACAGATCGCAGGCGACGCGCCGGATATCGTCGGCGCTCACGCGCTGCACGCCGGCGAGCGTCTCATCGAGTCCGAAGTGCCGGTCGAAGTAGATCTCCTGCCGCGCGAGATGTGACATGCGGCTCGCGGTGTTCTCGAGGCTGAGCATCAAACTGCCCTTGAGGTGATCCTTCGCCCGGCTCAATTCGGCGTCGGGCACGGGCGCCCGCTTCAACCCGCGCAGCTCCTCGACGCACAGATCGACGACTTCCTCGACGGCGTCCGCGGCGCAACCGGCGTAGATCGTCATGTTGCCCGCGTCGCGATACGCGCTCAACCCGCTGAACACCGAGTAGGCGAGCCCGCGCTTCTCGCGGATGTTCTGAAACAGCCGCGAGCTCATCGAGCCGCCGAGCAACGAGTTGAGGATGTAGCTGACGTAGCGGTCGTCGTGGTTCTGCGGGTAGCTGTTGGTGCCAAGGCAGATGTGACTCTGCTCGAGCTCCTTGGTCCGCGTCACGACCGTCGGCCGCACCGTCGGCGCGTCCTGCTCGACGCGCGCGCCGTCCACCGGCAGCGCGGCGAACGCCTTCGCCACCAGATCGCGGACGTGCGCGTGATCGAGATTGCCCGCCGCCGAAACGATCATGTTCGGCGCCGCGTAGGCATGGCGAAAGTAGTCGCGCAGGGTGCCGGCCGTGAACGCCTCGACGGTCTCCTTCGAGCCGAGAATCGGCCGCCCGAGCGGGTGCCGGTCCCAGAAATGCTGCGTGAAGAGCTCGTGAACGAGGTCGTCGGGCGTGTCCTCGACCATCTTGATCTCTTCGAGGATCACTTTCTTCTCGCGCGCCACCTCGTCGGCGACGAACGCCGGCCGCATCACGATGTCGGCGAGCAGGTCGACGGCGAGCGGCAGGTGCTCGTCGAGCACCTTGATGTAGTAGCTGGCATACTCCTTGGCGGTAAAGGCGTCGAGCTGACCGCCAATCGAATCGATCGCCTGAGCGATGTCTTCGGCCGTGCGCGTGTCGGTGCCCTTGAAGAGCATGTGCTCGACGAAGTGCGCGATGCCGCCGTGTTCGTCCGGTTCATGCCGCGAGCCGCGCATCAGCCACACGCCAATCGTCACCGAGCGCACGTGCGGCATGGTCTCGGTGATGAGACGGAGACCGGTATCCAGGACTTCGCGGACGACCATCGGTGATGTGCTCAAGCGTGTCTCAACGTGCGGCGGGCGATTGACGCCCCTGACGACCACTTGCGACGTCTCTTGCTCTACTGTGCTGTCCGCTCCACCGCCGGCCGGCCCGTCGGTGGAGCCTCGAACAGGATTACGCAAGTACCTGATTCGGAAGGCTTTAAGTGCTGCGTCTGAAAGGCCGATAATATCACGCGGCGCGAGTGGAGTTCAAGGCTGAATTCGCCGAAACACCGCTGGGCCTCACCGCCATCGCGAGGACACCCACGTTGTAAGATAGAAGATCTGCCTCACAGTCGCCCGCGCCATGTCTTTGAGCACCGCCACCGTTCGTCCCGATGCCGCAGAGCTCGAGCTCGATGAGCTGGAGTCCTATCTCGCGTCGATCGGCGTACCCAGATTCCACGCGCGTCAGATCTTTCAGTGGATCTACCGCCGCGGCGAAACCGCTTTCGAGGCGATGACCGATCTCAGCCGCGAACTGCGACTCCAGCTCGCCCGCGAGCTGGCGGTGGGCACGCCAGCGGTCGTCAAGCGCGAGCGATCCGAAGACGGCACCACGAAGGTCCTGCTGCGGCTCGCCGACGGCCACTTCATCGAGTCGGTCTTCATCCCCGACACGCCCTCGCAAACGTTCTGTATCTCGACCCAAGTCGGGTGCGCGATGCACTGCGCGTTCTGCCTCACCGGCAGGATGGGCATCGTGCGCAACCTGACCGCGGGCGAGATCGCCAGCCAGGTACGCGTCCTGGTCCACGAGCTCCAGATGCAGGGCCAGCGCTTCAACATCGTGTTGATGGGCATGGGCGAGCCGCTGCACAACTACGACGCGACGATGAAAGCGCTGCGCATCCTCGGTGACGACCACGGCCTGGCCGTCGCGCCGCGCCGCATCACGCTGTCAACCGTCGGCGTGCTGCCCGCGCTCGAACGGCTCGCCACCGAACCGTTCATGCCCAACCTCGCGATCTCTCTGCACTCGACCACCGAGGATCAGCGCGACCT
>Ga0075421_100013943_pt1 | contig 10030 bp, 11 predicted proteins | sample SoiMetdeltSBSDD5_FD_75292 | JGI IMG/M metagenome (GOLD analysis project Ga0075421, IMG submission 75292) | Bulk soil microbial communities from a Populus tree surrounding site in Tennessee, USA - Soil MetaG P. deltoides SBSDD5 | ecosystem: Environmental > Terrestrial > Soil > Tree plantation... | reverse complement strand
GGACGCACCGCCTTGTCCGTGCTGAGGAAGATGACTTTCTCCACTCCGGTGTCGATGGCGGCATCGATGACGTTGGCGCCGCCCATGATGTTGGTCTTGACCGCCTCCAGGGGGTTGTACTCCGCCGCCGGCACCTGCTTCAGGGCGGCCGCGTGCACGACGATGTGGACCCCCTTCATGGCGCGGTAGAGCCGCTCCTTGTCCCGCACGTCGCCGATGAAGAACCGCGCGCGGGAGTCGTGGCGCAGACGCTGCGCCATCTCGTGCTGCTTCAGCTCGTCGCGGGAAAAGATCCGTACCGCGTGCGGATTGTGGTCCTTCAGGACCGTGTCGGTGAACTGCTGACCGAACGAGCCCGTGCCACCCGTGATCAGGATCACCTTCTCGTCGAGATGACTCATGCGCTCCCTCGCCGGTGAACGTCGGCGACTCACCACGCCGTGCGTCCCCCATCCATTACGACGTTGAATCCCGTCAGGAATGCCGACGCGTCGGACACCAGAAACACGACGGCGCCCTTGTACTCGTCCCGGGTCGCCATGCGACCGAGCGGAATGAGCTGCGTCAGCCGCTTCACAAAGCCCTCGTCGTGGCCGTTGTACACCCCCGCCGGCGACAGCGCGTTCACGCGCACGTTGCGCGGCGCCCAGTACGTCGCGAGGTACCGCGTCAGGTTGATCAACCCCGCCTTCACGGTTGCGTAGGAGGCGGGCGTGTTGAACGGCGTCCCCGGATAATCACCGCTCGGCGCATAGATCCGGTGATCCGGACTGATGGTGCCCACGTCGGAGGCGATGTTGAGAATGACCCCGTGGCCCCGCCGGGCCATGTCGCTGCCGACGGCTTGCGTGCAGAGAAACGCACCGGTCAGGCTCACGTCGAGCGCGCGACGCCAGAGCGCCACGTCGTACTCCTCGAAGGGCGCGAAGTACGCGCGGTCGCCGTGCAGGCTCTCGACCGTCATCGCCGCGTTGTTGACGAGGATCTCCACCTCGCCGGCGGCGCGTGCAGTGTCGGCGGCCGCCCGCTTGACGGCGTCGCGGTCCGTGATATCGACCTCCACCCCGAGCAGCTTCAGGCCGAACCGATCGCGGAAGTGCGCGAGGGCGGTATCGAGACGCGCCGCGGAGAGGTCCCACAGGACGGGGACGCCGTTCGTCTCGGCGATCGCCTCCGCATGCTTGACGCCGAGAAGGCCCGCCCCGCCCGTGATGACCGCCACACGTCCGCCGAGGTCGAACAGCTTTTGCGTGGGCGTCGGCTCGCGCACACCGTCACCAGCCACGGGTCTGTCCCCCGTCGGCCACCAGGCAGGCGCCGGTCACGAAGCTCGCCCGGTCGGAGCAGGCGAACACCGCCATGTCGGCGATCTCCTCCGGGCGGCCGAACCGCCGCATCGGAACCTCGCTTTCGATGTACGCGGTCGTGCGGGCCGCATCGGCATCCAGCCGGCGCGCCCACGCTCCGCCAGGAACGAGCACGTTCCCCGGGCTCAGCACGTTCACGCGGACCCCGTCGGCGGCCACGCTGCGTGCGAGGTTCTTGCTGAACGCCAGCAGCGCCGATTTCGCGGCGACGTACGGCAGCGGCGCGGGCATGGCCTCCAGGCCGGCGATCGACGCGATGGCGAGAAATGCGCCGCGCCGTCGCGCCTGCATGCCCGGCACGACCGCCCGCGCGAGCTCGACGGCGGCGAGCAAGTTGATCTCCAGCGCCGTCGCCCAGTCGCGCTCGGTGGCCTCGAACAGCGCCGGCCATGACCCGCTGCCGACGTTGGCGACGGCCACGTCGAGGCCTCCCCACGCACGCTCGGCCGCCTCGCACGCGGCGAGGACTCCGTCCCGACCCGTCATGTCGCCGGCCACGGCCAGCGCCTGAATGGCTGGCGCGTCCGCTTCGATCAGCTGGACCGCCGTCTTCAAATCCGCGGCGCCGCGACCGGTGACGAGGACGTTGGCGCCTTCCCGCGCGAAGCGGCGCGCGATGGCGAGGCCGATGCCGCGCGTGGCACCGCTCACGATCACCCGCTGGCCGTCGAGCCCGAGATCCATTCCTCGGCCTCTACGCCGCCCGCGCCAGCCGCGCGCGTACGAACCGGAGGTACTCGGCCGCGGTCGCCATGTCGTCCGTGCCGCGCGCACCCTGGATGACGAACGGCCCCGCGTAGCTCACGCGGGACAAGGCGGCGAAGCACCCGTCGAAGTCGGTGTCGCCGGTGCCGAGCCGCACCGTCCCGCCGCCCTTGAGCCGATCCTTCACGTGAACGGCGAGCACGCGGTCTCCGTAGGCGGCGAACTCGTCGGCGGGCACGAACCCCAGCGCGGCGCTGTTCCCCATGTCGTAGTTCACGCCGACGACGTCGGACGGCAGGCCCTCGAGCAGACGATGAAACGGCTCGGGAGGAAGATCGGTCTCGAGGGCGAGCGTGATGCCGGCGCGCGTGAGCGTGGGCAGGCAGCGCATGAGCGCGTCCGTCAGCAGCGCCTGATCGCGCGCGCCACCGAGGGAGGAGGCATCGACGCAGGGCAGGATGATCGTCCGCACGCCCAGCTCCGCGCTGTTCCGGACGAGGCGCTGCAGCACGTCGAGCGCGCGCTCGCGTGCCGCAACGTCGGCCGCGTGCAGCGGCGTCGCCATGAACCAGTCCGCGCACACCGACTCCACCCGGACGCCCGAGCCGTCGATGGCGGCCCGCACGCGGCGCCGCCCCTGCTCGGTCATGAACGGGTGCTGCTCGGCATTGCCGTCGAAGATGAATTCGATCAGGTCGAAGCCGACGTCGCGCGCCCGCGGAAACTCCGCCGGCCATCCGTCGGCAGGGAAGGTCTGGATCCGGCCGTCAACGGGGGGCAGCAGGCGGCCCTGCATGATGCCGATGCGGACCATCAGCTTACCGTCCAGCCGCCGTCGACGACGATGCCCTGCCCCGTGATGTAGCTGCCCGCGTCCGACGCGAGCAGCAGCAAGGCGCCCCGCAGGTCGCGGGGATGACCGACGCGCTTGAGGACGGTCCGGTCCGCGAGGCGCGACAGGAAGTCGTTCGCCGGATCGACGGCGTTGTCCGACGCGCTCTCGACATTCGGGAACGCGCCCGGCAGCAGGGCGTTGCAGCGGATACCGTCGTGCCCCCAGAACGCCGCGACGTACCGGGTGAACGCGATGAGCCCGGCCTTGACGACGGTGTACGTGGGCGGATTGAAATAGCGCGTGCCTTCGTAGAGATCCGGACAGGGCGAGACGATCCCGTACATCGACGCGACGTTGACGATGCTGCCGCCGCCCTTGCGCCGCATCGCCTCTCCGAAGATCTGAGTCGTGCGAACCGCCCAGTAGAGTCCCGACTCGAACGCGCGCTCCCACTGCTCGAACCCGAGGCTCTCCAGACGGCCCCCCGGAGTGTTGAAACCGGTCCGCGGACTGAAGTCGAACGCGTTGTTGACGACCGCGTCCGGCGGCGAGCCGGCGGCCACGTCGCGGCACACGGTGTCCAGCTCTTGCCTGGAATAGAAGTCGACGACGTGAGCCTCCGCTCGCTCGTTGCCGTAGCGACGCCGATAGTCCGAGCAGTGCGTCATGACCGTCGACGACCGGCTCAGCAGCACCAGCCGACAGCCCGCCTCGAGGAACGTCTCGGCCATGTACCGCCCGAAGTAGCCGGCAGCGCCGGTGACGACGACCGTCTTGCCGTCCAGGTTGAAGAGCTCGCGGAGGAAATCCGACATCAGGCCGGCATCCCGACCGTCGGCGTGACGCGGTCGACGATGAGGTCGCAGATCTCCCGGACCGCGCCTTCTCCACCACGCGCCGTCAGCACGATCGCGGCCGCGGCGAGCACCTCCGGGTGAGCGTCGGCCACCGCCACCGCGCAGCCGACGTTCCGCAGGCACTCCAGATCGTTCACGTCGTTGCCGACGAAGACGACGCGCCCGGGATCGAGCTGCTGCTCGGCGAGATGACGACGCAACACCGGCCATTTGCCGTCGATGCCCTGGAGGTAGCGAACGCCGAGCTTGGCGCAGCGGGCGCCGACGACGGGGTTCCGCTCCTTGGAGATCACCAGCACGTCGAGTCCCTGCTCACGCAGGCGCTCGAGGCCCAGCCCGTCGCCGCGATTGCACCAGACGCCTTCGCGGCCATCTTCGAGCACCAGCACGCGGTTGTCGGTCATGACGCCGTCGAAATCGAGCGCGAGCAGCACCGGGCGCGCGGGCAGCGACGCGCGCCGGCTCGCCCGCTCGGTGCGGGCGAGGATCCATTCGACGAGCTCGAGATCTTCCGGGGCGTCGACCTGAAACGAGCTCCAGTAATCCATCGGGTAGATTGCCATCCGGCCACCGAGGCGGTTGGCGGACTGTCGGAGGACCCAGGGCTTGAAGACGTAGATGGAGCCGTTCTCGCGGTATTCATCGGGATGGTCCTGGTCGCGCTGCCGCCGACGATAGTCGTAGTTCAACGACGTGAGCTCGTCATGCTGGCGGCGCCAGAGAAGCCAGCGCGAGTCCGTGACAGAGAACAGTGAGTCCGCCGTCTCCTTGCGGAGCGTCTCCACCGCGGCGTCGATGTCGTCCGGGGTCCGCACCGGTGACGTGCACTGCAGGAACACGACGAGCTCCGGCTCGTAGCCCTCCCGCTCTCGCAACGCGTCGAGCACGTGCACCAGCGCGGCCTCCGATGTCGCCGTATCGCTGGCGAGCTCCGGCGGCCGTCGCACGACCTCTGCGCCGGCGGCCCGCGCGACGTCGGCGATCGCGTCGTCGTCGGTCGATACCACCGTGCGGTCGACGTGCCGTGCGCGGCGCGCGTGCTCGATGGAGTGCGCCACGAGCGCACGGCCCCGCAGCGGCCGCAGGTTCTTGCCCGGCAGCCGCTTCGATCCTCCGCGGGCGGGAATGATGCAGATGATGCTCACGGGACTATGCGACGACCGCCGAGCGCCTAGCCGACACGCCGCAGCTTCGCCATCACCGAACGCTCCGACTCCCACACACACTTGATGCCGTCGCCGAGCGCGCGCTCGATGGCGCGGATGTCGCGCACCAGTCGCTTGAGTCCGGCCGGCTCCAGCGACGCCGCCTGGTCGCTGCCCCACATCGCGCGATCGAGCGTGACGTGGCGCTCGACGACGGCCGCCCCGAGGGCCACCGCCGCCAGCGTCGTCGGCAGGCCGACCTCGTGCCCCGAGTAACCGACGGGGGCCTCGAACATTCGCTGAAACGTCTGCAAAGCTCTCAGGTTGAGCTCTTCGAGCTTCGCCGGATACGTGCTGTTGCAGTGGAGAAGGATGAGATCGTCCGTGGCCAGCGTCTCCGCGGCGTGCTGGATCTGCTCGATGGTGCTCATGCCTGTCGACAGGATGATCGGCCGCCGCATCGCGGCGTGGTGCCGCAGGAGCGCGTCATCGGTCAGCGACGCGGAGGCGATCTTGTAGCACGGGGGCTCGAACTTCTCGATGAAGTCGACCGAGGCCTCGTCCCAGCACGACGCGAACCATGCGATGCCCTTCGTGCGGCAGTGCCGGTCGATCTCGCGGTACGCGTCATGGCCGAACTCCAGGGCGCGCTTCAGGTCGCCGTTGGTCGGGCCGAACGGGTTCTCACGCGGGCGCGCCAGCTCGTCCGCGGTGTAGACGACGTCCACCGTGCGCTTCTGGAACTTGACGGCGTCGCAGCCCGACTCGACGGCGACATCGATGAGCTGCTTGGCGGTCTCCAGCGAACCGTTGTGATTGATGCCGATCTCCGCGATCACGTAGCACGGATGCCCGGGACCCACCATGCGCTCGCCCACACGGACGACCTTGTTGCCCATGCCTCAGTGGCCCTCCTCGTGACGGCCGAAGACGTGAGATTCGACCAGCTCGCAGAGAACGTGCCCGATGACGATGTGTGCTTCCTGGATGCGTGCGACGTCGCTGCTCGGGACCCGAACGCAGTGGTCGGCGACGTCCATGACCCGGCCGCCGCTCTGTCCGGTGAGCGCCACCGTGACGAGCCCGTTCTTCCGGGCCATCTCGAGGGCCCGCACCACGTTGACGGACGTGCCGCTGGTGGAGAGCCCGACGGCGACGTCACCGGCCCGGCCGAACGCTTCGATCTGCCGCGCGAACACGTCGGAGAAGTCGTAGTCGTTGCCGATCGCCGTCAGCGAGGACGTGTTCACGGTCAGCGCGTCCACGGCGAGCGCCGGCCGCTGCTTGATGGTGAAGCCTCCGACGAGCTCGGCGGCGATGTGCTGCGCGTCGGCCGCACTGCCGCCGTTGCCGAAGATGAGCATCTTCGCCCCGCGGCGGTATGCGTCGCACAGCGCCGTGGCAACGTCGCCGATCGCACCGAGCGTTTCCTCGGAGCGCAGCAAGCGCTCCTTCACCTCGATGCTTTCCCGGAGCCGCTGGCGGATCCGATCGATGGGCGTCGCGTCCAGTCGTCGCATGGCGTCGCCCCTACGGCTCCAGGAACACGAGCTTCGCAAGGGGCACGAGGCGCGTGAGCTCGGCTCGCTGCTTTTCCGGGGTCGGGATGAAGGAGGCCACGATGACGCGGTCGAAGCCCCCGCTGGCCATGGCCGCCTGGGGCTGAACCGGCATTCCGAGGAAGGACTGCCCGCCGGCGTCACCGTAGACGGCGACGGGTTCGACGCCCAGCTCCTTGAGGGTCAGATACGCGAGCTCGGCGGCCTCGCCAGTCCCGAGCAAGGCGATACGTTCTGACTGCGCCAGGGCATGATCGCCGAGAGCGGCGCGAAGACGCTCCCGCGCCTGCCGGTACTGGACCAGCGAGAATCTCAGATACTCGTAGGTCAATCGACTCTTCTGCGCCAACCCCTTCGGCGTCAGCAGGTATCGCAGTCGATTGCGCGGAATCGTCGTCACCTTGATGTAACCCTTACGTGCGAGGCGCTTCACGTAGAGATTGGTTAGACCAAGCGCGATACCCAGAGAGTCGGCGAGGTCCCGCTGCGTGACGTCATCACGTTCGCTGACTTCGGTGAGGATCCTGAGGTGCCGCTGGGACGCCTGATCCACGCTGCCTCAGGCAAGAGCCCTGAACATCGTGTTCATGAATTGAACACGATGCTAAAGCAGACGAGCCGAGAACGTCAAGAAGTTTCGCACTGCGAGCGGCCCCGGGCGGTGAGTCGGCGATTACTCGCCGATGACCTGAACGGCGATCTCCCGTTTTCGCGGACCGTCGAATTCGGCGAAGATGATCGACTGAAACCGTCCGAGCGTCAGCTCACGGTCGTTGAGGCCCACCGCGATCGATCGCCCCAGCAGCGCCGCGCGCAGATGCGAGTGCGCGTTGCCGCGCTCGCAGTCGGAGAAGCGCGGGTCATCGTGGCGGTAGCCGGCGCGCTCGGGAACGAGGCGCTCGACCAGGCCCTTCAGGTCGTCGATGAGGGCGCTCTGGAACTCGTTGATGAAGAGGGCGCAGGTGGTGTGCATCGTGTTGATGAGGGCGATGCCGGCGGATATCGGGGACTGCTGGATGGTCTCGCGAACGATCTTGGTGATGTCGGAAATCTCGGTGCACCCCTCACTCTGCAGCGTGAACGAGGTGTTGAAGACCTTCATCCCTGTCTCTCTCCCGGGCGCTCACCAAGATTCGCTGGCGTAAGTGCCAGCGTAGCCGCGCCAAGACCAACAGTAACCATATAGGCACCGTCACCAAAATGTCAATCATACGGTGCCCCCGAAACCACATGCAGATGCGACGGTAATCCTACGACGGCGCGCCCCCGGCCAGTGACGCTACGCCGTCTTCGGATCGAGCAGGTCCCGCAGTCCGTCGCCGAGCAGGTTGAGACCGAGCACGGCGGTGGCGATGGCGCCGCCCGGAAACAGCGCGAACCACGGGTTCATCGAGAGAAAGTTCTGTGCCTCCTTCAGCATCAGCCCCCACGACGGGTGCGGCGGCTGCGTCCCGAGCCCGAGATAGGCCAGCGCCGCCTCGGCCAGGATCGCCACCGGGAAGCTGGTCGTCGCCTGCACGATGAGCGGCGCCAGCGTGTTGGGCAGGACGTGGCGCAGGAGCAGGCGACGATCAGGGGCGCCGAGCGCGCGCGCCGCCACCACGAACTCCCGCGCACGCAGCTCCAGCACGCTGCCGCGGGTCAGCCGCGCGAAGGCGGGCACGAATGCAACGCCGATGGCCACCATGCTCACCACGATGCCGGGGGAGAAGACGGCCGTGAACAGGAGCGCCGAGAGGATGGCCGGAAACCCCTGCACCGCGTCCACGAGCCGCATGAAGAGCTCGTCGAGCCAGCCACCGAGCCACCCGCTCAGCAGCCCGAGCACCACGCCGAGCGCGGCGCCGATGCCGACGGCGATCACGCCGACGGCGATCGACGTCCGGGCGCCCGTCATCACCCGCGACAGGAGATCGCGTCCGTACTGATCGGTCCCGAACGGATGGGCGGCGGACGGCGCCTGCAGCCGCTCGCCGGGCGACATCCGCAGCGGATCGAGCGGCGTGTAGACGAGGCTGACCGCCGCCGTCGCCAGGAGCGCCAGCGTCACCGCCACCCCCACCAGGAAGGTCAGGTGCAAGCGTTTCACGTCTCGTACCCGATCCGCGGATCGACGAGAACGTAGGCGAGATCCACCGCGAAGTTGATGAAGACGATGGAACCGGCCACGAAGAGGGTCACCCCCTGCACCACCGGCAGATCACGGGCGGTGATGGCGCCGAGGGCGAGACGGCCGAGCCCCGGCAGCGAGAATACCGACTCGAGCACGATCGACCCCGCCATGAGCTGCCCGAGCTGGAGGCCGATGACGGTGATGATCGGAATGAGCGCGTTGCGGAGCGTGTGCAGCGCGATCACGCGCCGCTCGGTCAGCCCCTTGGCGCGCGCCGTCCGCACGAAGTCCTCGCGCATGACGTCGAGCACCGCCGACCGCGTGGCGCGAACGAGGACGGCCGCCTGGAAGAGCCCGAGGGCGAGCGCCGGCAGCAGGAGCGACTTCACGCCCGGCCACACTCCAGACGCCCAGCCCTCGAAGCCGCCGGAGCGAAACCAGCCGAGCTGTACCGAGAAGAACAGGATGAGCAGCAGGCCCGACCAGAACGACGGCACCGCGATGCCGAGCTGCGAGACGACCATCGCGAGGTAGTCAGCCGTCCGGCGGTAGCGCGTGGCCGCATAGACGCCGAGGGGGACGGCGACCGCGATCATGAAGCCGGCGGCCAGCAGCGTCAGCGGCAGCGTCACCGGCAGCCGGCTGACGATCAGCCGGCCCACGGGCACGTCGTACTGGATCGACGTGCCGAGATCGCCGCGCACGGCGCCGGCCAGCCACTCGACGTACTGCACCGGCAGCGGCCGGTCGAGGCCAAGTGACCGGCGGAGCCGCTCGAGCGTCTCCGGGTTGCCCTCGGTGCCGAGGATCAGCTCGGCGGGATCGCCGGGCAGCACACGCACGACGACGAAGACGACGGCGGAGACGAAAAAGAGGGTCACGGCAAATGCCGCGACCCTCCGCACGACGTACCGCTTCACGGCCGCCGACGCGCGCCGGTTACCGCGAGGTCGACCACCCCACCTCCGAGAGATCGGCGGATGGAGTCGGGAGATCCTTCCAGAAGCCGGTCACGCCCTTCTTGGCCGCCGCCAGCCGCGGATGGATGAAGAGGAAGACGACCGGCGCATCCTCGGCCAGCATCTTCTGCATCTGCGCGTACTGCTCGCGGCGCGCCTTGTCGTCGATGGTGACTTCCGACTGCTTGAAGAGGTCCTGGAATTTTGCGCTGTCGTAGCGGAAGTAGTACTTCGGGTTGGCGTAGTTGCCGATGTCCCACGCCTCGCCATGGCCGATGATGGTGAGGTCGTAGTCGGCCTCCTTGTAGACCCGCGACAGCCACTGCCCCCACTCGATCTGCTCGATCTTCACCTTGACGCCGACCTTCGCGAGCTGGTCGGCGATGACTTCACCGGCGCGGACGGTGTAGTAGTACTGCGGAGCCACCTTCAGCACCGTCTCGAAGCCGCCCGGATAGCCGGCCTCGGCCAGGAGCTTCTTGGCCCGCGC
>Ga0075421_100013942_pt1 | contig 10030 bp, 5 predicted proteins | sample SoiMetdeltSBSDD5_FD_75292 | JGI IMG/M metagenome (GOLD analysis project Ga0075421, IMG submission 75292) | Bulk soil microbial communities from a Populus tree surrounding site in Tennessee, USA - Soil MetaG P. deltoides SBSDD5 | ecosystem: Environmental > Terrestrial > Soil > Tree plantation... | reverse complement strand
GGACAGCGCACCGACCGCATTGGCGCACGCATTCGCTCGACGGGAAGCCGCGGTCGGCGCGGCGCCGGACGCGCCGGATCTCTGGTACCGGCTCGGTGACAACCAGTTTCACTTCGGGCCCGCGATCTTCGGCATGACGGAGGCGTACCGGCGGTCGATCGCCGCACTCGAGCGCGGGCTCGCGCTGGATAGCTCGTATGCGCCGCTGTTCGAGCATCTCCCGGCCATGTACGCCTATCTGGGTGACACGGCGCGCGCGCGGCTCGCCACGGTTCGATTGATGCGCGACACGGCGGCGTTCTACTACGCCGCCAATCGCGTGATTTACGCGGCGGACTCGTCGTCTCGCGTGGCCGCGCTCCGGGACCTCGAGGCGAAGCCGCCGTTCCTCGCGGCGTATGCGACGATCGTCACGGTGTTTCTCCAACGCGATCTCTGGTGGGCGGATGATCTCCTCGCTCGGGCGCGCGCGCGGACCGCGACCGCCGGCGACCGCGCCTTCGTCGCCGAGGCACAGTACTACCTCGCGATGGAGCGGGGCCAACCCGGCCGCGGCGAGCGCTTCGCGAAGGACCTCCCATACCGCCAGGCCGATCGCATGTTCGCGGCGACGTTCTGGGACGGCGACTCCATTGCGGCCGCCGCGCAGTACGACCAGACACGAACCCTCGTGTCGACCGCTCCGCCCACGGACCCTAACGAGTACCGGGCGTGGGTGACGACGCTGTTCGACCTCGCGCAGTACGAGCTCGCTCGAGGCGATACGACGCACGTCTCACACGTGATGGCCCAACTTCGTGCGCTGCCCCACGTGAGTCGCAATCCGGTCGAATCCGTGCGTCCGACCCGTCTCGCGATGATTCTCGACGCACAGCTCGCCGCGCTCGCCAAGCGCCCCGATGCGGCACAGCGCCTGTCGTCACTCGACTCGTTGCTCGCGCTTGCGCCGATCGGTGACCACGTACGCCTGGCGGGAAACCTCGTGGCGAGTCGCCTCTGGGAGCGCTCGGGCAACGTTCGGAAGGCGTACGAGGCGGTTCAGCGGTGGGCGGCCACCAACAATCCGGTCGATGGGTCGTTGTTCGCCACCTACTTGCGCGAGCAAGGGCGACTCGCGGCGGCGGTAGGCGACCGCGAGGCAGCCATCGCGGCGTACCAGTGGTACCTGCGATTGCGCGCGAACGCAGAACCGGCGCGCGCGCGCGACATCGCCACGGTGCGATCGGAGCTGGAGAAGCTGGAGCGTCAGAGCGCCGGTCGGTGACGGGCGGAGCCGTCAGCTCACCTCGGCCCAGAGTCTCTTCCGTGAGCTCTCGGTCAGAAAGCGCGCGCCCACGATGCACGTCACGAGCGCCACGCCGATGGGATACGCCAGCCACGCGAACGGACTCCTTGTCCGCGCCACGAGCGCCGTTGCGATGAGCGGCAGGAATCCGCCGAACCACCCGTTGCCGAGATTGTACGGCAGCGAGATGGAGGTGTATCGGATGTGCGCCGGGAACGCCTCGACGAGATACGCCGCCAGCGGAGCATAGAGAATCACGAACGGAACCATTTGCGCGAACGTGAGGAGCGTCAACGCCACTGGCCTCACGGGGTCGGCGTACGCCGCCATCGTCCTGTAGATCGGATACAGCGCCACGACCGCGAGCAGATTCCCGGCTACCATCATCGGCTTCCGCCCGATCCGATCCGACAGCGCGCCTAACAACGGGAACATCGGCATCGCGAGCAGCAGCGCCCCAGCGACGATGCGATACGAGTCGTCAGGCGGCACCTCGAGTACGCGCTGCAGGAAGAACAGCACGTAGACCTGCGTCGTCGTCGCAAGCACGGCCTGGCCGGCCGTGACGCCAAAGAGCACGACCGCGAACAGTCTCCACCGCTCGGGCGTCGCGTAGCTCTCGCGAATGGGTGACCGCGACGTTTTCCCCTGGCGCTTGAGCGCGGCGAAGATCGGGGACTCTTCGAGCCGCACCCGGATGTAGTACGAGATCGCCACGAAGACGAGCGAGATGAGAAACGGGACGCGCCAACCCCAGTCGCTGAAGGTGGGCTCACCTAACGTCCGGCGTGTCGCAAGCACGATCACCGACGACGCGAACAGGCCGATGGTCGGCGTGAGCTGAATGAAGCTGGTGTAGTACCCACGTCGCTCCTCCGGGGCATGTTCGCCGACATACGTCGCGGCGCCCGCGTACTCGCCGCCAAGGGCGAGTCCCTGGAGAACGCGGAACGTGATGAGGAGGAGCGGCGCCGCCACGCCGAGCGTGGCGTAGCCCGGCAGCACGCCGATCGCCGCGGTGGACGTCCCCATGAGCAGCAGTGTGATGAGGAACGTCGTCTTTCGTCCAACCGTGTCACCAAGCCGTCCGAAGGCCAACGAGCCGAACGGCCGGACCGCGAGCCCGATGCCGTACGTGGCCAGGGTGCTCATGAACGCGAGCGTAGGCCTGCCGGGCGGAAAGAAGTGCGCCGCGATGGTCGACGCGAGGCTCGCGAAGATGAAGAAGTCGTAGAACTCGATGACGGTTCCGACCGACGACGCGACGATGACGCGTCCGAGCCCCCGGCGTTCCATGGCCGGGATGCTACGCCCCACCCGGGGGCGGCGCCAGCAGGTCGGTCTCGAGGGCCGAGAGCCCCAAGTGGCACGAACCGGCGGCGTGTTGCGCCTACAGAGACGCAGCACCTACAACAACCAAGGAGAGCGCCATGCAGTCCTACCGAACGCGGGTTGGCCGCTGGCCACTCGCATGCACCGTGGCCGCGCTGGCGGCCTGCGCTGACGAGCCGGTCGGCGTCACTACCCTGTCGCAACCCAGGCCGCTCGCCGCCGTCGACGATGGCTGGGTCATCGTCACCAACACGAGTGGCGGTACAGGAGTCGGGTCCCTCCGATGGGCGCTCGCCAACTCCGCTGGGAAGTGGGTCGGCTTCGATAGCAGCGTCGCAGGCGCGACGATCGTCGTCGACACCACCGTGGTCACGTCAGTCTACGGGAACACGATCATGGCCCCGAAGGACAAGGGCATCACGATCAGCGGCGGTGGCCTGCGGCGCGTGTTCGACGTCCCCACGCACGCGACTTTCTACAACGTGACGATCACCGGCGGGAACGCTCCCGCGGGATCCGCCATCCGCTCCGACTCCGGGCAGGTATTCGTGGGGTTCAGCACGGTGACCGGCAACACTGGAGGCCCGGCGATTTACGCCCGCGAGGTCGCGCTCCAGAACACGACGGTCAGTGGGAACACCGGCAGCGGAGTGGCTTCCGGGGTCGCCTATCGCAGCGCCTTCTCGACGTTCAACGCGACGGTGGCGCACAACTATCCCGCGCCGGGAATCGGCTGGATCTGGCAACCGCAGCCCCCGTTCGTCGGGATCGACAACACCATCATCTCCAACAACGGGACGCCGCTGAAGAACTGCGCGGACACGGTTGGCTTCCGCTTCTTCGGGGTGAACATCTCGAACGATTACAGCTGCGGATACGGCGCCGGCATCTTCGTCACCGATCCACTCCTCACCGGCCTGAGCGCGAACGGCGGCGCGACGAAGACGGAAGCCATCAGCCATCGGAGCCCCGCCCTCAACGGGGGGAGCAATTGCACCATCAACTTCGACCAGCGCTGGGTCGCGCGCGATCAATACTGCGACGTTGGCGCATTCGAGTTCACGGACTGGACGATCGTGAACCTCACGATCGACGCGAACGCGAACGTCGACCCGGCCACGGGCGCGGCCACCGTCACCGGTACCGCGCGCTGCAGTCGCGCCGATACGGTGACGGTCGATGTCCAGCTCAACCAGGTACAGAAGACGGGCAAGACGACGTCCATTGTCGTGCGGGGGCGCGGCGGGCAGGTCGTCAACTGCTCGACGTCGACTCAGGCGTGGAGCATCACGGCCACTCCGCTGAGCGGTGCGTTCCAGAACGGCAACGCGTCGGCCACGGCGTTCACGAACGACACGCCAATCTGGGTCACGCCGGCCGCGGTTGACAAAACGGTGAAGCTCGTCCGCCGAAAGTGATCACCGATCACCATGGCGTCACAACGTTAGGCACGCAGTGCACCTACTGACTTCAAGGAACCACCATGCACCGACTGACATCGCGAGCCGGCCGCTGGCCGCTCGCACTGACCCTGGCGGCCGTCGCGGCCTGTAGCGACGACGCACCGACAACCGCGCCTCGCGCTACTCCCTCGTCTGGTTCACGGGAGGCCCTCGACGGCAACGTCATTCTCGTGACGAACACGAGCGGCGCCAACGTGCCCGGATCGCTGCACTGGGCCGTGAACCTGGCGGGTGGAACGAACGTCATCCAGTTCGACTCCACCCTTGCCGGGGACACCATCACGCTGGACACGATGCTCGAGCCGTTCGCCTACATCACCATCGAAGGACCGAGCAACAAGGGCATCACGCTCGTCGCCAGCCCCGCAGCCGGACGTGTCATCCGCCTACCTCAGGGCGGCGTGCTCCGGAACCTGACACTCTCTGGAGGAACGGCCGGCCCCGGCTCCGCGGTATGGACTCAGGGCCCGACGCGACTCGAACACACCACCGTGACCGACAACCATGGCTCCGGCGCTCCGATCCACGGCCACGAGATCACGCTCGTCAACAGCACCGTGAGCGGCAACACGGGGGGCAGCCCCGCGTCCGCGATCAGCATCGCCTCGTCGGGCACGCTCGTGCTCAACAACAGCACCGTCGCGCATAACGATGGGGGGCGGGCCATCGGGTGGCAGATGTCGCCCGGCGGACCTCCATTCGTGACGCTTCGTAACTCGATCGTCGCGAACAACGGCTTCTCCTACAACTGCGACGACATGGTCGATTTCTACCATGTGGGGATGAACATCGCGAGCGACTCGACGTGTGGCGTCTCGTCGTCGATGCTCGTCGCTGACCCGATGCTGTTGGGGCTCGCCGACAACGGCGGTCCCACGCGGACAGAGCGCTTCGACCACCGGAGCCCAGCACTCAACGCGGGCGTCAACTGCAGTGTGACCGTCGACCAGCGGTACGTGTCGCGCGGCACCAGCTGCGACATTGGCGCGTTGGAGTTCACGGACTTCACGGTCGTCACCCTCAACATCGACCCTAACGCGAACGTCAATGCGACGACCGGGGCGGCGACGGTCACGGGGACGGTGGCGTGCTCGCGGATGGGCGACCAGTTCGGCGTGCGCGTGCAGCTCGAGCAGCAGCAAAAGGTCGGTAAGACGACGACGACCGTGCAGGGCACGGGCTCGACGACCGTCAACTGCACTACGTCGACACAGCCGTGGAGCGCGGCGGTGGTTCCCGCAACAGGCGCATTCGCCGCTGGCACCGGCACGGCGGGGGCGCAGACGATCAACACGCCCAAGTGGGTGACGCCCACCGCGGCGTCGAGATCGGTCAAGTTGGTGCGCGTGCGGAAATAACCCGCTTCCCCTCTTTCAGGGGTCAGAGTCGTTGAAAGATCCTCCTTCAACGACTCTGACCCGACTCTGACCCCTTGAATGCTTCTCGGCCCGGGCCGTGAGGCGTCCCGCGCGACTTCAAACAACAGCAGGGTTCGTTTCGCCCGGTTAGTCGTCGCGGTATCCATATCTATGGTTGTCGCGGGACGGGAGTATCTGTCTCGAGACAGGGGCCGGCCCCCACCCATGACCGAATTGCGTCGATCGACCGCTTCCTAGAGTATGAGCGAACGCTCACGATAACTCTGGAAGGGGTCAGACGGCGCAGGTGCATCAGCTCAAAGTTTTGGGCGGTCTCTCTATGAAGCGCGACGGCCACGCGCTCTCGGGTGCACTCGCCCAACCACGCCGATTGGCCGTCCTCGCGATGCTCGCGCGAGGTGGTCCAGCCGGTGTGCCGCGCGATCGCCTGATCAGCACGCTCTGGCCGGACGTCGAAGAAGAGCGTGCTCGCCACACACTCAACCAGACGCTCTACGCGATTCGCCGCGAGATCGGCGACGACGAAGTCATCGTGGGCATGCGCGAGCTTCGGCTCAACACCGAGCGCCTCGCAATCGATGTCGTCGATTTCCAGACCGCTGTCGTCGAGCGTGACTTGCAGCGGGCGGCCGAGGTGTACGAGGGGCCGTTTCTCGATGGGTTCCACCTCCCCGGGGCCGACGAGTTCGAGCGTTGGTCGGAGCGTGAGCGGTCCTCGCTAGACCAGATGTACACGACCGTGCTCGAGCAGGTGGCCCGCGATGCCACGGCTCGTGGCGATCACGGGCGCGCCGCGGGATGGTGGCGTACTCGCGCCGCGCACGATCCGCTCGACGCGCGCGTCGCGATCGCGCTCATGCAGTCGCTCGACGCCGCAGGCGAGCGGCTCGCCGCCATTCAGCACGCACGCGTGTACGAGTTGCTCATCGACGAGGAACTCTCGCTTCCGCCAGATGCTGAAGTGGTTCGTTACGCCGAGGCGTTGCGTCGCCAGCAGGTCGCCGCAGCGGAGGTAGTCGCTGCGGCCGAGATCGCAGCGCCCGACGTGGCGTTTGACCAGGTGACGACCGAGGCGACTGGGGCCGGCGTCGCGCTGTCTCCCGACGCCGCGAGTGTCGACGACCTTCCTGTTCCGCCGGCGTTCACGCCCGCTCCACCAGCCGTCACACCGACCCCTGCCCTCGTCGAGAACCCGGTCCGCCGCATTCGACCGCCGCGCCTGTGGACGGTCCTCCTGGCGGCCGCATCGCTCCTCGCCGCTGTGGCGTTAGGCATGCACCGTGCCCGCAGCGAGCGCGCGGTCACGGCCGACGCTTCCCCCGACGCTGCTGCGATCGCAGACCCTGCACCACTCGGGCAAGCAGTCGCCGACGTGACAACGCGCTCCGTTACGGCGTACCGCATGTATGAGCAAGGGCTCAAGGCCCACGTGCGCGGCGAGCGGGCGGTCGCACGAACGTTCTTCGAGGCCGCCGTGGCCGAGGATTCATTGTTCGCGCTCGCGCAGTACTACGCGGCCGTGGACGCGGATGACCCGGTCGAGTCACGCCGACGTCTCGAGCGCGCGCGTCGGCTCGCCAACCGCGTGAGCGACCGCGAGCGCCTGACGATCGCGGCCGGCTGGGCGAGCACGATGGCCCCGCCAGTGTTTCGCGCGATCGCCGACACGCTGGCGATCCGTTACCCGTCAGACGTCGCAGGCCACCTCAATCTCGGCATCGCCCTCGTCTCCGACGGCGACTTCCTCCAAGCACTGGGCCCGCTCACACGCGTGATGGCGATGGATTCGCTCGCGGTACGCACCGGTGCCGCTGGGAGCAGTGTCTGGACCGCCATGCAATGGACGGTCAACGCGTACATGTTGGCCGACTCGCTCGCGGGCGCCGAGCGGGTTGCGCGTCGGTGGGTGCGACTTCAGCCGGGCTCTCGCACGGCGGTCCGCGCCCTCGTGGACGCGCTCGATGTGCAGGGCCGAGCCGCCGCCGGAGACTCCGTCCTCCGAGCAACGACCACACGCGTGATCGACGACGCGGATGCCTTGTATCGCCGCGCCGGAAATTTCGTGCGCGCCGGGGATTTCGTCGCGGCGGAACGTCTGATCGCGGACATACTCGAGTCGGGAGGACGGTACGAGCAGATCGATGCCTACTGGTTGCGCGCGATCAGCCTGCGCCAGCAGGGTCGCCTGGCGGAAGCGCTCGACGCGACGCGACGCATGATCGCGATCACGCCGAACACCTCGCCGCGAGTCGCCGGCTCGGCGCCGACCATCCGGGCGCTCGAAGCGCAGATCCTGCTCGAGCTCGGCCGCCCGCGCGCCTCGCAGGCGCTGTTCGACTCCATCGCCCGCGGGCGTGAGCACCTCGACACGAAGGCCACCGTCGCGCGGCGCTTGACGTGGAATCTGACGCACTCCGCCACCGCGCGCGCCGCCGCTGGCGACACGGCCGGGCTCGCGCGGATGATCGACTCGCTTCGCGCGTTGGGCATGGCGAGCGGCTACGGTCGCGATCGCCGACTGCACCACCATGTCCGCGGCCTCTTGCTCGTCGCTCGCGGGGATGACGAAGGTGCGGCCGCGGCGTTCCGTCAGGCGATCTCGTCACGCAACTTCGGCTATACCCGGACGAACTACGAGCTTGCCCGCGTGCTGCTGCGTCTGGGCCGGCCAGCCGAGGCCGTCGAGGTGCTGCAGCCCGCGTTTCGGGGCGGGCTGGAGGCGTCGAATCTCTACATCTCGCAAACCGAGCTCCACGAGCTGCTCGCCCAGGCCTGGGTCGCGGCGGGGCACTCCGATAGCGCCGCGATCCATTACGGCGTGGTCGCCAACGCATGGCGGCGCGCCGATCCGTTGCTCGAAGCGCGGCGCGAGCAGGCCGAGGCTCGAGCGAGCGCGCCAAGCGCGAGCCCCGTGTCGGTAGTCGCGTTTCGGTAGTCCGCCGGGAGAAATTGGGGTCAGACTCGAATTAGCGATTCCTTGCGGGCCGCAAGGAATCGCTAATTCGAGTCTGACCCCAATTTCCTCGAATTCCCGGATTTGACTGCCAGGTGAGCCGCGTTTGACTGGTCATTTCTAGTGTCTCCGCTGCGCGAACGCACTGCGTCGCGCCCCGGCGCATGGATGGGCCGTGCGCCAACCTGCTTTTATAGATCGGAGACATTCAAATGCATAACGATTCGATGACGCGCGGTCTGATCCGCGTCACACGATTGCGCGGGAGCTACTCCCAGGCTGCGCGTGCCGCTCTGTTCGTCGCCACGGCGGCCGTGCTCACGGCCTGCGCCGACGACACACCGACGCAACCCAAGGCCAACATTCCGGAGGGCGGGCCAAAGTCCGTGGCGATGACGTGGGGCATGCCGATCCGGCCAGCGAATCAGCCATTCCCGCAGAAGATCGGGTTCGTTACGGGGTCCCCCAATGGCAAGCAGCCGTACGTCCAAGTCTACGACAAATCCGGCGCCCAGATGGCCCGATTCCGGGCCTTCGAGGAGTACAATTTCACTAACGGCGTGGATGCGACGATCGGCGACGTCAACGGCGATGGATGGCCAGACATCATTGTCGGCGAAGGCGCGGTGAATTTCGGCCCGTACGGCTCCAGGTTCAGCGTCTGGGACGGCAGGACCGGCGCTTGGATGGGCGGCTTCGGGATTGGGCTTACGTACCACGGAGGGTATCGGGTGGGCGCCGGCGACGTCGATGGCGACGGCAAGGACGAGATCTTCGCATGCACCGGACCGTCGACCGAAGCCACGCGGTACAGCATCATTCGGTATGCCCCGAGCGTCCCCCAGCCCCCCGGGTCTATCCCGTTCGGCTTCGTACTCGGGCAGGAAACCCTGGGCACATTCACCGGCAAGAATTCGTACAACGGATGCCGGGTTTCGGGCGGCGACCTCGACGGCGACGGCAAGGACGAGCTGATCGCCGCCTTCGAGGGACCGGCGAACACGCTGGTGGTCCGCAACCTCGCGAAGAACAGCAACATCGTGCGCTCGAACGCGCTCGGCGCCGGCTACATGGGGCAGATCTCCGTGGCAGCGGCCGACGTGACCGGCGACAAGAAGACCGAGATCTTCCTCGGTCGTCTGACGGGGTCGGACAAGTTGCCGCCGGTTTTCATGTACAACGGCTCGTCCGTGCTGGCGAACAGCACGCTTCCGACGCCAGCGATCATGTACCCGATCATGAATAGCATCTACAACACGGGCGTCTACATTGCCGCGCGCGACCTGAGCGGCGACGGCATTCCGGAGTTGCTCGCGAAGATGTCGACGACGGGCGGGCCTTCGACGTACGTCGCGCGGATGGGGCCGAGCTTCACGACGCTCTGGCTGAACCGCACCGAGCCGGGCCCGCTTCCTGGCGGTGGCCCGATCGGCTGACGAAGCCGAGCTAATTGGGCTCAGACTCGAATTGGAAATTGGGGTCAGACTCGAATTAGCGTTTTCCCGCGGGTGCGCGGGAAAACGCTAATTCGAGTCTGACCCCAATTTCTTGACGCCAATTACTACGGAACGATGCGAAGCACCTCTCCCACGCCGACCGCATTCCCCCGGTTCGACAC
>Ga0075421_100013941_pt1 | contig 10031 bp, 8 predicted proteins | sample SoiMetdeltSBSDD5_FD_75292 | JGI IMG/M metagenome (GOLD analysis project Ga0075421, IMG submission 75292) | Bulk soil microbial communities from a Populus tree surrounding site in Tennessee, USA - Soil MetaG P. deltoides SBSDD5 | ecosystem: Environmental > Terrestrial > Soil > Tree plantation... | reverse complement strand
CGTGGTCGCCGCGCGCGTCATCGATACCCCGCGCGATGCCGTCGAGGTGCTCCTCGTCGCTCAGCCCCACGAGCGCGGCGTGGTCGGGCGAGGCGGTGAGCTCCACGTAGACCGCGCCCTCGCGGGCGCAGCTCGCCAGGTACTCGTAGACGATGTCGCGGTAGTCCTCGCCGGTGCGGATCACGCTGGCCGCGAGGTCGTAGGTCCTGAGGAAGTCGAGGAAGTCGTCGTAGCGGAAGCCGCCCGCGCCGTCGAAGACGCCGTCGGGCAGCGGCAGGCTGTTGCGCTCGGCCAGCCGGCGGATCAGCTCCGGCGGAGCGGTGCCCTCGAGGTGCACGTGCAGCTCCGCCTTGGGGACGCCGGCCGCGCTCATCGCAGGATCTCCAGCACGGGCGGCACGGCGCGCGGCGGCACGTCGCCGATCCCGTAGGCGTCGCGGAGCGCGTCGCCCGCGCGGCTCGCGGACGCCTCGTCGCGCGCGTGCACAAGCGCCAGCGGGCGCTCGCCGGGCCCCACCCGCTCACCCGGCGCGGCCACCTCGGTCAGGCCGACCGCGTGGTCCACCGGGTCGGTCTCGCGGGTGCGCCCTCCGCCCAGGGCGATCACGGCGAGGCCCACGGCCCGCACCTGTACGGCGGTGACTATTCCCGCCTGCGCGGGCTCCGCGGCAAGCTCCACGGGTGCCGAGGCCAGGTGGCGCTCCGGGGCCTCCAGGAGGTCGGCGGGCCCGCCGAGCTGGGCGACCATCGCGGCGAAGCGCTCCGCAGCCGCGCCGCCGTCGAGGGCCCGCTCCGCGGCCGCGCGCGCCTCGTCCTCGTCGTCGATCACGCCGCCGAGCCGGAGCAGCTCGGCGCTCAGAGCGAGGGTCACCGCGCGCAGCCGCTCGTCGGCCGCCGCTCCCGTGAGGTGGTCGATCGACTCGCGCACCTCCACAGCGTTCCCGGCGCTGCGGCCGAGCACTCGGTCCATGTCGGTGAGGAGAGCCGAGGCGTGCAGGCCGTTGCCGCGCGCGATCTCCACGATCGCCTGCGCCAGCTCCGAGGCCTGCTCGTGACCGGGCAGGAAGGCACCGGAGCCCACCTTCACGTCCATCACGAGCGCGTCGAGGCCGGCCGCCAGCTTCTTGGAGAGGATCGAAGCCGCGATCAGCGGGATCGACTCGACGGTCCCGGTGGCGTCCCGGATGGCGTAGAGGCGACGGTCGGCCGGCGCGAGTGTGCCGGTCTGGCCCACGATGGCGCAGCCGGCGCTCGCCACGGCGCGCCGGAAAGTGTCGTTGTCGGGCGCCGTGTCGTACCCGGGTATCGCCTCGAGCTTGTCGAGCGTGCCACCCGTGTGGCCGAGGCCGCGGCCGGAGATCATCGGCACCGCTCCGCCGCAGGCGGCCACGATGGGCGCGAGCAGGAGACTCACCTTGTCGCCCACGCCGCCGGTCGAATGCTTGTCGAGCGCCGGCCCGTGGAGGCCGGCGGCCGACCAGTCGAGCACGTCGCCCGAGCGGGTCATCTCGCCGGTGAGCGCGATCCGCTCGGCGGCGCTCATCCCGCGCACCACCACCGCCATCGCCAGGGCGCCCACCTGCGCGTCGCTCACCGAGCCGTCGCTGATGCCGCGCACGAGGAATCCCAGCTCCTCGGGAGTCAGCTCGCCGCCGTCGCGCTTGCGCCGGATCAGCTCGGGCACGAGCACGGTCAGCGCGCCAGCCGATCGACGAAGCGCGTGATCAGCGGTGCCAGGCTCTCGGCCGCGCGGGCGGCGTCGGTGAGCGTCTGCTCGTGGCTGAGAGCACGCTCGCTCATGCCCTCGGCGAGGTTCGTGATCGCCGACACGGCTGCCACGCGCAGCCCGCAGTGCCGCGCCACGATCGTCTCGTGCACGGTCGACATGCCCACGGCGTCGGCCCCGAGCCTGGCGAAGGCGCGGATCTCTGCGGGCGTCTCGAAGCTCGGGCCGCTCACCGCCAGGTAGACGCCCTCGTGCAACGTGATCCCGAGCTCCTCCGCGGCGCTACGCAGGCGGGCGCGCAGCTCGGGGTCGTAGGCGTCCCGGAGGCTCACGAAGCGCGGGCCGAGCTCATCCTCGTTCGGGCCAATCAGCACGTTGGCGCTTGCGAGGTTGATGTGGTCGGTTATCAGCATGAGCGAGCCGGGCCCCGCCTCCGGGCGCAGGGAGCCCGCGGCGTTCGTGAGCACGAGGATCTCCGCCCCGGCCGCGCGCAGGGCTCGCACGGGAGCGCGCACCTGCTCGGGGTCGCCGCCCTCGTAGAGATGCGCCCGTCCCTGGAGGACGGCCACCGGCACGGAGCCGATCCGCCCGAGCACCACGCGTCCGGCGTGGCCGGCCACCCCGGGCTCCGGGAAGCCGGGCAGCTCCTCGTAGCCCACGGTGACCGCGTCCGCCAAGCCGTCCGCTACGGCGCCGAGGCCAGAGCCGAGCACCACGCCCACGCGCGGCGGCTCGGGGCCGCGCGCGGCGAGCAGCGCTCCCGACTCGCGCCAGCTCACCCGCCGTCGCCGGCGTCGAGGTCGAACGCGAGAGGTAGCAGCTCGCCGACGGTGACCGTCCGCCGCTCGCCGCCCGGGCGCCCGAGGTGCACGGGAGTCTCCGGCCGGGCGAACTCGGCGAGCCGCTGGCGGCAGCCGCCGCAGGGCGGGCAGATGTCCATCCGCTCGGCCACCACGGCCACCTCGGCCACCTCGGTCACGCCGGCCGCCACGAGCGCGCCCAGGGCCGACGCCTCGGCGCACTGCCCCTGCGGGTATGCGGCGTTCTCCACGTTGGCGCCGGTGAACACGCGGCCGTCCGGGGCGCGAAGCGCCGCTCCGACCCTGAAGCGCGAGTAGGGCACGTGCGCGTTCCGCATCACCTCGTCGGCCGCGGCCAGCAGCCGCTCCGGCCCCTCGAGGAGCAGGTCCGAGTAGCTCCCGGCAACGAGGTCGCCGTCCTCGATGCCGAGCTCGGCGCGCAGGTGCTCGACCTTGCGCCGCTCGTCCGTGAGGTCGGACCCCTCCGCGGCAACCGCCTCGAGCTCGAGGTGGCTGCCCAGCCCCTCCACCTCGTCCAGGTGGATGCGCACGCCCTCCCAGATGAGGAGACGACGGCGCTTGTCGACCACCACGAGCGTCCCGTAGGCGGCCTCGAGCGCCCCGCGAAGCGCGGCGGGGTCGGCCACCGGCACGCGCCGGTAGGCGCTCGTGCGGGCGTCGGGCGAGTTGCTTCGTCGATACTCGATCAGCTCGTCGTCGCCGGGCGTCTGCTCGCGCAGCTTGAGCCGCCCCCGCGCGCCCGCGAAGTAGCTGTCGCGCTGTTGCATCGTGCCGTGGTCCTCCGCGCCGAGCGCGAGCGCGCGCTCGAGCGTGCCCGCGGGGTCGGGGTCGCGGGCCTTCAGCTCGACATTCCGGGTGGAGATCGTCATCGCTACGCACCCGGCCGAGCCAGGTGCTCGCCCACGGCAGCGCGCGGGCGACGATATCGTCGCGTCATGTCCCAGCGTCTCGTCGTGGTCGAGCACGCGGTGCTGTCCGACCGCCTGACCGTGATGCGCGACCGCGAGACCGGCTTCGCCGACTTTCGCCAGGCCCTGTTCGAGGCCTCGGCCATCCTGGCCGTCGAGGCCGCGCGCGAGCTGCCGGTGTCCGAGGTCCCGATCGAGACACCGCTCGAGCCGACCACCGGCACGCGCCTGCACCAGGACATCGCGATCGTGCCGGTGCTGCGCGCGGGCCTGGGGATGGTCGAGGCCTTTCTGCGCCTGCTGCCCGGCGCCCGGGTCGGCCACCTCGGCCTCTACCGCGACGAGGAGGCGCACGAGCCCGTGGAGTACCTCGAGCGCCTGCCGCCGAGCCTCGCCGACGCCTTCACGTTCGTGGTCGATCCGATGCTGGCCACCGGCGGCAGCGCGGTGCACGCGCTCGACCGGCTGAAGGAGAAGGGGGCGCGGACGCTCGTGCTCGTCTGCCTCGTGGTGGCGCCCGAGGGAGTGAAGGCGGTGAGCGACGCCCATCCCGACGTGCCGATCTGGGCCGCCGCGATGGACCGCGAGCTCGACGAGAATGCCTACATCCGCCCGGGCCTCGGCGACGCGGGCGACCGGGTGTTCGGTACGACGTAAGGACAGTCTTCCCTCTCGCACATTGCGGGATCGCCGCAACCGTCGTAGGTTGGGCGCCGCACCATGGACTCGCAGTCGCGGTGGTGTCCGGCCGTCGCTGCACGAATGAGGGGGGACGACCCCATGAAGCGAACACGCAGGCTGCTCGGCGTTCTACTTGCTGTGGCGACGGTGACCCTCGCCGTGGTTCCCGCGGCGCAGGGAGCGATCTTCGAGCGCTTCCGGTTCGTCGACGAGCCCTACTCCTTCGAGGAGGAGATCTGCGGGATCGAGGTCGAGATCGAGGGGACCGCAAGCGGCCACACCCGTGTCCGGGCCGGCACCGGCAAACGGGCCACCGCGTTCTTCGACCACACCAACGTCGAGTTCAGCGAGACCTGGACGGCGGCCAACGGCAACTTCGTGACCGTGACCGGCAACTTCAACTTCAACGAGACCAAGGCCGTGCCACTCGGCGGCAACGTGTTCAGGTTCACCTCTGTCGAGTCGGGCCAAGCGTTCACGCTCTCCGACTCGCAAGGGAACCTGGTCCTGCGTGAAAGCGGCTCGATTCACTTCGGCCTCATCTTCGACACGCTCGGCGACGCCACCCCCGGCGGGGTCGTCATCGAGGAGCTCGAGCCCAGGCTCAACGGCCAGCACCAGGGCTTCTTCGACGAGGATCTGTGCCCGGTGCTCGTTCCGTTGCTGAGCGGCCCGTAGCACGCCTACCGCGCCACCAGCCGCGCGCTGAGGCCGACGGCATCCGGGTCGTCCTCAGCCGCGGCGAAGCGCTCGGCCACCGCCAGTCCGGCGACCCAGACGATCTGGCCCTCGGCCTCGACCACCGGTAGGCCGCGCCGCAGCGCGCGCGGCACCTTGCGGTCGGTGAACAGGTCCTGGAGGGACTTGGTGCCGCCGAGGCCGACCGGCCGCAGCCGGTCGCCGTCGCGCCAGGAGCGCACGCGGAGCGTGCCGCCGCCGAGCCCCGCCACGATCACCTCGCCCGGCCCCCCCGGCAGCGCCTCGACCTCCCAGTCGCCGAAACGCGCGCGGCCCGGCACCGGGAGCGCCACCGGCGCGGGCGGCTCGGTCTCGCGCGCACGCGTGAAACGGAGCGTGCCGTACTCGGCCACGGCGCGCAGCCCGTCGCCGAGGTCGAGCGACTTCGTGCCCCGGTCGTCGAGGTCGAGGATCTCATCCGGCACGGGGCGATCGCCGGCGAGCCTGCGCAGCACCAGCCGGCGAACCGCGAGCGGTTTGCCGCGCAGGTCGGCGAGCGAGATCGCCGGCCCGCCGCCCAGCTCGTCGAGGGCCTCGCCCGCGAGCGTGTCGAGCAGGGCCGCCTCGTCGCGAAGCTGCGCGGCCGTGCGGGCGATCGTCAGCTCGGCGGAGGGGGACAGCTGCCGCAGGGCGTCCAGCACGTCGTGACGCACACGCGCGCGCGCGAAGCGCCGGTCGGCGTTCGAGGGGTCCTCGCGCCACGCCAGGCCGCGGCCGCGCAGGTAGCCCCGCACCTCGTCGCGGGTCGCGCCGAGCAGCGGGCGCACGAGCCGGCCGCGCCGCGGCTCCATTCCGTGAAGCGCTCGCGATCCGGGCGACACCGCGAGCCGATAGAGCACCGTCTCGGCCTGGTCCGAGGCCGTGTGGCCGGCGGCGTAGTCGGCCTCGGCGAGCCGCTCGGCGAGCGCGTAGCGCGCGTCGCGGGCGCGCTCCTGGAGGTTGCCGCCCTCGCCGAGCTCGACCCGCTCGACACGGAGTGGCATGCCCAGCGCATCGCACAGCTCGCGCACGAAGCGCTCGTCCTCGCCGGACCCCTCGCGCAGCTCGTAGTTCACGTGCAGCGCGCTCGCGCGCGCGCCGAGCCGCAGCGCCACGTCGAGCAGGCAGACCGAGTCCCCGCCGCCCGAGACCATCACGAGCAGCGGCGCATCCGCCGCGATCAGCCCGCTCTCGCGCGCCGCCTCGAGCGCCCGCTCGCTCATCCGCTCAGCCGCTGGATCGCGCGGCACAGCCGGCGCGGCTCGTCGAAGCCCTTCAGCTTGACCTGCCCGATCCCCTCGAAGCCGAGATGCGGGGAGTCGCGCACCGCGTCGACCACCGAGTCGGTGACGAGCACCTCGCCGCCGCGGGCACGTGCCACCACCCGCGAGGCGAGATTGATGTCGCGGCCGAAGTAGTCCCCGTCGCGGTAGATGGTGGTGCCGAGGTGGATCCCGATGCGCGGCTCGGGCCGCTCCTCGAACAGGCTCGTGTATCCCACCGCCCAGTCCACGAGTGCACGCACGTCGTGGCCCACGACCATCACCTCGTCGCCGATCGTCTTCACCACGCGGGCGTCCTCGGGCAGCGTGGCGGTGACCCCCTCCACGAAGCGCTCGACCGACGACAGCGCCTCCTCCTCGCCCTCCTCCTCGGTGAAGCGCGTGTAGCCGGCCAGGTCGGCGAACGCGATCGCCACCCGGACGCGGCCGAGCTCGGCTTCGTCGAGCTCCTGCTCCATGTGGCCCACCACGTCCTGCTCCACGTAGTGGCGCAGGAAGCGCTCGTGCACGTAGTCCATCAGCGGCGAGGCGAGCGGGAGCAGGTCGCGCGCCAGGCTCTCCATCTCGTCGGCCATCTGGAGTCCCGGCACCCCCTCGCGCATCAGCGGCTCGTGCACGTAGATGTGGAAGAGCCGCACCTCGGCGTCGGCGATCTGCGACAGCGCCTGCCCGTAGACGCGGCAGAGCTGGAGGAATGCGACCAGCGGGAAACCGGCGGCGAGGACCGAGGAGACGTAGTGGAGAGCCTGCACGTCGTCGTCCGTGATCTGCTCGAGCGCCGTGGCGGGCAGGCCGATGCTCGCCCAGAAGCGCTCGACGAGCGCTGGCTCGAGGTCCACGATCTCCGCAGCATCAGCGAGCGAGCGGCGCGGCTCGGCAGCACCCCACATGCCCTCGATGAACCCGTAGGCCAGCCGCCCCTGCCGGCTCGCGTCGGCGATCGAGGCGAGCGAATGGCCGCGCTTGCGCAGGCGCGCCACGATGCGCGCGTGCGCCACGGCTGCTCGGCCCCACGGACCTGCGGGGCGGTGCCCGCGAGCCTTCGATCTCCCTCTCGTGCCGTCGAGCTCCGGGATCAGGCCCGCCCGCGCCCAGCGCCGGAGCGTGCCGGGCGAGACGCCCACCAGCTCGGCAGCCCGCTTCAACGTGACTGGCTCATTCACCTAGCCCGGATTGTGAAGCGAGGGCGCCTCTCACGTAGCAAGAGCGGAGTGGAAGGGTTCACTCCGCCCTTGCGTTGCGGGCTAAGCGGCCCGCGTCGTAGGCCGGTGGCGTCGAGCGCCAGCCGGTCTCTACATCTCTGCTGCCTATCTTGGCGCGGGCGCGGCGGCGAGTCAATGCATAGACTCGCGCGACCGGCCCCTGGAGGAGTGGAGAGACCTTGAACTACTTCGTCACCGGCGCCACCGGCTTCATCGGCAGGCACCTCGTAGGCGAGCTGTTGAAGCGGGATGGGAGCATCCACGTGCTCGTCCGCGAAGGCTCGCGCGGCAAGGTCGATGCGCTGATCCAGCGACTCGGCGTGACCGGCGGCCGGATCCTGCCCGTGACCGGCGACCTGTCCCGGCCGGGCCTCGGGATCGACGCCTTCTCGGAGCCGATCGACCACTTCTTCCACCTCGCCGCGGTCTACGACATCACCGCCGACGAGGAGGCGATGGAGCGCGCGAACATCGAGGGCACGAAGCACGTGATCGAGTTCGCCAACTCGATCGAGGTCGGGCGCTTCCATCACACCAGCTCGATCGCCGTCGCGGGCGAGTACAAGGGCGTGTTCCAGGAGGACATGTTCGACGAGGGCCAGCGCCTGCCGCACGCGTACCACCGCACCAAGTACGAGTCCGAACGACTGGTGCGCGAGGGCGTGGAGGCGAAGACGATCGTGTTCCGGCCCGGCCTCGTGGTGGGCCACTCGGAGACCGGCGAGATGGACAAGGTCGACGGTCCCTACTACCTGTTCAAGCTGCTCCAGCGGCTGCGCCACGCGCTGCCCGAGTGGGCGCCGCTCGCGGGGCCGCAGGGCGGCGAGACCAACATCGTGCCGGTCGACTTCGTGGCCAAGGCCATGGACCACATCGCCCACCTGCCCGACTCGGAGCTGCCCTCCGACACCTTCCACCTCGTGAACCCCGAGCCGATGAAGGTCGGCGAGGCGCTCAACGAGTTCGCGAAGGCCGCCCACGCGCCGCAGTTCGCGATGCGCATCGACCAGAACATGACGAACGTCGTGCCGCCCCAGGTGCGGGCGGGCCTGATGGCGCTCCCGACGGTCAAGCGCATCCGTGAGCAGCTCTACAACGACCTCGGCATCCCACCGGCGGCGATGGAGCACCGCGACTTCCGCTGCAAGTTCGACGCGCGCGACACGCAGCGCGCGCTCAGCGGCACGGGCATCGCCGTGCCTCCGCTCTCGACCTACGCGCCGCGGCTGTGGGACTACTGGGAGCGGAACCTCGACCCCGACCTGTTCCGCGAGCGCTCGCTCGCCAGCGCGATCAGGGGCAAGAAGATCCTGATCACCGGCGCCTCGAGCGGGATCGGGCTGGAGACCGCGCTGAAGGTCGGCGAGGCAGGCGGCGAGGTGCTGCTCGTGTCGCGCACGCGCGAGAAGCTCGAGGAGGTCGCGGCCCAGGTGGAGGAGGCGGGCGGCGTGGCCCACGTGCACCCCGCCGACCTCTCCGACCTCGACGACATCGACCGCCTGGCGGCGGAGGTGGTCGAGGTGCACGGCGGCGTGGACGTGCTGATCAACAACGCCGGGCGCTCGATCCGCCGCTCGGTGGCGCGCTCGTACGACCGCTTTCACGACTTCGAGCGCACGATGCAGCTCAACTACTTCGGCGCGCTCAAGCTGATCCTCGCCTTCCTACCGGGGATGCGCGAGCGCAAATCGGGCCACGTGATCAACGTGAGCTCGATCGGGGTGCAGACGAACACGCCGCGCTTCTCGGCCTACGTGGCCTCGAAGTCTGCGCTCGACGCCTTCTCGCGCTGCGTCGCGCCCGAGTGCGTGGGCGACAACGTGAAGTTCACGACGGTCTACATGCCGCTGGTCCGCACCCCGATGATCGCGCCCACGGACATCTACAAGGCCTTCCCCACCCTGACGCCGGACGAGGCCGCCCAGATGCTCTGCGACGCGATGATCGACAAACCCAAGCGGATGGCCTCTCGGCTGGGTACATTCGGCGAGGTGCTCTACGCGGTCTCGCCCAAGACCGTCGACATCGTGCTCAACACCGCCTACAACCTGTTCCCCGACTCCGCCGCGGCGAAGAAGGGCAAGGAGGACGGAAAGCCGGCGCCGGCGGAGGAGAAGAGGGGCAGCGACGACATGTCCACGGAGGCGGTGGCGATGGCCTACCTGCTCCGCGGCGTGCACTTCTGAGCGAGCGCGAGGCACGTCGTTGAATCATCCTGTTCTGGGCACGCGTTTGGTGCCCTAAGCAGGACGACCGCGAAATCAGCGGGCCCGCGTGGCCAGCACGCGCAGCCCCACCACCCGCGCGCCGGCGCGGTTGCCCACGGCGTCGGTGGCGGTGGCCCGGGCGCGGTAGCGGCCCGCCGGGAGCGGCCTGCCGCGCACCTTGCCCGAGAAGCGCCGCGTGTTCGTGCCGGCAGCGCCGGCCTGCCTCAGCCGGGAGAGCGTCCGCCAGCGCACGCATCCCGGCGCCTTCGGGCGCCGCAGGCAGCGGCGGCTGCGCACCCGCTTCGGGCGCTGGATCGCGATGGCCACGCTCGCCGGCTCGGACAGGTGGTACGAGAAGCGGAAGGCACGCCTGCCGCGGCGCGAAGCTCGGAAGGCCCGGATCACCGGCCGGATCGAGTCGACGGTGACAGCGGCCGCGGCCACGGCCGAGGCGCCGTGCGGGTCGGTGACCTGCACGCGCGCCGTG
>Ga0075421_100013938_pt1 | contig 10031 bp, 9 predicted proteins | sample SoiMetdeltSBSDD5_FD_75292 | JGI IMG/M metagenome (GOLD analysis project Ga0075421, IMG submission 75292) | Bulk soil microbial communities from a Populus tree surrounding site in Tennessee, USA - Soil MetaG P. deltoides SBSDD5 | ecosystem: Environmental > Terrestrial > Soil > Tree plantation... | reverse complement strand
CGGCGAACCCGAAACCCCCGAACCCGGAGCGGGCGAAGCCGACGGGTAGTGCCCTCGCCCGAAAAACGTGATCCCTGGCCAATCTGCGCAGCCATGACGACACAGATCTTGGCGGGTTTGCGCCACATGGCGCCCCAAACTCACCACGATCCACAGCAACGTCGTGGCCGGAGAGCCGCCGTGAGTTCGCCGCACTCGATGATGGCGCTAGTCGAGTGCGTCCAGTTCGGTGACGTCGAACCACTCGAGCTCGTGGTCCTCGGCGCCGTCCACCGTGAACTGCGCGTCCGGGTCGCCCGCCCCGGCCGCGTCGACGACCTCGGCGGCGGCCGCGACGTCGGCCTGAGCCTCCTGGCCGTCGACGTGGACGGCGACCACGGCCGCCAACGGGACCGGCTCACCGATCGCGACGCTGCTCGCGCCCAGCTCGCTCGCGTCCTCGCGCAGGGCCCGGTCCGGCAGGTCCACCGAGATCACGACCCGCCGCCGGGGGGCCCGCGCGTCGCGGTGCAGCAACCGCAGGGCCTCCTGGGCCGCCCGGGTGAAGGCGACGTACTCGAGCTCCTCTTCGTCGCCCTCCGCGTACCACTCGCGCAGTGACGGCGTGACCGCATGACCCGGTACCCCGGGCGGCAGCACCAACGCGTCGCCGCGCCGCAGCGAGGCGAGCAGCGGCAGCGTAGCGGGCAGGTAGACCCGTCGGAGGTCGTTCACCCCGGGCACTCCTCGGATGAGCACGGTCGGTGCGGTGTCGGCACTGTCGTACACCCATCGACGCCGCCCGGCCACCCCGACGCGCCGCCCGGCCACCCCGGAACGCGCCGCCCGGCTCAGCAGGCGCAGGCGGCCGAGCCGACCGGCGAGGTGAGCGGGTCGACCGAACGGGTCGTCAATCCGGTGGCCGTCAGCACCGGGAACCCCTCGCGGATCCAGTACTCGATCCCGCCGATCATCTCCTTCACCGAGAACCCGAGCCGGGCCAGCGCGAGCGCGGCCCGCGTGGCGCCGTTGCAGGCCGGCCCCCAGCAGTAGGTGACGATCGGGACGGTCGGGTCGAGCTCGCGCAGAGCCCGCTCCGCGATCTCGTTGGTGGGCAGGTGCACCGCCGCCGGGATGTGACCCTGCGCCCAGGCGTCGGCTCCCCGCGAGTCGACGAGCACGAACCCTGGGCGGCCGCCGTCGAGGGCGGCGTGCACGTCGGAGACGTCGGTCTCGAAGGCGAGCTTCGCCGCGAAGTGGGCGGCGGCCTCCGCGGGCGGTGCGGGTGAGACCCGCAGGACGGCGTTCTCGGTGATCATCATGAAGCGAGAGTACGGGCGACCGCCCCGCCCGTGAACGCCCAGCCAACGGTGGATCGCCTCTTCAACCGTGGAACCGACGGTACTATGCCCGCATGACCGTGGTTTCACCGGAGCCCCTGGACGACATCGACTGGCGGATCCTCAGCTGGCTGCAGCGCGACGCGCGGGCGAGCTACGCCGACCTGGCCCGCGAGGTCGCCATGTCGCCGAGCGCGGTGGCCGAGCGGGTGCGCCGACTCGAGGAGTCCGGTGTGATCACCGGATATCGCGCCGTGGTCGCGCCCGAGCGGGTGGGCCTCGGCATCGCCGCCCTCATCCGGCTGCGCTATCCGACCGGGAACTACGGACCGTTCCGCCGCCTGCTCGACGAGGTGCCCGAGATCCTCGAGGCGCACCACGTCACCGGCGAGGACTGCTTCGTCCTTCGGGTCGTGGCCCGTTCGATGCGCCACCTCGAGGAGGTCACCGGCCGGGTCGCCGCCCTGGGCGCCATCACCACGTCGGTCGTCTACTCGACGCCGCTCGCCGATCGGCCCCTCGTCCCCGACCTGGTCCGGGAGCGGCCGGAGGCCCGATCGTCCGGCAGCGAGTTCCGACCGGGCGGTCGGGTCCACCGCAGGCAATCGGTGGCAAACTGAAGGTATGTCCGCCCGGTTCATGAAGATGGAGGAAGTCGCCGAGGAGTTGGCCACCACGGTGTCGCAGGTCTACCACATGGTGCGCAGCGGCGAGCTTCCCGCCATCAAGATCGGTGGCCGGGGGCAATGGCGGATCGAGCGAGCAAAGCTCGAGGACTACATCGCCCAGAGGTACGCCGAGACGGCCGAGTTCGTGCGGACCAACCCACTGGTCGACCGGGATCCCGACGACTGAGCGCCGGCCCGGATTCACCGACCTCTCCACGAAGACATCGACGCGTGTCTGCAAGACGCCCTTGCGTAACCGTGGTCTGCGGGCGTACAAAGGAATAGATAGGCAAACGTAGGTAAACACAAGGTCAACTTGATACCGGCTCGGGGAGGATCGATGCCCGCCACGCTCGCCATCCGTCCAGCCAAAGGTGAGGTCCGCCCGCACCGGCCTGCCGTCCGGGTGCGGCCCGTGCCGCCGTTGGAGCCACCCTTCGACGACGAGCGGGATCCGGCCACTGTGGAGCGAGCGCCGGTGCCGCTGTCCGTCCGCGCGCCCGAGCTGCCGCTGGACCTGCCCGCCCGGGCCCGAGCGCGCGCCCCCCGACCGTCGGCCGGCACTGCCCCAGCGGGCGCCGCCCCAGCGGTCAACGTCCCGGCCGGCAACCTCTCGGCCGGCGACGTCCGGGCGGCACGGGCGGCGGTTGCGGTTGCGCCGGGCCGGGTCGACTCCGAACGGGCTCCCGCGACGTTGAGCCCGGCCCTGGTCACGTCCAGCCCGGCCACCCACGCGCGTCTCGCCCTCGCCGCACCGGCGTCACTCGCCCCGAACGCGGCCGGGCCGACTGCGACCGAGTCGACCGGCGCGGGGCCGGCGCCGTCCACTCTGGACGCTCGTCGAGCGACCCGGCGGTTCCTGTCGGCCTGCCTGGAGGTGGTCGGTGGCTACCGGCCGGTCGGCCATCTGCGACCGCTGTGCCGGGCCGACTGCTATCCCCTGGTGGCCGAGCGCCTGGGTGGTCGGCGAGGCAACGGTCAACGCAACCTTGGCGGGGCTCGGCCTCAGGCCATCGGCGGCCGGACGCCGAGCGGTTCTCCGCCGCGGGCGGCGCGCGGCAACTCGGCGGCGCCCGGCGATCGCGTCGGCGTGCTCCGCGTGCAGGTGGGCGAGCCGCGGGAGGGCGTCGCCGAGGTGGCCGTTGTGCTCACCCGCCGCGAGCGGGTGTGGGCGATGGCGTTCCGGCTCGAGGAGCACGACGGCCGCTGGCTATGCACGCACCTCGAGGTCCTCTGACCTCCGTCAGGCGGTGCCGCCCTGGGCGCCGTGGCAGCGCTTGTACTTCTTTCCGGAGCCGCAGGGGCACGGTGCGTTGCGGGACGGCCCGGAGCCGACGACCTGGCCGGGAGCGGTGCGCCGGTTCGCCGCCTGTGACCCCGGCGAGCCGAGCCCGAGCGCCGGCGCGGTCTCCTGCACCATCACCGCACCACCAGAGCCGGCGGCGCCGTCAATGGTGGGCGCGGAGTACTGCAGCGGCTGCTGGCGCCGCGACCGATCGCCGATGCCCTTGGCCCGGATCTCCACCGGTGCCGCACCGACACCGGTGACGCTGAGGTCGGGCGGAGGCGCCTCCTCGACCTGGACCTCGATGCTGAACAGGAACCCGATCGCCTGCTCCTTCACGCCGTCGAGCATCTGGGCGAACATGTCGAAGCCCTCGCGCTGGTACTCGACGAGCGGGTCGCGCTGGGCGTACGCGCGCAGGCCGACGCCCTCCTTGAGGTAGTCCATCTCGTAGAGGTGCTCGCGCCACTTGCGGTCGATGACGGCCAGCAGCACCTGCCGCTCCAGTTCCCGCATGGCCTCGGCGCCGAGCTCCTGTTCCCGCCGCCCGTACGCGTCCCGCGCGTCGTCGGTGAGCTTGGCGGTGAGGAAGTCGCGGTCGATGGCGTTGCGCGCCCCCGCCTCCTCCTCCAGGTCCTCGACCGTGATGCCGACCGGGTAGAGCACCTTGAGCCCGCTCCACAGTTGGTCGAGGTCCCAGTCCTCGGCGTAACCCTCGGCCGTCGCGCCGGTAACGTAGGCGTTGATGACGTCGTCGATCATGTGCAGGACCTGCTCGTGCAGGTCCTCGCCGGCGAGCACGCGGCGGCGCTCGGCGTAGATCACCTGGCGCTGCTTGTTGAGCACCTCGTCGTACTTGAGGACGTCCTTGCGGATCTCGGCGTTCTGCGCCTCGATCTGGGTCTGCGCGCTCTTGATCTGGCGAGTCACCATCTTGGACTCGATGGGCAGGTCCTCGGGGATGTTGAGCCGGTCCATCACCGCCTCGACCGCACCCGCCCGGAAGCGCCGCATCAGCTCGTCCTGCAACGACAGGTAGAAGCGCGATTCGCCGGGGTCGCCCTGGCGGCCGCTGCGGCCTCGCAACTGGTTGTCGATGCGGCGGGACTCGTGCCGTTCGGTGCCGAGCACGTAGAGTCCGCCGGCCGCGATGACGTCCTCGCCCTCCTCGTCGCACTGCTTCTCCCAGCGCGGCAACGCATCCTCGAGCGCGGTGGCGTACTCGTCGGGCGACTCCGCCGGGTCGAGGCCACGGTTGCGCAGTTCGGCCGCGGCCAGGAACTCCGGGTTGCCGCCGAGCAGGATGTCGGTGCCACGGCCGGCCATGTTCGTCGCGACGGTGACCGCGCCGCGACGGCCCGCCTGGGCGACGATCTCCGCCTCCTTCGCGTGGTACTTGGCGTTGAGGACCGAGTGCGGCACACCCCGCCGGCGCAGCATCTGGGACAGGATCTCCGAGTTCTCCACGCTGACCGTGCCGACCAGAACCGGCTGGCCCTTCTCGTGGCGCTCGACGATGTCGTCGACGACGGCGTTGAACTTCGCCTTCTCCGACTTGTAGATGACGTCGGATCGGTCGTCCCGGATCATCGGCCGGTGGGTCGGGATCGGCACCACGCCCACCTTGTACACCTTGTTGAACTCGGCCGCCTCGGTCATGGCCGTGCCCGTCATGCCGGACAGCTTCTCGTACAGGCGGAAGTAGTTCTGCAGCGTGATCGTCGCGAGGGTCTGGTTCTCCTGCTTGATCTCGACGCCTTCCTTGGCCTCGATCGCCTGGTGCATGCCCTCGTTGTACCGGCGTCCATAGAGGATGCGGCCGGTGAACTCGTCGACGATCAGGACCTCGCCGTCGTTGACGATGTAGTCCTTGTCGCGCTTGTAGAGCTCCTTGGACTTGAGCGCGTTGTTGAGGTAGCCGACGAGTGGAGTGTTGACCGACTCGTAGAGGTTGTCGATGCCCAGCCAGTCCTCGACGCGGGCCACGCCCCGCTCGGTGACGGCGACCGTGCGCTTGCCCTCGTCGACCTCGTAGTCCTGGCCTTCGCCGCGCTGGAGACGGTTCACCACGCGGGCGAACTCCGTGTACCACTTCGCCGACTGCTCCGCGGGGCCGGAGATGATCAGAGGAGTACGCGCCTCGTCGATGAGGATCGAGTCGACCTCGTCCACAATCGCGAAGTGGTGGCCGCGCTGCACCAGCTCGGCGTGGGACCACGCCATGTTGTCGCGCAGGTAGTCGAAGCCGAACTCGTTGTTCGTGCCGTACGTGATGTCGCATTCGTAGGCGGTCTTGTGCTCGGCCGACGGGCGGTTGGGCAGGATCACACCGACGGTGAGGCCGAGGAACCGGTGCACCTGCCCCATCCACTCGGCGTCGCGGCGGGCCAGGTAGTCGTTGACCGTGATGATGTGGACGCCTTCGCCGGCGAGCGCGTTGAGGTAGGCCGGCAGGGTCGAGACCAATGTCTTGCCCTCTCCGGTCTTCATCTCCGCGATGTTGCCGAAATGCAACGCGGCGCCGCCCTGGACCTGGACGTCGAAGTGGCGCTGCCCGAGCACGCGGCGGGCCGCCTCCCGAACCGTGGCGAACGCCTCCGGCATGATCTCGTCGAGGGTGGCCCCGTCACCAAGGCGCTCCCGGTACGTGTCGGTCAGGGCCCGGAGCTCGGCGTCGGTGAGGTCGGTGTAGTTCTCCTCGATCGAGCTCACAGCATCGGCGATCGCCTTGAGCCGCCGTAGCGTCCGGCCCTCGCCGGCGCGCAGGATTCGTTCGAAAATCGACACGGGTCAGCGCTCCCCATCGGTTACGGTCTGCCCCATCGTAGCTCCCGTACATGATCGCAACCGGGCCGGCAAACAGGGTGGGCCGACGCGGCGGCGTGAGGCAGGATCACGGGATGGACCCGGTCGAGATCCACGAAGCCGGGGTGCTGCTGCGTCCCTGGCGGGTCAGCGACGCCGAAGCGGTGTTCGGTGCCTGCCAGGACCCTGAGATCCAGCGCTGGACGAGCGTGCCCCGACCCTACCTACGGCTGCACGCTGACGGCTTCGTCACCACCCACACCGAGCGGGCCTGGGCGTCGGGCACCAGCGCGCCGCTGGGCATCTTCGAACCTGCCACCGGCGAACTGCTCGGCTCCAGCGGCCTGATCAGCCTCAATCCCAAGGAGGGGACGGGGGAGATCGGCTACTGGACCGCGCCCGGCGCCCGAGGTAAGGGCGTCGCCACCCGCGCCGCCCGCGGCGTGGCGCGCTGGGCGTTCGAGGTGCTCGGTCTGCGGCGGCTCGCCTGGCGGGCGGAGGTGGGGAACCACGCCTCGCGGGTGGTGGCGGTGCGACTGGGGATGCAGATGGAGGGCGTGCAGCGCCGCGGGATCGCCCGGGCCGACGGCACCTGGACGGACGGGTGGGCCGCCGCGCTCCTGCGCCGCGAGCTGCGGGAGTCGGCCGACCCGCTGGACCAGGCGGGGCAGCTGATCATCGAGCGCGCGGGCACGTTCGGCCGTCCGCAGCCACGGCTGAGCGCGCTGACGCCGGCCGGCGCCGTGGTCAGCTTGCGCCGCCCGGCCGGGCGGGACCTGGACGCGATCGTCGTCGCCTGCCGGGACCGGGAGTCGGCGGCGTGGACCACGGTCCCCGACCCCTACCAGCGCCGCGACGCCGAGTTCTTCACGTTCGAGCACGCACCGGCGCGGTGGGCCCGAGGCGAGGGCATCACCTGTGCCATCGTGGATGCCGACGACGCCTACTGCGGTTCGATGGAGCTGCGGTTCATGGCCGACCCGACCGTGGCCGACGTGGGTTACCTCGTCGCGCCGTGGGCCCGCGGCAAGGGATTCGCGTCGACCGCCCTGCGGGAACTGTGCCGGTGGGCGATTCAGACGTTGGCGCTACGCCGGATCGAATGGCGGGCCTACGTCGGCAACGACGCGTCCCGCCGGGTGGCGGAGAAGGCCGGCTTCACGATCGAGGGGGTGGCCCGGGCGGGCTGCACCCAGCGCGGCAGACTCCATGATGCCTGGGTCGGCTCGCTGCTGCCCGGCGAGGTCTGACCCGGAGGTGCAACCCATGCTCACCCCGAAGGTGCTCCACGGCGACGTGGCCGTGTTGCGACCCTTCCGCCGCTCCGATACCGACGACATCGTCGCGGGGTGCTCCGATCCGCTCACGCAGCGGTTCCTCCCCCTGCTGCCCTCGCCCTACACGGCCGAGGACGCCCGGTGGTGGATCGAGGAGGGCGCGTCCAACGGGTTCGCGGCCGGCGGGGCGGGCTACGCCGTCGCCGACCCGGTGACCGACCGGCTGCTGGGCGCGGTCGGGATCAACCGGGTGGCGCACGGCAGCGGCGAGATCGGCTACTGGATCGCGCCGTGGGCGCGGGGCCGGGGCGCGGCCACCGACGCGACACGCACACTTGCCCGGGAGGCGTTCGCGCACGGCGTCCAGCGGCTCGATCTGCACACGGAGCCGGAGAACGTCGCGAGCCAACGGGTCGCGATCGCGGCCGGCTTCACCCGCGAGGGCGTTCGCCGCAGCGGAGGGCTCGGGCGCGACGGCGCCCGGCACGACCAGATCGTTTGGGCGCGGCTCGCCGGGGATCCGGAGGGCCCGACCCCCCGGCGCCTGCCGGACCTGCCCGGTGGCGAGCTCACCGACGGCGTGGTGCGGCTGCGCCCGGTGGGATCGGATGACACCGACGATGTGTTCGCCCTCAACTCCCTGCCCGAGGTCGTCGCGTCGTCCGTTCCGCCGACACCGCCGAAACGGGAGTGGATCGCACGGCGGCTCGGGCGGGAGCAGGCCTCGTGGCTCGCGGGTGATCGGGCGCACATGGTCATCCACGACGCGAAGACCGATGCGTTCGCCGGCGACATCGGGCTCTTCTCCCTCGAGCCGGACACGGGCCAGGCGATGATCGGCTACAGCGTGATGCCGGCGTGGCGGGGCCGCGGCTACGCGACCCGCGCCGCCCGCCTCGTGTCAACGTGGGCGTTCGAGCAGGCCGGGATCGCGCGGCTCATCGCCGGCACGGCGCCCGACAACATCGGCTCGCAGCGCGTGCTCGAGCGGGCGGGCTTCCGCCAGGAGGCCTACCAGCGGGCCCGGCTGCCCGGCCCCGAGGGCACGCGCATCGACGACCTGCTTTACGCACTGCTGCCCGACGACCCCCGTTCCTAGGGGGCGGCAGCCAGGCTGATGACGCCGTAGTCGTAGCCGCGCCGGCGGTAGACGACGCTGGGTCGACCGGAGTCCTTATCCAGGAACAGGTAGAAGTCGTGCCCGACGAGCTCCATGTGGAACAGGGCGTCGTCGACCGTCATCGGGTTGGCCGGGTGCTCCTTCATCCGCACGATGTGCCAGGGTTGATCGTCCTCGGGCTCCAGTTCGGCGAGCTCGATCGTCGCCACCGCCGTGGCCGACGGGGTCGGCTCGGGCGCGACCGCGAGCGCAGCCGTCGCGGCGGAGACCGAGAGCGGAGCATGCCGTCCGCGGTGCACGCGGCGGCGGTCGGCCGCCCGGCGCAGGCGCGTGTCGAGCTTGGCGATGGCGCTGTCCAGCGCGCTGTAGAAGTCACCGGCGCAGGCTTCGGCCCGCACGACCGGCCCCCGCGACGCACAGGTGATCTCGACTCGCTGGCAGTGGTCTGATTGGCGCGGATTGCGCTCGTGGAACAGCTCTACGTCGACTCGGATCAGCTTGTGGTCGTAGCGCTCGATCTTGTGAAGCTTCTCCGCGACGTGCACTCGGTAGTGGTCTGGCACCTCGACATTACGGCCCTTGACGACGATGTCCACGCCTGACCTCCCCCAGTCTTGAATAAGGGAACCCAGGAACGACAGCCCTGGGCAGTTGTGGTCTGATCGGTTCGCCTTCGATGCGGCGCCTCCCCGGAGACAACGCCCGCGGTTTCTCCCGCTCGCGCGCCGGGCGTTGAGGGCAGATGAACGAAACCTCCCCTCCGGGTGAACAACTGCCCGTGGTCTACCGACGCTAACTCAACTCCCGCGGGCCGTCACCCCCTGTCTCAAGATGATCGGCGGAAGTTCTGCTCGATCTGACCATCGCGGGCGCACACGCCACTTCTGGGCGGTCCGGTCCCGCCTGCCGGTCTCGCCCCGCCGTGGCCCGCACCCGTTGCCGGGCGTGTCAGCCGCCGGCGCGCAGGCGGGTCGCCGCGAGCGTGGCGGCGAAGGCAACCTGGACGCCCGCCGCCTCGAGGCGGCCGCACACCGCCGCGACCGTCGCGCCGGTCGTGAGCACGTCATCGACCACGACCACGTCGACGCCGGTCGCCCGCAGGGCCGCCGTCCGTCGCGGGCGCACCACGAACGCGTCCGCAGCGGCCCGGGCCCGTTGGGCCCGGTCGAGGTGCGCCGAGTCCAAGCGGGGCCGAGCTCGCAGCGGCGAGCACACCAGTGCCGGTACGCCATGCCGTCGCAGGCACCGGGCCGCCCGGCGGGCCAGTCGGAGCATGTGGTCGCCGTGTCGGGCGCGGGCGGCCGCGGCCGTGTCCGGCACCGGCACGAGCGCGAGCTGTGCCCGTTCGCCCGCCGCGGCGAGCACCACCGCGGCGAGCGCGTCGCCCAGCGGCACCGACAGCCCACGACGGCCGCGCTCCTTGTAGGCGAGGATCAGCTCCCGCAGCGGCCCGGCGTAGTCCCCGAGCGCGACGCACGGCGGCAGGCCCTCCGGTGCCGGCGTCGGCCGGGTCGGGGCGGCCCGGCCGCGCAGCACCACAGCACAGTCGGGGCAGAC
>Ga0075421_100013937_pt1 | contig 10032 bp, 12 predicted proteins | sample SoiMetdeltSBSDD5_FD_75292 | JGI IMG/M metagenome (GOLD analysis project Ga0075421, IMG submission 75292) | Bulk soil microbial communities from a Populus tree surrounding site in Tennessee, USA - Soil MetaG P. deltoides SBSDD5 | ecosystem: Environmental > Terrestrial > Soil > Tree plantation... | reverse complement strand
GGGTGAGGCGGCAAAGAAAGCAGCCTCAGTGCTCGCGGTTGCGTGGTCCATCGGTACGCTGGTCTCGAGGTAGTCGGCCGCCTGGGGAATGGTGAACTCTCCCGTCGCGAGCTTCACGTCCACTTCTACCCGAAGTGCGCGGAGTCGCATGAAGTTGTAGATGATCTCGCGAGTGCGGGGGCGGTCATCGAAGAGCCCGGCCTGCAACATCATCTCCTCAGCGTAGAAGCCGATCCCTTCGTTCGAGTTCGAGTCGTAGTAATGCCGTCGAATGGGATCCTCATGAGCCCAGGCTAGCGCGAGCTGCATGTAGTGCCCGGGGACCCCCTCGTGCACCATCAAGGGACGCGGATCCTTGGCGCTCGCGCGATAGAAATAGCCTAGATCGGGCGCGGGGGGCGGACGATAGCTCACCCCGTCCTCCGAGAGTCGGGTTGCGGAGGTGAGGTCATCATTCACGCCCCAATCGGACAACGGCTCGAGATAGGGAGGAAGCGGAGCAGTGCGATAGTGCCTGAGCGTAGCGGGAACGCTGATTAGGTCCTTTGCCGCGAGATAGCGGCGGATTGCCAGCTCGTCCTCCTTCTCTTGCGCCAGTTGAGCCGGGAGCGTCGGAAACGACTCAAGCTTCGGAAGGCTGTCGTTGCGCTGCTGCTCGTAGGCCTCGAAGGCGACGGAACGGGCCCAGTCCTGTTGCGCCATCCGGACTAACTGTTCCGGCGTGTAGGGGACCAGCGCGACGCTGCGGAGAAAGCCCAGGTACGCGTCTCGACCGATCGCGGTTTTCTCAGACAGTCCTGCCATCCGCTGCTCCAGCCACCTGCGATACTGTTCGAGCGCTGCACTAGCGGAGGTCAGGACAGTGGCCAACCGGCTGGCCTCCGGCCCCTCGAGCAATGGTCCCAGTGCCTTGCCCACCCTTTCCAGCCGGGGCCCCATTCCATCCAGCGACGTAACGGCGAGCCGCGTGAATGGGGCAAGACTCTCGGTGAGGTTGGCGCGCGCCTCTTCCAGCGTACGCGGGATCCGTTCCAGCCGGTGGACCAGCTCGCTGGTCCGCACCGAGTCGAACGGCGGCGGTCGAAGAAGGTCCTGATGCAGGACACCAACGGTTTGATCGAGATAGAACAGCGGATTGCGCCGCCACCCACGCGTGACGTCCAGCTCCCAATGGACCCGGGCCAATGCGGAACCCATGAGGCGATAATCCACCTGGTCGGCACGACTCCACCCCGTCGTGTCGACTGACCGCCACTCCCCCTCGAACGCGGCCAATGCTTTCCGCCGGGCCGCCACGGCTTCGGCCGACCAATCGGGCGTCCAGTCTTTGGGTCGCTCGATGCGTGGAATGTCGTCGCCGGAAGCGGGTTGGTTCGCGGCGCGCCAGGTCCAGAACTGTTGCGAAAGATCGCGAAGACGCGTTGTACCGGTGTTCTGCGCGAACAGATCAGGCGGAGGGATCAGCACCGCGGTGAAGACTGCGAGTGCGCCCCATGTGCACAGTGGCTGGCGTCGCTGGGGTGTCAGGGTCCGCCTCCTATTGGAAAATTCTGAAGTACACCCGAACGCCTCCCCGCATGGACTGGAACTTGGAAACTCGTCCTCCGCTCCCCGCCACGACCCGCCCGAGAGTCCAGAAGGCGTCCACCGGGATGCCTTTCGCGCCCGGCTTGCTGATGCCGGGCGTCGCGTAGGTGATGCCGGCGGAGAAGGTCGTCACTCCAATTTCCGAGTCGAGTGCCAAGACCGATGCAGGAACCCCGGGAATTGAATCCGAAGCGCTCAGGTATGCGACTGTCTCGGCACCCTCATGCAGATGATCTACGCCTGCCTGGATGGCAAACCCGGGGACGAGGCGGACGAAGGGATGAGCGCCCAGCGTGAACACATCACCCGGATTCACCCGCACCGTCTTGATGTGGTTGAATGGCGCATAGGGCTGGTCCGGTGGCGTCACCCGCAGCAAGTCGTCCGCAGGTCTCTGCTGGAGATAGCCACCGGTCAGCCGAATTCCGAAGCGACCAACCCCGATGTCCGCCGTTGCGGTTCCCCCCAACGCCGCATGGCCGGTACCGGTGCCGATGTCGAGGAAAAAGCTGGGACGCGCCGGAAAGCCGGTTCCCAGGCGATATAGGCCGCTGACGGCGAATCGAATGCCGGTTCCCTTCGCATCATCGTTCCAGCGGTCAATCAGAGTAAACACGGCGCCGACCTCCGCATCGCCTCGTTGGGAAAGCGGTGCTTCGGCAACCCGCCCGGCGATCGGTCCACGCGGATCGGTCAGGTAGGCGGTGAGAGCGTCCTGGCTGGCTCGAGTCACGGGCAGAGCCGGTGTAGTCGTGAAACCAGTGACGCCTAGGCTGCCGGAGAGAGTGGCCTGCAACGCTTGAATCCGCGCGTTCAGCGCGGTCCCCAACTGGCTTCCGGCGGTCGGGACAAACGTCGAGGCCGTGGCAGGATCGAGCAGCAGACCGGCGAGGTCATTTCGGAGTGCCGTGCCGGAGTTGAGCGTGCTTTGGGCCAGCGCGCGGACGGCTGGGTCACCGTCGTACACGCCGGCCTGAAGTCGGGCCTCGAGCGATTGCAGTGCGCCGGTAAAATCGGAGATGAACTGAGAGGTCTGCGCGGCGCCGGCCTGAGCCCCAAACACCGGATCCGCCGGATTGATGCCGGCATTGCTCGAGGTGCTGTCCAGCGTCAGGGTCGTTTTGACGGTGGTCCGGGCGAGTGGAAGACGGGCAAAGACGCTGATGTGCGAGGTGATACCGAAGCCCAAGCCGACTGCCGCCGAATTGCGGGAGCCTTGGGCCGTCGCTGTCAGCTGACCGAGATTCAGGCGAGCACCGCCAACTTGGGTGATTCGTCCGAGCGCGGCATCGGCCTCCGCGAAACCGGGGATGCGGTCAGCGCCGAGCGCCGGACTCGCGAGGTCGGCCGCAAACTCCTCCGATGTTCCGCCGAAGTAGCGACGATCCACCGTTTCGAGCGCCCCATCCAGCTCGACCCGAAGCAGGCCCTTGGGAACGCCGACGGGAGAGAATTGCGCCGCGGCTGCTCCGGGCAGCCACACGGCACCCGCGAGCAGGGCGCCCCATCGGTACCTCACTCAGGGCCGAACGGGACGGAAGCTGTAGAGGCCGTCGGTCAACGGGTCTTGAGCCTCACCTCGATTACCCCATTCGAAAAGCGGGGCCCGTACTTGGTCTCAGCGTCGCTGCCGGTCAGATAGCGTATGTCCAGAATCAGATTAGACTGGACCTGCGTCAGCTCCTCGGCTCCTCCCATCTCAGTGCCGTCCACGAAGACCGCCGACGTGGTCGGGGGCTCGTTGGCCTGGACGTAGTTGGCGTCGGACGACGCCGGCGACGCGCCGTCGGCGTCGCTGGAGCCGCTGTTGCTCGGAGGCCGGGGCCGACCGCCGTCCAGGGTTGTACGCCGAGCGGTCCGGCGAAGCCACTCGGGGTGCAGCTTCTCGATGACCTGGTAGGCATTGTTGACGCGAGCCGCTTCCACTTCTTCCGTGGTGATGAGCTTGGGATTCCGGTTGGCTTTCTCCGATACCTGTTGGGCGTTGGCTGTGAGCGCGCCCGCGAGCGCCACGGCGGCGGTCACGGCGAGGATGCGCGACGTTGACATTCGAGACCTCGGAGCTGTGGGGTGGTGGTGAGAAGGTAGCGTGCGCGCGGCGGCCCGGAAGTCCCTACGGGCTTCCACGGCTGCGCTCGTCCGACTCGGCGCTCTCGCATTCGAGTCGCAACCCGTCGGGCACATTCTTCCTCACAGCAGTGCGGCGCACTCAGAGATCGTGCTCCTGCATTCGCCCGCCGCCGCCCAGGAGTTCCTCTAGAACGCAAGTCACCCCCGGGTGACAAACCCAGAAGGTGGACGAATTGCTGAGACTGCCAGCTCGCACTTGGCTCGCCTTGCCTGCCCAGCCACGGCACCGGGTGTAGCCGCTCTGGTACGGCCGCGGCTCACCCCCTCAACGTGAGGGCGGACGCAGCCTGGCCAGTAGCAGCGTCGCATCGTAAGCTCGTCGTCGGTCCCCCTGGGTGAGGCGACTCACTGCCGACGGCGTCAACAGAAGCGAAGATGTGCAAGGGGGTCGGGTCGGGCTTTTGAGCCCGGCCCGATTTGCTTGCGTAATTGGCCGCGCTCGACCGAGGGAGGCGAGCAATTGCGAACCGGCAATAGGCAGCCGTCGTCGGTAATAGTCCCCTGAGTCATCCTTCACCCGCCGACTGAGCGGGACTTCTTAACCTCCCGTCCGTGCCGCCAAGCCATGATACCACCGCCCACGAACTCGAGCACGAGCCCGATGTAAACGAGGGGGAAGTTGCGCGGTTCGCGGAGGCCAAAGAAGGCGAGCAGGAGCCCGACGTAGAAGAAGACGAACCCCCAGAGGCGCTTCCTGGCCCCCCAGAGGACGAACAGGCCCGAGAGGATCGCGGCGAACAGGTACCAATCCCACCAGCTAGGCAACCAGGTCATGCGCGCTCCCCCTGGGGCGACGGCCGGTGGTCGGCCGTGCCGAGATAACTTTCTAATGAAACGGGAGGGTAGTAAAGGTACTGGTAGGCGGACTGGGGAGAAAGCGCGGAGCGCCGGGCGGTGCACGAAGTCGAGCCCGGTCATGTACTGTGATTGCAACCAGGAAGGGAGCGGCAGATGGAGGAGGGCGTATGACAAAGGCGCGCCTCCCTACCAGGACTTCGCAACGCTCGTCGCGCTTCGGATGCCGTCGTTCACATGAAGCCTGAGGCGCTGGGCGCAGAGCCGCACAAGCTGCTTCAGCGCCTGCGGGCGCTTGGCTTGTGCGAGGAGCCGGAGCCGCACGTCCACGCGTCCTGGGTGGCGCAGATCAGGACCCGGGCCGTGGCATGCTGGGCCTGCAACGTCGTAGTCGCCGCCTCGAAACCCGTCGTACTTGGGCTCGAATAACCAGTCTGGATCATTGAAGGGATGGGAGCGCTGCACCGGGATGATCGGTGCCACGGTAGGTAGCACTCCCGGCGAAGCCCGCGAGGGAAGCTTCTTACCGGCCTTTGTCGGCAAGTGCCTTGCCCACGGCCGATAGCAGTTGATCCTCGGAGAAGGGGCTTTCCCAAGAGAGCGATCCCGAGCCTATCGGCAACCAGATCGAGATCGCTAACCACTAGGGTGCCGGAGATCGCGATAATGGGCACTGTCTCCCCTTCGGTGCGGAGTAAGCCGATCAGCTCGAAACCGGTCATATCCGGCAGCGCGATATCCGTTACGATGACGTCCGGACGTTGCTCGCGCCAAAGACGAAGCCCGACCGTCGCATCGGCAGCCTCGATGACTTCGTGCCCGCTCAACGCGAGCATTCGGACAACGGTCCAGCGGACCGTTGCCTCATCGTCTATTACGAGAATCCGGGCCACAAACCCGGCCGCGGTGAGATTGCAGAGTCAGGAAGGCTATTTAATTGTTGGTTCGAGAATCGTATTTCGCTAGGACGCCACGCGAGTGAGGCCAGTCTGCATTCGGTACGGCAAAGCTACGGCAAGGGCCAGCCATCGCCAGCCCTGCGAGAACGCCCTGCATTCGTCGTATATCGCCCGTTAATCGCTCATCCGTACACACCGCGCATTTCCCCCCGCCACTTCGCCACGGTCTCCCGCAGTCAGGGTGCGTAGGGGGCAGTGGGCGCATTGTTCAGCTGCGAGGCTGCGTTCTTGAATACGTTACCGATCGAGTTGCGAAGCACCAGCAGAATCGCGATGAGGCCGACCGCAACTAGGGCGATGATGAGCGCATACTCGACGAGCCCCTGTCCCGACTCGTCCGCGAGCAGCGCAGAAAGTATGTCAAGTATCTGCCGCATGTGTGCCTCCATGGGCCGAACGGGTTCTTTGGGCCAATTCAAGTAGTCTGGTTCGGAAAATCATTTATCACGTCCAACCACCTCGGTACTTACTGGCTCCGCTGCAATTCCCCTTTCAGATAGGCAATGGCGCTGCGCATGAGTTGCGGCAGGTCGGCTTCGTCTTCGGGATGCACCGGACGCCACGGATAGGTCCGGCCCTCATAGTCGATCTCCCAATACGATGCCGGGACTCCGATGACAGAGCCGGGCGCGTTCCCTGGGCTCAGCCGCAAAATGAAGCCTCGATGGCCGAATCTCCCGACATGTCGCATTATCCTGGCATCCTTCCAGCGGGATCAGACGAAGTCGCACGGAGCGGGCATGGCACAAACCCCCTGCCGGCGTGGAGGCTGGGCGGCTCCGTCTCAACCATCCCGAGCGAGCAGTTCGCGCACCGCATCCACGAGTTGCGTATCGCCAAATGGCTCTGCCAAGGTCGGCACGTCGGCAGGGAGGGCGTCGGGCGGGGTTGCCGGTTGATCACCATTCCTGATGTACAGAATCGGTAATTCAGGTAGCCGCTCTCGCACGTAACGGATGAGTTCCGGCCCCTGCAGGCCCGGCATCCGAGTGTTGGTGATCAGGAGATCGACGGTTTTGAGGTGGAGGGCCAAGTCATAAGCTGCGCGCCCATTGTAAGCCTGAAAGACACAATACCCGGTACCTCGGAGAGTCTGCACCATCGCATCCAGCAACTCTGGGTCCTCGTCGGCAACAACGATGTAGGGGCCCGCGTGTGGGCCACGTGATGGGGTCACTTTGAGCCTTTGGACCCGGCGAAGACGGCCGGACTCGGCAGGGTGGCGAAGGAGGAGGCTGTAAGCTACCGCACAATCCCGCTCCGTGCCACCCGGACTCACCCTGGCTGCAAACTGAACCTACCGGGGACGGCGATGGGGGTATTCGGGGGTACACCTCACCGTAGGTGGCGCCGTTAAGGAGTCCCTTGCCGGTCAGTAGAGGACCCTAGCCCTGGTCCTGGATATGCTACTCCAGTAACGCAGCGAGCCAACTGACGCAGCGAACCTCGAACTCCTTGGTGGTCTCCCGGTCGAGACCAGACATCGTCCCGATGAACTCACGGCCTCGGGAGACGGCCCACACCGGGCTCATGTACGCGAGGTCCTGCTGGTCCTCAAGCCGATCGAAACGAAACTGCCCGCCTCGCCAGGTGACGAGGTGCGATCCTGCATGCATTGGGTCCAGCTAACTCGCATTCGGAAGGCACTGAAAAGTTACGGCGGGGGCCAGCATTCGCCAGTCCCCGCTACCACAATGGTCCTACGGCTCTATATATCGTGCGCTGAGCGTACATCACGCCGGGGAGGGTAGAATCTCCGACCTAGATCACCGGGAAGGCGGCCCAGGAGCAGCGTAGGTCCGCCAGGGCCAGCGGTGGTTTAGGAGACGCGCAGGCTCGTTCACCCGCGCCTCATTAAGGGATTTTAGGCGGTGCCGTCTCGTCCTCTGTCGGAGCCGTCCAAGCTGCTCCCGCATCGGTAACGGGGCCGGCTTGCGGTGTTGGCCTTGGCGGTTTTTATCCTTGTTGTCGGTGTCAGCCTGCCCACGAGGCAGGGTGTAAAAACCGCAGCAACACCTGGGAGCCTGTTGGACCGGCCGTCGCCAGTGAGTCAGCCCTAGAGCATAGGGCGCGGCGGTAGTCCCAACAGCTCTAGCGGCACCAACGATGCACCCAGGCAATGCTGACCGTAGCCCGCTTCACGTTCTCTCGGACGTGGGGCGGGCTTTCTGCGTTTCTCACCCAGGACAGGAGCGATAATGGGAACGGAGGCAGTAGAGGTCCCGCCGGGCTATGTCACCCTCGTGGCGGCGGCGATGCTGGTGGAGAGGGGATATCCGGCCACCAGGGATATGGTGCTGCGCGGCGAGTTGGCCGGACTGCAGGTCCGTAATCGGTGGGTCGTGGACCTCGCTTCCATCCGCGCCTGGCGAGAGAAGCAGAAAGCGACGGCGGCCAAGTGACCACGGAACTCACCATCGAGCCGCTGACCTTCGGCGCCAGGCGCGTCGAGGTCCCCGTGATTCTCTGCAATGGCGTTCCGCTGGTCGAGTTGCGGCACACGGTCCGGGATACGGTCGGTGAATGGCGTCAGGAGGAACCCGGCGTCGAACTGCCGCTCTCCGTGTGCGGCGATATGGTCTTGGCCATTCAGAGAGCGATGGCACTGGCTGGCGAGTTCGCCGGGAAGATGGCCGCGTGAACCTCTCCTCGTTCCGAGAGACCAAGGCCGCATCTCTCTCCTTTGGAAAGCCCTGCTCGTACAACAGCGATGCCTTCCAAGGACCCAGATGCTCGAGCATCGGCGAGCGTAAGCGAGCCAAGTACCGCGCGTGGGATGTGCTCGAGGCTGTTCTAACGGGCGCCTCGCTATCGGAGCGCTATACGACCAGTGGACCAGCACTCACGGCGACCTCGAGGCCATTCGACGGGACTTGGCCGACGTGGAACTCTCGGCCTTCGTGCCCGATTTCACTGATGTATACCGGCTTCGGCGACCGAAAGCGCTCGAGAAGCTGTTGCACCGACTGCGTTGGTTGGTCCCGGCACGAGAGCCGGTCCCTCGCTCGCGGGTTAATCGGGCCTACTTACTGAGTAGGCTCTACGCCTATCGCGACGAGCACGGAAAGCCGGTCTCAGCCAATACACTGCGCCGGGTGCATTCGGCGTGGAGTGTGTTTTTCGACTATCTCACTGAGCGCGGAGTCTTTGAGGACAATCCCATGCTCAGGGTGAAAGCGCCTAAGCCACCGAATCACCGGTCAAGTGGTACGAGTTGGCCACGGTGAAGCGACTGATCGGCGGGGCACCAGACGCCGGAGCTGCGAGCCGCCTTCGCGCTCGCCTACGGTGGTGCGCTGGAGCTGGGGGGGGCTATCGTTCCCCTCCGTCGGGAACAAGTTCACGACGCCACCCAGGAAGTGCACGCGGCCGGCACGAAGGCGCATCGGCGGAACCGAGTAGTGCGGATAGATTCGTGGGCGTGGCCGTACATTGCTGACATCGTCCGCGACAAACTCCCAAGTGCCTACCTGTTTCCCGACGCATGGCGAGAGGACGAAACGCGGCTCACGCGGGCGCATGGCCGAGCGGTGAAAGAGATGACCCTCGCTCCCGCGCTCTCACTCCACCGTGCCCGGCATCATTGGGCAGTCACTCACCTTCGGGCTGGTGTACCGGTCGCGGTGGTACAGGCACAGCTCGGGCATTCCACGCCGATGCTCACGCTCAAGACCTCCGGGGCGTTCATCCCGACCGGCGACGACCGGGAACGGTGGGCAGAAGTGGTCGAGCAGGACCAGGCGCGGCGGCAGAAAAGCGCCACGTAGTGCAGTGGGTAGTGCAATCGGCGCTGTGAATGAAAAGAGCAGGGCAGGGAAAAGGCACTTAAGTTGATGCGCGTCGTACAATTGCCCGGGTGGCGAAACCGGTAGACGCAGGGGACTTAAAATCCCCTGGCCGAAAGGCCATGCAGGTTCGAATCCTGCTCCGGGCACTCCGCACCCAACAACAACATAGGGCCTCAGACTTCCTGTTGAGTCTGAGGCCCTTTCATTGCTCCGTTTGCCGTTCGTTTGCCGTACCGCGCAGCAGACTCGCCTCGGCGCTATCGTTGATCCTGTCGATGATAGCCCAATGCGTGATCGGAACCGCGACGAGCTGCTCTGCGTCGGCGGCCCTCAGGCTGCCGAGCAAAAATTGTCAGTGATCGTCCCGAAGGACCTCGATACAGGGACTGACGAAACGCGGCTGGCCTGTGGCGAGGGACACAGCCTCGTCCGGCTTGTCGATGCCTAAGCCTGACTGCGGGCAAAGGTGCGCATTCTGCGCGTTGTCAGAGGAGAAGGAGCGCAGGATGCACGCGTCGAGCCGCCCAAATGAGCGCCGTGCGCGTCCGAAGTTGGCACAGCTAGAGCATTGTTTGGAACTGTTCGGGTCCGGCCGGCGGCATGGTGGAAACCGTGAGTTGTGAAGTTGGCCCTCCCGCCTTTCCTTACGTGACGTGCAGACTGTGCGGTCCCCAGGACCGGAGAAAATGGGCGACGTCGAAGCTGCAGCAGCGGGGCACTTCATGGCGCTAGCCGTCCAATACCTCGTTGCGGGCCGGGCGGCCGCAGCCCTG
>Ga0075421_100013934_pt1 | contig 10033 bp, 6 predicted proteins | sample SoiMetdeltSBSDD5_FD_75292 | JGI IMG/M metagenome (GOLD analysis project Ga0075421, IMG submission 75292) | Bulk soil microbial communities from a Populus tree surrounding site in Tennessee, USA - Soil MetaG P. deltoides SBSDD5 | ecosystem: Environmental > Terrestrial > Soil > Tree plantation... | reverse complement strand
CGGTGAATTCGTCATTCCGGACCTGCTCGGCGGCTCGGAACAGCTGATGATCGGCCAGGTTCTGTGGACGGAATTTTTCTCCAACCGCGACTGGCCGGTAGCCTCGGCAGTGGCGGTGGTGCTGCTCTGCGTCCTGATCGTGCCGGTCTTGATCTACCAGCAGATGCAGTTGCGCGATCTCCAGGCGAGCCGCTGATGCGCAGGAATGTCACCCGGTTCAACATCGCCGCGATCGGGCTCGGGCTTGCCTTTCTCTACCTGCCGATCGTCATCCTGGTGATCTATTCGTTCAATGCCTCGCGTCTGGTCACGGTTTGGGCCGGCTGGTCGACGCGCTGGTATGCCGAATTGCTACAGGACGAGGCCATGCTGGACGCGGCCTGGACCAGCCTGCGGGTCGCGCTGCTTTCGGCCACGGTGGCGACGGTGCTGGGCACGCTCGCCGCGCTGTCGCTGGTCCGCATGGGCCGCTTCCCCGGACGCCTTCTCTTCTCCGCCATGATTTACGCGCCGCTGATCCTGCCTGAGGTCATCACCGGCCTGTCGCTGCTGCTGTTGTTCGTTGCCGTGGCGATCGACCGCGGCTTCTGGACCATCGTGATCGCGCATACCACCCTGACCATGGGCTTCGTCACCGTCATCGTGCAGGCGCGGCTGCTCGGCTTCGACCGCAGCATCGAGGAAGCGGCGATGGATCTCGGCGCGCCGCCGGTGAAAACATTTTTCGCGATCACCTTGCCGATCATTGCGCCGGCGGTGGCCGCCGGCTGGATGCTCGCCTTCACGCTCTCGCTCGACGACCTGGTTATTGCCAGCTTCACCACCGGTCCCGGCGCCACCACGCTGCCGATCCGGATCTATTCCGAGGTGCGGCTGGGGGTGAAGCCGGAGATCAATGCCATCTGCACGCTCATGATCGCCATTGTGGCCGTCGCGGTTGTCGCGGCGTCACTGCTGTCGAAGCTGCGGGAAGCCAAAACGGCGATGCCCGTGCCGGGCGCGGCTTAGTCGAGTTGACGGTCCCTCTCCCCGTCCTCACGGGGAGGGGGTGGCCGGAGCGTAGCGCAGGCCGGGTGAGGGGCAGCTATTCGGTACGAAGCGCTGCCAAGATCGTCTGCACCACACCGTCTTGATTGCGCAGAACGTCGTTATTCCAGAGGCGTAGAACGCGATAGCCCTCAGCCAAAAGTTTCTTATCCCGTCGGGAGTCGCTGATGCTTTCGTTATGCTGGCCACCATCGGCTTCGATGATGAGCTTTCTCTCACGGCAAATAAAATCGGCCACGTAGCCCGCGACCTCCTCCTGCCGAACAAACTTGAATCCCTCCAGGCGACGGTCGCATAGCGCAAACCAAAGCTTTCGTTCAGCATCGGTCTACTGAAGCCGAAGACGTCATTGCATGCTGACTTTGGAGAGATTGGGTCCGCGCATAGAATTGCCTCTCACCCGGCTCGCACTTCGTGCTCGCCACCCTCTCCCCGTAAAAACGGGGAGAGGGACAAGCGCTATTCGCTGCTGCGGCCGGGCGGGCGGAAGAGATAGACCAGGAGCCACAGCGGCACGATCACGATTGCGCCGAGCATCACATTCGGCAAGGCCCAGGCGAGACCCTGTCGCGCCAACTCCTCCAAGCGCTCGCGCGTCATGCCGGAATGGCGGATCATCTCATCGGCGGTGAGGCCGAAATGGTTGAGGATCATCCCCGCCACCAGCGAAGCAACCAGGACCTTGATCAGCGTCCAGAGGAATGCGTGCATCGCGCCTCATCGCCGCCGGTTCCGCCGGCGACTGATTCGTCCAGTGGAATCATAATGGATTGCGGCGGCGACCGCTAAGTCGCGCGACCTAATTTCCGTCGGGCTTGGCCGCGGCGGGGGCGACCGGATTGCCGACCATATGGTCGGTGGCCGAGCGCTTGCGGAGCGCATCGAGAAGCGGGGCGGCCGCGGGCGCCCGGCGGATCAGGCTCTGGGTATCGAGCAGCATCAGCGGATCGTCCCAGGCGCCGCGCAGCATGAAAGGCAGCTCGAAGCCGGGCGCCTCGGAAGCGGCGGAAACCAGGCTGGCGGTGCCGGTGAAATCCAGATCGCGCGCGGGAACCGAGGCCTTGCCCGCAAGCACCAGCCGAACCGCCGGGCCCTCCATCCGCACCTCGTCGGCGCTGATGTTTCCATGCGCGATGCTGAGCGCGACGGTGAGCTTGTCATAAGGCGTACGCCCGCTGCGATAATCGCCGCCGCCCGACAGTGGCCGGCGCTCCAGCCGGCGCAGCAATTGCTCCACGTTGACGCCGGTCACCGCGCCTTTTTGGCCGATCAGCGTGGCGGAACCGGTAAGCGTCTGGGTAACACCCATGACGCTGCTGCCGGAGCCCTCGATGTTGAAGGCGAGATTGCCCTTGCCTTCGAGCCGCTGCATGCCGAGCAGCGCGCCAAGGCAACTCTGCAGGTCGACGTTGGTGAACTGCAATTGCGCTTTGACGTCGGCGCCCGGCTGCGATTTGGCCAGATCGAAAGAGCCCTTCACGACGCCGCCGAACGATTGCGACTCGCCCACCGTGACCGTGAGTTGCCCGCCGCGCAGATTGGCGGCAATCGCCGTGCGTCCGAGCTTGGTTCCGGAAATCTTGACCTGTGCCGCCGAAAGCCTGAGATCAAGGTCGATCCCGGCCAACCTGTCGAGCGTGATCGGCATCGCATTCCATTCGCGCTCGTCGCCCGCGAGGAGGCGCACCGCGGAGACGTAAGGCGTGAGATCGACAGCCTCAGCCGCCAGCGTGCCCTGCACGGTCTGACGTCCGTCGTTGGCGAAGGTGAGCACGCCTTCTGCGGCATTGCCGTCGAGCTGGATGTCGACCGATGAAAGCGCAGTGCTGCTCCCGACCAGATTGGTCTTCGCCTTCAGCGCGAAGCGGCCGAAGCCGCCGCCGGGAAGCTGTTTTTGTCCGGCCCAGCGCACGGCCTCGCGCAGCGAGGTGGAATCGGCAGCGACCGTGCCTTCGATTTTCAGCGTGGGGCGGGTGCTGATCTGACCGTCGAAGGCGAGCTTCAGTGGCGCGCCCGTCAGCCGCAGCTTGATGCCCGAGGGATTGCCCTCGAGCGCCGCCATGAAATCGCTGAAGCTCAAGCTGGCGTCAACCGGCTCGCCGCGCCAGTCGAAACGGCCGGTGGCCGCGAAGCTGCGGAACATGGAAGGCCAGGCGAGCGAGCCTTCGATATTGCTGATGGTCTCGGCCACGGCGCGGGCGTCGTCACGGATCACCGCCGTGCCGTTGACTATGCGGATCTCGGAGAAGGAAGCGATACGTTCCGCGCTCGGGCGCAGCGCCGCACTCAACGTGCGGGCCAGCGGGGTCCAGTTCGACTTGCCGCCCGGCTCCAGCAGAACGCTCACGGTAGGCCGAACCAGCGTGAGGTCGGAAACCTGAATCTGCCCGATGAGCAGCGGGAAGAAACGCAGCCGGGCCGTCAGGCGGTCGGCGGTCAACGCCTTGTTGCCGGCCTGGTCCTCGCCGACAGTGACGTCATCGAAGCTCACCGTGCCGTAGGGAAAGAGCGATACGGAGACCGGGCCGCGCAATACCGGCTCGAGCCCTGACATGGCGCGGATTTCCGCCTTCACCGCCTCGCGCGCGGTCTCGCCGGAGATCATAAACGACATGACGATCAGCATCCCGGCGCTGATAACCAGCACCGCCGCAAGTGCCAACCCAAGGCGTTTGAAGCCGCTGGTCACGAAATGCGCTCCGGCATGTGTTTGCTGAACCCCCGCGAACTATAGCTTTCCGGGTCGCAGGCGCGCAACCTGCCGGAGCTTCATGACCCTTTCGTGGCTTGAAGGCCGCCGCAATTGGTCAGCCGCGAGGGTTAACCTGGACGGTCGCGGGGCACCTGCGCGAAGTCGGCATAACGGACGATCCAGATGATCGGCAGTATGCCGACCGCGACGATCATCAGGGCGGCCAGCGCACCCTGCTCGAAATTTCCCCGGGTCGCATATTGGTAGATATAGGTCGACAGCGTTTCCACATTCATCGGGCGCAGCAGCAGCGTGGCCGGCAATTCCTTCAGACAGTCGATAAACACCAGCAGCGCAGCTCCCCAGATCGCCGGGCGCACCAAGGGCAGGTGGATGGTCCGCACCATCGCCGCCGGGCGCGCGCCGAGGATGCGCGCCATGTCGTCGAAATCGGTCGAGATGCGTGAATAGCCCGCCTGCAGGAAGCCGATGGCGATGGCGAGAAAGCGTATGGTGTAAGCCACAACCACCGCGATGCCGGATCCGGCCACAACCAGGCCGACGGTCTTTCCGGCAAAGACAGCCGTGAACCAGTTGATGATCTCATCGACACCCACCAGCGGCGCCAGCAATCCGAGCGCCAGCACCGTGCCAGGCACGGCGTAGCCGATCGCGGCGAAGTTGACGCATCCGGCCACGGCCGGATGCCGCGCCAGCCGCAGCGCCACGGTCGCCGCCAGGCCCAGCACAATCACCGAAACTGTCGCGGTTGCCGCGAACGCGATGGTCGTGAGGGTGTGACGAAAGAGCGCCGGATCGAATCCGACCAGCAGTCCGCGCATCACCACCTGCCGCAGCAGGAAGAGCGCCGGAATGACAAAACCAAGCGCGACCGGAATGCAGCAAAGGACAACCGCGAGCCGGGCGCCGCGGCCGTGCAGTGGAATGCGCGGCGCCGGTCCCCGGCCATGCACCGGCGTGTCATAGGCCTGGCCCCGGCGGCCGTAGCGTTCGAGCGCGATCAGCGCAGCCACCGCGGCGAGCATGATCAGTGAGATCTGCGCCGCTCCCGGCAGGCTGCCGCGGTTGAGCCAGGTGGTGAATACGGTGAGCGTCAGCGTCTGTACGCCGAGATATTCGCTGGCGCCGATATCGTTCAGCGTCTCCAGCGAGGTGAGCGCGATGCCGACCGCGAGCGCGGGCCGTGCCAGCGGCACCGTGATCTGACGCGCGACGGCAAAGGGCCTTGCTCCGAGCGTGCGCGCGGCGTCCACAAAGGCGCGGTGCTGAGTTTGAAACATCGCGCGCGCGGCAAGGTAGGTATAGGGATAGAGCACGATGCCCATGATGAAGATGGCGCCGCCCAGCGAGCGGATGGGCGGAAACCAGTAGTCGGCAGGCGACCGCCAGCCGAAAATCGCCCGCAGCGCGCTCTGCACCGGACCCGCGGTGTCGAGAATGTCGGCGTAGATATAAGCGCCAATATAAGTCGGAATCGCCAGCGGCAGCGGCAACAGCCACAGCAGGGTGTTGCGGCCGGGAAACTGGAAGGTGGTCACGATCCACGCCGTCCCGGCGCCGAGCAGCGAGCTGATCACGGCCACGCCGATCAGCAACAGCGCCGTTTGCGTCAGCGCCACCGGCAGCACATAGGCGGCAAGATGGCCGGCGATCTCCGCGTCGCCGATCAGTGCAATCTTGATAAGGCTGATCAGCGGTGCGGCGACCAGCCCGGCGATCGCCAGGACAACGGCGAGGGCGGTGAGCTTGCGTGCCGGCCACAGACGAACGGCCCCGCGCAGGGCGGGGCCGTCAAGCGAAGGACCGGACAAGCTCGTCAATTGTCGAAGCCGACCTTATCGACCAGGGTCGCCGCAGCTTTCTTTTTCTCTGCGACCTTGGAGACAGGCATGGCGTCGGGTTTGAGGTTGCCGTAACCGGTGATTGTCTTGTTGATGGGAATGCCGTTCAGCACCGGATATTCGTAATTGACGTCGGCATAAAGGTGCTGCGCCTTATCACCGGCCAACCATTCCATCAACTTGATCGCATTGGCCTTATTGGGCGCATTCTTGGCCAGAACAACTCCGGACAAGTTAACATGGGTGCCGCCGCCCTGGAAGGTTGGCAGAATGACGCGTGTCGCGTCGGCCCAGGCTTTCTTGTCGGCTTCCTTGTCATTCATCAGCGCCCAGTAATAGGTGTTGCCGATCCCGAGGTCGCATTTGCCGGCCGCGACATCGCGGGCGGTTTCGCGGTCGCCGCCGGACGGCTTTTGCGCCAGATTGGCCTTCAATCCGCGCAGCCATTCTTCCGCCTTGGCCTCGCCGTGCTTGGCGATATAGGCCGCGAACAAGGCGTTGTTGTAAATGTGCTGGCCCGAGCGAATGCAGATCTTGCCCTTCCATTTCGGGTCGGCCAGCTCTTCATAAGTGATGGCGTCCTGCTTCACGCGTTCCTTTGAGGCATAGACCACGCGCGCGCGCATCGAGATGCCGAACCAGTGCCCGTTCGGATCGCGGTATTGCGCCGGGATCGCCTTTTCGAGCACGGCGGATTTCACCGGCTGGGTAATCCCGAGGTCGACCGCTTCCTGCAGACGGCCGATGTCGACGGTCAGCAATACGTCGGCCGGGCTGTTGGCGCCTTCGGCCCTGATGCGCTGCTCGAGGCCCGAGCTTGCGGCGACGACATTGGTCTTGATGCCGGTGTCCTTGGTGAAGGCATCGAGCAGCGGCTGAATCAGTTGCGCTTCGCGATAGGTATAGACGTTGACCTCATTGGCCTGGGCCGTCGCCGCCGCCAGCAACGCAAGGGTGGCACCGGCGAGCAGCTTGGTACGGAGAATGTTCATCAGGTCCTCTTCATTTCCGGGGATTTCGAGTGCAACGAATGAGGAGGATTGAGCGTTTGGTCAAGTAATTTATTATTCAAGATCAATAGGTTAGAACAGTTCTAGGGAACGTGCCGATTGGAATTGCTCCAAATCAGTTCCGTCACCCTTGATCGGTGATGCGAAACGGAAAGCGGCCAGAAAAGGGTCAAGCCACCAGCACGCGTCCGGGCGGGAAGGAAATCTCCACCAGCGTGCCGGCATTCAGCGCACTCTTGATGGAAAAATTCGCGCGGTTGGCTTCCACCAGCGCCTTGGTCAGCGGCAGACCCAATCCCGTTCCACCCGAACCCAGGCGCGACGAGGTGGCGAGCTGCCGGAACGGCTCCAGCGCCATTTGGATTTCTTTTTCGGTCATGCCGTGCCCGGTATCGCGCACGCGCAGAACCACCTCGCCGTCGTCGGTATGGGTGGTGGAGACGATCACCTGTCCGCCCGCGCCGGTGAACTTGATTGAGTTGGAAAGCAGATTGAGCACGATCTGCCTTACCGAGCGCGCATCCGCCATGATCGGGGGCAGCATGTTCGGCAGCGAGGTGCGGATGATGACGCGCTCCTGATTGGCTTGCGGCTGCATCAGCGACACGCATTGCTGCGTCAATTCGTTCAGGCTGACGCGGCCAAAGGAAAGATCGAGCCTGCCGGCTTCGATCTTCGAAAGGTCGAGCAGATCGTTGAGCAGGGCCACCAGATGGGCGCCCGACTGGTGGATATCCTTGAGATATTGCTTGTAGCGCTCGTTTCCGATTGGGCCGAAACGCTCGTCCATCATCACCTCGGAAAACCCGATGATGGAATTGAGCGGCGTGCGGATCTCATGGCTGACCTTGGCGAGGAATTCGGATTTGGCGGCGGATGCCTTTTCCGCCTGCCGGCGCGCGGTGACCAATTCCATTTCCGTCTTCTTCCACGACGTCAGGTCGCGAAACACAGCGCAGTAGCGTTTGGTTCCGACCAGCCTGCCTAGCGTCATGAACAGCGGCAGCAGGCTTCCTTCGCGCCCGCGACCGATTACCTCGCAACCCTTCTTCGGCGCGGCGCCTTCGCGCATCGTCTCGGCAAGGTATTCACGCGCGGCGCGCTGGCTTTCCGGCGCGATGAGATCGTCGATGCTGATCGCGGCGAGCGCGGAAGCATCGCGGCCGAACAATCCCTCGGCGCTCGCATTGGCGCGCAAGATATGGCCCTCGTCGTCGAGCACCAGCACGCCGTCGCTCGCAGTATCCAGGATGGCCCTGAGTTCGCGCGCCTCGGCCTCGGCCTCTGCGGCATGCGGCGCGGGTTGCGGCGCGGCATCGGGGGAAGCGGGGATCGTTGCGGCCAGGGACGCGGCCGGCGCCGGCAGTAGCATCAGCACATGGGCGACTTCGCCGTCCCATGGCGCGTTGAACAGCCGGCCTTCGGAGGGCTGTTGCTTGCTGCGATCGCTGGTAACGCGAAGCGGCCGGCCCTTGGCATCGGCATCGGCGGATTGATCCCCCAGTTCGACGAATAATACATCGAGCCCGCCGGCACCGATGAGCGCGCCGATCGACTCGTAACCGCTCCATTCCAGGAAAGCAGGATTGGCGTAGAGCGGCATATCGATGCGATAGACCAGCACGCCGGTCGGCACGCGGTCGAGAATGGAACGGTCGTCGCGGAAACTTCCGGGAAAATCGACGGCGGGCGGGCGCTGCGGTTCTGCGGCTTCGCGCGGTGGGATGAATCCCATCACGCTGGCTTCAGCGGCGCCGTCCTCGTCTCCGGACAACGGCGCCTCAAGCGCCGCCTCGTCTTCGAAATTGTCGTTTTCCAAGGGCGCTTCGGGCGCGCCATTGTTCCGCTGCAGCCGGCTGGTGAGCTCCTTGGCGAGCTCATGGAAGGCGCTGTGCTCTCCGGGGCTCAGACTCGGCGGCTTGTCGTTGGCGGCGCGGAACGGCACGACATTCTCCGCCTGCGGCACGACGGTGAGCACCCGGCGTTCCTCGGCCGGTCCTTCTTGAACAGATATTTCGGCGGGCGGCTCGGGGGGCTCGGGCGGCGGGGCCGGCGGCTGGCGCAGCGAGGCGGCCACGGAAACGCGCCGCGCGTCGCGGCAGACCCCGAAACCGCGGTAGCCGCCGAAATGGCGGTCGCGGTCGAAAACCGGCAGGCCGGAAAGTTCGACGGCCAGCTGTTCATCGGTGCCGTCCACCTGCCAGTCGATGGTGATCCCGCTCCAGGTATCGCGCGAGGCGACGGCTTTTGCGATCTGGCCGTTCGGATCGATGCCAAGCTGCCGGACGATCTCGCTCCAGGGCTGGCCGAGCGCTTGCGCCGTGCGCGGACCGGTAAGGCGGATGAAGTCCTCGGACTCGATGGTGAAACGCCCCTCGGTGTCCATCTGCCAGACGAAGCGGAGCGGCTGCCGGCGCTCGGGCATGTCGGGATCGGGCGGCTGCGCCGGCGTCGTGACGTGCGTGGCACCGCCGTCGCCGGACATCTCCTCGTCAGCGGCGGCTTCGGGCGCGAAGACATCGGCCTCCTGCGGCGGCGCGGAAATCGCGGGCGCCGAAGCTCGCGCGGACTGCGATGCTGCATGCAGCGCGGGAAGCCTCACGATCAGGAAGACCGCGGCGTCGTCGCCGATGCGGTCGAAGGCGAGCGGGCCAATCTTGCTGGCGCCGGAGGCATAGCCTGCGCGCAGGGCATGGGTTGCCAGCGCATCGGCGCCAAGCATGTCGAAGGTCGCAGCGGCGGGCAGCTGTTCGGCCGCGGCCTGATTGGCATGAACCAGCCTGCCGTCGGCCGCGAATATCGCGACCGGCACAGGCCGGCCGGCGAGGAGGCGTTGCACGCGCTCTTCCAGCTGGAGCGAAGGTCCAGCGGATTCGGCCGCCACGATAAGAATCGCGGCGGTGCCGTCAGGCAGTGAAATGCGCGAACAGCCGCAGGGGAGGCTGCGCGAGGCTTCCGCACCGAGACCGGACAGGCGCTCAAGCTGCGGGATGCCGTCGGCGGGCAATACCGTGGCAATGCGCGCGACCTGTTGGGCGACGGGATCTTGGGGATCGAAACGGTGGCCGGCGAATGCGGCGGGAGCTTCGGCGCCGAAGATCGCGGCGCCCACCGCGTTGGCCCAGAGGATTTCGGTCCCATCCGCCGACCACAGCCACGCCGGTGCCGGTGTGACAGCATGGGCTGAGATACGCGGGTCGCGGAAATAGCCCAGCTCGGTCGCGGAATCGCTCATGGATGCTTGTACCCAGGTGATCGGGCGCCCCGAACAGGCTTAATCATTTCTTAAACCGGGTGCTCCGTGCCGTCCATGACGGAGCACCCAAACCCCGCTAACCCAGGCAATTTAATCCAACCGGGCGTGCTTGGCCCCGGCCGGAAAGCAGAAAGAAATTGTTAGGCACAACTTTCGCCGCTGCAGG
>Ga0075421_100013933_pt1 | contig 10033 bp, 12 predicted proteins | sample SoiMetdeltSBSDD5_FD_75292 | JGI IMG/M metagenome (GOLD analysis project Ga0075421, IMG submission 75292) | Bulk soil microbial communities from a Populus tree surrounding site in Tennessee, USA - Soil MetaG P. deltoides SBSDD5 | ecosystem: Environmental > Terrestrial > Soil > Tree plantation... | reverse complement strand
GCGACGCGGTAGAGCATGTCTCTGGCTCGGCCTCGTCCTTTAAGCACTCAGCGAGAGTGACCCATGCGGAAGATCATCGTCGGCGCCCAGGTTTCCATGGATGGAGTCATGCAAGCGCCTGGCGGGCCGTGGGAGGATCCCACCAAAGGCTTCAAGTTCGGCGGCTGGGTGATGCCCTATTTCCACCCGGTGTTCGGCGAAGAGATCGACCGCGTCTTCAAGGAGAAGTGCGATCTCCTGCTCGGCCGCAAGACCTATGAGATTTTCGCAGGATACTGGCCGTATTACGACGAAACCGCCCCCGCCGGCGGCATCGCCAAGCTGTTCAAGGACATCAAGAAGTACGTCGTTTCGCGCTCGGGCGAGGTCGACACGAGCTGGCAGGGCTCGGTGCTGCTGCGCGACATCGCCGACGTGAAGCGCTTGAGGCAGGAAGACGGGCCGAACCTCGTCACCCAAGGCAGCACGGAGCTGGTGCACGCGCTGCTCGCCAATGACCTGGTCGACGCTATCAGCATCTTCACGGTGCCGGTCGTGCTTGGCGGCGGCAAAAAGCTGTTCGCCGACGGCTCGGCGCCGCATTCGTTCAAGCTGACCAGGTCCCGCGTCTCTCCCAACGGACTGATCATCGGCCACTACGAGCGAGAGGGTAAGATCAAGATTGGCGACACCGCCGTCGATTCACCGAGCGATCGCGAGGTCGCCCGCCGGGAGCGGATGAAGCGCGAGGACTAGTATGATCGCTCGACTGTGGCATGGGCGGACGCGGGCCCGAGACTATGATGCTTACTGGGCCTTCTTGCGGGACCGCGCCATCCCAGACTACCGGCGCACGCCCGGCAACCAGGGGGTTCGCCTCTTCCGGCGCCTGGAGGGGGATCAAGCCCACTTTCTGACGCTGAGCTATTGGGTCTCGCTTGAGGCCATCCGCTCCTTTGCTGGAGCCGATATTGAGCTGGCGAAATACTATTCAGAAGATCGCCAGTATCTGCTCGAGTTCGAGCGAACTGTGCAGCACTATGAGGTCACCGACTCAGATGTGACGGCGCTGGATACCGGACGCGGGCAGCCCTAGTCTGAGGGAGAGTCGCGATCAATGCGGGCGATGAAGCAGCCGGCCTCAGCGTTGCGCAGGTGGACATAGTGGGTGCCCGGACGGCCCAAGACCTCATCCAGCACCGGTTCAAAGCTGCTGGTGCCAACCCGACGCTGGACCAGGAGCGCCCCGCCCGCACCGTAGCCTTCTACCACGAGCGGGAGAGGCCGGAGCGCGTCGGGCAGGACCGCGTCGTCGTAGCGCCCGCACGGCTCGCGATGGATGAATACGGGCCCCGGAGCGGGTAAGGCGTCAGAATCCGTGAAAGGTTGGTAAGTGAAGAGTACGCGCTCGTCGCTCCCCACAGTGAAGGTTTGCAGACAGAGCCGACACGGACCGTACCCGGTCGCCACTTCGATATGTGCCGGATGGCCGTATTGCGGTGACCGCATGGTCGCTCGCGCGACCGTTGCGATACTTTCGGGAATGCCTTGGATCCGATAGCGCTGCATGCCATGAACATAGAGGCTGGCAGCGCGGCCGGCCTCCCGGTTCATGCGCTCAAATTGGTATCCCAGCGGGCAAGTTGCCGCAGCTGATGCGCAGTCTGCTCAATCGCCTGGAGCATACGATGAAGATGAAGGCGTATGGGAGCTTCGATGAATACCTGAAAGACCAGAGTCCCAAGAATCAGGCGATCATTCGCGGGCTTCGGCGGCTGGTAAAGCGGGTTGAGCCCGGGTTGAGCGAAGCTGTCAAGTGGGGAAACGGGTGCTGGGTCGGCAGTAATGGGCCGGTAGCGTACATCTACTCTGCCCCAGACTACGTGCAGTTCGGTTTCTTCAGGGGATCATCCTTGAAGGATCCGAGAGGGTTGCTTGAAGGTAAGGGCAGGTACGTGCGCCATGCCAAAGTCCGTGAGCTCTCCGGAATCGATGCGCGGGCCTTTGCGGCGCTGCTCCGGCAAGCCGCGGGTTCACGCTAGTATCCACCGCTACGCACGGCGGCCGAGCGATGACCCAACAGTTCGTCACCGCTCACAATTCTTCCGGCACTACTCTACGATGAATCCGCCACGTCCCCCGATCCCATCGACGCCACACATCGGCTGGCGGCAGCACGATAGAGTCGTAGGGTGATGATGCGGGCCTCTCGATCCGAACCTTATGGGGAAGCCGGTGTAACCGGCTAGACCCCAGACGAAAGGATCGGCTATGCCGCCCCATCCCAGGGACGCTTTGCAGCGCTACCTCGCGAGATACCCTGGAGCCGGTTCCGAGCCAGCCGCGGTCCAGAGCGGTCCGCTTCCCATGCACCGAGGGCGCACGGTAGTCCTCATGGCGCTCGGGCTGCTCGGCGTGGAGTGGTGGGTCTGGACCCTGATCGGTCCCTGGTTTCGCCACACCGTGGGGCAGGGTCGGGCCTTTCGAGTGGACCCCGCGACCGGCCTGGGCTTCCTGCTCTCGATCCTGGCGTTGACGGTTATAATTGCCGTTGCGGTCCAGCTTTTCACCGACGTGGACCACAGGGGAATCCACCGCCCCGACTGGGCCGGCGGGGAGTCCATTCCCTGGACCTCGGTGACCCGGGTCTCCGCGGGGCGCTCCGCCGAGCAGCTCCAGGTGACCGCTGGAGACCGGAAGATCAACCTGAACCTGATGCTGTTTACCAACCCTGCGGCGGCGGTGGCCCTGATTCGCCGCCACGTGCCCGCGGACCGACTCGAGATCTAGTCTCGTTCATTTGCGCCCCACATCTGCCGTCATTGCCGGGATTGGTCTCGCCGCCGCGGCCGTGGCCGTATGGCTGTACCCCCACGCGACCCCCATCATCGCCCTCGAGCCATCGCTTACCCGTGATGCCGCGCTCAGCCGGGCCGACTCCTTCTTCCAGGCGCACGCGCTCGCGCCGACGAAGGCGCGCACCGCGGTCCAGTTCGAGAGCGACGATTCGCTCCGCACCTTCGTCGAGCTGGCCGGCGGAGGACTCGATTCCCTCAACGCGCTCCTTCGGGGCGACGACGTAGCGCCGTTCACCTGGTCGGTTCGCGCCTTCGTTCCCGGGAATCCGCGGGGAGCCTGGGTGACTTTCGCCCCCGACGGGCGAATCATCGGCTTCGAGCGCAAGCTCGCCGAGACCGACAAGCGGCCGCCGGTCACGGCTGACTCGGGCCGGCGGCTGGCGGAGCAGGTGCTCGACCGCTGGATCGACGAGCGGGGCGACCGCTGGAAGCTGGTCGCTGTGTCGTATGAGACGAAGCAGGCCAGCGGCCGGGTCGACCGGACCTACACCTTCGAGCGCAAAGACCGGCGCATCGGCGGCGCCCCGATCCGGGCCGAAGCCGTCATCGCCGGCGACACGCCAACCCGGCTCCGGCCCTTCGTCGAGATCCCCCAGTCGTTTCAGCGGCGCTACGCCGACATGCGGGCTTGGAACCAACTGCTCGCCCTGCTCGCGGGGTTGAGCCTCGTGGGCATTACGATCGCCGGAGCCGTGGCACTGGTGCGATACGGGCGCCAGCGCCAGGTGCGGTGGCGCGAGCCGCTGCTGGTCGGATCCGCCATTGGCGGGCTGATCCTGGTGGCGGCGCTCAACGAGATGCCGGGCAGCTGGTACTCCTACAACACTGCGGTTTCGCCGGCCACGTTCATGGCTATGCAGGTCATCTTCGCCCTGGTAGGCGGTGGAGCAACCGCAGTTCTCATCGGCTTCACGCTGGCCGCGGCCGAAGCGGCAACCCGGCACGCGTTCCCCGATCACCTCGACTGGTGGAAGCTGTGGCGTTACCGGGGCACGAGGGAAGTAGCGTCGCTGGTCGGGGGCGGCTACGTGGTCGCGGCCCTGGCCCTGGCCTACGTCGCCGCGTTCTACCTCGCCACCCGGACGCTGCTGGGCTGGTGGGCGCCGGCCGAGCTGCTGGACAATCCCAACCAGATTGCCTCGCCATTGCCGTGGGTCTCGGGGATTGCCGTGTCGGCGCAGGCCGCGGTGTGGGAGGAGGCGCTCTCTCGCGCGCTGCCGTTGTCGCTGCTCGCGGTCTGGGCCGGACGCCGCCCGACTCGGCGGTGGTGGATGGCGGCGGGGGTGGTCGGGTCCGCGCTCATCTTCGGGTTTGCCCACTCGAGCTACCCGTCCTGGCCGCCGTATTCCCGCGGGGTCGAGATCTTCCTCGATGCCTGCTTCTGGGCATTCCTCTTTCTCCGGTTCGGCCTGCTGGTTACGGTGGTCGCGCACTTCACCTACGACGCGGTGCTGTTCGGCCTCTTCGCCGCCGCCGGAGACGCCGCCGAGTATCGGATCTCGGCCGCGATCACTGTCCTGGCTATGCTAGCGCCGGCTCTGTCGGTCCTCTGGCGCGTCGCGCGTCAACGCGGATTCACCTCGGCGCCTGACGATGCCCGGTTCGCCGCCTGGATCCCCCTGCAACCCGACGCGCCTCCGCCGGTAGTTCCGCCGCGACGGTCCGCTGCTTACCCGCGGGGCTCCCGCCGCGTGGCCCTGGCCGCAGCCGTTACCGGCCTTGTCGTCGCGGTGGCTGATCGGCCCGAGCCCCCACTGGGTCCGCAGTTCACGGTACCGCGGGAACGTGTGGTCGAGACGGCCGATTCGCTGCTGCGGTCCCGCGGGGTTGATCCCGCTGGGTGGACCCGTCTGTCCAGGATCGACGCGGACCAAGAGGAGGAGTGGGACCGCTTCGTGGCCGGGCACGAGATCGAGGCCGAGGCGGAAAGCCTGGCCTCTCGCATCAAGCCGCCGGCATGGTGGGACGTCCGGTACGTCCACACGGCGGGGACCGCGGCGGAGCGCACCGAGGAATGGAAGGCTCGGGTCTGGCCGGACGGCAGGCCGCTGGATGTCCAGCACATTATCCCCGACTCCGCGGCTCGACACGCGGCCGACACGGCGAAGGTGCGCCGCATCGCCAAGGCGGCTCTGGTCCGCGAGGGTCTCGACACCGTCACCCTGGAGGAGACGGAGTTCCGGGAGAGACCCCAGCCGGCGCGACGTGACGTCCGGCTGACCTACCGGGATACCGCGGTCGCGCTCCCGGCCGGAGCGGGGGTGCAGGTGGCCGTCGACGTCGCCGGCGACGAGCCGCTCGTCGTGTGGCGCGGAGTAGAGCTACCCGAGGCGTTCCTCCGCGCCGACCGGTCCCATCGGGCGAGCCGCATGATCGTCGCCGTCGTCAGCCTGCTCCTCCTGACAGGCCTCCTGATCGCAGGCGTGGTCGTCGTGCGGCGGCGGCTTCCCGTCGCGGTGCACGATGGGACGCTCGGCGGGAGGTCCAGACTGTGGCTCATTGGCGGGCTCGGGGTACTCGCGATTCTCGACTATCTCAACTCGCTGCCGTCGCAGCTCTATTCGTATGACACGGCGCAGCCGTGGAGCACGTTCGTCGGCACCACCGCGCTCGGCTTGGTAGCGACGGCCATAGTCGCGCTGCTGCTGGTCGGTCTCTGGCTGGTGCTCCAAAGCCTGAGACGCCGAGTGGGGGTCCCCATGCTGGACGATGAGCCGTCGAGAGCGGCTGCGATGAACGTCTTGATTGCCGGCGCCGGCATCGGTGGCCTGGTGTATGGGATGACGCTGCTCGGTGGGCTCATCCCGCCGGGTCCACTGCCTCCCGCTCCCTCGAGCTCGCTGGACCAGCTGGTGCCCTGGCTGGCCGGGATTCCGGGTATCCCGGCGAGCGCGATCGGAACCGTCGCCACCATGGCGATTCCGATCCTCGTGGTGGGAGGGCTGACGCCGCGCTGGAGCACGAGAGCGCTCCTGGGCGTGGTGATTGCAACGCTGGTGACCGCCATCGCCTGGCCGTTCGCGCCAGTGGGTGATGTCCGTCTGGCGCATCTGCCGGTGCTCATCGTCGCCCTGCTGGGGATAGTCGCGGCCATGGTAGTGTGGGGGCGGCGTTCAGCCTGGTCATGGCTGGTTGCCGCTCTATGGTATCATGCATTGCAGGGTTTGCACGAAGCGGTGTACGGCCCGGAATGGCAGGCCCGCGTCGGAGGAGTCCTCACCGCTCTCGTCGCCGTCGGGCTCATCGGCATGATTGGGCGCCGGGTTTCGGGCCGGGCCGGTGCGGGAAACTTTCGGTCTCGGCGAGACGTCGAGAAGCTCGGCGCATAGCCTTGCCACCCAGTCATGAACCCGGAGCAGGTAGTCCCATGACGATCACTGCAACCCCCAACCGTGCCGCCGCCGACGAGGCCGAGCTCCGGCGGCTGACCGACGAGCTGTTCATCACCACCGACCTGAAGGACTGGAGCGCGGCGCGGGCCTTGTTCGCAGACGGTCCCATAGACGTCGACATGAGCTCACTGGTCGGCGGCGGTCCGGTCCAGCTCACGGCCGACCAGCTCATCGCCGGCTTCCAGGCCGGCCTGCACTCCGGCAAGCTGAGCTACCACTTGACCAGCAATTACCGGATCCAGGTGGATGGCAACCGGGCCGAGCTCTGGGCCCACGGGTACGCCTGGAACCGAGTACCGGCACTGCCCGCCGGCACCGACCTGTGGGAGACCTGGGGGAACTACCGCCTGAGCTTCCGCCGGGTCGCCGGGCAGTGGCGGCTGGACGGATTTCACTACTACTCGAAGCTCACCCGGGGCAACGAGGCCGTGCGTACCCACAGCCAATAACGGCGGTCGGGCGGTCGCCCGGTCAGGCGGTCAGGCGGTCGGCCGGTCAGGCGGTCAGGCGGTCAGTTGAAGCACACATGTCATCGGCAATGACTATTCTACCCCGGTGCCATTCGATCTTCAGCCCACCCTGGAAGGGCCTTTAGTCACCCTGCGGCCCCTCGATCCGGCCGACCACGACCGGCTCTATGCAGTCGCGGCCGATCCGCTGATCTGGGAGCAACATCCCGACAAGAGCCGCTCCCAGCCCGACGGCTTCAAGGCGTTCTTCCAGCAGGCGCTCGACTCGGGGGGAGCACTGCTAGCGCTGGAGACCGGGTCCGGCCGGGTGATCGGGTCGTCCCGCTATCACGGCTACGATGCAGCGGCCGACGAGGTCGAAATCGGCTGGACCTTCCTGGCCCGGTCGCATTGGGGTGGGCAGTACAACGGCGAGATGAAGCGGCTCATGCTGGAGCACGCCTTCCGCTTTGTCGGCCGAGTCGTCTTTCTCATCGGTCCGGCGAACTATCGCTCCCAGCGAGCGATCGAGAAGCTCGGCGCCGTCCGCATCGGAATGCGGACCGATGGCTCGGGCCGCTCGAGTGTCGTCTTTCAGATCACGGAGCGGGACTGGCGCACCAGGCTCTAGCGAGACCGGCTCCTCGCGCGCACTATCTCTCGGTATGAAAGAAGCCGGCATCGATCACCTGCCCGTGATCCGCGAGGTGTATCCCTACCTGTGCGTGCGCGGGGGCGCCGCCGCGATCGATTTCTACGTCCAGGTCTTCGGGGCGCAGGAGCTCATGCGGCTCACCTATCCCGACGGCCGCATCGCCCACGCCGAGCTGAAGCTGGGTCCCGTCACCCTGATGCTATCGGACGAGCATCCGGAGTACGGCCTCCTGAGTCCGCTAGCCTACGGCGGCACCGGGGTGGGGATCCATCTGCATGTAGACGATGTGGACGCGCTGACGACGAGGGCAGTCGAGGCGGGTGCTACCGTGCTCCGGCCTCCTACTGACGAGGGCCACGGCGAGCGGCAGGCCAAGCTGCGCGATCCCTTCGGGCACGAATGGCTGCTGGGACATCAGCTCGAGGCGTTATCGTCGGAGGAGATCCAGCGCCGCTTCGCTGACGAGTTCGCGAAACCCGCCGGCCCTTAGCTCATAACGCCAGGGAGGAAACCCATTGCACCAGAAGCTCGTCTCCGCGGTCATGCTGGGCAGCTGCCTCGCACTTTCCGGTCCTACCGCCGCGCAATCGCAGCAGTCGGCTCTCACATTGGAAGCAGCAACCCGGATCGCCGACGCCGCCCAAGCGGAGGCGACCCGCAACAAGTGGAATGTGGTCATCGCCGTCGTGGACGTCGGCGGGTATCTGATCCATCTCCGGCGGCTGGACAATACCCAGCTCGGCAGCGTGGCCGTGGCCGAGGAAAAGGCCAAGTCGGCCGCTCTGTTCCGGCGTCCCACCAAGGCGTTTGCCGATGCCGTCGCCTCCGGGAGAACCGGCGTGCTCCGGCTGCCCGGGGCTATCCCGATCGAGGGGGGCGTTCCGCTCCTCGCTGGGGATCAGGTGGTTGGTGCTATCGGGGTGAGTGGGGTTACCGCGGAGCAGGACGGTCAGGTCGCCCAGGCAGGAGCAAAGGCCTTCACCAAGCCCTGAGGGCGCCCGGCCGGCTCAGCGGGCATCCTTCACTCGGGTGTCGGTCGCGAGCCAATTCACCTCCCAGGTCTTGCCGCCATCGTCGGAGAACGACTGCTCGAAACGGCAGGAATCCGGGGTAATCGGTGATATGACGAACCGGACCAGGATGGTGCGACCGTTGAACTCCTCCTGGGAGAGGAACTCGCCGCGGCCGTTCCTGAACTCGCCGATCGAAGGCTCTGACAGCGTGCCACCCCTGCTGCTGGCGAAGTTGAGGCTCCACTGGCGCGACTGTGGGTTATACAAACGCAGGCTCAGAGCTTCCAGGTGGCCCGCCGGCCCGTCCACCTCGAGCTCCACCAGGTTGGCTCGCCCCTCCCAAACTTTCCGGACCACGGTTGTCCCTTCGTACTTGACCCACGAGGTAGAACCGCTCAGGGGTTTCTCCAGGCGCGACAGGCGGGTTTTCCAGGTTCCGATCTCGAAATCGAAATCCCGCTGCCCATCCCGCTTCCCGGTCTCCTGGGCCGCGAGCAAACCGGGTAGCAGGGCTAGAGCGAGCCCGCAGAGCAGTAGTCGCTCTCGCCAGCATCTGGCTGCATGCATTCAGAGATGTCCTCAGGAAGGGTTACCACAGATGCCGCCACAACCTCCGCAGGCAGCGCGGTCGTACTGACCCTACGCGCCTGCGGTCAGGCCGGTTTCGGAGGTGGCAATCTCACCATGCACCTGGTCTCGAACCCGCCGCGTACGTTGTACAGCGTGGTGACGTCCAGCATTTGCGGCTCCAGCAGCTTGAACAGATCCTCAGCGATCTTTGCGGTGGCGTGCTCCTGAAAGATCCCCACGTTGCGATAGCTGGTGACGTAGTACTTGAGGCTCTTGAGCTCGACGCAGCGGTCGGAAGGGACGTACTTGATGGTCAGCGTGGCGAAGTCGGGGAGACCGCTGTAGGGACAGACCGCGCTGAACTCCCGAGTCTCGGTGACGATTTCCTGGTCCGGGCCCGCGTACTCGAAGGTCTCCAGCACGGCGACGTCGATCGTCTCCGGGCCTACGAACGGGATGGTCCTGCCTTCGGCGATGGCCATGCTGGGATCCGGGTTGGAGTCTGGTTAAAAGATAAAGGGTAAGCGGTGAGAGGTGAGCGGTAAGCGGGAAGCGCGAGTCACTCGAGCGAAGCAAGCTTCCTCTCACCTCTTACCTCTCACCTCTTACTTCGGCCGCACCATCCCCGTTTCCATCCAGGTGTGCTCGTTCTTCAGCACCTGCTGCGCCACCTGGTACGTCGCCACGTCATCATTGTCGAAGACCGCGGCAAACTTCTCCTCCACCCGCCGCCGGGCCTGCCGGCTGAACAAGTCAGCCAGTTGGATGGCCCCCGTGGCTTCCTGCCTCGCCGCCTCGCCGCCCGCGCTGCCCCGCTTCGCGAGCGCGTGCGCTCGCGAGCAGGCCGCCGTGATCGCTAGCAGCTCCGCCCCGATCTCGACCAACCGGCCCAGCACCGCCTGGCGCTTCTCCAGCTTGGGCCCGAACCGGACCATGCAGTGGAACAGGGTACGGGCCAGCCGGCGGCTGGAGCGGGATGCGAACCGCACGTGCTTGGCCAGCGCGCCGAACTCGCCATATCGCGGAGCCCAGCCCCAGCCCAGCCAGAGCTTGGGATACCAGAAGGCATAGTACGCGCCGGAGCGGAGCAGAGCCTGAATCTTCTTGCCCATCGGGG
>Ga0075421_100013927_pt1 | contig 10034 bp, 7 predicted proteins | sample SoiMetdeltSBSDD5_FD_75292 | JGI IMG/M metagenome (GOLD analysis project Ga0075421, IMG submission 75292) | Bulk soil microbial communities from a Populus tree surrounding site in Tennessee, USA - Soil MetaG P. deltoides SBSDD5 | ecosystem: Environmental > Terrestrial > Soil > Tree plantation... | reverse complement strand
GACGTCACCCCGCCGGGGCGACGCGCACGAATCCGCCACGAGGAAGAGACGAGCCGTTCCTTGACCGGCTCGCACGCGCGGGTAACTGTCGCCGCGCTCATGCGCGCATACATCGCCGTGCTGTCCCTGGCGCTGGTGGCTGGTTGTGGCAGCGTCCCGGCCGAGGTCGACGAGGACGCGGACGGGTACTCCGCCGACGTCGACTGCGACGACGACGACGCCACCGTCCACCCCGGCGCCGCCGAGCTGTGCGACGACGTCGATCGCAACTGCGACGGCGATCCGACCGCGGGCGCCGTCGACGGCGCGCGCTGGTACGCGGACGTGGACGGCGACGGCTTCGGCGATCCGGGCACGCCGCTGTGGGCGTGCACCCCGCCGGCGCAGGCGGTCAAGGACGGCACCGACTGCCACGACGACGCCGCCGACGCGTTCCCGCGCTCGACCGCGACCGAGAAGCCGGGCGATGGCATCGACACCGACTGCGACGGCCTCGACGCCTGCACCGACCTCAACTGCGACGGGCTGCCCGACCTGGTGGTGCCGTCGCACCACGACGGCGACTACAGCGTGACCCAGCCGGCGACGATCCTGAGCGGCCCGCGCGGCTGGGCGCTGGAGCAGACCGCGTTGACCATGAACGGCACGCTCGGGGTCGCCGCCGCCGACCTCAACCACGACGGCTACATGGACGTCGTCCACGCCAGCTTCAACGACGGCCAGACGACCAACACCGACTCGTTCGTCTACTGGGGCAGCGCCACCGGGCGCGCCGCCAGCGATCGCACCGCCATGGCCAGCCACGGCGCCCACTGGCCGTGCGTCGGCGACCTGAACGGCGACGGCTGGGACGAGATCGTCCTCGCCGACCACATCGACGGCGACTACGACACCGAGTCGTACGTCTACTGGAACGACCACGGCACGTTCTCGGCGGAGCACCGGACCGTCCTGCCGACCATCGGGTCCACCTACTGCTCGATCGCGAAGCTCGACGGCGACGACTACCCCGAGATCGTCTTCTCCAACTACTTCAACGGCGCCACCCGGAACATCAGCTCGTACGTCTACTGGGGCGCGGCGACCGGCTATTCACCCTCGCGCCGGACCGACCTGCCGACGGTCGGCACCTACGCGCACACGGTGGCCGACGTCGACAGCGACGGCGACCGCGACCTCATCTTCTGGTGCCATCACAACGACGTCAGCCACTTCAACGAGGGCACGTACATCTACTGGAACAACGGCGGCGCCAGCGGCAGCGCCTTCTCGGTCGCCGCGCGCACGCCGCTGCAGGGGATGGGCGGCTGGCACGGCGCCGTCGTCGATCTCAACGGCGACGGCCACAACGAGGTCATCGTCCCCGGCTACCACAACGACAGCGTCCCCGGCGGCTGGGACAACATGGCGTACACGTACGTCTACTGGGGCAACGCGACCAACAACTACAGCGCCGCCGACCGGACGACGCTCTCGCTCAAGGGCGTCCTCAACGTCGTCCCCGACGACATCGACGAGGACGGCCACATCGATCTGCTGCTGTCGTCGCACCACGACGGCGACTCGTACACGGCGTCCGCCATCTTCTGGGGCGGCCCCGGCGGCCGGGTCAGCGACGCCAACCGGACCGAGCTCTTCGGCTTCCAGACCGCGTGGGGCGCGGCGATCGCCGACCTCGACCACGACGGCCACAAAGACGTCTTCCTGCCCGGCTACCACAACAACGGCTGGGGCAACCTGTCGTACAGCCGCGTCTACTGGGGCGGCGCGCTCGGCCCGCGCTCCAACTACTTCGACGAGTGGGCGACCCGCGGCGCGTGGTCGGCGCTGATCGTCGGGCGCTGACCGAGGCTAGTCGCCGTCGCCCTCGCCGTCGGCGCTGGCGTCGTCCTCGAACAGGATCTCCTCGTACTGCAGCTCGATCGACACCTCGCCGGTCGGCGCCGCCGCCGCCGCCGGCTTGTCGGTCTTCTCCGCCGCCGGCTTGTCGGCGGCCTCGACCTCCTGCTCGACCTCCTCCTCGTCCTCCTCGTCGAGCGCCGCCACCTCCTCGGGCTGGCGCGGCTCGAGCGACTCGCCGCCGTCCTCGGACCAGTCGGCCGGGATCACGGTGCCGGCGCTCTTCGGCCAGGTCGGCGTCGAGGACAGGCCGCTGCCCGCGCAGGCAGAAAGGAACAGGGCCGCCAGGGCGGACGGCAGGAGCGGGAGTCGGACCACGCTCTATCGTAGCATCTCGCGGCGCGACCGCCGCAGCGCGTTCTCGCCGCGGTCGGCCGCGGTCGCCTTCCGGGCGCGCGCCCTGGGGCTCCGGCGCCGTCGGGCCGGCAGCATCGACCGCATGGTCAGGAGCTTCCCGAAGCAGAGCAGGCAGTCGCCGGGCAGGATCTCGCGGTCGTCGCCCGGGTTCGGGATGGCGACGCTGCCGCGCTGGATGCTCAGCACCGCGACCTCGCGCTCGCGCAGGCCGCTGCCGCCGATGCGGGCGTGGGCCAGCGGCGACTCGCGATCGACGGCGATCTCGGCGACGCCGTAGCCGCTCTTGAGGCTGAGCCGCTGCCGGATGTCGACCTCCGGGAACAGCACCTGCTCCTCGAGGTGCCCGATGATGGCGTCGGCGACGTCGACGTCGGTGGCCGACTCGATCCCCTCGAGGCCCGGCGACGAGTTGACCTCGATCACCTTGGGCCCGTCGGCCGCCTCGAGCAGATCGACGCCGGCGACGCGCAGGCCGAGGATCTGGGCCGCGCGGGTGGCGGCCAGCTCGTATTCGGCCGGCAGGAGCACCGCCTCGGTGCGGCCGCCGCGGTGGACGTTGGCGCGGAACTCGTCGCCGCGCGCGATCCGGCGCATCGCCGCCACCACCCGGTCGCCGACGACGAAGGCGCGGATGTCGCGGCCGCGGCTCTCGCTGACGAACTTCTGCAGGAGCACGTTCTGCCGCGCCAGGTGCATGGTCTCGAGGATCGCCTGCGCGTTCTTCACCGATTCGGCGAGGATCACGCCGACGCCCTGGGTGCCCTCGATGACCTTGAGCACCGCCGGCGGCCGCCGATCGCGGCCATCGCCTCGCTGACCCGGCTGGCGTCGCGCAGGAACACGGTCGGCGGGAAGCCGACGTTGTGGCGCGACAGGATCTGGATCGAGCGCAGCTTGTCGCGGGCGACGCTGATCGCGTGCGACGACGACAGCGTGAACACGCCCATCTGCTCGAACTGGCGCACCACCGCGGTGCCGAAGAACGTGATCGATGCGCCGACGCGCGGGACCACGGCGTCGCACGCCGGCAGCGGCTTGCCCTGGTAGAGCAGGCCGGGCGCGTTCTGCTCGACGACCATCGAGAACGCGAGCGTGTCGAGCACGCGCACCTCGTGGCCGCGGCGGGCGGCGGCTTCCCGGAGCCGGCGGGTGCTGTACAGCTTGGGCCCCCGCGACAAGATCCCGATCTTCATGGAAGCCCCCTGGCGCGCCGAGGCCGCGGCGCCCGACTCACGAGATAGCGGTGGTCCCCTGCCACGACCAGACCGGCGAGCCCGCTGCGCCCGATGAGCATGCGGTGGATCATGGGTCCCCGGTCGACCAGGCTGACCTCGATCTCACGCTCGAAGTGTCCGAGGCGCAAGCGGGTTCGCACCACCGGACGCAGCGTCGTCACTCCCGTGGTCGAACGAACGCGCGCGGTGCGCACGACGTGGGTCTCGACGCGGATCCGGCGATCGGCGCGCCGTCTCGACAGGACGACATCGAAGGACACGAGACCTCCCGGCAGGGCCACCAGGTCGGCGACGTGGAGCGCGCTCGTCCGCGCTCCGGTATCCAGCTTGGCACGCATGCGACGCACTCCCCACTCCGGCAAATCGACCACCTCGCGCCAGCCTACGATGATGGGGTCGGACACGGTCTCTCGACGGTTCAGGCCCAGGCCGCCAGATGTCTTTCGTAGCAGACGGAGGTCGCTGCCTCAATGCTGGGGTGCATGCAAAGGCGCCGCCACCGGCCTTGCACGTGGCGTTCCCGGGTACGTGAAGCCGCCGCCCCGACGCGGTCCGTCGACGGACCAGACCACCCCGGTGGCGATCTCGTCGCCGTCGCGTAACGTGCGGTGGACGTGGGCGGCGGGCTCGATCGTGGCATCGCGGCCGCGCGCGAAGCTCTGCTCGGTCACGATCACCCGGTACGCCTTGTCGAGGGCGAGCCCGCGCGCCGGGCCGGGCAGGAGCAGCGCGGCGACGTCGCGCGCGAGGAGTGCCCGCATCTCCGGGCGCAGCCGGCCGGCGCCGTCGAAGAAGCGCTCCTGCACCTCCCGGTTGGCCCGCAGCTCGTCGCCGGCGCCGTTCTGCTCCAGGTAAAACGCGTACTCGCCCTGGCCGTCGGCGCGCACCGGCTCGGCGACCCCGTCCAGGCCGTGCTGGCTCCAGTGGTACCAGCCGCGCTGGCGCTGATCCGACGGCAGCTTGCGGCCGAAGGAGAAGACGCTGTCGTCGGTGGCGCCGATGCCGCCGTGGCAGCCGATGCAGAAGCCGTGCTCCTCCGGGGTCTGCGGCCGGAGGTCGCCGCCGGCGTCCTCGATGAACGCCTGCAGCCGCCAGCCGCTGCGGTTGCCGATGCCGCGCTCCTCGCTGGCGATGATCGGGCGCACCGCGTCGGGGTCGAAGCTGTCCTCGGCGACCTCGCGGGCCGCCTCCTGCTGCAGGACCCGGTACGAGTACCAGCGCTCCTTGACCATGTAGCGCAGCTCCTTCATGCGCGCGGCCATGCGGACGCGGGCTCCGTCGACGTCGATGTAGCGGACCGAGTGGGCCAGCTCGGTGCCGACCGGGAAGAGGCCGGTCGCCAGCTCGATCTGGCGCACCGCCTGGAGCGCGCCGGCGCGGCCGACCCAGCCGAGGCCGCCGCCGTCGGGGCTGGCCCGGAAGCGGACCCGGCGCGCCGTCGCCAGCCGGCCGTCGCCGTCGAGGTCGACGCCGAGGCCGGTCTCGTCGGTCGGATCGATCGCCACGTCGCGGCGCGCGATCAGCGCCTCGAGGATCGCCAGGTTGATCTCGTAGAGGGCCCGGTCGAAGCCGCCGTCGACGCGCTGGCGAAACGGCTCCGGCAGCCGGATCAGAACGTCCCCGAACGAGCCGTTGGTCGGCCAGAACGTCCCCGGCAGCGGGTAGTAGGCGAAGGCGCGCCAGCCGGTGTAGCTGCCGTCCGGCCGCCGGTCGAAGCCGCGGTCGTCGAAGCGGAAGGCGACGTCGGGGATCCAGCCGCTCCAGCGGCCGTCGTGGTCGGCGTCCCAGCGCGGATCCAGCTTCGCCACCCGCGCGGCGACGAGGTTGTCGCCGGCGGGGCCCTGGTAGTTGCTCCGGCGCACGTAGGCGAGGATCTCGTCGTCGGGGATCGCCGCCACCGCGGCGGTGCGATCGACGAAGAGGTTGGTCCACCGGTTGGTGCGCGCCGGCGCGCCGAACGCGTACTCGAGCTGGAGGTCGCGGTCGGTCAGGTAGTTCGGCGGCGTCGCGTCGAGGTGGCAGGTGAAGCAGGGGTTGTGGACGCGGCCGTCGTCGTCGCGCGTCTTCGTGTAGCACTGCGGCGGGATGTACGGCGTCGGGTGCGCGAGGCGGCCGATCCGATCGACCGGGGCCGGGGCGGTGGCCTGGACGGTCTCGGCCGCGGCGACCGGGTCGCGCCCGGAGCTACAGGCGGCGACGGAGACGGCGAAGACGATCGCGATGGCGGACCGGCGCGCGCTGGGCATCCTTCACTCCTCGCTCGGGCCCGGCTCCCAGACCAGGTGCAGCCGGCCGTCGCGGAAGACACTACCCGTGGTCGCCAGCTCGGTCGACCCGTTCACGACCCGGCGATGGACCCGGGTCGCCGGGTGCAGCACGGCGTCGCGGCCGAGCCGGAAGCTCTGCTCCCGGACGATCGCCAGGTACGCCTTGTCGAGGGCGAGCGCGCGGTCGCGGCTCGGCGCGAGGAGATCGAACAGGTCGCGATCGCCGCCGACGGCGGCCCGGCGCACCGCCGCCTCGTCGAGGACGCCGCCCGGGAAGTAGCGGGCCAGCAGCTCGTCGTTGGAGCGGGTCTCGTCGCCGCCGCCGACCCGGCGGAAGTAGGTCAGGACCTCCGGATCGGGCTGGCCGACCTCGGGCCGGTCGCGGAGGCCGCGCAGATCTTGGGCTCGCCAGCCGCCGAGCCCGGGCACCTTGCGGGCGAAGCTGAAGGTCTGGTCGATGGTGGTGCCGACCAGCGAGTGGCAGCCCATGCAGAAGCGGTGCTCCTCGTCGGTCTGCAGCCGCAGCGCCCCGGCCTCGTCCTCGATGAACGCCTGCAGCTGCCAGCCGAAGGCGTTGAGCATCCCCTCGAGGGCGTCGCCGGCGTAGGCCGGCAGCCGGCCCTCGGACTTCTCGTCCGCCTCGCGCTCGTAGGCGCGCAGCGGCGCCCAGGCGTCGCCGGTGTCGACCACCTTGCGCATGTAGCGCAGCTCCTTCATGCGGGTCGCCATCCGCGTCGGCGCGTCGGGATCGAGGTAGCGGACGCTGTGCAGGAGCTCGGTGCCGGCCGGGTACGCGTGCGGCACCACCGGCACGTCGCTGGCGGCGCCGGCGTAGTGGGCCGGCAGCGCGCGGATGCGGGTCGCCGCCGCGACCGCGCCGTCGCCGTCGAGATCGTCGTGCGCGAGCCGCTCGTCGATCGGCTCGACGGCGCGGTCGACCCGCGGCGTGCCGTCGACCGAGCCGGCGATCGCCGCCTCGAGGATCGACAGGTTGAGCCGGTAGACCTCGCGGCTCGGGCGGCCATCGCCGTCGGCGCGGAACGCCGGCGGCAGCCGGACGAAGACGTCGTCGGTCGAGCCGTTGCTGGGCCAGAACGCGCCCGGGAAGGGCTGGAAGCGGACCGCGCGCCAGCCGGAGCCGTCGCGGGCGAAGCCGAGCTCGTCGAAGCCGCGGCCGAGATCGAGGTCGGGGCGGTAGCCGCGGTAGCCGGCGCGGTCGGCGAGCGCCGCGCGCAGCGGCGCGTAGTTGTCCTGGCGGACGTAGGCGAGGATGGCGTCGTCGGAGATCGACGCGATGAACGGCCGGCGATCGACGAACAGGTTGGTCCAGTGGTTGACCAGCGCCGTCTCCGAGAAGGCGTAGGCGAGCTGGAGATCGGCGTCGTTGAGGCTGTTGCGGCCGACCGACGTCGAGTGGCAGACCCAGCACGGGTTCGAGACGCCGCCGGTGTGCGTGTAACACATCGGCGGCACCCCGGCCTCGCGGTTGTCGATGCGGCCGCGCAGCGCGACGGCGCGGGCCAGCGGATCCGCCGGCGGCGACGCCGGCGCCGGCGCCGGCGCCGCGCAGCCGGTCACGACCGCCACCGCGAGGATCGCGCGCCCGACGCTCATGCTCAGCGCGGCGGCCAGCTGCTGCCGACCTCGGGCTGCGCCGGCGGCGCGACCTGGCCCTCGCCCGGGTGCTGGACGCTGAAGAACATCGTGCCCATGCCGGAGCTGAAGACCGGGCCGGTCGCCTCGGCGTCGCTCGGCGTGGCGGCGATCCGGAACGCCTTGCCGAAGGTCGGCGTCGGCGTGGTGGCGTGGGCGGGATCGAGGTCGAGGTAGTAGACGCCGTCGGCGGGGCCGTTGGTCAGGAAGTTGCCGTCGGTGCCGAACCAGACGCCGCCGTCGGCGTCGATGATCAGGTTGTCCGGGTTGGCGGCCTCGAAGAGGCCGCGGCCGCTGGTGCCGCCCCAGACCTGCCAGAAGGTGAACGTCGTCGACACCGCCGGGTTGGCCGGCATCGCCTCCTCGATGGCGAAGATCGCGCCGACCAGGTCGCCGCGGGCCGGCGACGCGGTGGCGTGGGTCGCCGGGTCGAAGATGCGGCCCATGTCGTCGAGGGCGAGCTTGCGCTCGTGCTTGGTGAAGGTGACGTACAGGCGCGGCGTGCCCGACGGATCGACCGGGTTCCACTCCATCTCCTCGGGCCGGTTGAGCTCGCGGGCGCCGATCTTGAGCGACGCGGTGAACAGCGCCAGGCGCATCGCGTTGTTCGACGCGAACCCGCCCAGCCGGTTCCAGTGGGTGTCGGCGAGGGCGGCGCCGACCGTCTTCTTCGGCTCGCCGAGCGCGGCGGCGTTGGGAGCGACGTCGGTGGAGTCGAGCGACAGCTTGATCCAGCGGCCGTGGCCGCGCATCGCCTCGGTCGGGCGCTGGGTCGTGCCGGCCAGGTTGAGGCCGGTGGCGTTGTCGAGATCGGCGAAGTGCGCGACGTACAGGGTGCCGGTGCCGAGCAGGTCGCGGATCTGGGCGCGGGTCATGCCGGCCTGGTACGGCTGCGCCGACACCCACTTGTAGATGTGGCCGGAGCGGCGGTCGTTGCCGCCGTAGATCGTGATCGGCTGGCCGGCGACCAGCTTCCAGTCGTCGCCGACCGCGAAGGTGCCGCTCTCCCAGCGCGCGCGGCCCATGTCGCCGATCTTCTGGTGGCCGACGCCGGGCATGGTCTTGCCGTAGTACTCGCCGGGCGCGGCGCCGGGGTCCATCTCGACCAGGTAGCCGTAGACGTCCTTCGGGTGCTTCGTGCTCGGGCTCGCCAGGTAGCCCCACTCCGAGGCCGCGGCGGCCGCGGTGTCGAAGGCGAGGTTCTGGCCGGTGGTGTCGACCAGGAGCTTCTGGTTCGAGTCCCACAGCGTCTCGAGGTCGCCGTACATGTCCTGGGCGTTCTCCTCGGCGGTGAGCACCGTGCCCCACGGCGACACGCCACCGGCGCAGTCGCTGTGGATGCCGACGACGACGCCCTCGGGCAGCGGACCGCCGGCGTCGTCGTGATCGGCGGTGGCGGTGGCGCCGACCAGCTTGACCAGGGTGCGGTCGGTGGCGTCGTAGCGCAGGTTGGCCGCCGAGCGATCGACGTTCCACTCGCCGGTGGCCGGATCCTGGACGATGCGCATCCAGCTGCCGCCGACCTGGCGCTTCCAGCCCTGCTGCAGGTACGTGACCTTGTCGCCGTCGCTCCAGCCGCCGGCGTTCGGGCTGGCGGCGGCGCTGAGCACGCCCCAGTAGCCGAGGAAGCGGGCGAGCGTGCGGTGCTGACCCGAGGTGCCGACCATGCCCGGGCGCTGCGACGCGTTGCCGCCGCCGTTGGACATGTACTCGTGGTTGACCCAGACCCAGGCGGCGGTGTCGCTGCCGCTGTACTGGGGCGCGGCGCCGTTCTCGTTCCAGCCGTCGCCGAAGTAGGCGATGTAGTCGGCGTTGGCGCCGAAGCGCGGATCGGCGTCGGTGGCGCTGGTGATGACGCCGTCCCAGGTCAGCGGATCGAGCCACTTGACCACGGCGTCGGGGATGAGGCCGCGGATCGCGCGCAGCGAGTCGGTGTTCGCCTGCGGCAGCGGGAAGCCGAAGTCGGCCGGCAGCTGGTTCTGGCCGTAGCGGGTGACCAGCGCCTTGACGTAGTCGGCGATGTTGGAGGCGCCGGTGTCGGCGACGTCGCAGTAGAGCAGCGCCACCATCGACGACAGCGGCGCCTCGCTCGGGACGCCCTCGGCGTCGACCTCGCCGCCCGGGGCGAGGCCGCACGACGCGCCGTTGTGACCGTCCTGGCCATTCTGGCCGTTCTGGCCATTCTCGCCGTCGTGGCCGTTCTCGCCGTTCTCGCCATCGCGGCCTTCGGCGCCGTCGCTGCCGCAGCCGGCGGCTACCAGCGACCAGGCCACGACCAGGGACATCACGATCCGACGTCGCATCATCGCCGTTCGCTCCTCTGCGCCTCGCCCACCGCGGCGCACCCCCGACGATCCCGGTCGCCGGTGACAGGTGAGCGGCGGCCCGGAAAACTAGTCGGCGAGGTCGCTCAGCTCGCGGTGCGCGAAGCTCGCGACCTGGTCCCACGGTCGACGTGCGCCCGCGGCGAGCGCCTCCGGCTGCACCGTCGTCCGCGCCTGCGAGCGGCCGTTCGACGTGCCCGACTCGATCAGGAGCGGGAGCGCGAGTCGGGTGCTCCACAGGACGCGGACGTAGCCGGACGCCGTGGTCCGCTGGTACCAGCGCGCGCCGTCGGGCGCCG
>Ga0075421_100013926_pt1 | contig 10034 bp, 8 predicted proteins | sample SoiMetdeltSBSDD5_FD_75292 | JGI IMG/M metagenome (GOLD analysis project Ga0075421, IMG submission 75292) | Bulk soil microbial communities from a Populus tree surrounding site in Tennessee, USA - Soil MetaG P. deltoides SBSDD5 | ecosystem: Environmental > Terrestrial > Soil > Tree plantation... | reverse complement strand
TCGAGCGCGGCGTGATCTCGGTGACGAACGAATCGGGCTTATTGGCCATAGCTGTCGCGTGTCTCGGTGAGGTGGACCTTCCAGTGTAGATCGTCCCTGGCCGGGAAGTCCGCCCGGAAGTGGCCGCCGCGGCTCTCCTCGCGCCGGAGCGCCGCTCGCGCGATGAGCCGCGCGACGGTCACGAGGTTGAAGCGCCGCCAATCGTCTGCGCAGCCGGATTCGTTCGGTCTCAACAAGCGCCGATCGGCGTCGTAGGCTGCATCGAGACGCGCGTTTGGTTCGACAAGACCCTCGCGGGTCCTGAACAGCCCCGCAGACTCCCACATCAACTGACGCACTTCAGTGGTTTCCATCGTCGAGGCCGTGACGACGGCGCCTGCGCCACCGCGGGCGCTGGCGCGAACCAGATCGAGGGGCGGGACATCCACGCTGGCGGCTGCACGCCGATCCGCCTTCATCGTCGCCGCCTGGGGTGGCAGCACCATGGCCGACGCCGCGCGGGCGCCGAACACGAGGCCCTCGAGCAACGAGTTGCTGGCAAGCCGGTTGGCGCCGTGGACTCCAGTACACGCCGCTTCCCCCGCCGCAAAGAGCCCCGCGAGCGAGGTACGGCCCCACTCGTCGGTGTCGATGCCGCCCATCAAATAATGCGCCGCCGGTCCGACCGGAATCCGGTCGGTGGCGAGGTCGAGTCCCACCTGTCGGCACATGTCGGCAATCGTCGGAAACCGCTCGCGGATGCGCGGGCCGGGCAGATGCGACAACGACAAGAAGATCGGTCCGCCGGTTTCAATCGACTCCCGCGCGATGCTGCGCGCCACCACATCGCGCGGCGCGAGGTCGCCGTCCGGGTGATAACGGTTCATGAACGGCTCGCCCGCGGCGTTCACGAGGCGGGCGCCTTCGCCGCGAATGGCTTCGGAGATCAAGAACCGCGGGGCTCCCGGCATGTTGAGCGCCGTCGGGTGAAACTGGACGAACTCGAGATCGGCGACGCGCGCACCGGCGTGATACGCCAGCGCGACGCCGTCGCCGGTGGCGACGGCCGGGTTCGTGGTCTCGCGAAACACCTGACCGGCGCCGCCCGTCGCGAGCAGCGTCGCCATCGCCCGCGCCTCGCATTCCCGGCCACCGTTGTCGAAGTAGCGGACTCCGCGGACGGACCCGTCCTCGACGATCAGCCGCGTCACCAGCGCGTGATTGACGGTGTGAACGTTGGGGATCGCCGAGGCGCGCTGCCAGAGCGCCCGTGCGATCTCGCGGCCGGTCGCGTCGCCGGCGTGCAGCACGCGTCTGGCACTGTGGACCGCCTCGAGGGCGAGCGCGGGGCGGCCGTGCTCGTCGCGATCGAATCGCACACCCCAATCGATCAGCTCACGGACGTATCGCGGTCCGTCCTCGACCAGAACCGACACCGCTGCGGCATCGCACAGCCCGTCGCCGGCACGAATCGTGTCGGCGGCGTGCCGCGCCGGACTGTCGGCCGCGTCGATCGCCGCGGCGATGCCGCCCTGCGCGTAGCCGGTGTTGCTTTCGGTCGCCGCCGCCTTGGTGAGAATCTGCACGCGGCCGCTCGGCGCAAGAGCAATGGCGGCGCGCAGCCCGGCGATGCCGCTGCCGACGATGAGAAAGTCGACGTCTGCTGTCTGATCCGTCACGATGCACCGAGGAGAACGCCGTGGAGGAACCCGCGGTCAGAAGCGCTGGAAAACACGTCTGTTATCCTAACATTCGCATTCCGATGACCACTGTTCGCATCGACGTCCCCACGCCATCGCGGCGCTACGCCGTCACCCTCGGGCACGGCGTGCTCGACAAGCTGCCGCGGGTGCTGGACGAGGCCGGTGCGCCGGCCCGGCGCTTCGTCGTATCGAGCCCGCTCGTCTGGCGGCTGCATGGAGCACGGCTCGGGCGCGCCGGACTCGGCGAGCCGATTCTCGTGCCCGACGGCGAGCGGTTCAAGAACCTGCAGACCGTGTCGCGCGTCTACGACGCGCTCGTCAAGGCGAACGCCGAACGGCAGTCGACGCTGGTGACCTTCGGCGGCGGGGTCGTCGGCGATCTCGCCGGCTTTGCCGCGGCCAGCTACCTCCGCGGCATCGCGCTCGCGCACGTGCCGACCACGCTGCTGGCGCAGGTCGACAGCGCGATCGGCGGCAAGGTCGGCGTGAACCACGCGCTCGGCAAGAATCTCATCGGCGCGTTCCATCAGCCGCATGCGGTGATCATCGATCCGCTCGTGCTCGGCACGCTGCCGCGGCGCGAGTTCCGCGCGGGCCTCTACGAAGTGATCAAGTACGGCATGATGTCCAGCGCCGATCTCTTCGATCGCGTCGTCCGCGATCGCACTGCGATTTTTGCGCGCAGCGAGGAGGCGCTCACCCACGTCATCGGCGAGTCGTGCCGGATCAAGGCCGCGGTCGTCGCCGAAGACGAGCGCGAAGCGGGACGCCGCCGAATTCTCAATTTCGGGCACACGGCGGGGCATGCGCTCGAGGCCGTGACCCGGTACCGCAAGTATCGCCACGGAGAGGCGGTGGCCTACGGGATGGTGGTGGCCGCCGACCTCGCGGTCGCGCGCGGCGCGCTCGCCGACCGCGATCGCAAGGCGCTGACCGATCTCGTGACCAGCCTCGGGCCGCTGCCGCCGATCGCCGACATCTCGAGCGCTCAGATGATCGAAGCGATGCAGCACGACAAAAAAGTCGTCGCCGGACGGCTGCACTTCGTGCTGCCGACAGCCATCGGGGCCTGGACGATCGTCAACGACGTCACCGACAAGGAATTGAAGAGCGCGCTGGTCCGGGTGGGTTTCAAAAAATGAAATCTACGACACCAACGATCAACTGCCTTCGAGGCCGTAGTCTTTCATCTTGGCGAGCAGCGCCTTGAAGCTGACCTGGAGGATCTCGGCCGTGCGATTGCGGTTGCCACCGGCCTCTTTCAACACCTTTTCGATCTTGCGCCGCTCCACTTCAGTGACCGCCCGCCGGGACACCTCGGACAGCGTCCCCGACAGATCGAACTGATTCCAGGGATCGTCTGGCGGCGGCGCCAGCGCGGAGTCCTTCCGGAAGGAGAGATTCAGATGACGCGCGTGGATGGTGTCGCCCTCGGTCAGGATGACGGCGCGCTCGATGCAGTTCTGCAGCTCGCGCACGTTGCCGGGCCACGGGTACGCACCGAGCTCCTCGAGCGCCGACGGCGCCAGAGCGAGCGGCTTCTTGTTCAGATCCTTGCAGAAGCGCTCGATGAAGTGTCGAACGAGCATCGTGATGTCGGCGGGACGTTCGCGCAGCGGCGGAATCACGATCGGGAAGACCGAGAGTCGGAAGTAGAGATCCTCGCGATACTGGCGCGCGGCAACCGCTGCCTTGAGATTGCGATTGGTCGCCGCCACGACGCGCACGTCGACCTGGAGCAGCGCCGTGCCGCCGACGCGCTCAAATGCCTTTTCTTCGAGCGCGCGCAGGATCTTCGCCTGGAGCGACAACGGCAGATCGCCGATCTCGTCGAGAAACAACGTGCCGCGGTGCGCCAGCTCGAACTTGCCCGGCTTCCGCGCGGCCGCGCCGGTGAACGCGCCCTTCTCGTGCCCGAAGAGCTCCGTCTCGAGCAGCGTCTCGGGAATCGCCGCGCAGTTGATCGCGACAAATGGGCCGTCGGCGCGGGGGCTGAGCGCGTGAAGCGCGCGCGCAAAGAGCTCCTTGCCCGTGCCGCTTTCGCCTTCGAGCAGTACCGTGGTATCGGTCGTCGCCGCGCGCTGGAGCGCCACCGTCACGTGCTTCAGCTTGGCGTCCTCACCCACGATCTGCGGTGCGCCGCGGCGTGAGGCCAGTTCTTCTTTCAACAGAACGTTCTCGGCGGCCATCCGCCGCTGCACGAGCGCGCGCTCGACCATGAGCAGCAGATGATCGGGATCGACCGGCTTGGCAAGAAAATCGAGTGCGCCGTCCTTGATCGCCTTCACGGCGTCCTGGATCGAGCTGTACGCGGTCATGACGATGACCGGCAGTTCAGGATCGAGCTCTTTGGCGGCGCGCAGAACGCCGAAGCCATCGCCGGCCGGCAGCCGTAAGTCCGACAGGACCACGCCCGGCCGGGACGAGTTCAGCGCCTGGACGGCCTCCGGCTGATCACGCGCCTCGAGGACCGTGTGACCCTGGGCCTCGAGCGCATGCCGGAGCATCGCTCTCAGCGAATCTTTGTCTTCGACGAGGAGGATGGGCGGATCGACGGCGCGGCGCGGCGACACTACCGGAGCCAGCCGGGCGGCGCGCCGGACTTCCGGGCTTCTTCCTCGAAGTCCGAAATGGCCTTTTTGTCGGCGGCGATGTCTTTGTTGACCTGGGCCTGCTGAGCGATCGCCTTGTTGCGATTCTGTTCGATCTGAGCCTTCTGACCCGGATCGTCCCGATTGACGAAATCGGCGGAGAGCGCGTTGACCTGCGACTGAAGCGCAGCGGCAAACGCCGTATCCCGATCGAGCTTCCCTCTGAGCTCTTTCATCCTGCCCGAGTAGTAGGCCTGATCCTTGGCTGGCGTTGTCGCAGCGGTCGTTCCGGCGGCGGGCTTGTCGCCGGTCGCCGGCTTGGCGGTTGCAGCGGCTGTTGTATCGGTTGCCGGCTTGGCGGTCGAGTCGGTCGCGCCGGTCGCCGACACCGTTGCGCCACCCGCGGTCGCGGGCGGAACATCTCCCACGTCCTTGTTCGTGTAAGTCTTTGTGCCTTTGGCCGTTCTCTTCTGGTCGTCCGCCTTTTTGGCGACATCGGCCAGCGATTGAGCGCGAAGCGGCATCGTGGATCCCACGAAGGCCGCGACAACGAACATGGCGAGAAAAGTTCGTGGATGCATGGCTTCAATCCTAAGTATCGGCTGTAGCCCGATCGTAAATAACCCCTTCCGGCCCGGTCAAGAAATGCACGCGTTTTCACAAGCAGCTCATCGTTATTTCGAGAGACGCCACGAACGCAGTCGAACTGCCGGCGTGCCGGGAACGCCAACGATTTCCTCGGGTTCGACCCTCGCGGCAGTCGCGTCGACCACTGCATGCGCACCGCCGGGCCCGAACGCCTCGGCCCGCAGCTCAATCACGCCCGAGCCGGGATCGGGATCGGAACCGTCAACCGACGGTTCGCCATCCACCTCAGACGGGTCGTCGGCAACGAGCAGGACGACGTAGAACGCCGAGCCGTTGATGGCCGGCGCCAGATCAGCCATCAGGCCGTGGGCGTAAAGCCGCCATCGCGGATTGTTGGCGCCCCACGGCCGCTCCGAAGTGATCTGGTTCATCTCCGCATCACTGCACGGAGTGAGCCTGGCGCAGTTGGCGCTGTTCACGAGTTCAGTCAGATTGACCGTCGATCCATCTGGTAGTCGCCGCTCGCCTGCCGGCAATCCGTCCGTCAGGTTCGAATGGGTCGTTCCGTCGAGAACGTCGCTCCAGTCGGGAATCGACGGCAATTCGTCGAGCGCGTACTGCAGCACGGCGTCGGCCGCGTACGCCGCGGCGCCGGCGGTTCGGAAATTCCGCACGATGATCGTCTCGCTCGACGTGCCAAGCACCAGCGCCGCGGCCAGCGCGCTCATGATCAGCAGCGCCATCATGGCCACGATCACCGCTATGCCGCGTTCACCGAATGTCATCGTGGCAGATTGAGGTTGCGCGGCGAGACCGCGAAGCGAATTTCGAGATCGGGCAGCATCTGCAGGCCGCGGCTCGACGAGCCTGCCCTCGCGAACAGGATGCCCGCCGGCCCACGAAGCGCATCGATCGCCGATTCGACGCGCACGGTGACGGCAATCTTCCGGATCCGCAATAAGTCCGCATCGAACCGGTTCGCGTGGGACGGGTCGGGGCACCATGGACCGTCGGTGAGCTCGCGCTCCGCGAGCCGCGCGAGCGTCGCGTTCGCGTCGGGCACAAGCGCGGACAGCCGGGGAACCGGAGTCGAGCCATCGGTCGTGAACACACAGTTCTCGCCCGGCGGATAGTCGGTTGTCTGCACGTCAGGGGGAGGTGGCGTCGGCCCGTACGTGGTCCACGGGCCGGCCGGATCGGCGAGCGGCTTCCGCATCATCGGCGGCGCCGGGCTTCCGAAATACTCGAAGGAAAGCGCGACAACGTGATCGACGACGGGTACGAGCGGTCCGCCACCGCCGTCACCGCGCACCAGTTGCGTTGCTCCGGTTTGAGGATCGGTCCTGAGGAAGTACGAACGGATGATCGCCTGGGCGATCCGGCTACCCGCGGGATGCACAGCCGGCGAGTCGTTGATTGTATGGCGAACGTCAACGAGGGACCCGGTGACGCCGGCGATGCCAAAAAGATCGAAGGCGCCGGTTGGTTCAAGAACGAGCGCCGTGGCCGCCTGGGTGAAGCCGCACGCTTCATCGTTCAGTGGACAGCCGGCGCCGATGTTCACCCGCACTGCGCCCGACCGCGACGGCATGTTGTGAGCGATCGTCGTTTGCACCTTCAGCGAAGGCACGAAGATCACGGTGACAGCGTCGGTCTTGAACGAACCGGGCGGGTCGCCGCCGCGCGCGAGCCGATACGGAAGCACGGCTGGAACCACGTCGGAAAGCGGCCCGGCATCCGCGCCGGAATCGACGCCGGCGCCGGCCATGATCAGATCCCTGAACAGCAGCGACTCGGCGATACGAAGGCGCTGTTGCATGTCCGAGGCTTCACTTTCCGCCTTGAACACTTCTCGCGTCGGGGTGACGATCGCGAAGAGCGCCGCTGCGATGCAGAGGGTGACCGTTGTCGACACCAGAAGCTCGACGAGCGTGAAGCCGCGAGCGATCATCGCAGCACGCTCGCCAATCGGACTCCGGCGATTCGGGTGTCGGTTCCCGGCCCGCTCGCGCGCGTCACCGACACCTGAATCAGAAATGTCGCCGGCGAAGCCTCAGACAGCGGTTGCACGGACCAGCGGCGAACGTACGCCGTTCCCGCCGGCTGGGTGCCGCCTGACGCAATCAGCCGGCCGCGGCCGTCCAGGAAATCCGCTCCGCCGCCGGCCTCGTCCGGCGCGATCAAATCCTCCATCTTGTCCTGCGCGAGAACCGTCGACAGCGTCGCCGCCTTCGCGCGAGCGTTTGCCGACGAGGACACGACGAACAGCTGCGCGAGCCCCGCGACGCCGACGATCGTGATCGTGGCGGCGATCAGCGTCTCGACCAACGAGAACCCGGACGTTTCATGACGCATGTCGGCCATGATGTGCAACGGGCGCTCCATCTCCGCGCAAGGCGCAGATCGACGGAAATGCTGAATGAATTCGTGGGGTGTGATTCCTGGCGCGCGGCCAGTGTTGCAGAAACTGCGCGGGCGTTCGGGCGAGGATGCTTACGTTTCTGCCTCGGTCGGCAGCGTTACCTGGAAGCTCGCACCGCCGAGTGATGAAGCGCCGACCGTGACACGGCCGTTGTGGAACACGACGATTTTCTGGACGAGTGCCAGGCCGAGACCCGTCCCGTTCCGTTTGGAGGTGAAAAACGGCCGAAAGATGCGCTCGCGCGACTCGGCGGCCACGCCCGGACCGCTGTCCTCCACCGCGATCCGCGTCACCCGCTGCGCGGCATCGACCTCCGACCGCACGACGACGACCGGCGCCAGCGATGCATCCGCACACGCTTCGACGGCGTTCCGCACAAGATTGGTGAACGCCTGACGCAGCAACACCTCGTCGCCCTCGAGCGACGCAAACTCGCCGCGCACCGAAATATCGCCGCCACGGGTGCGAGCCTCCCCGCGGACCTCCTCCGCAGCGCGCTCACACACAGCTCTGAGGTCCACTCGCGACGGCATGATGTGCGCCGGCTTGGCGAAGTTCAGAAAGTTGGTCACGACCTGCCCGAGCGACGCGGCCTCCGCGCGGATGCCTTCGACGTAGGGCCGGTAATTCGGTGGCAGGTGATTCAGGTCCAGCAGCTTTCCGTAGCCGTGGATCGTGGCGAGGCCGTTGCGGAACTCATGCGCGATTCCCGCCGTCAGCTCGCCGACGGTGGCGAGGCTTTCCTTCAGGCGAAGCTGCTCCTCGAGCTCCTTGACCGCCGTCAGGTCCGTGAAGAGCGTGATCGCGGCATGGAGCTGCCCCGATTCGTCGAACAGCGGGGAGACGGTGACGCCCAGATGGCTGGCGCCGTTTTGCGCCGACAGCACGAGGGTGCGGCGAACGATCGGCGACTTCGTCCGCAGACACTCGTCGATCACCTCCGACAACGCCGGCTCGCGCAGAAGCTGGCGGTAGTCGTCACGCCGCGCCGTATCGGACACGTTCAGCATCCGGCGCGCGGCGGGATTGATGATCCGCACCTGTCCGTTGACGTCGACGACAATCAGGCCCGCTGTCAGGCTGGCGATGATCTCGTCCGCCAGCCGCTCGGAGGCCTCCGCGCGGGCCGCGGTCGCGCGCTCCTGCGCCTTGAGCTTGGTCACTGCCTCCTGCAGCGCAACCGACAGCAACGCAACCTCACCCGAATTGCCTCTCAGGTTTCTGCGCGTGTCTTTCGCCGCCGCGACGAATCGCAGGACGGCGAAGGCCAGGCCACCGGCGAGCACGCCGACAATCGCCGTCAGGCCGAGGAGCACGTAGGCGCTGGGTGAGAGGGTGTTCATTGCGAGAGGGTTGTCCCTAGTTTCGGTCTCAGGAGCGCGATCCCTTACCTGGCGCCGATGCCGTAAATCCGCGCAATCCTGTCGACGTACTGGCGAATCGCAAACTGATTGACGACCCGCAGTCCTTCGGTGATGCCCACGTCGTGCCAGCGGCCCGTGTTGTCGCGCTCGTACGCCTGATCGCCGCCCTTGATGGCATCTGCGATGTACAGTCGGCGGCCGTTGTGGCGGAGGACTGCGTACACCGCGCCATAGCTGGCCGCGATGACGTACGTGTCCCGGCGTCTGGCAGTCGACACGCGATCGTCGGCGCCAATCAACGGCCGGCCCATCAGGTCGTTCGCCTGAACCGGCTCATACCCTAACGCCGCGTAAATCGTCGGCGTAATGTCGGTCGTCAGGCTCACTGCATCGGCGTCGACCGCGTCGGCGATCGACGCTGGAAAATGGATGATGAGCGGAACCTGGACCACCTGAGGAAACAGGTGGTAGCTGTGTCCGAAACGTCCGTCCTCACCGAGCATCTCTCCATGATCGGCGGTGACGACGACCAGGCTCCGATCGAATTGCCCGCGCCGCTTGAGCCCGTCGATGAAGCGCCCGAAGCACGCATCGAACGCGTGGACCTTGGTCGCATACGGCGCGTAAAAGGATCGATACTCCTCTCCGTGCTCGACGGTGCGCGGCAGGCGGGACATGTGAATGTCCTGCGGGAGCGAGTACGCGAAGACCGGTGTAGAGCCGATGCCCTGCAACTTCGAGTCAAGCTCGTCGAGCGTCCGGCAGATCTCGAAGTCCATGTTCGTGCGCCCGCGGTCGAGCTCCTCGATGGCGTTCGATCGGATCAGCAGCTGCGACATGATCGAGTCGAGGCCGAGGATCTTCCGGTAGCCGTTTGCGTCCAGCAGCTTCTCGAGCGCGTTCATCGGGTGAAACGGCTGGACGTACTGCTTGTGGACAATCGATGAACCGGCCCACATCGCCGGCACCGACAGGCCGGTACCGCCGAAGCGCGTGAACGCGTTCGCAAACACGATGCTCTCGGCGGCAAACTCCGCGATGCGCGGCGTGAAACGTATCTGCGGGTTGTACGGCGACAAATAATCGGGGCGCAGGCTGTCGATGACGAACAGAAAGATGTGAGGTTTCGGCCTCGCCGTCGGTTCGAGCTTCGGCACGAAGTCGATGTCGATCGGGTCGACATGCAGCGCGGTGAGTCCGGTGTTCGCCACCAAATACCTGTCGAACGATGGAATCGTCGTGCGCGAGTCGCGGAGCAGCTGGCTGACGACCCGGAAAGACGGGTTGTAGATCGCGTAACGGGCAGTGCGGTCGACTGGTGCCGGTCCGACGGCGGCCGGTGGCGGCGCCTGCCGGATGACAAATCCGACCGCCAGCGGCGACAGGC
>Ga0075421_100013924_pt1 | contig 10035 bp, 7 predicted proteins | sample SoiMetdeltSBSDD5_FD_75292 | JGI IMG/M metagenome (GOLD analysis project Ga0075421, IMG submission 75292) | Bulk soil microbial communities from a Populus tree surrounding site in Tennessee, USA - Soil MetaG P. deltoides SBSDD5 | ecosystem: Environmental > Terrestrial > Soil > Tree plantation... | reverse complement strand
TTAGTCGTTGATTTTGAAAGCGTGCCGGGCCGCACTGCGACGGCAAACCCGACACAAGGCGGTCTGCTCAACAACAATTCGGAACTGAACGACGAGATCGTCCCGTTGCGGATTACGTCGGGTGGGCTGACTTCCGACCCGGCCGATACGTTTCCTTCGATCTCGGCTCTGTTGAATCTCTCTGGCTCGCCTTTCGGGCCCGCAAGGTCCGGCACAAACGTAGTGGCAGGAACCGAGGGCGGTTCCGGTGGCGTGGGATCTCAGGCCAATATCGATTTCCGCAACTTCGTGGAAATCCGGGTGCTCGACCCCGGTTTCACATTCGTAAGCGAGTGGATCGAGCTTTTCGGTGCCGGCACCACGGCGAGTGTGAAGGTCTGCGGTGATCTTAATTGTGGCGACGAGCTGTTCACCCAAGTCCTTAGCGCGAGCAGTTTGTTCAGCTTCACCGCGCCAGCCGGCAAGGAAATTCGGAACATCAGCGCGATTCCCATCGTGCTGCCGGGCGTAGCGGGTGGCATGTGGATTGACGACGTGACGCTCACTTCAACCGCGCCGCCGCCGGGCACCGCAAACGAACCAGCGGGCGCGCTGTTGCTTGCAGCGGCGATCGCACTGCTCTCATTGCTGCGCTCGAGGAAAGCTCGGTAGCCGGCTTTTCGATGCGCCCCTTTGCGGGCGTTGCCGTCCAAGCGGCGCCGTGACTGGGGCGCTGGCAGCTCAGCGAGGCACGACGTTCCGGATGCAGTGTTCGCTGCTGGAGTTCCGTGCCGGGTGGTGCGCGCGGTCGGCTACTCGCCGACCGCGCGGGCCACTCTCAAGGTACGCAAGCGAAATCGGGTCTCGCGTTCACATTTTTCGAGTTGTTGTATTGCGGCCAGCCCGGATTCACGCAGAGCGGGCGGTTACCCCTTGCGGACGTGTCTGTCTCATCGCGGATCACCGTATGCGGCTTCGCGCACGTATAGCTGCTCGCGAGATTCGGGTCACCGGAGCCGTTGTATTGCGGATATCCCGGATACTCGCACAACGGCCGCGACCGGCCGCGCGTGTTGGTGTTCGTGTTATCGAACACGACTTGGTTCTCCGGCGTGATGCCCTTCTCGACCCAGTTCTCGAGCGCGGTCAGATTGTCCCACACCGGCGAGAAGTTTCCGCCGCCATGCGCGAGGCCGGGAATCAGATAAAGCCGCAGGAAACTATCGGTCGCTTTCTTGCCCATCGTTGCGGTGATCGCTTTGACCACATTGATGTTGGCAAAGGGCGTGACGCTCGGATCATCCCATCCCTGCACCCAGATGATCTTGCCGCCGTGCTTCCTGAATGCCTCAAAGTCCGGATCCGTCGCTCCGAGAATGTCGGAGAGCGCAATCAAGCGGTTCTGCCACACTCCGGGGTTTTGAATGTCGAACGTGCGCAGGTCGAAGTTCGGATTCCGCGTAACGAAAAACTTCATGAACTGGTCTGCCCGGTTCACGTGATGGGCATTGGGCCCGGACGGCGGCGTGGGCGTGATGTATTCCGGCTGTGAGCCGATCTGCATCGTAATGCCCTCGAGGCTGTTGTAGCCGGGGTACGTGTTGATGCCGTTCACGAACGAGTAAGGCAGCGTGTAGCCGTTGTGATACACGTCGATCGTCTTCGCGATCTGAGCCTGCGTCAGGCAGTGGGTCGGATAGCCCGTCTCGCCGTTCTTGCACGCGAGCTCCTCGAGAAGCCTGGAAGACAACGCACGGCACGCGATCATGTTACTGACCAGGCCATCGACAACGCCGTCCAGCCGGTCACAACGCTCGATGGCGAGCGCCGCGATCTTGTTCACCATCACAGGCGGGATCCAGCCTTCCGAGTTGTTGTCGTAGATCGCTCGCGCCAGCGCAGCGCCCCACAGGCGCAAGCCCATGAAGTTCGCCGTCGGGTAATTCGTGAGAATGCCGTCAAAGTCCGTCGGCCAGCGCATCGCGCCAGTCAAGCCTTCGCGCCCACCGGTCGAGCCGCCCGAGAAGTAGATGTGCGCAGGGGCGTTCCCATACCGCAGCTTCGCGATAGCGAGCATGACGTCGCGCGTCTTCTTGACGTGCATGTAGCCGAAGTTGAGGAGCGCCTCATCGTTCATCGCGAAGTCGGCGTCGTCTGCGCTGGGCGACTGATGTCCCGAGTCGCCGCCGTAGGTGATGTATCCGCGCTTCAGCGGCAGCACCAGGCCAGGCACATTACCAAGGGTCGGAGCGCCTGTCGTGTTGGGAATCCGCCCGTTGTAGCCGCCCCCGCCGAAACCCAGTGCCTTGGCGTTCCAGTCGGTCGGCAGATTCACCCGGAACTTGATCGCCGGGGCCGTCGGGTCGATCGGGTGAATGTCGCCCTCGATTCGGCAGTACTCGCCCAATGTCGGCGTGGCGGCCACGAACTGCGCCAGTGTGATCGTGGCGCCCAACGTAGGCAGCCCGATGTCGTTGCTGTGGATGTGGACTCCAACGGCGCTTGAGCAGAACTTCTGCGTATCAGCAGTTGAAGCGCTGGCCGCGCCGGCCCAGCTGCCCGCGAGCAATACACAAACGGATACGATTGCCGACCAGGAAACGAAATGACCTCTCATGCCTCCCCCTCTTGCGCTATTCGGGTTCAAACGCCTCCAGCGTGCAATCACGCGGAGTATCCACAGCGCGTGGATTGTAGGGGGCCTGATCCGAGCGCACTGCGCGGGAGGTTGAATGACTCTTAAGACTTCACTTAACAATCCGAGGCGGCGTCAGACACCTTCACAACAATGGTAAACCGAGCGCAAACTGTGGACGTCCGTGTGATGCTCCAAAGAACGCCCTAAAGGTGCGCTTAGGCTTACGCGACGGTGTGTTCAGGGCTGGCGGCTTTGCCGCTTCACTCCGGTTAAAGAGGAGAAGCTCAGCGAGGGCTCCATGGCTGGACTCTTCATCAGCTACCGCAGGGAGGACAGCGCCCCTTACGCGGGCCGCTTGTATGACCGCCTCTCCAGGGACTTGGCTGAACACGAAGTCTTCATCGATATCGACACGATTGATCCGGGCGATGATTTTGTCGAAGTAATCAACGCGAGACTCGACTCGTGTAATGCTGTCATCGCCTTGATCGGCAGGTCGTGGACGACGTCGACGGACAGGACAGGCGCGCGCCGTCTGGACAATCCGGATGACTACATCCGAAAAGAGATCGCCACGGCGCTATCTCGCAAGGTGCGTGTCATTCCGGTTCTGGTTGGCGGCGCAGAGATGCCGCGCTCAACCGATCTGCCTGACGATCTCAAGCCGCTCTCGCGCCGTAATGCGATCGAATTGCGCGATACGCGATTCCACGGCGACGTGGACCGCTTGATAGAGACGTTACGCAAGACGACTGCGCCGGTCACCACTGCACAGTCCGCAGGTTCACCTCAACCCACGCCGTCGATCCATGCAGAAGATAGGGACCGGCCGCAGACAAGCCGAACGGAGGCAGCGCCGGCTGAGCTTGCCGCTGGATCATTAACGCCACTAGCTGGCAGAGGTGCCGAGGCGCAGACGCCGCATGGAATCGCGCCTCGCGGGTTGCTGCGCACCCGGAAAAGCCCTTTGGCACTCGCCGCGCTCGTCGCAGGTTTCATAGCCATTGCGGTATTCATAACGGGAGCAATCTTTTGGGCCATGCGTCCCGATACCGTTGACGTTCCCGACGTCATCGGCAAGACGGTTCAAGAGGCCCGCTTGGCGATAACGGCGGCAGGATTCGCTGTACGGGAGGAGTCTTCAACCGAGAACGAAAATGCAGCCGAAGGCACCGTCATCGAACAGAAGCCAGCACCGGGGAGGCAGACTGATTCCGACGGCTCGATTGCCATTGTGGTGGCCCGTGTACCACAGACCGAGATTCCGAACATCGTCGGAGAAAAGCTTGAGCAGGCAAAGATATTGATTGCCGGACGCGGCCTGGTTCTCGGATCAACGGAAACGAAAGAATCGTCCGATCGGCCGCCAGGGGAAATCCTCGAGCAACGTCCGAGTGCCGGCACGCACTCGCGGAAGGGAGAAACGGTAGATCTCGTTGTTGCTGTGGCGCCCTCAATTGTGGTGCCTGACGTGCGCGGTCAGCCACTGAGCCAGGCGCGAAGCGCACTGACAGCGGCCGGTGCGCGCATCGGCCGCGTCGAATACCGCAAGAGCAGCAAGATGCATTCGGGACTGGTGCTGGATCAACGTCCCGCTCCCGGGCAAAAGCTCGAGACGGGCGGCAAAGTGCAACTGGTTCTTGCCGCACTGGTCGATGTTGAGGTGCCGAACACGGTCGGTTGGCCGCTCAGCAAAGCGCGAGCGGCGCTGGAGAAAGTCGGCCTCGCCGCAGGAGAGATTAAAAAAGCCGGGCTCCACGACAACACAGAGATGAAGGAGCCGTTGGTCCGTGCTCAATTTCCGTTGGCAGCGGCGCAAGTCAAAGTCGGTGACGCGGTGAACCTGGTCGTCGCTGAGCCGGGCGTACGCGTGCCAGACCTTGCGCGCATGCCTCTCGAGCGCGCGCGATTGTTGCTGGAATCGGCCGGGCTTGCGGTCGGTGACGTCAATGAAGCCCGTTCGCGATCGGTATCCGCTGGCTCGGTAGTGAAGCAGTCTCCCGGCGCGGACAAATTGGTGGCGAAAGGCTTTGCGATAACTCTCACGGTCGCCGCAGAGCCTCCTGTGAAAAAGCTCGCGATGCCTGACTTTGTTGGTGCACCACGCGCCGCAGCCATCGAGCGCCTACACAGCATGGGTGTACGGAACATCACCTCAAAACCGGTGCAGAATGCGGACGCGAAACCAGATGAAGTATTGAAGCAGATTCCTGACCCGCGATCGTCAATCGCCACCGACACCGCCGTGACCCTCCAATATGCCGCCAGAATCAAGTGGATCAACGCGCCTGGAAAGATATCAAGCAGTGATGACGCGCGGGCTTATGCGAACGAACATTGTCCTAAGGCCTGTCTTGGGATCGGCGGCAAATGGCGGCGTCAGTTCAAGTCTGGCACGATCGTGAGCTGCGGGTGTGACGTTAAATGAATCCCCCCGCAACTGCACAAGGCTCGAACGGGGTCGCGGTCAGCGTCGGCGGGACCCGCGCTCCCGCCGACGGGTGAACCATGCGAGCAGCGCGAGGCCGCCCAGCATGAGCGTCCAGCTCTCGGGCTCCGGCACGCTATTGGTCTCGCCGGTGATGCGGACCAGGTTCTGGAAGCCTTCCGGGCCGCGCGGCAGTGGCTGCTCGGCGTACCACGCGAGGATGTCCTGCGGCTTTGGGTCGGATTGGGCACGCGGGCCCAGCACCGAGACGTTTCCACACACGTCGGGAACCATCACGGAGTACGTGATGCCGCGCGCGTCGGCGACTTCGTAGAGGTCCGCGCGCTCAACGTGCCCGGGGTTGAAATTGACGCGCGAGTTCAGGCACAGCGTCTTGCCGTACGTCAACTTGATTCCCCGCGACTCGAACGCCGCGTTGCTGTGCACTCCGCGGATCTTGTCGTTGCGAATCTCGAGGCGGTCGCTCGTCTCGCGCTCCCGGATCTTGCGCTCGAGCAGCGCCACGACCTGCGCAGGAAGCCGAGCAGCCGTCAGCGCCTGCTGGACCGTGCCCTTGTATGGGTTGCGTCCGGGCTCGCCCCAGACGCAGTCCTCGCGCAGCGACAGCGGCGCGCCCTCGGAACTCGCGGCCGGGTTGGTGACCGGCGCAGGTCCCGGTGTAGCGGCTGGGGACGAGGCCGTCGCAGACGCGGCGGTCGTGACCGCGCGCGCTGGGGCGTCGACGTCCTGCTGCAGGAACGGATGATTCTCCGGTAGCGGCCGCCCGAAGTCGCTGACGCCGAACGGGATCGCCCGCGCGTTCTTGGCGAGCAACGACGTCGGTGCGAACGCAGCATAGAGCTTCACGCCGCCGCCACCCAGTGCGACGGCAGCCAGTCCAATTACCGCCCAGGAGACGAACCGGCTCTTCGGCGCCCGCAGCATGCGCACGCGCACAAGTTCAGGGTCGCGGCACCGCTCGACGCCCGTGTCGGCCCAGGTCGCAGCCAGCGTGCCCTCCCATCCGCAGCCGCCCGCTTCGCAGCAGCGATAACGGCGGATCGGCGGCGTCTGGCTGGCGATCCGGTCCTCCGGACGCCGCGGGATGCGCGTGATCGCCCATCCGCATTGCGGACACCTGCGCTGGGATTTCCTTGTCTTGTTCATTTCCAGTCGCGTGGGGCTGACTCGATCGACGGGGGAGCGAATCCGTCCTGCACAGGCTCACGGCGGCTCGGGTACGTGTGCTCTCGCGCGCGACCGTGCCCGCCGAGGGCACCGGGCCATGCCGACCGCCATTGCGTCCGAACCCATGCAGTTCGCCGCGCTCGAGTTCCGAGCGACCTTTTGAGCGTGGCTTTTTGAACCGCTGATCTCATGACCCCGTCGCCCGGGCGCGAGTAACACGCCGCACGCTTTGGTACGGGCGCCTACTTTGAAATTGGCAACTCCTGAAACTTGCTACTGTGGCCGCCGGTCAGTGGCACGTTTGCGTCGCTCGAGCGCCGCGGCCGCCAGCCCGAACCCCGTGAGGGCCAGCGAACCTGGCTCGGGCACGGGAGTTGACGGTTCGCTTGGAGGAGACAAGGCCGCTCGCGTGGCGTCCACGGTCAGCGTCGAATCCAAGAAGAGGAAGTCACTTCTATTCTCCGGTGAAGTCGTAGTTGATCCGGCGTTGTTTAGGGTCATGTCCAGAGCGCCCTCTGCCACCAGCGCCATGAGCGACAACCCTGTGAACGTGACAACAAACGTCGCACCGCCACTGGTGATTGTTTGCGTACCGAAGGGTAGGCCGTCAAAGATGAAGGCCACCAATTCAGGCGCCGCGTCAGCGCTTTCATCGCTGAAGCGCAGCGTCAACGAAGCAGCCGTGATCGTGTCCGTGGCTGCGTTGAATCCGTCATCCAAGAGATTGTGACTAAAGCTCTGCGTGGCATTGGCCCCGCCATTGCCGTTGAACAGGTAGTTCGGGTTTATGACATCACTGAAGGTGATCGGTAAGGCATGAGCGGCACTTGTGGCCGCCGACAGCACAATTGTTGCGAGAAGCTTCCGCATGCAACCTCCTTTTCGTTTGGACAATTGCATGCGGTTTTACAGTTCGGCGTGAGCCGCGTTCCGTGAGATTGTTCTCAGACGCGCAAAACAGTCTCCTTATAAGCCTGCATTGCGGGAGTCCTACCACAAGGTTGACGGCGCGCGGCTCCCCGCATGACGTTGATCTCGTCTACAAACTGCCGGGCGGAGCGCTTACCCAATCTCGATGCGCAGACTGGACGCTCGTGCTCCGCTGACATTTAAGGATATGGCACGTCAAGATGTGCTCGCACTCTTCGTTCAGCACGATCGCCGTGCTCAACGGGGATTGACTGTCGTTACTCCGAGCGTCGCGTATGCGCGAAAGCGTTTCGATCTAAGCGTGTGTGCTGTTTTACCGTGGAGTTGGGCGTTTATCACGAACACGCATTAGTACAGTGTCGTAAATTTCTATCCCCCCCAACAACGCGACGTCCAAAACTATGCCGGGTTTTTCGTGCACTCAGACAACGCTCAAGGCTGTGCCGCTCTTTTCTTCGCTTGATGATGCAACGATCGGCGCCGCTTTACCTCACCTTACGGTCCGCACGTATTCCATTCGCGCACCGATATCGATGTCCACTAACACCGCCGATAGCCTTTGCCTGATCCTCGCAGGCCGTGTGCGGATAATGCAGCACGACGAGTCTGGCCGAGAAGCCGTGATCGAAGAGCTCTGCGAGCACGAATTCTTCAACGAGATGGGGTGGTTGGAGGGTCGTACGAGTAGCGAGACGTATGTAGCGGGCACGCAGTGCACGATTCTCTTTATGCCGCGGCAACTTCTCGAAGACCTGCTTTCCCGCGATGCAAGACTGGCGCAGCCCATCATGCAAGCCATCGCAAAGCGCCTGGCGAGGGCTCATCGTAAGATCGGCCGTCTCGCCCTCGACAGTGTGTATGCACGAGTGGTCGATGTGCTGCTCGAACGCGGCCACGAAGAAGGAGGCGAATGGCTGGTAGATGCCGGGGCGGAGTTCATCGCGACCTTAGTCGGTGCCTCACGAGAGATGGTGAGTCGGGTGGTGGCCGATCTGATCAAACGCGGAATGGTGCGGCGCTCGAAACGTCGGATCATCATCCCAGATCGCGCGGGACTGTCGATCTATGCCGACAACAACCGCACGACGCTACGTATCCAACCTGCCGACTCAAATGCAGGGCAGCGGCTGGGCGGATTCACGGGTGAACAACAGGCTGCATGATGCGCCCCCTGTCCCAGGCGCATTTCGGAGCGGTTTGCGCGCCTCGCAACGCCGCTGCGCGAGGATGCGACGAACAACGGCTACTGCATTTAGGGTGCCGGCGGTACACGGGGTATCGAACAGATTCTTTGGGGATTAGTCGCACGACCGGTTACGCGGCAAGCGGCAAGCGGGGTTGGACGGCCTGCGTTTCATTGGCGCAACGGCGCCGTTCGTGCAGGCATCTGTGGCCGCTGGCGACGTTCTGCCCACGAGAGATATATAGCTTTGTTCCGCGCCAGCAATCTCTGCGCGATCTTCGCGGCGATGCCGAACTCGTCGTAAAGGCGGCGCGGAGCGCATAGTGAAGAATTCGCGCGCGCTTGCGCTGGCCCTATTCGTCTTCGCTGTATTTTTGGCTCTTACACTCGTCTGGAGTTGGCTCACCTAAGCTAGCCCGTAGCGCTGACTATGGTATAGCCGACACTCGTTATCAGGAGCAGTCGTACTTCCCACACATCTCCTTTCAGTCTAGCTTGGGTTGGAGGTCCGCGTAGAAAATGGCCAGCCGCATGATCTCGCGGCCGACTTCGGGCGGGAAGCCCTGGCGATTCCCTCTGTCGTCTATCAAGAGCTGATTGAAAAGAGTCTGGGCTTGCCTTGCCGACGGCCAGGCAGACGCTATTTTTGCGATTATGTGTGGGTAGGTGCGCTCAAGCATATGGGGATATAGCTCGGGCGTATCCGCGAGAATCTTGCTTAGTTGCGAGTCCATATGTGCTTGCCCCCGGGTAAACCGCGAAGCAGCCGAACTAGCGCTGCTCTAATCTCGTGCTGTTGTGGGAAGGACGGGGAGGAGAGTCGATGTCCAGTCCGTTTTCCAATGCGTAAAACACCAGATCTACTCTTCTGTGGACCCCGAGCTTTTCGTAAATAGAAGCCAAATGGTTTCGCAGCGTATGACTGCTGATGTGCAGGGCCGCAGCGATCGTTTTGTTAGGAGATCCTTTATGCTTCGTCACGGCCGCTATGATCTTGCGCTCCGTCACAGTCAACGTCGAGTCGGCGCAATCGGGTTGCGTGATATTCCGGTTGCCGTTGTTCCAAAAAGAGTCGAAAACCTTTGCAGTCGTGCCGCGGTCCAGCCAGATCTGCCCCTCCTGAACGCGATCGATCGCGCGCAGGATGACATCTGCCGGTTCGGACTTGTGGATGAATCCAGAGGCGCCCGCCACGATCGCACGTTGTTCAACATCGGCTTCTTGCAGACCGGTCAGAATGATCACCTTCGGTCCGCGCTCACGCACTGCTGGCACTAGGTCCAATCCGCTTTCGTCACCGAGATTCAGATCCAGCAGCACAATATCCGGCCGGTGCTCCGCGATCGCCGTGAAAAGCTCCGCTCGACATGTTGCGGTGGCCACCACTTGAAGACGCGGCTGCGCCGTTTGGATTAGTTTCTCGAGACCCCATAGCACCGTTCTATGGTCGTCTACTAGTGCAATTCGAATTGGTGCCGTACGCGCGGGTGCCATCAGCACTGATGCTCCAGTCACAGTGGAATTCGAATCGATACTGCAGTGCACCCGACTTGGCGCTCTTCCACAGTAACATGCCCGCCTAACTCGCTCGCGCGATCGCTAATCGAACGCGGACGGAAGGTCGGCAATTGTGTGCGATGAGCATGGTCATGATTCGTTATCTCCAGAAGCAGCTGGCGATCGACTATG
>Ga0075421_100013920_pt1 | contig 10036 bp, 3 predicted proteins | sample SoiMetdeltSBSDD5_FD_75292 | JGI IMG/M metagenome (GOLD analysis project Ga0075421, IMG submission 75292) | Bulk soil microbial communities from a Populus tree surrounding site in Tennessee, USA - Soil MetaG P. deltoides SBSDD5 | ecosystem: Environmental > Terrestrial > Soil > Tree plantation... | reverse complement strand
TTCTTATGAACGTCTCGCAGGGGCACGCCTGCCGATTCGCGAATTTTTACGAGGACCTTTCCCTCCTGGTCGACAATCATCACGTCGCTTTTCAGGACGCGCGATTTCTGGCTTTTGTCCTTCTTGTCCTGATTCGACTCTGTCACATAGCTGAAGCAGTCGGGTTGAAGTGGGTGCAGAATTTCGACTTCGCCGATGGAATATGGCACTAACATCTCGCCGGCCTGGTCGCCGAGTTGCGCGGCCATTCCGGCCTGTAGAGAACCATCGACAAGGGAGGGATGAAGAACCAAGCTTTCGAGGTCTCCGTGACGAAACTCCGGTAGTCTCAGAACTCCCAAGGCCTCATGGTCATTTTTGTATACATCTCCAAGCGTCTGAAAGCTGGGGCCCAAGTTCAAGCCGAACGACTTGAACAGGGGATAGGCCTTCTCGCCGTCGATAACTTTCGCGCATCTCGCGCGGATGCTTTCAAGATCGATGTATTCGGCTGCGGCGGCCTCCTGCTGCGGCGCGTATAGAAGCGTGCCCTGTGAATGAAGCGTTTTGGCGCCTGTTATGTCGTTGCTGAACACTTCAAACCGAACCGTGGTTTGTGTGGGCTTGAGTTCAATGAAGACCTCTTTGGGTATCGAGTTTTGGACCGCAATCGGATTTACCCAGAGGATATTGCGGATTTTTGGCGCCTTCCTGCCGGTGGCGAGCTCGCCGGCTTTCCGCGCCAATTCGAGATAGGCGACACCGGGCAGCGTTGGGATCTCCGATACGCGGTGGTCATTGATGAAAAAGTCCCGCTCATCAAACGTCTTTTTGAAGAGCTGTCGCTCGAAGGTCGATTCATTGGCATCGATCAACGGGCTGATGCCCGCCGCTGGACGCCCGACGAGGCGAATCGGGGATTTATCACAGGCCCAGTGCCGCTTGTCGGCGAAGGGATAGGTCGGCAAAGAGATTCTCTTTCCCGAGCCTTGAGACTGAAATCCCTGCCAGTCCGCGAGCAGCCCTTCAGCCCACAGTCCGGCGATCTTGCGAGGGTTCTGGCTCTCCGAGATCAGCCGGATAAATTCCTGCTTCTCCCGCCAGCTGAGCAATCGTGTGACGCCCTCGCCCTTCACGTGGCCGGTAGCGATATCCTCAATGCGTTTTCCGTCAATGAAGCAGGTCAGCCTGTCTATCAACTCCTCTGCCGTCTCGGCCACGATTGCCAAGCGATGCTCGAATGACTTCCGCCCATGTTGCAGCGTATAGGCGACGTCATTCGGATTTACGCGGTTCTGTTGGAGGAATTTCCTCAGGCGGATGGCGGCCTGGCGCAACTGGTCCTCATTCCTGGCGGATAGAGGGAAGACCAGATCTCCCGATTGAGCCGGTTCTTCTTCCGCCTGTCGCACAGGCTCGTAATGTTCGAGGATGACGTGCGCGTTCGATCCACCCGCGCCGAAAGAGCTAACTCCCGCGCGGAGGGGATTCAACACGCCATCCACCTCCTTGTTTTTCCACTCTTCCAGACGTTGTACGACGTAGAAAGGGGTATCCGGAAAATCGATGAACTCGTTCAGCTCGGAGCAATGCAAGGAAGGCGCAAGCCGGCGATGCTTCATCTGCAGAAGCGCTTTTGTCACGCTGACGACCCCAGCCGCCGCCTCCAGATGGCCTATATTGCTCTTGATCGAACCGATGGCGCAGGCTTGATTTTCCACGGCGTATGGCTTGAACGCATTGCTCAATCCGGTAATCTCAACCGGATCGCCGAGGGCGGTGCCCGTGCCGTGCGCCTCGATATAACCGATGCTTCGCGCATCGATATTCGCCTTTTCGAGCGCCGACAGAATCAGCCCTGTTTGCGCTTTCGGATTCGGAACGGTGTACCCGCTGGTCCGGCCGCCGTGGTTGACGACGGCGCTCTTGATCACGCCATAGATGTTGTCGCCGTCCCGCGCCGCCCTGTCCAGGGGCTTCAGAAAGAGCGCGCCAACGCCTTCTCCCGCCACATACCCATTCGCATCCTTTCCAAAGCTGCGGCACATGCCGTCAGCCGACAGCGCGCCCCCGGCCCAATTGATATCGAATTTGGCCTGATGCAGGTCCAGGTTCACGCCGCCGACGATGGCGGCGGAACACTCACCCGCATAGATCGCCTCACAGGCCAGATAAATGGCCGTCAGACTGGAGGAACAAGCCGTATCTATCGTCAGGCTCGGGCCGGAGAGATTGAGACAATAGGAAACGCGGTTTGCGACGCTCCAGAGAAAAGAGTTGGGGACCGCCTTATTGCCGGCGTGCCTCTCCTCGACGCCAAGCATTTGATACATCGCCCATACCGCGCCGACAAATACGCCGATGTTCCGCGACTCGTCTTCCTGGGCCAGGGCCTCGGGGTAGTATCCCGCGTCTTCGAGCGTCTCCCAGGCCACCTCGAGAAACAACCTCTCTTGAGGATCCAGCATTTCCGCTTCCCGGGGAGAAATGTTGAAGAACAACGAGTCGAACTTATCCACGTCGTCAATGAAACCGCCGCGGTACCTCTCGAAGCTCCCATGCCGCAAGCGCCGTTCATAACGCTCGGCGGGAATCTCCTCGATGCAATCCCTGGCCGCAGCCAAGTTGTCCCACAGTTCGCCGAGATTCTTCGCCTTGGGATAACGGCCGGCCATCCCTATGATGGCGATATCCCGTGTTCGACTCGGCCTCATACAGTGGTTTGCAGGCTGATAAAGAGTAGCCACAGAAGTCACAGAGCGCACAGAGCCGGCGCCCTCGGTATTCTCTGTGCGCTCTGTGGCTGGAATATTGCCTGGCGAGGCGGCCGCTGTGGAATCTATTCGAGTCCGTAGACTTCCCGACACGTTGTGATACTTGATTAGCTCGTAGTTCGCATAGACCGAGCCTAATGGCTGAGGCGCGCTACTCTCGATGACGATTTCCGGAATATTTAGCTTTTTGTCGAATAAATGGATGAGTCTCTCGATTACGCTGTCGATTTGGTCATGCTTCAGGCCAACGGGGATGGCCAGGCGGACGAGGTCATTGATGGGAGTCTGCTGTTGCATTCCCACGCTGTGCGCGCCCGCGCGAATCCCGGTGTTCAAATACATCCAGGCCAGGAATGACGCGACCGGATACTCGAACGCCTTGAACTCGGGCATCTGTTTGACATCAATCACAACGCAGTGCCCGCCTGCGGGATGCGCGATGGGCGCGTTGCGCTCATTCAATGCCCGCCAGATCCGGCGAACGCCTTCCATTCTGTGTAATACGTTAGCTTCGATCTGACGCCGATTTTGCAATGAGAGCGCAATTATTTTCTTGTCGATCAGATCGATCCCGGCCATTTCTTCATGAACGAGATCTTGAAGCCTGTGAAACAGCGTGACGTCATTAGTTGCGATGATGCCGCCCTTGTTCACGCAAAAATCCTTGGTCAGGCTGCCGACGACGACGTCGGCGTAGGAGAGCATTTCCCGCGCCACCGCCCATACACTCTTTCCCGCATATTCTTTTTCTTGTTCGATCAGGGACTGCGCATTTTCCACAACCCGCGTGGCGTCCATAACAAGAGTGATGGAATGGGAGGCGAGCAAGGCTTTCACATCTCTTAAATGCCGCATGGAAACCGGATACCCGCCGGCGGCGTTGCTGCTCGCCTCGATATAGACCAAGGAAATTGCGGACGGGTCCTCCGCCACTTGCGCCTCGAGCGCATCCCAATTCATGTCGCCCTTGTACTGCTCCCCTGAAGTCAGTCGAAAGACCTCCGGATGCGGCGCCTCCTTGGGGATGAAGCCTTTGTCGATCTGATGAAAGATCGTGCTCGGGAACAACAGGTTCTGGAGTACAACCCCTTTCTTCGGCCACGCTTTGAAGAACACGCCTTCAGCCGCTTGCCCGGACGTGGTGAGGACGAAATGAGCGAAAGGAAAGATGGCCCTCAGACTGTCATCGATACTCGCGGGCTGCTGCACCTGCGAACGCAGACACCTCATGCGCGCCTGTATCGAAGGCATCTCCAGTTGAGCCCAGGAGTCCGTCTTCAGATCGAACTCGACGTGTTCATGCGGGATGTTAAGCGGGTTGAAGCCGAAGTCCGATAAGATGCGCGACCGATCATCTCCCTCAATCTCCAGCCGCCCTACGCTTGTCTGGGAGACTTCTTCAGAAGTCGCTTGGGGCGCCCGGGAATATTCGACGAACGAAGCGATCTCACGCGGCGGGGCGCCGAATTTGCGGTTCTCCTCATCTGACGTCTGCATCTTCTCGGGATCAGCAATCATCATGATGATGTCGATGACGTTGTCGGGATTGCCGCCCCCTACGGGACGACACAGGTAGATGGTTTTGTTTTCAGGACGGAATTTGTTTTTGAATTGAAGGTTACCCGCATCATTGAAAATATTCTGCTCGCGCAGGGCGCCGAGGATCTTGTCGATCTCGGGGTCCGCGCTGGCGGACGAATTGAGCTTGCAGCCGTAGGTTCCGCCCAAGCTCAGCACATCGCATCCTTCCGCCGAGAGAACATCGATAATCTGTACGATCGCAAACTCCAGCCCTCCCATGGGCATCTCCGGAGGATAGAACTCGAGATCCATTAGATAACCGTCCTCGTCCGAGGACATGGGGGTAATGAGAATGACGTTTTGCAGGACATCGCCGAGATACGTCAGAAACAGGCGGTGTTCCGGACCGAGCGCGCCGGCAAGAATTTCAGATTTGACGTCGTGAACCAACGGATTGACCATCGTCCTCGCCGCACACCATTTATCGATGACGCCGGCGATTTTCTTGTCTGTCTGTTTATCGGAACCGCACCGATACTCTTCGGTCCTGCATGCTCCGGCGCTCTGAAATTTAGACACCTGGTAGCGCAAACGGCGCATCGCTCCGCCTTCGAGCGTGAACTCCTTGAGATTCATGATGCGCTGAAGAGCGCCAAACGGCGTGGCCGAAAAGGCCGTTCCGCTTACCGACGGGATTTCCTCATCGGCGAGGACGTTGAGCTGGAAATTGTTCGCCTCGCAATACCGGTACATTTCCTCCAGGAGAGCCGGCGCATAATCTAGCGGTCCTGTGTAAGCGTATACGAGGATAATGTTCCCGCTTCGCCCATAGTTGAAATAACCACGTCTTGCGGCGCCGATGAAGAGATTCGGAGCGATCTTTCTCGTCCCTAGCGAGACAGAACCTTCTCTCTTGTGGCGGCTGAAAAGCGTTTGGACGAGTTCTCGCAACTCAGGGCGCCTGTAGGCTTCCTTTTCGAGTATTCGAATGGGCGCCGCTTCTCCGGCAACGGCATCGGGCCGAGGCGGCGCCGGCGCGCTTTCTCCTTCAAGGACTTCGATCGGTTTCTGTGGCCGCCCGCCCGCGGGGGCGACACCCCTGGCCGGCCCCAATTGTTTCTCAAACTTGGCGCAGAGAGTTTGCTCATACTTGGCAACGAAGTAATCCGCCAGGTCGTTGACGTTGAAATTCTCGAAGAGCAGGCTTTTGGGCAACGTCCCGAAGTCACCTTCCAGCTTTTTGATGATTTTCAGCACATGGAACGAATTGACGCCTAACTCGCCGAAGGAAGCGAATGAATCGAAATCCGGATCCAGGGAGCCGGAGGCCCCGGCGATAAGCGATTTCAGGTAGGACCCGGTCAGGTCCCGCAGAAGTTCCTGATACATAAGATGTCCACGTTGATTAACTAAGACGGGCGCCGTTAGCTGTTTTTTTCTTGCTGAATTTGTTGCACTGATTTCGTCAACACATTTCCGGGGCCCATTTCGAGGAATTGCGTGACACCCTGACTGATGAGGAAACCTATGCTCTGTGTCCATTGCACCGAATGCGTGATTTGCTTCACCAATAGCGACTTGACTGACTCCGACGCATCGTCGATCGGATAAGGCTGGGCGTTCACATTGGCAATGACGGGAATTTTAGGCGCGGCAAAAGACATCGGCGCCAGGAAATCGGCGAATGCTTTCGAGGCATACTCCATATATCGCGAATGAAAAGCGGCGCTGACCTGCAGGGGCATGTATAGTCGCGCGCCTCCTTTTTCGAAGAGCGGACCCACGCGCTTGATATCCTCAATTGGACCCGATACCACCGTTTGCGATGGCGAATTGAAGTTGGCGACATCGATACTCGCCAGTCCGTTTTCCTTGATGAGCCTCGCAACCATGCCGGCCCCCAAACCAATCACTGCCGCCATGCCGCCATTTTTCGCCTGCGACATCAGCTCGCCGCGCTTCTGCACCAGCCGCAGCCCGTTCAGAAAATCGAACACGCCCGCCGCAAGCAAGGCGTTGTATTCGCCCAGACTGTGACCTGCCAGGTAGTCGGGGCGCGCGCCCTGACTGACAGCCTTGTAGTGATGCAGCGCATTAACCACATAGAGACAGGGCTGAGTGAACTCGGTTTCTTTCAAGCGATTATCCTGGTCTTCCAGACACAGCTTGCGCAATGAATAGCCGAGAATCGCATCCACTTCCTTCTCGACTTCGGCATATTGACGCACTTCATCGAACAAACCGGCGCCCATGCCTCGTTTCTGTGAACCTTGACCAGGGAACACATAAGCAATCATATGACTCTCCTATTGTTACAACGGTTTTAGAGGTGGGGGCTATTTCAACGACCACATCGCTAGTGACGTGACATCTTTGATAAATACCCGGTTGTCCGAGATAGCCGGCTGGGTCCAGGTTGCGCTGTCGGCAATGGTGTATCGTTTTAGCGGTTCAAATCCGGTCTGGCTGGCCCTTGCAACAATTAATTCGGCATCGTCATTCAGGAAGAAGAGAAGGTCGCCCGCTTTGACGACTGCTGTGTTCGTCACTCCCCCGGGCTGGTCCAGCCACAGAACCCTGCCGGTTTTGGCATTGAGTGCAAAGAGCCGTCCGCTCGCCCGTTCCGACAGGCCGAACAGCGTGTCGCGAATGAGCGCCGGATTGCTTAAGAATATCGAGACCTCATTTGTTTCCCACACAATGTCAACCACCCATTTGCCATCACTCTTGATCGGCCTGATCGCCGTCAGACCCTTCCTTTGGCTGCCAACGATGATTGTTTCGCCGCACACAATAGGAGTCATGACGCTGGCCGTCGCGCTTGCCCCCCACGGATGCCGCCAGAGCATTGCGCCATCGGCCGCTGAGACGCCGATAATATTCTTGGCAGTCATTGCCACGACCTGGCGGGCTCCTCCTAGTTCAACGATGGTTGATGAGACCCATGAGCCATCGCCGCTCGCCGTCCATTTAACGTTGCCATTGCTCTCGTCGAACGCGATCAGCGGGCCGTAACTGTCAGGGGGGACGATGACCAAATCCTTGTCGCCGATAGGCGAAACCCTCGTCCCAAAGTATGGCTGTTCCGGCGGGGCGGTTTTTTGCCATACAAGTTTCCCCGTAGTCGCATCAAAGGCAGATACGACGCCGGTGACACCAAGCGTGTATAACTTCCCATTGTGGAAGAGCGGCGTTGCCTTTGGACCTGCGCCATGCTTAGTCGCAGTATCAGCAACTTCGCAGGGCGCCGGGTAGGCGGTTTTCCAAAGGATCTGGCCTGTTGCGGCGTTGATCGCCATCATCACCTCGTTGGCGCCGCTTCGGGTAAAGGAGTAGACAGTCTTACCAACCACGATTGGCGTCGCGTACCCTTCGCCAACCTTGACCTTCCATCTGCGTGTCAGTTTCTCAGGCCACACTTTTGGCTCCGCGAACGCGCCGGCGGCGCCATCGCGGTTCTGCCCGTACCACTGTGGATATTCTGGGGGAGCGCTTTGGGCTATGGCAGTGATTGCAAATCCGATCAATACGGCGGCAATGAATAATAGCCGTACTCTCGGGGATGCGTTTAACTCGTCACAGGAATAACAGCGGAAAAAGGCAAACTGTCCAAGTTGCTTAATTGAACGCAAGTCTTGAAACATTTTATCCTCTAATATCCTGGATCGAACCTTTTATCAGATTCATCAATGGTGAGCGCCGAGTGCGAACGCCCGGCGAGCGCGCCGAGGGCCCACTCGAGCAATCGCCGCGTGTCGGTCACGTAGCCGACAAGAATGAGTAGTCGTCCCGACATTCGGCGATGGCAGATTCGCAATCCACTTGGCTTTTACGTCGTAGTCGATGTGGATATCTGAAAGAACAAATACTCGCACTCTTGTTACTTCTGATACTTATCGTAGAGACTGAGAGTTCTCTGCTGAATCGGGTTGTCCCACTTGAACCCTGTCAACTCTTCGTCCAACCTGATCGAGTTAGTCAACTCATCCGGATACCGGATGTAAAACTTCTTTTTATTATTCTCGGCGACGCCGGACTGATCCAATTTCGTGCCCATGCTATAAGGCGCAAGCATCCCGTAGTGGTGCGTCGAATGCTGGGCAGTCTCCATCCACCTTCTTGGCATCCTAGGAAAAACTCCGGGAATATATTGATGCACGTCAATATCAGATTTGATTTCCGTCATATAGACGATAAAAGAAATGATGGGATTATAAAACGGAGCAGGCGCCCCTACAGTGAACCGCAGAAATCCCTCTAAAAAACCGTTCTCCGCCACGGCGATCATTCCGGAAGGGATGGCGTCGTGGTGCGTCCCGTGAAGATATATGAACTCAAACTCGGAATTGTGTCCCAGCCAATGATCCCGATAGAACCACATGTTTAACACCTTAACCCATTTCCAATAAACGATGGCGTTTATAACGCACACCGGCGGAAGGAAGATCACCGAAAAACTGAAATAACTGATCACGAAATACCACGGGGCGATCAAGACGACATGCGTTAACAGTCCCGTGCAATAAGCATGCGCGATTTCCAGGATGATGTTCGTCTTTTCATTGATAACTCTTTTCCACGGGGTCTGCATCAACACCTCGCGGACCAATTCTTTCTTCGCTAAATGGTCAACCAATATGGCTGTCCTGTATGCGGTTATGAATATGAAATGCGCGTAAAACAGATAAAAGGCGATTGTGCGCATCAATTCGACATGATGCGGGAGATTCGGCGTCGCGGCGATCAGGACGTTTTCCAGCAAGAGCAGGCCGAGAGCGATGAAATACAGAGGCTTTAAATTCTGGAGCTTGTACACGAGCATATAAAGAACGTCCTGCGGCCTTTTCAGGATCAAAGGGACTCTGAATTCGACGCCATGTCTTACTATGAATGTGGCAAGCGTAAAGGCGCACAGAGCAAGCCCGACGGTCGACATGATGTGGCCAAAACCGTACGAGAAGCTGACTACAATTGCGACCAGCAAAACCATCAATAGGTAGTCAAGAAAATCTCTTCTGTGGTAAGCAATCCTTGTTTTTTTGACTCCATATAACTTATGGAAAAATGCCTGATCAACTTTTTTCATAGCATTAACCGCATCACCCTGGTTGAAAAGATACTTGGATTAGCGCCCGATCGCCGCCAACAAGGCCGCCAGATTCCTCCGGTCGAATCTATAAGGGGTCAGAATCGCATGCGCCGTCGACCTGGTTGTCGCAGGCGCCACATACTTCAGGAAGGTGGCCAGAGTGCCGGACGGGCCGAGGTCGATGTATCGGCGGGGGCCATCCCGCTCCAACCGCTCTATGGTTTCAGGAAATCGAATCTGGCGCCGCACGACGTTCCAGAAATAATCGTCGGAGACGTCGGACAGAATCGCCGTCTGATCGCAGCAGACCAGCGGCAATCGGCCTTGCTGGCGCCGGATCGACCGCATGAACGACTCAAACGGGGCTTTCGCTTTGTCTATCCACTGCGAATGAAAGGGGACCGAGACCGGGAGCCGATGATAACTTATATTGCGCCACCTCAAGACATCCTCGATCTCCGCGAGTTCAGTCCGTCTTGCGGACACGACGAAATGCGAAGAAAAGTTGATTGCCGCCAATTCGCTGCGGCCGCTGAGGAAATCCTCCGCAAACAGCCCAGGATTTGCCAGTACAGCGATCATGCCTCCGGGCTCGCAACACTCCTCGAGCTCAATCGCCTGGCGCGTCACAGCGGTCAAAGCGTCTTCGACGCTGATGAAGCCCGCCACCGCC
>Ga0075421_100013919_pt1 | contig 10037 bp, 9 predicted proteins | sample SoiMetdeltSBSDD5_FD_75292 | JGI IMG/M metagenome (GOLD analysis project Ga0075421, IMG submission 75292) | Bulk soil microbial communities from a Populus tree surrounding site in Tennessee, USA - Soil MetaG P. deltoides SBSDD5 | ecosystem: Environmental > Terrestrial > Soil > Tree plantation... | reverse complement strand
GTGAGATGCTCTCGTCGCTCAAGCTGCAGGACGCGACGATCACCACGGCGCAGTCCGTTGCGGCCGGCGCGTTCACGCCGCCGCAGGGCGGCGGCCGCGGCGGCGGCGGTGGCAACCAGTTCGCCGACCTGCCGGCGTTCTGCCGTGTGGCGGCGACGCTGAAGCCATCGGCCGAGTCCGACATCAAGATCGAGGTGTGGCTCCCCGCCTCGGGTTGGAACGGCAAGTTCCAGGCCACCGGCAACGGCGGATGGAACGGCAACGTCGACATGAACGCGCTTGCCGCCGGCGTTCGTCGCGGCTACGCGACCGCGAGCACCGACACGGGACATCAGGGCGGCGGCGGTCCATGGATGCAGAATCGCGAGAAGCTGATCGACTACGGCTATCGCGCCGTCCATGAAATGACCGTGAAGGGCAAAGCGATCGCCGCCGCCTTCTACGGCAACCAGGCGCGCCTTTCCTACTTCGTGGGCTGCTCGGCCGGCGGCCGTCAGGGTCTCATCGCCGCGCAGCGCTACCCCGAAGACTTCGACGGCATCGTCGCCGGCGCACCAGCGCTGAATGCCACCGGGCGTGCCGTGTTCGCGATGTATGTCGCGCAGAACCTGCACAAGGACGAAGCCGCCTTCATCCCGGCTGCGAAATATCCGGCGATCCACAATGCCGTGCTGCAGGCGTGCGACGCAAAGGATGGCGTCACGGATGGCGTGATCGAGAATCCGGCGAAATGCACGTTCGATCCCAAGGTGCTGGCCTGCTCCGGTGCCGATTCAGCGTCGTGCCTGACGCCGCCGCAGGTCGAAGCGGCCCGCAAGATGTATCAACCGGCGGTGAACACCCAGACGAAGAAAGAGATCTTTCCGGCACTCGCCTACGGCAGCGAGTTGGGCTGGGCGACGTTCGGTTCGCCGCAGCCGTTCGGCATCGCCACACAGATGTTCCAGTACCTGGTCTTCAACAACCCGAGCTGGGACTACAAGACGATGAACTTCGACAGCGACATGGCCGCCGTCGACAAGGCCGAGGCCGGTCTGATCAACGCGCGCAATCCGGATTTGAAGAAGTTCACCGCGCGCGGCGGCAAGCTGATTCAGTATCACGGTTGGGCCGACCCGCAGATTCCGGCGCCGAGCAGCACGCAGTACTACCAGAGCGTGCTCGACACGATGGGCGGCGCCAGCAAGGTGATGGACAACTATCGCCTGTTCATGGTGCCCGGCATGAATCACTGCGGCGGCGGGCCGGGGACGACGACCTTCGATATGCTCGCCGCGCTCGAGCAGTGGGTGGAAAAGAAGCAGACGCCAAACCAGATCCTGGCGTCACGCGTGAACGATGGAAAGGTCGAACGCACGCGACCGCTCTGCCCGTACCCGCAGGTGGCAACCTACAAGGGATCGGGCAGCACGGACGACGCGGCGAGTTTCGTTTGTAAGTAAAGCAGGACTCGCCTAGTCTTCAGTCGGCCTCTCGACGCTGTCGATCACGAGGTGATCGACAGGTCCCCGCTCCGCCTCGAGCTTCAATCCCAGCTCACGTACGGCATCGAACATCGTCGGGCCGTCGTCGATCGGTGCGGCTGGCGCAGTGCTGCCACCCGGCGCCGTCGTTGACAGCCCCGCCTGCCCGGCCATGCTGTATTGCAGCTCGAAGTCGTAGAGCCCTTCGAGTCCCGTTCGATCGATGACGTGGCGATTGAGACTCGACGACAACGTTCGCACCAGTGAGGCGATCGCTTGTCCACCAGCGCGCATGGTGATGACCGGCATGCCTCCCCCTGCTGGTGGTCCGGCGTTCATCGAGACCGTGCAGATCGGACGCTCGCCCGGCGCGGGCATCAGGCCTGGAGGAAGAGCGGGCCGACCGTCGCGGTTGAGGCCACCTGGACCCGCGCCTCGTGCGGCTTTGACCGCAGCGGCGCGCTCCTCTTGAATCTTCTGACAGTCATCGGTGGTCTTCGCGAGCTTCGGCCCGAGCTTGCCATCGCTACGCGCCAGCACCAGCGCGTAGATCGGCGCGTCGCGCGTTTCACCGTGGATCTTCAGCTTGAACCTCTCGGCCAGCAAGCCGCGCAGCATCAACGGCGTCTGATCCGGACGCGAGCCTTCCGGCGCCTTGGCGGCGATATCGAAGCGCTCTGAGTCGAGCCAGCCTGGCCCTCCAACGAGCTGATACCCCGACACGCGGTAGGCCTGCACGATGAGCATGCGCAGCGGCATGTTGGTGACATTGAAACTGGTCGGCAGCGTCCGCATCGACATCATGTTCGGCCCGGACTTGTTCGCCTTGACCGAGGCGACGTCGAACTGCAGATGCGGCGCGTCCCACGGAGGCGGGGGCGGTGGCGCCTGACCGCCCGTCACCATGATGGGAGTCCCCTGAGCCGACAGCGTGGCAGCCACCGCTATGAAAATGACGCCTAACAGGTATCGCATTTCGACCTCGCTCTATTGACGCTGCTGGCGGAACTTTGGACGGCTAATTCTCAGTCGGCCGCTCGGCGCTGTCGATCACCATCAGCTCGACGGGACCTCGCGTCGATTCCAGCTTCAGACCAAGCTGCTCCTGCAGCGCTGTAAAGATCGACGCTGCATCGTCCAGCGAGGGGAATGGCGAAGAGTATCGACCGCGCGGAGACCACCGCACCCAAGAGGAACGCGACGAGCAGAAGTCGCATCTCGTGCCCTGCGGCGTCGAGTATACAATCGCCCCCATGGCAACATCGAAGCGCTTTCTTACCGCGCTCGCGGGCGCTCTCCTGTTTGTGACGGTGTGGCTCGGCATTCCAGGCCTGGGCGCCGACGCGTCACGCGCGAAGGCGGCGTTCGCTCAACAGAAACCCGAACCGCGGCCGAACGTGCCGGCGATTCTTCGCAGCTATCAGACGGTGACGGCCGCTCGCCTCACGAACCCCGAGCCAGGCAACTGGCTCGCGATTCGCCGCACCTATGACGGGTGGGGCTACAGTCCGCTGAACCAGATCACGACGGCGAACGTCGGTCAACTGCGTCGCGTGTGGAACATCCCGACCGGCGAAGGGCGCGTCCACGAGGCGGCGCCGGTCGTCAACAACGGCGTGATGTTCATCACGACACCGAACAACCAGGTGCTGGCGCTCAACGCCAAGACGGGCGATGTGTTGTGGCGTTACCGGCGGCCGCGTCCCGCAGGTGCGTTCGTCCTGCATGACACCAATCGCGGCGTCGCCCTCTACGGCGACAAGGTCTTCTTTGCCGCCGGCGAGGCCGTGCTCGCCGCGCTCGACGCGCGCACGGGTAAAGAGGTCTGGACGAAGGTCGTCGCCGACAACAAGTCGGCCTACTACCTGACGCTGGCTCCGCTGGTCGCGGACAACAAAGTGCTGATCGGCGCGTCGGGCGGCGAGTTCGGCGTGCGCGGATTCGTGGCGGCATTCGATCCCGACTCGGGCAAGGAGCTGTGGCGGACGTTCATGGTGCCGGCGCCGGGTGAGCCCGGCAGCGAGACGTGGCCCAAGGGCGATCAGTGGAAGACCGGCGGCGCGCCGATCTGGGTGACCGGCAACTACGATCCCGAAACGAATCTCGCGTTCTGGGGGACCGGCAACGGCGGGCCGTGGATGGGCGATCAACGTCCCGGCGACAATCTCTACGTCGCGTCCACCGTGGCGCTCGACGTGGCCACGGGACAGATCAAAGGCCACTTCCAGTACAACCCGAACGAGTCGTGGGACTGGGATGAAGTATCGCCGCCGCTCGTCATCGACTATCAGCGCAACGGGCGCACGATCAAAGGCCTGGTCAACGTCGCGCGCGACGGCTACCTGTGGTTCCTCGAGCGAAGCAACGGTCCGATCAGATTCGTCGAAGGCAAGCCGTACGTCATCCAGAACGTCTTCCGTGGGCTCGATCCGAAGACCGGCAAGCCGGACGTCGATCCCGCGCACAAACCGGGAACAGGCCGGCGAACCGAGTTCTGTCCCGGTTCGCACGGCGGCAAGAACTGGCCACCGATCGCGTTCAACCCGCAGACGCGAATGATCTACATCCCGGCGAACAATGGACTCTGTGGAGCGCTCACCGGCATACCGGTGACGTATCAGGCCGGCAAGAGTTTCGCCGGCACGCAGTTCGGCGGCCCGCCGATCTCGGCGCCGGGCGCCGACCACGTCGGCGGCGAAGTGCAGGCGTGGAACGTCGACACCGGTGAGCGCGTGTGGCGGCACAAGTACGAGTTCACGCCGAACTGGGGCTCGATGCTGACGACGGCCGGCGGCCTGGTATTCACCGGCGGCACGAACGACAGGAAGATTCACGCGTTCGACGCCGTCACCGGCAAGCTTCTCTGGGAGTTCGTCACTGACAACGGCATCGTCGCGCCGCCGAGCACGTTCACCGTGGACGGCAAGCAGTACCTCGCGGTGTTGTCGGGCTGGGGCGGTGATGTGCGCGGAATGAACGGTGCGATCGGCCGTCTGTTCCCGGGCAAGGTGCCGGAGCCTCCGGATGGCGGGGCGATTTCCGTGTTCGCGCTGCCGTAACTAGGACGTCTTGCGCGCGATGCCGTATCCCCAGGCCACGATCAGCGCAAACAGGATCAGGCTGGCAACGGGTGCCGTCGCCGGATTTGCCGGCGGCGGTCCCGCGATGTTGCCGATCCACACAAGCGTGATGAGCGCGGCCCCGGCCCAATAGAGCACACGGCGGGCGATACCGCTGCTCCCGGCGTGACGGGCAAACAGCACGAGGGCCGCCACCCACATTCCACCTTCGATCGCCAGCGTCGCTGGAATCGACGTCCACAGTCCGAGCCCGACTCGCCACGTCAGCCCGGGAGCCAAGGGCATATCGGGCGGATGGCTGATCACGTCGAGGACCCAGTGCCCGGCGACGAGTATCGCGGCGACAAGCGCGGTGCGTCGAGCATGGCCGGCGGCGATGAGTGCCAGCGCGAACAGCGCGCCAAACACCACTCCGGCAGCGAGGCTGTGACTGAAACCGATCTCGAGTGGATGAAAATAGCGGGCGGCGCCTCGCCCATCGAGGAATTCGATCCGTTCGATGCCCGCCAGTACGAACACGAACACCAGGAGATCGACGAGAACCGCGGCAAGAATCCAGGTGCCCGCCGAGACCTGGCGGCTCCTGGCGCCAACCAGCAGGCCGGTCGCGACATGCCCTGCCAGCACGGTTATCGCGGATCGACCGGTGTCGGGATTTCGTACCAGATCTCGACTTCGTAGCCGTCGGGATCGGTGAAGAACACATAGGGCTCGCCCGGCACGAACTCGCCGCGTTCTTTGATCGTTCCACCTGCCGCGCGCACCGCGTCTTCGGCGTGCTGGATGTCTTCCGGCCGGCGCAGGCGGAATCCAAAGTGGACGACACCGCCTGACTTCCCTGCCTCGCGCGGCTTGCGCTCGAAGACCAGCACATCGAGGCTCCCAGGCGTCTGCACCTGAACGAAGTCCGCGCTCTCGTACACCGGGACGACGCCGAGCACGTCTTGATAGAAGCGCATCGAGCGCTGCGGATCGCGCACGGCAAGCGCGACGTGAGTGAGGCCATGCGTCTCGACCGGCGTCATCGCCCGAGCTCCGCCACGAGGGCATCGAGCTGCTGGTACTGCAGGCATCCCGCGGTTGGCGGACTCGGCGGACAACCCGTCGATCGCCAGCCGTAGTCGTCCTCGAGAATCTTCGCGAGCTGCGCCTTGGTGCTGCCCTTCTTGATCAGTCCGGCCAGGCGGCCGCGCATCGTCTCGAGATCCGACTTGAACTTCACCAGATCGGCCTTGGTCGAGACCGGGCCATGTCCCGGAATCACCGTATCGAAGTCCAGCTTCAACGCGCCGTCGAGCGTCTTCGACCACTCGATGAAGCTGCCGCCCTGCACGTAGTCCACGTAGATCGGCACGCCCGGTGGCCTCGGCTGCGCGGGCGCAGCGCCGCGCGCCCCGGGTCTGAAGTTGAGATAGAGATCGCCGGTGTGGATGGCCCGCGCCTCGGGGAAGTAGATGACCGCGTCGCCGCTCGTGTGCCCGCGGCCGAAGTAGTACGCCTGGACGTCCTTGCCGCCGAGATGCACGTCGAGTTGATCGGTGAACGTGATCCGCGGCAGGCCGATCGGCGTGCCGGGCGTGTCCTCGTAGTACGGCCGTTTCAGATCCTTCAGGTTCGCATAGACATTTCGATGCGCGATCACTTCGGCGATAGGCAGCATCTTGAGATCGCCACCGGCATGATCGTCGTGCTGATGCGTGTTGATCACGTACTTCAGCGGCCGGTCGGTCACTGTCTTCACCTGGGCGAGGATGTCGGCGTGATTCCGGTCGAACATGTCATCGACGAGGATGACGCCGTCGCTCGTCACGTAAAGGGCGACGTTGCCGCCCTCACCGGAGATCATGTGCAGATCGCCCTTCACGCGTTCGGTGCGCAGCGGACCCGGCGGCTTGGCCGTCTGCGTGTAGACGGCCCAGGCACTCTGGAGCACGAACACACCGGCGAGGAGACCGAGGAGCATCACCCGCTTCATGAGCGCGACTATATCCCAGCAGGCCCTTTCGGGCCTGAACGAAGAACAAAGAACCGGGAACGAAGAACGTCTCGTTCTTAGTTCCTAGTTCTTCGTTCTTCGTTCCGCAACCGCCGCAGCGTGTCGAGATTCTGCATGTCGTAGCCATCGACCACGATCGCGTTCGGCTTGGTCACGCTCGTCGCCTTCTCGGTCTCGATCAGGATCGGCAGATGGCTGAATCGCCGATCGTGCAGCAGACGGCGGAACGTCTCCAGTCCGAGACAACCCTGGCCGATGTGCTCGTGGCGATCGACGCGGCTGCCGCAGGGCCGCTTCGAATCGTTGCCGTGAAACACCTCGAGCCGATCGAAGCCGACAATCCGATCGAAGGCCGCGAAGGTATCGCGGTAGCCGGCCTCGGAGACGATGTCGTATCCGGAGGCCACGAGGTGACAGGTATCCAGACACACGCCGACGCGTGGCGATCCGTTCAGATGCTCGATGATGGCGGCGAGGTGCTCGAAACGATACCCGAGCGTCCGTCCCTGCCCGGCCGTATGCTCGAGCAGCACCATCGTCTTGCGCCGCGGGCGTGCCCGGAAGGCATCGCGGATGGCGTCGGCAATGAGGCGGAGGCCGGCTTCCTCGGTCCCCGTCGTGCAGACGCCGGGGTGAATCACGACACCCAGCAGACCGAGGGCATGCGCGCGATCCAGTTCGTCGATGAAGGCGGTCAGCGTCGGCGGCCGCAGCGCCGGCGACGCCGTCGCCAGGTTGATCAGATAGCTCGCATGTGAGACGACGGGCGTGATGGCGGTCGCGTCGATGCGGCGGCGGAACGTGCGGACATCCGCGGGATCCAGTGGCTTGCCCAGCAGCTGACGCGAGTTCTTGGTAAAGATTTGCAGCGCTTCGCAACCGTGGAGAACCGCTCGCTCGACGGCGTTCGCCACGCCCCCGGCGACGGACATGTGAGCCCCGATTCGCATCCCGTAGTGTCCGGCTTCAGCCGGACGTCCCGTAGTGTCCGGCTTCAGCCGGACCCATTGAGGCAGAATATACGACTCATGGCGAGGTCATCCATGCATCCGGCTCGAACCACTGTCCTGCTTGCGCTCGCGTCGGCCGCACTGGCCGTCGTCGTCCTGTTCGCGCAAGGCAACCCTGAAGCCGCCAAAATCCCCAACCCGGTTGCCGCCGATGCCGCATCGATCGCAACGGGCAAGCAGGTCTACACGCGCTACTGTGCGGTGTGCCATGGCGTCAACGGCGAAGGCGGATCTGGAAGCGACATCAGCCCGCCGGCCCCCGACCTCACCGACAAGGAGTGGAAGCGCGGATCGACCGACGGCGAGATCTTCTCGGTGATCAAGAACGGCGTCCCGCCCGATCTTGCGATGGAGCCCTGGGGCGATCGCATCAAGGATCCCGACATCTGGAATGTCGTGAACTACCTTCGATCGCTGGCGAAGAAGTAGGCTTTGGACGTGCGCTTCAGGGTCTGGGTCGTTCTGTCGTCGTTCTTCAAGCTGGCCTGAGCGCGCAGCGAAACCCGACGTCCGACGTCGACGCGATCTATCCCGACGTCGAAGCGCTCTACAAGGATCTCCATCGCAACCCCGAGCTCGCCTTCCAGGAAACACAGACGGCGGCCAAGCTGGCGGCGCGCCTGAAGTCGCTCGGCTTCGAGGTGACCACCGGCGTCGGCAAGACAGGCGTCGTCGCGATCATGAAGAACGGTGCCGGACCAACGGTCATGCTGCGCACCGAGATCGACGCGCTTCCCGTCGCGGAGAAGACGGGACTGCCGTTCGCCAGCAGCGTGACGACGAAGAACGCCGCGGGTCAGATGGTGCCGGTGATGCATGCCTGCGGCCACGACCTTCACATGTCGGCCTGGGCGGGCACGGCGCGGATCATGGCCGAACACAAGGACCGTTGGCGCGGCACGCTCATGCTGGTCGGTCAGCCCGCGGAAGAATCGCTCGGCGGCGCCGTCGCCATGCTCGAAGACGGGCTGTTCAAGCGCTTCCCGAAGCCCGACTTCGCGTTGTCGCTGCACGACGACGACACCATGCCGGCGGGAACGATCGGCTATCGCGCGGGACTGTTCCGCGCCATGTCGGATCGTGTGGAGATCACCGTCTATGGCCGCGGTGGGCACGCCGCGATGCCGCACAACACCGTCGATCCCGTCGTGCTCGCCTCGCGCATCGTGCTCTCGCTGCAGACGATCGTCTCGCGTGAGAACAATCCCGGCGATCCCGTGGTCATCACCGTCGGATCGATCCATGGCGGCACACAGGGCAACGTGATTCCCGACGAAGTGAAGCTGGAGCTCTCGGTGCGCACGCTGACGCCGCAGGTGCGCACGCGAACGCTGGCGGCCATTCGCCGCGTCGCCAAAGGCGAAGCCGACGCCGCGGCTGCGCCGCGCGAGCCGCTGGTCACCGCACCCGCGACCGCGCCGCTGCCAGTCGTCAACGACGCGGCACTGATCTCGCGGCTGGCCGGTGCGCTGAAAACAGCGATGGGCGAACAGAACGTCGTGGAGATGCCGGCGAAGATGACGTCAGAGGACTTCGCTCAGTACGGCGCCGCGGGCGTGCCGAGCGCACTCCTTCACATCGGCGCCGTGAATCGGGCCAGGCTCGACGAGTCGCGTCGGACCGGCATTCCAGTCCCTGCGCCCCACTCGCCCGAGTGGGCACCCGACTACGAGCCGACGCTGAAAGGCGCGATTCGCGCCGAGGTCACGGCGCTCCTCGAGCTGCTCAAGTAAGCGCGCCCAGTTCGAGCAGACGCGTCCGGGCTCTCTGGTGCAGCTCGAAATCGGCATCGAGACCCAGGACCACCTTGTAGTCGGCGATCGCCAGTTCCTTCTGCAGCGTGTTCGCGTACACCTCGCCACGATTGAGGTAGACCAACGGATTCTTCGGCTCGAGCCGGATGGCTTCGGCGTAGTCGTCGAGGGCGCGCCGCACGTCGCCCTTTCGCGAGAACGCGTTTCCGCGATTGCGGAACAGCAGGACGTCGCGGAACCCACGCGTAAACGCCTGATCGAAATCGCGCACCGCTGCGTTCTGATCGTCGAGAAAGTAGTACGTCAGACCGCGGTTGTAGTACGCGACGGCCAGAGTTGGATCGAGCGCGATGGTCCGGTTCAGCCCTTCGAGGGCTCGCGAGTAATCCTGACTGGACAGCGCGCGTATCGCGTCACCATAGACGTCCACCACCTGCTCGTGCGGGTCCCCCGCCGTGAGCTGGGAACCCTCGCCGAACGTCAGTGCCGCGCCGCGCAACCGGGCCTTCGGTCTGACTGCGCCGACAGGCCCAGGCTCGACACCAGACTGGCCGAGGAGCACGTCATACAGGTCGCCGTACGCGCTCTCCGACGTCAGGGTGAAGCGGCTTCCCGCTCGCAACGGTTCGGGAATCCAACGCACGGCGTCCACATCGAAGAACACCGGCACGAACTTCGACGTTCGGCTGCGGCTGTCATAGATCTCCTGGGTGATCAGCGCGCCTTCCCAATCG
>Ga0075421_100013918_pt1 | contig 10037 bp, 3 predicted proteins | sample SoiMetdeltSBSDD5_FD_75292 | JGI IMG/M metagenome (GOLD analysis project Ga0075421, IMG submission 75292) | Bulk soil microbial communities from a Populus tree surrounding site in Tennessee, USA - Soil MetaG P. deltoides SBSDD5 | ecosystem: Environmental > Terrestrial > Soil > Tree plantation... | reverse complement strand
GCTCCCATCGGCGACTTCCTCAAGGAAGTCATCGCGTGGTGCGAGAAGCATGCGGCCGGGCGCAAGCTGAGCTGCGAGGTGGAGGGGAAGTCCTTCTCGGTCCTGCCCGGCGTCGGCAGGCTCCTGCGCGGAATCCTCAAGGAGCTCATCCGGCGGCTGCTCCCGGCCGGGGATCGCGGTGGAAGCTCCATCACCCTCCTCTTCTCCATCGAATCCAACCCCGGCTACTTCACCCTCCGGCTGGCCGGCCTGCCCGCCGGCAGCCAGCGGACGAGCACGAGGCTCCATCTCTACTCCATGCAGGAGCGAGTGGAGAAGGTGGGTATGGTGGTCAGCCAGGGCGAATCGGGCAACGAGATCCTCATCGACATCCCGGAGAACCTGCAGAGCCTCGATGTGCAGGTCCTCCGGTGGGGGGAGAGCGTGGTCGGAGTTCCCGCGCATCGCGTCATCTCGATCCAGGAGACCACGGGGGCGGGGCTGCACGGGAACGGCTGGTTCGAGCTCTACGGCGAGAAGATCGCGATGGTCGACCTGACGGAAGGCGTATCCCCGGCGAGACCCATCCCGGTGATCGTGCTGCGCGGCGAGGCCGGAAAGCTTGCCGTCAAGGTCGACGCGGTCCTCGAGCGGGAGGAGATGCCGCTCCAGATCGCTTCGCACGCGGACTGGCAGAGCGAGGTCCTGGGGATCTGCATCTCTCCCACCGATTTCCGCTGCATCCCGCTTCTCAGGTGGTCCTTCGGCGGCTGAAACAGCCTCTTCCTTCCGCTCCCGCTCTCCCTCCCGCTCCCGTTCCCCTCCCCTCTTTCTTCTTCCCCTTCCACAGCTTCTTGATCCATCCTCGCCTTCATGGACGACCCCCTCGGCAAGATCTTCGCGCACTACCGCGTCGTCGAGCGCATCGGTGCCGGTGGCATGGGTGTCGTGTACCGCGCACATGACGAGCACCTCGAACGGGATGTCGCGATAAAGTTCCTCCCCTCCGCCGCGGCGGTAAGCGACGTCGCGCGCAGGCGGTTCAGGCGCGAGGCGCTGAGCCTTTCGCGCCTGAACCACCCCAACGTGGCGACCGTCCATGACTTCGACACGAGCGAGGGCGTGGACTTCATCGTCATGGAGCACATCCCGGGCGAGACCCTCGATACCGTCCTCTGCCGCGGTCCAATGGCGGAGCCCGAGGTGATCCGGATCGCCGAGCAGGCGGCCCGCGGGCTCTCGGCGGCTCACGAGCAGGGCATCCTGCATGGCGACCTGAAGCCCGGGAACCTGATCGTCACCCCCTCGGGACACCTCAAGATCCTCGACTTCGGGCTCGCCCGCTGGCTGCGTTCTCCCGATCGTCAGGACACGGCGAGCGCGCCGGTAGGGAGGTCCATAGAGGGCACGTTGCCCTACATGGCGCCCGAGCAGATCCGTGGTCTCGAGATCGACGCGAGGGCGGACATCTACGCGCTCGGGGTCCTCATCTACGAGATGCTGACGGGCCGCCAGCCCTTCCAGGCAGCGGGACCCGTGCAGCTGCTCCAGGCGATACTGGAGTCTCCGCTGGCTCCACCCGGCTCGATCGTGCCCGGGATGTGCCCGGAGCTCGAGGCCGTATGCCTGCGGTCGATGGATCGAGATCGCGAGCGGCGTTACGGGCGCGCGGACGAGGTCATCGATGCGCTCGGCGCCGCCACGGCGATGCCCGCGACCCCGCGCCGGGATCGGGCGGCGAGCAGCCCGGCATCGATGCCGGACCCCGGCTCGCTGCCGCTCCCGCTCAGCTCGTTCATAGGCCGGGATGCCACCATCGCGGCGGGGCTGGACCTCCTCTCGAGGGCGCGCCTCCTCACGCTGACGGGCCCCGGGGGGACCGGGAAGAGCCGCGCTGCGCTCGAGCTCGCAAGTCGGAGCCGGAGCAGCTTCCGGAACGGAGCGGTCCTCATCCCTCTCGCCCCCATCCGGGAGGTCCCCCTGGTGTCGTGCGCCGTGGCTCAGGCCATGGGCATCCGCGAGGTGGGCGGGGAGCCCATCATGGAGACGGTGAAGGCCTACCTCCGGGCGAAGGAGGTGCTCCTTTTGCTCGACAACTTCGAGCAGGTCATCGACGCGGCTCCGCTCGTGTCCGACATTCTCGCGGCGTGCCCGGGGGTGAAGGCCGTGGTGACGAGCCGGTGCCCTCTCCGGCTGCGAGGAGAGCGCGAGCTGCCCGTCCCGCCGCTCGAGCTGCCCGGAGAGGGCTCGCTTCCGGACCTGTCTCGAAGCGAATCCATGCGACTCTTTGCCGAGCGGGCCGCCGAGGTGAAGCCGAGCTTCCGCCTCGGGCCGGAGAACATCGAAGTCGTGGCGCAGATCTGCCGGCGGCTCGATGGCCTGCCGCTCGCCATCGAGCTCGCCGCCGCCTGGGTCAAGGTGCTCACGCCTCCGAAGATCCTCGAGAAGCTCGAGAGCCGGTTCGAGCTTCTCACCGGCGGGCCTCGGGACCTGCCCGCGCGGCATCGCTCCATGAGAGAGGCGATCGCATGGAGCCACGACCTGCTCGACGAGCGTGGCCGGCGGACCTGGCGCTTCCTCTCCATCTTCCGCGGCGGATGCACCGTGGCCTCGGCGCGCGCCGTGCTCGAGGCTGCCGGCGCCCCGGGCGCTCCAGGAGATGGCGCAACCCTGGAAGCGATCGCGGACCTCGTCGACAAGAGCATCCTCGTCGAGTCCGCCGGGAACGACGTAGAGCCCAGGTTCCGGATGCTGGAGACGATCCGGGAGTTCGGGCTCGAGCGTCTTCTCGAAAGCGGCCAGGACCCGGCTGCGCGCGGCGCGCATCTCGAGTACTTCGCCTCCCTCGCGAAGCTGGCCGAGGCCGAGCTCTCCGGAAAGAACCAGGTGCGCACGCTCGCCGGAGTGGACGAGGAGCACGACAACCTCCGCGCCGCGCTGGAGTGGAGTCTGGCCTCGGCGGACGCGAGAGAGGTCGAGCTCGGACTCGAGCTCGCGGGGGCTCTCTGGTACTACTGGCTGATCCGGGGCAGGCTGAGCGAGGGCCGGGAGAGGCTGCGAAGGATGCTCGCCGCTCCTCTGGCCGGCGCGGCGACCAGGGCCCGCGCCAAGGCGCTCTTCGGAGAGGGCACGCTGGCCCATAATCTCGGCGATTGCGAGCGCGCCCGCTCCCTTTACGAAGACAGCCTGGCCATAGCCCGGGAGCTCGGCGATGAGTCGTGGACCGCGTCGGCGCTTCACAGGATAGGGTGGGTGGATCAGCTCCTCGGCCACCTCGAGGAAGGCAGGAGGAAGTCGGAGGAGAGCCTCGCTCTTTTCCGGAAGTTCGGAGATCGCCGTGGGGTGGTGTACCCCCTCAGGAACCTGGGCTGGATCGCGAACAGCCGGGGGGAGTACGCGACGGCGTCGCGGCGCTTCGAAGAGGCTCTGCTCGCGAGCCGCGAGGCGGGGGACAGCCGCGGCGTCGGCTTCTGCCTCACGTACCTCGCGTGGGTCTCCATTCACCAGGGCCGCATCGACCACGCGCTCGAGCTGCTCGAGGAAGCGGAGGTCGCCAATCGAGGCCCCGGTGACGTCCAGGTCAAGGCCTTCTCCATGGACCTGAAGGCGCTGGCGCTCCATACCAGAGGGGACCACGAGGAGGCCGCGCGGCTCCTCGAATCCGCCGCCCTCGAGTTCCGCGGGATCGAGGACCGATTCGGTCTCATGTTCACGCTCCTCGTGCTCGGCAGGACCCTGCTCCGCCTCGGCGACACGATCGGGGCGAGAACGGCTCTCGACGAGGGTCTCGCCATCTCGAGCGCTCTCGGGCAGCCATGGAGCGTCGCTGCATCCCGGCACGGGCTCGCCGAGATCAGGGCGGCCGAAGGAGACGCGGGCCCCGCCGCCGATCTGCTGGCCTCGAGCCTCGAGCTCCGGCTTCATCTCGAGGACAGGAAGGGCGTGGTCGAGTGCCTCGAGAGCATCGCGGGCCTCCTCCTCGATGCCGGGAGCCCGCGTGAGGCTGCGGAGCTCCTGGGGTCGTCCTCGGCCCTTCGCGAAGCCATCGGCTCCCCCTCGACGCACCCGGAGCGAGAGGTCGAGGCCGGACGCCGGAGCCGCCTCGCGGCGGCCCTGGGGCCCGAGGATCTCCGGCGTGCCCTGGAGAGCGGCCGCTCTCTCGACTGGAAGGCGGCCGCGGCTCGCGCCCTGGAGGTCAGGGCCGCATGGGTGAGGGAATCCGCCTCTCCGGACCCCGGGCAGGACCGGTAACGCGGCTCGTTCGCCGGGTCCTCGATCCTGGCTTACTCTTCAGGGCGGGGTGGATCCGGTTCTTCCGAGTAGCGAGGTCCCCGAGTCCAGATTGTCACCGAGACAATGTCCCCAGGAATGCTCCCCTTCGATTTCATAGGGCTCACCCATACCCTGAAACGCGCGCGGAAAGCGCTCGCTCCGGTCCTCCGGAAGGCGCAACCCGCGGCCGCTCACATGCTCGCGATGACCCGGCGGGGCGCGACCGCGCTCCGGGAGATCGCCAGGCGGTGCCGACGCCGGGCGGCGCTCCTCCCGCGCATCGAGAGCTTGAAGGTGAAGCTCCTCTTCGCCCTCTCGCTCGTGACCGTTTGCATCCTCGGTCTCACGTACTCGAGCCTGAGCGCATCCGCCCACGGCGTTGCCGCCGAGCAGGCCCGCAGGAGGGTCAGCGAGATCCTGAGCTACTTCTCCGGAGTGTACTCCGAGGCCGTGGCTGCCCGGGACCTCATGCAGATCCATCTCATGTCGCGCACGCTTCTCGACCACGGGATCAAGGGCATCCTGGTCACGGATTCCAACGACAAGGTCATCTTCACCTCGAACCCCGAGGTGGAGCGGTGCCTCGAGCCCGATTCGGGGGGAAGCCTCCGCGAGACCCCGGGCCTGCGGGGAGAAACGATGCTCCATGCGACGAAGCCGATCCGCTTCGGCGCCGACCGCGTGGGAGCTCTCCACGTGTGCCTGAGCAGGACCGACCTCGACAAGGAGATCCTGGAATCTCAGGCGTTCATTTACCCGATCGTGATCTCGGGGTTCCTCCTCATGATCCTCGTGGGCGCCGTGGCCCTGCACGCGCCCTTCCGCGTCCTCAAGCGCCTCACGGTGGAGGCGAAGCTGATCGGAGAAGGCGACCTCTCCCGGCGCGTGCCCGCGGAAGGAAACGATGAGGTCGCCGACTTCTGCAAGGCCTTCAACGACATGGTGGACGGGCTCGCGCGCGCGCGGCAGACGATCCTGAGGAGCCACCTCGAGATCATCGGCGCCATGATCAGCGTCGTGGAGGCCAAGGACAGATACACCCAGGGCCACTGCGTGCGCGTCCAGGGATACGCCCGAAGGATCCTCGCCAGGATGAAGGGCGTGAGCCCCGAGGAAGCAGCGCTCGTGGAGACCGCGGCCCTCCTCCACGACATGGGGAAGATCGGCATTCCGGATGCGGTCCTCCTCAAGGAGCACCGGCTGAGCAAGGAGGAGATGGATGTGGTGCGGCAGCACGTCCTCATCGGCGAGAAGATCCTCCTCCACATGGACTCCATGAAGGATGTGGCGCGCTGGGTGCGCCATCACCACGAGAGGTGGGACGGCCTGGGGTACCCCGATGGCCTGCGGGGCGAGGCGATCCCCCTCGCGAGCCGCATCATCGGAGTCGCGGATGCGCTCGATGCGATGATGACGGACCGACCGTACCGGAAGGCGCTGAGCAGGAACAAGGCCGCGGAGGCCCTGGCCGAGGGGCGGGGGACCCAGTTCGACCCGCAGATCGTGGATCATGCCATCGGCTGCATGGAGAGGGAGGAGGAGGATGTCGTCCAGGCCGCGTACGCGTAGCCACGTTCTCCTCGCAGTGGGCCTGGCCCCTCTTTTTCTGCAGGGCTGCCGCGTGCCCCGAGCCTATCCGCCGCTCCAGAGACTCGGGCCCGCCTACCAGCAACCTCGAACCCAGATTGTCCTCACACCGGAGGAGGAAGCCCTCCTCGAGGAGGCGTGCTGCGCCCTCGATTCCGGAGAGTCGGCGGCGCTCTCCTCGCGCTTCCCGTCCAGTCGCTCCGCGCTCATCCTCGAGGAGCTTCTCAGGAGGCAGATGGCCCGTAGGAAGCCCGAGACTCAGCTTCCCGCCTCGGGCGCGTCCGGAGGCGCGCCCCGGCCCTCCCCGCCGGGGGCTGCGCAGGTCGCTTCCGCGCCGCGCGATGCGCCGGGTGCGCGCAGGGCGTTTCTCGAGGCCAGGCTCCACGTCGAGAAGGGGGAGATGGAGGATGCCTGCGCTCGCCTCGAAGATGCCCGGGCGCTCGACCCCGCGAACGCGGAGTACCAGGCGGCTCTCGTCTCCGCCTCGAAGCAGCTCGGGCTCGAGCTCTACGGCAGGGGAGACTTCAGGAGGGCGTGCGTGCTCTGGAGGAGGGTTCTCGAGATCCGTCCCGACGACGAGGAAGCCCAGAGGTTTCTGCGGCGGGCGAGCCGGGTGATCGAGAACCGCTGACCGCGAGCCCTTACCTGTCCGTCTCCCCGCACGGGAACGCGTCGGGAGTGGGGTCGAAGCCCGCCTGGAGATGCGGAGCCGGGAGATCGGGCCCCCTCTGGAACAGATAGGCGAGGACGGTGATCACGTCCGTGACGTTCACCTCGCCATTGTCGTCGGCATCCGCGGGGTCCTCGCAGGGTATGGGCATTCCGCCGAACAGGTGGAGGATGATCCGAATCGCATCGGACACGTTGAGCCTCAGGGTGGAGTCCGCATCTCCGCGCACGAATGCGCGCGGTCCGGGAAGGTCGACGGAGCCGCTCTCGGGCGGCCCGGCATCCACCGGCGTGAACCCCGGGTCCTGCGCGAGGACCACCTTGTCGATGATCTGGCCGGAGTCCCGTACCCAGATGGAGAAGAGGTAGAGGCCCGGGCTCTCGAAGTCGAGGGTCTGCGGCAACGCCTGGGTGCGCGTGGTGCTCGACCAGGTCCAGTTCACGGGGTCCACCTGGAAGAGGTGAGCGCTGGTCGTCGGTCTCTCGGTGCCGTTCAGGCCCACGTAGACCGAGTCCGCGAGGGTGGATGTCGAGAAGGCCCGCAACCATACCCTGTACGTGCCCGGAGTCTGGATGGCGAGCGCGTAGCGAAGCTCCGGCGCCACGCCCACGTACCGCTGCGGGAAGGTCTGCCGGCGCGCCTGCCTCGCGATCATGGAGGACTCGCCCGAGTACCCGCCCTGCGCCACGTCGGAGTCCCACCAGGTGTTCGCGGCGCCGTTCCGCTCGTTCATCAGGAAGTGCTCCGCCTCGAAGGCCACGAGGCCTCCACTTTCCTGGAAGGCACTGGCCGGTCGGGGCAGGACGGTCACCTTGACCGCGTCGTTGAAATCGATCCCTCGCGTCCTCACCGTGAGAGTGATCACGTGGACGCCCGGAGCCTCGAAGACGGCGGTGGGCCGGTCGCCGGTCATGCCGTTGCTCCAGGAGTAGGTCACCTCGGGTCCGGGGTCGGGCTGCGACGCGCTCGCATCGAACTCCACCTGCGTCCCCGCGAAGACCATCTGGTCGACGCCCGCATTGAGCTCCACGTTCGCGATCTGCGTGTTCACGATCACGTGGCGCTGCGCCGCGAACGCCTTGAAGCTCGTTGCCCTCGCAGGGAAGCTGCAGGAAGCGGGGGCGGCTGCCTGCTGCGCCTCGGTCGGGTTCGCCCTGGCCGTGACCTCGTCGACGAGCCGCGAGACGTTGTCGGGATGGAGGAGCGTGTTGTTGAGGAGGAGCAAGCGATCGTCGAACTCCTGCCGGTATGCCTTGAGGAAGAAGTCCTTCATTTGATGGGACCAGCCGGATCGATTGCTCGGGTTCCCGGCCTCTCCCATGTACACGGACGAGTTGGCTCCTTGCCACTCGCCGAAGTTCTGGTCGAGGTCCCAGGGGAATACCACCCACTTCCCGTCGCTCGTTCGCTGATAGATGAAGTGGTTCTGGAACATGTCGTCGAAGGGCACGGACCAGTTCATGATCGCTATGTAGCTCAGGAGGAGGTCGAGGTCGAAGCGCTCGGCGAAGAAGGCGCGGACGGCCTCGTTCCCCTGGCGCTTGGCCGCGTGCATGTCCTCGATGAGGTCCATGAGGTTCGAGGCGTCGGCGTATCCGTTCGTCTTGCGATCGTACGTGAAGGCGTAGCGAACGAGCTTCTGGTGATTGCAGGAGGCGCTCAGCACGCGCCAGTCGCCCCATCCATAGGGTCCCTCGTCGCAATTGCAGCCCACGGACTTGAAGAGGTGTCCGGGCTGTTCGCGGGGCAGAGTGGGGTCGCTCTCGGCCTGCTCGCGATGATAGCGCCGCATCATCTCCTCGCCCGGGCGCTCGAGCTGGATCATGTAGCGGTAGTAGCCGCCGTTCACGTGGAGGCGAATGAACTGCGTGTTCGAGGCCGGAAGTCCCATGGCGGCGAAGAGTGGGTACCCGACACCGGCGTTGTACCCCGGGCAGCCCTGGGTCAACTTGTTGAGGGTGAGGTCTCCGGACCCATCGAGCTGCTTGTAGCGCGGGAGCTGCACCCTCCAGCTCAGCGCCCGGAGCGGGCCCGTCGATGGACGCGTCTGGGCCCAGCTCGCGATGTCGGGACCGTTCGTCCGGTTCCACCGGCTCCCCTGGTACCTCGCCCGCGCATCGTAGACCTCTCCGTCGTGAGTGAAGACGATCGGCACGGTCTGGTCCCACGTGGCGCTCGGGGCGCAGCCCGAGACCCGGCCTCCCTGGATGTTATTCCACAGCCTTCCCCAGTTGGCCGGTGTGATGAATATGTTGTAGATCCGTGTGTCCGTCTGGATCGTCGGGACGACGTGGTAGCCGTACCACTCGAGCGGGTCGGTCGGGCGCGGCGAGACGACTTCCATGCCGGCGCCCAGGTCCGCGCGGATCCTGTAGCGCACGATGGAGTTGTCGGGACGAGCGGGAAGGATCGCCGAGAACACGCGGTCCCCGGGGACGAGATCTCCCGAGGCTCCGTCATCGGTCATGGCCTGCGCCGCGATCACGCGCTCTCCGCCACCTATGGGATCTTCGAGGAAGTGCTCCACCTCCACGTTCAACGGGGCCAGCGGGGTGAAGGCGGCCTGGAGCAGCACTTCCTTTCCGGCCCGGACGAGCCGGTCGCTGCCGTCCGAGTTCTGGACGAGGAGGTCGGATACGACCGGCAGGGGAGCCGGGCGCGCCGAGGCATTCGCCTTGCCCGGCGTCGCGCCGTCGAGGGGGGACGGCGCCCAGTTCGAGATCTCGTTCGATGCCGTGTCGAAGCTCACGCGCTCGAGGGAGTGTCCCAGGTGCCGGTGCTTGTCGAGGGGGAGCAGATCGCTCCGGAGCCAGTCCTCGCCCGCCCCGAGAGCATCCGCGGCGAGAGGCCAGGGGAAGTCATCCTCGTAGGTCATCGAGTCCACACCCACGCCCTCGGCGGAGATGAGGGCCACCTTGTCGCCGCCGTTGTCGAGGGAGCGCGCGTAGTCTCCGAGCACCTCGGACTCGATGAGCCCGTAGGCCGTGACCGCGGCGAGCATCGCTCGCTCCCGAGCGATGACCCGGTATGCACCCGGCGCGATCACCGTGCCGGCGGGGAAGGGGAAGTCGATGCCGCCGGCGATCCTCCAGCCGGTCAGGTCCACGGGCTCCGCTCCGCGGTTGTGGATCTCGACGAACTCGTGCGGGTCATCGAGAGCCTCCTCGAGGACTGGGTGGTACATGACCTCCGAGATGTAGACGGGAGGCCGGACCGGAGCGGGAGCGGGGCAGACCTGCGGCGGACCCGCTTGCCCCGGCGAGCCGCCGAACTCCTCGGGCCCCGAGGGAACCCTGCTCGCCCTCCAGGTCTCCGGCGAGCTTCCGTCGCCAACGTTACAGAGGCGTTCGAGAGAAGCTCCGAGCCCGTCCGCGAGGAAGTCCCACGGCGCATCGTCGTCGTAATCGACGAGCTCCTGGGGCTGCCCGGATCCATCGACGAGGAGGAGCCGCTCGCCCTCGTTGGCGAGACCTCCCTCGAATTCGCCGACGATCGCGGCCGGCGGTAGCCCGGGGTAAACGCGGGACAG
>Ga0075421_100013916_pt1 | contig 10038 bp, 4 predicted proteins | sample SoiMetdeltSBSDD5_FD_75292 | JGI IMG/M metagenome (GOLD analysis project Ga0075421, IMG submission 75292) | Bulk soil microbial communities from a Populus tree surrounding site in Tennessee, USA - Soil MetaG P. deltoides SBSDD5 | ecosystem: Environmental > Terrestrial > Soil > Tree plantation... | reverse complement strand
GATTTACGAGAAGCACAACAAGTGGGACTTCAGCAAGGACAGCGACCAACTGGTGGCCGTGGAGCTGGATCAGGAAGGCACGGCGATCGAGAAGGCGGCCATGACGATGCACGCCACGCGCTGCCACCCGTCGTTCAAGCCAGACGGAAGCGGTGCGACGTGTTCAGGAGCGCCGGCGACCGGCGGCTTCATCCTCAATGGACAGCCGGCCGTGCCCGGCGCGCCCTACGCGAACCCGGCCATCGACCTCAATGGCAATCCCGTGAAAGGGACCCGGAGGTACAAAGGCGCGGCCATCGAGCTCGACGTCGTGCAGAACAAGCCGGGCTGGCATTTCCCGCAGCAGCGCATCCTGGCGCTGTGGGGCGACGTCCCGAACATCCTCAATGGCGTTGCTCGTCCAGAACCGTTGTTCTTCCGCGCGAACAGTACCGAGATCGTCGAGTTCTGGCACACCAACCTGGTGCCCAACTACTACGAGCTCGATGACTTCCAGGTACGCACGCCGACCGATATCCTCGGCCAGCACATTCATCTCGTGAAGTTCGACGTGACCTCCTCGGATGGGGCCGGCAACGGTTTCAACTATGAGGACGGCACGCTCTCGCCGCCGGAGGTCGTCGAAGAGATCCACGCGATCAACAAGAGCTGCAGCGGCTCGTCGTGCGGCATCTGGTCGATCGACGGCACGTCGCGACGGCTGCTCGCGGAGAAAGAAATTCCGTTCTTCAAGGCCAAGTTCCCCGGCCGCTTCCCGGGCGCGCAGACCACGATCCAGACCTGGTACGCGGATCCGTTGCTCGACAACTTCGGGAAGGACCGGACGATGCGGACGGTCTTCACCCACGATCACTTCGGTCCTTCGACGCATCAGCAGGCCGGACTCTATGCCGGACTGGTGCTCGAGCCGCAGTGCTCCGACTGGCGCAGTCCGATCGACAACAGCCTGTTCGGCAGCCGGTTCGACGGCGGTCCCACGAGCTGGCAGGCGATCATCGTCCCGAAGACCGATCCCGGGTGTCCCTCGCCTGCGCCGCCGGCGTATCGCGAATTCCTGCTCGAGTTCCAGGATCGCACGCTGGCGTACGGCGCCGCGAGCCGCGCCACGCCGATTCCGTACACGAAGTACCCGAGCGCGACGCCCCCCGGGGCGGCATGGGGCTGGACGGATACTCCCAACAGCATCGCCCCGCCCAAGGTCCCCAAGCTGGTCACCCAGACGTTCGGGGAAGGCACGTTCTCGGTGAACTACGCCAATGAGCCGCTCGGCTTCCGCATCAAGCCTCCTCTCGGAACCCCGTTTGCCTGCCCGCCGGATGTGTCGCAGATCAACGCTGATCTCGGACACGTGTTCCGGTCGATCTGCCGGACCAATCCGCTGATGAACAACCAGCCCGTGGCCGGCTCGTTGATCAACCCGTCGTCCGGAGGAGGTTTCACGTTCGCTCCTCCGTTCCCCGGCGCGCTCCCCACCGATCCCTACACCCCGCTGCTCCGGGCATACGAGGGTGACCTCGTTCAGATCCGCACGCTGGTGGGCGCGCACATGGAGCCGCACTCCTTCCACGTGCAGGGGTTGAAGTGGCAGTTCGAGCCATCGTTTACGAACTCAGGCTTCCGCGCCACACAGGGCATGGGGATCTCGGAACACTACGAGATGATCTTCCGGCTGCCGGTGACGCGCGCCACCGACGACAAAGGCACCACGATCAACCAGGCCGACTACCTCTATGAGGCCAGCTCCGCTGTGGACGGGTTGGAGAACGGCAACTGGGGGCTGATGCGCGCCTACAAAACGTCGCAGCCGGATCTGCAGACGGTCCCCGGGCCTGACGCCAAGGCGCCTCCCGCATGCCCTGCGGATGCGCCCAAGCGAACCTACGCGGTCAGCGCGGTCTTCGCGCGCGACGTGCTCGATGGGCCGCTCGTCTACAACGCCCGCGGCGCCCCGAAGACCCCGGGGCAGTTCCAGATCGTGGACTGGAACGCGCTCATCTACGTGCGCACCGGCGATCTCGATGCGAACGGCAAGCTGAAGGCGAACGTCCCGCGTGAGCCGCTGATCCTGCGCGCCGCGGCGGGAGACTGCGTCGAGGTCACGCTCGAGAATCGGATCCCGGACACCGCTGCGCACCCGATGATCAACGTGGGCCGCCAGAGCGTGGTGCACCCGATGGCCGCGCTCACGACGTCGCGCGAGGTCGGCCTGCGCCCGCAACTGGTGTCGTACGACGTCACCCAGAACGACGGCGTCAACGTCGGCACCAACCCGGTGCAGACGATTCCGCCGGTCAGCAAAGGCGTCATCAGCAAGAAGGTCCTGCAGTGGTATGCGGGCATCGTGACCGGCAGCGCCGGAACCCTGCAGCACACGCCGATAGAGTTCGGAGCCATCAACCTCGCTCCCGCCGATCCGCTGATGCAGCATCCGTACGGGTTGATCGGCGCGCTCGTGGTCGAGCCGAGCGGCGCGACGTGGGTCGAAGACTCCAACACCCGTGCCGCCGCCACCGTCACGCCGCCGAAGGGCACGAAGTTCCGCGAGTTCGTCGAGATTGTTCAGGACGATGTGGCGGCGCTGCGCTTCACCAGGCCGCAGGCGATCGACGCCGTGGCGGGACAGTACGGTCCGCAGTGGCGCTTGAACGGAAAACCACTTCCGAACAACGGCAGTGTCGCGGTGGCGCCAGGGGACTCCGTGGTGTTCTCAGTGACCTCCGGTTTCCACGGCATCACCTTCATGGACAAGGATCAGGCGCTGGCCTCGCTCGACTTCGGCAGCTTTGCCCAGGCGTTCAAGGCCCAGCCGAAAGTCGGGCCGAACGCGTGGGGCACCGACGGCATGTCGGCGTCTCCCAACCTGGCGACGCTCCTGGCGGCGTTGCAGGTCAAGCCGACCACTGCGGCCAATCAGAACATCACCACGCTTGCGTTCGAGTGCACGATCCACACGACGAAGATGGCCGGCGTGCTGACGATCCAGCGGGCCGCCGGTCCCCCGTCGGTCCTGAAGATCGACGGCGTCGTGTCGGGCGGGCCGAAGTGGGCCTTGAACGGCGCACCGCAGAGCAACAACAGCAAGATTCCGATCTCGCCGGGACAGACCCTGACGTTCGGCGTGCAGGGGGGAACGCACGGCATCACGTTCATGGACAAGGCGGCGGCCCAGGCGGTGTTCGATTTCGGTGCCGCGGCCGCGGCGTTCAAGGATCAGCCGAGCGTCGGACCGAACGCGTGGGGCACGGATGCCACGAGCACCGTCGGCGTGCTCGCGACAATCGCGGTCAAGACCACTGTTCCGTCGTCGATCACCAGCATCGCGTATCAGTGCACGTTCCATAAAGCGGCGATGGCCGGAACGCTGCAGATCCAATCAGGCGGGTCATCAACGGCGTCCCCGTCCCTGGCTCCGCCGCCGACGCTTCCCACGTTCGCGAACTGGACGAGAGGCATCAATTATCGGACCGAGCCGTTCTCGTACCGGTTCCAGTTCCTGGACTGGCTGACCGGCAACGCCCCGCTCGGCATGTCGCGGGCGGTCTCCAACTCACTCGTGTCCGCCGATCCCGAGACGCCGGTGTTCTCCGCGCCTGCAGGCATGCCGGTGCGGCTGCGGGTGCTGCATCCTGGCGGCAGCCTCGAGCAGGTGTTCACACTGCACGGGCACCGCTGGCAGGAGGTGCCGTACATCAACGACTCCCGCGAGATGGGGACGAATCCGCTGTCGCAGTCGACCGGCTCGCGGGATACCTTCGGCCCGAACGCCGCGTTCGACGTCCTGCTGCCGAGTGCAGGGGGCGCGATGGCGGCACCAGGCGACTACCTGATCAGGACGTTCATCGGCACCGACTTTCAATTCGGCCTGTGGAACCTGATGCGCGTGGGAGACCCGTCGAACGGGCAGGGCACTGGCAAGGACACGCTCGTGATCACGCGGTTCGAGCCGGTGGACGGTGGGCGCCTGATGGTCACCGGCGTGAACACCGTCAACCCGGTGAACGGGCAGATGGCAACCACGGTGAGCGTGTTCAGCGGCACGAGCCCGTCGGGCACCAAGCTGGGTGACGCACCGGTGGACCCGATGCGCGGGTCCTGGATGCTGCAGGTGGCCGCTGCCACACCGCCTGACGCGATCACGGCCGTGTCGAACCAGGCCGGCACCGTGACCAGCGGACGCGTGACGTCGGTTCCGACAGTCGGCGGCGTGGCGATCACCGGCATCCCGCCGAACGTGCGGACCGGCTCGCCGTCGGACTCGGACGCCAGCGTGAACCAGTTCCGCAGCAGGCCGGCGAGGCAGCCCGGCACCAGCTTGCCGTCGACCGATCAGGGCGCTCCGTTGGGGGCCACGATTCCGCCGTCGCAAGCCGACCCCGGTCCGCCGGCGGTGCAGCCGACCGCCAAACCACCGGCGTCACCGACGGGTGCGAAGCCGCCTGCACCACCCGCAGGTGCGAAGCCCCCGGCCAAGTCGCCTGATGCGCCGGATGCGCATCCGGCACCGGGCGACACACCGGCGGACCCGGGCAAGCCTGAGGGCAGGAGTTGAGCGGCAGTCGTCGCGCTGTTCTCTCCTGTCTCTTGTGCTCGTGCGTCGCGGCGGCCCAGGCCCAGAGCGGGCCGCCCGCCTACCTGGAACGGATCGCGAGGCAGGGTGCGGTGGTCGAACTGTCGCTTCAGCCGATCGACGGCGCGGCCGCCCCGCTTCGCGCCGGCCAGGACGTCGTCGTACGGTTCACGGTCACGGATGAGGCGACTGCGAGCCCGCTTTCCGGAGTGTCGCTCGCGGCCTGGTTCGATCGGCTTCGCGAGCGCGAGCGCACGACCGAGGAGCAGTGCGTCGGGAAGGTAAAGCGCTTCGCCGAAGGCAGCACGCTCAGCCGGCCGGAGCTGGACCTCAACGCGAACTTTGTCGTCGCCCTCAACCAGGACGCGACGATCACCGTCGTCGATCCGCGGTTCGGCCACGGCGACACCCGGCTGCTGGAGATCGTCCAGCTTTCCAGCCCGGCGGAAGACTGGGCCATCACCTCGGACCAGGCGAAGATTCTGGTCTCATTGCCCGACTCGGGCGAGGTTGCCCTCGTCGACACCGGGTCGTGGAAGATCACCGCGAGCCTCAAGACCGGACGGCGTCCGGGCCGTGTCGCTCTCCAACCGGATGATGCGTATCTCTGGGTCGGCTATACCACCCCGGAGGAGACCTCCCCTTCCGGGGTCCTGGTAATCTCGACCCGCGACGCCGCCGTCGTCGCGACCATTCCGACCGGCCGCGGACATCACGAGATCGCGTTCAGCGACGACAGCCGCTACGCCTACGTCACGAACGCGCTCGACGGCAGCGTCACGATCGCCGACGTCCGCACGCTGTCGAAGGTTGCGGACGTGCCGACGGGGCCGCAGCCGTCGGCCATCGCCTACTCGCCGCTTGCGCATGCGGCCTACGTGGCGAACGCGGGGGACGGGAGCATCGCGGCGATCGATGGACACCATGCCGTGGCCGCACGAATGACCGCGGATGCCGGCATCGGCCGGCTGAAGTTCGCGCCGGGAGGACGCTTCGGCATCGTCGCCAACCCCGTGACCGACATGGTCCACGTGATCGACGCCTCCACCAACCGTCTCGTGCAGAGCGGGAAGATGGACAAGGGGCCGGAGCAGATCGCGTTCAGCAACAAGCTCGCCTACATCGGCCACCGTGAGAGCGAGGTCGTGCTGATGCTGTCGCTCGACAGCCTTGGCGGGCCCGGCGGCGGGCTGTCGGCCGCGGACTTTCCCGGCGGACAGCATCCGCTCGGCCGGAGGTCGCGTCCAAGCCGCGCGGACGGCATCGTGCAGGCGGCGGGGGAGGATGCCGTGCTCGTCGCCAACCCGTTCGACAAGGCCATCTATTACTACAAGGAAGGGATGGCGGCGCCGATGGGAAACCTGGCCAACTATGGCCGCGAGCCGCGCGCCGTGCTGTCGGTGCAGCGCGGCCTTCGCGCGGCGCGGCCGGGACGTTACGAGACGACGCTTCGCCTGCCCGCTGGAGGCGAGTTCGACGTCGCGGTCATGCTCGATCGCCCGCGCGTCGTCCACTGTTTCACGCTGATCGTGGCACGTGACCCGACCGCGGCGGCGGCTGCGCCGGCCATCCGCGTCGAGCCTGCGTTCGAACTGGCTGGCGTGCGCGCGGGCGCACCGGTCCGGCTGCGCTTCAAGGTGTCGGACGAGGCGACCGGCGCGCCGAAACGCGGCATTTCGGATTTGCGCGTGCTCGTCATCTGTCCCGGTGTGTGGCAGAGCGCGGACTTCGCGCGGGAGCGCGGGCCTGGCGAGTACGAAACCTCGGTGGTGCCGCCAGAAAGCGGCGAGTACTTCGTCTACGTCGAAGCCGCCTCCGAGGGGCTGCAGGCGCGCCAGTTTCCGGCGCTCAGCGTGAAATGACGGCTCCCGGCTCACCTCCCGCCGGCAACGGCATCGTCCAGAGCCTGTGGATCGGGCCGCGATTGTCGGCGATGGAGCGGACCTGCATCGGATCGTTCCTGCAGAACGGCCACCGTTTTCACCTTTATGTGTACGACGAGCCGCTGGGCGTGCCGCGCGGCACCGACCTGCGAGACGCGGCGGAGATCCTGCCCGCGGCCTCGATCTGGGTCTACCGCGATCAGCGCACCTTTTCCGGGTTCTCGAACTTCTTCCGCTACAAGCTGCTGCTCGAACGCGGGGGGTGGTGGGTCGATACGGACACCGTCGCGCTTCGGCCGCTTGCATTCGACACGGACCACGTCTTCTCGAGTGAGGGGATCAACGGCAGGCGTACGACCACCACCTGCACGATCAAGGCTCCGGCCGGTTCGCGGGTGATGGAGTACGCCTGGCAGCGCTGCCAGACAATGGATACAGCCACCCTGACGTGGGGCGTGTCCGGACCCCGCCTGCTCAACGAGGCCGTCAGCACCTGCTCGTTCGAGACCTTCGTTCAGCCGACCGACGTGTTCTGTCCGATTCACTTCTCGGAGTGGCGGCAATTGCTCGATCCCGCCGCGGTGCGAACCCTCGGTCCTCACGTTCATACCGTGCACCTGTGGCACGAGCTCTGGCGAAGGGAGGGACGGGACAAGGACGGATGCTATCCGCGCGGCTGCTTGTACGAACTGCTCAAGCGTCGCTACTGCTTCGAGTAGTGCGCAACGTCTCGCGGCGGTATAGCCAGCCGATGTTGTCGAAGATTTTCGGATAGTTCTCGAGCGTGTCGATGAATTCGCCGATCAGGTAGTCGTCGTAGTCGCCTCCCCTGAGCCGGGCGGTGATGGCTTGCTTCCAGGTCGCGGCACGGGGGCCATGCAGATGGGTGAACACGATATCGGTCCAGTCCTTGAAGTTGGCAAGAAACGAAGGGAAGAAGGCCTGCCTCACCGCCGGATCGCGGGCGATCGCCCGCGCGGCAGCGTTACGCGCGTTGATCGTCGTCGCCTGGAGGATATCGGCTCCCTCGGCCGTCAGTTCAGGCGAGACGCGATAGATGCTGCTGAGAAGGCCGAGCGCGCCGGGCCGCATGATGGTGCCGAGCAGGCCGCCCCAGATGTGCACCCAGTCACCGAACGTCCCCTTCATCGCCCGCAACGGCCGGAAGCGGCGGTGGGTTCTGCCGCCAATGAACAGGTCGTCGTGATCCATGAAGATGAAGCGGACCTTCCACGCCTCGCCATCCCAGCAGCTGCGAAGGCCGACATTGCGGGCGACGAACGATTCGCCGTCGGTGTAGGCGCCGATGCCGAGCAGCGTTCCCCAGAACTCGCCGATGCAGCCGAGCAGCTGGCGGAAGTTGGCGTCGGCGCGCTGCCGGTTCTCCGGGACGGCCAGGGCGCGGTCGACGTAGTCGCGGTACGGCCCGGACGAGTCGTCCGGCGGCTGATAGACGCCGAGCACTTCCTCGAGCATCTCGTCGGCGAACCGGCGCGCATCGTCGAAGGTGTAGGACCGGTTCAGCCCCTTGGTGAAGTACTCGTCGGGGCCGGCCTCCGAGAGATAGAGCGCCAGGCGATCGAGTCTGAAAGAGGTGGTGTTCACCAGCGCCAGCTGAAGCGGCATCACCTGCGAGATGAACTGCAGCGTCATGCCCATCGGGCCTGGCAGGCTGGGGACCGCCACGCCGGTGTCGTACCGGAAGGCGTCGATCGATCGCGACATGGCGTGGCGCATGCTCCCGAACTCGTCGCCGAAGATGGACGGGTTGGAGAGATAGCTGAGGATCGGGACTGCGTGCCCATCGAGTGGCACCGAGCGCACCGAGGCGAGGCGCAGCGGCGTGGAAATCGGTGCGTCACGCCCGTGAATCAACCGGTACACCAGCGACAGGACGGACGCCGCCTCCGCTTCGCGGCGGATCAACCAGCCGAGCGCGCCGCCCTGGAACCGGTGACTCGGAGGAACGGGCGCTCCATCGCGCTCGAAGATGATGCGCAGCGGCAGCCGCCCGCGCACGCCGGTCCGCTTGATTTCAATCTCGATGTCGCTGCCGGGCGGCTTGATCACGATCGCCGCCGAGGTGAGGGGATATTCGACCAGCGAGTTCACGGACGAGGGCGTGTGCGGGCGGACCCAGTAGGTCGAGGGCGCGGCACAGAGTGCCTCGACGAGTCTGGCCTCGAATGGCGGCAGCGCCTCCAGCGTGCGGGCCGTCTCGCGCCCGTACCAGGTGCGGTTGGCATGGCTGGCGTCGCGCACACCCGGGGTCGTGTCGGTCCAGCGGCCGACCTCGCGGACGATGTCCGCGACACTGAAGAGATAGCGGGCGAGCGTGAGCTTGCAGTCGGCGCGTGCGACATGAAAGAAATCCCGCCACGCTTCGTCCGAAGTGCCTGCGCCGCCGATGCGGCCATGAACGCGATCGAGGCGAGCCAGCCGATTCAGGAAGCGCCGGGCGGCCGGCGGGCTGTCGATGCGCGGCTCGATCTGCAGATGATCCGACAGCCACGCAAGCTCTGCGACGTCGGCCGGCGAGAGCGCGAGCGCGAGGTGTTCGAGCATCAGCACCGCGGCCCGCCGAAGCGGCCACGAATGCGAGCTGCTGCGCGCGACATCGGCGAGGCGCCGGGCCAGCAAGCGATCGAAGTCGCGGCTGTTGACGAGCGACGTGCACAAGTCGATCGCCAGCGGCTCGCCGGGAAATTCGGCACGGACGATCGCCGTGGCCGCGACGCTCAATTTCCCGGAAGCGTGCGTGACGAAATCTGGCATGAGCGGCGTCAGTCTATGGTAGAAGGATGCCCTCGCGCATTCCGACTGTGGAGAGGTCGTACCGATGGATATTCGAATCGGCTCCAGGGATGTGTGTACGGTTACGCTCGACCGCGCGGTCGCGGAAGAGCTCGCGCTCGCACTCGCGATTGCACTCGGAGGAGCCAGCGATACCGCCTGGCTCGGGAAAGGGAAGGGGAAAGGGCGGGGGCCCACCGGCAAGAACGGTGACGGCGGCAAGACCGGCGACGGCAACGGTGGTATGGGCTGGGGCTACGGTGGCAAGGGCTGGGGCTACGGTGGTAAGACCGGCGGTCATGGCATGAGCACCGCCTACGATCCGGCGACCAGCTCCGGGGGCAAGACGGGTGGCAGTCCGTACCGCACCGCACGCCGACTGTCTGTCCGCGGCCCGTTACCTCGCGTCCTCACGGTGGGCAAAACTCCGCGGCGCCCGGGCGCGGTTGCGTTCGGCCTCGACGACGACGAGCCGGTCGCGGCGCGGTCCGCTCAGAGGAGCCCGGCCGCGAAGACGAGCCGCGGAGCCGGGAAAACGGCGAAGAAGAGCGCGAAACGCCGTGCGGTGAAAGCGAAATCGAAACCACGGCCGGCCTCGAAATCGAAGGCGCGCCGGAGACGTTAACGGAGGCCGTGACCTCTGATCCCATCGCTCAGGGTGCGAGGCTGTTCTCTGCGTTCGCTCTTGAAAGCGTGACGCTTCGGAACCGTGCAGTCGTGTCGCCGATGACTCGTCTGAGCGCGTCCGAGGATGGCAGGGCGACAGCGCAGATGGCCTCGTACTACGGAACCTTT
>Ga0075421_100013915_pt1 | contig 10038 bp, 7 predicted proteins | sample SoiMetdeltSBSDD5_FD_75292 | JGI IMG/M metagenome (GOLD analysis project Ga0075421, IMG submission 75292) | Bulk soil microbial communities from a Populus tree surrounding site in Tennessee, USA - Soil MetaG P. deltoides SBSDD5 | ecosystem: Environmental > Terrestrial > Soil > Tree plantation... | reverse complement strand
GGCAGATCGGAAATCTGCTGGCTGTTGCCGTTTGCTGCTCTAATGCTGACAGGACCGCCGGCCGGTACGGACACCGCGGACGTGACCTGTGTGTCGGGAAGTTTCAGGTTCGACAGACTCTCACAATCGCTGGCGCCGAATCCGGATAGCGCGCAAGCGGACACCATCAACAAAATCGTTGCGAGACGGCACTTGGTTGTCATGAGGTACTCCGCGCAACAGTTTAGTGGTTCCCTTCCCAGATTCGAAGTCCATAAAAGCCGAACACCGTCAAAAACCACGACATGAACAGCCACATGGTGACACCCCGCGGACGGGAAATGTGCAGCGGGAGCACCATGGCGCAACCGATAACCACCATCATCAACGTAGCGAACCAAGGCGATGGATGTAGCAGGAAGAGAGTTGACCAGATTAGCGCCGCAAGCGTTGTGGGAAGTCCAACAAAGCCGGAGCCTTCATTCTGATGAACGTTGAAGTAACCGAGGCGAGTGACGGCGCAAACGACATAGACGAACGAAGCCTCTAACTGAAGTAGCGCTGCCCCGGACGGCAGCAGTGAATCCAGACAAATCACCGGCACAACGCCGAAAGACACGGCATCGACAAGGCTGTCAAGTTCAGCTCCGAATTCCACTTCACTTTCATTTCTCGAGAAGCATCTTGCAAACTTGCCGTCGAAAGTGTCGGCGAGGGCGGAGATGGCAATAAGCAACCCTGAACCCTCCCAGCTATGCCAAGACCTTGCGGCAGTCACAGCAGCAAATCCGCAGAACAGGGAAACATAGCTCAGGAGGTTGCAAACTCCGAAGTATTGGAGTGGCGCACGTGCACGCATTCTTCACCTCCCGCCCAACGCATCAAAAATGGCTTTCCACGTCCGCACAACTCGCGGGAGAAACGACTGTCGCTGGAACTGATGGATCATCGTGTAAGCCGGCAGCCGATTCAACAGCAGGTCATACAGCGCCAGTTGGAACCCAGCGAGCCAGGATTCACGTTCAATCGGGACTCCCGATGAGGTTTCGAGGCAACAACGATGATGTTCGATGTATCCATACAAATCCCGCGCTTCCAGGGGAGTTGTAAGGACAAAACACAACAATTCCGCCAGATCGTGTTGAGGGACTCCGAGTGTTGCCAGTTCCCAGTCGTAAACGCAAAGGCGCCTCTCGTCAGCGCTCCGTCGGAATGCCAGATTCCGTGGATTGAAATCATTGTGGATTAGCGTGCGTGGCAGGTTTTCCGTCAACGGCCACCAGGTCTCCAGCGTTCTTATAAGCCAATCTTGAATCGCCCCAAGCTCCGATACATATTGCTCAAACACGGGACGGGAATAATCCGCCAAGGCGACCCACAGCTCCTTCGCTTCGACAACAGTTCGTCCATTCTGAAAAGGACCAAGCCAGTCCTGGCGCCGGAGCGTTCTTTCACGCCGATACCAGATGGAGTGAATCTCAGCTATCGCTTCGATAGCGCAATAAATGTGCTCGGATGTCCAACTGGCAGCCGTCTCGACGGAATCCATCAACTCCATCGAAGTCAGCTTTTCGAGAAACAGAATGGTCATCCGGTCATCAGAGGTGCCGCCATAAAAGAATGGTGTGTAGCGGCGAAAGCGACTGTTATTCTGGCGATACACTGCCAATTCTCGCCGCGCCCCACCGGAGAGGCCAAGCTGAGTATGAAACCGCGCGAATGCATGACCCAATTTCGGATGGCAAAGTCTCGCCACAGTGGATCCAACCTCGATGACGGTGGCGTCCGGAGCCTTCACCTTGACCACCACCTCAACCGGTAATTCGGTTTTCCGCTCAATACGGTACGCATGCAAACCTATCGATGGGTCATGCTTCCAGGACGTGAGCTCGCTGATGACGCTGTGTTTGCCACGGAACGGCAATGGTGTTGCTCGGACAAAACCTTTGATCGAAGCGAAGTGGTCGCCGATGGTTGGCGTTTCCGTTGTCCGGGTCGAGTTCGCCGTGACCGTCGGCAGAGATCCCCGCCGTATGAAGGACGCGAAATAGCGGTCAAGCAGGCTCGTCGACAGACCCGGACACTGGTGCACTCTTGGCCCGAGTGCCTCGTGGGTTCGTTTGAAATCGACATCGCGTCTTCGTGTTTCTTCGTACAGTTGAGGCAGGTAAGGTCCGGCCTCGGGCCGGCACCGAAAGAATGGCGCAAGGTCATGAAGAACTCCTCCGGTGTCGAGGCTATCGAGCCACTGCTCGTATGGCAGGAGTTCGATCGAGTAGCCGAACAGATTCATCCATAACACCAGTTCGCGCCAGTGCCGTCGTTGCGGATTCGCCAGATGAAATACTCGCAACGACGACTGGCGATCGTTGTGACTAAATGCCAGCTCTGAAATTACGGACGCCAGATAATCGACGGGGACCGAATCCAGACGCCAATCCAGGTCCGGAGCTGCGCCCATCTGAATGCATCCTTTTATGAACGACGCGATGAAGTCGGACGTGTTGGAGTAGCCGGTCTCGCTGTCTCCCGAAATGAACGAAGGGCGGAAGATGGTCGCAGGTAAGCCGCGTTGCGCGGCCGCACGGACGAGCCGTTCCGCTACACACTTGCTCTGAGCGTAAGCGAGATGGATTCCATTCACGTCCTCGAATGGATCGTCGAATTCGTGAAACTCACGTGGCCCACTCGACGAATAGCAAACAGCAAGGCTCGACACATAGTGAAACGGCTTCACCTTGTCCCTGCAAGCTAAACGCAGCAATTCTCGAACAGCCAACACGTTCGCGTGCCGGAGTCGCTCGTAAGGTTGTATCCAGTTGACCGCAGCGGCCGCGTGAAAGATGACATCAACTTGCTTCGATAGCGTCTCGTACTGCACCGCGGACAGGCCGAGCCCTGGCTGTGACTGGTCGGACTCCAGTGTGCGAATTCGATTCTGAAAGGCCTGCCGCCAAAGACCATAACGTTCCAGATTCTCGCGAACGCGGTTTTCTGTACCACTCCGAGTTGGTCGAACGAGACAAAGGATCTCGGCCGTGGTATCCCGCAGCAATTGACGTATCAGGTAAGCGCCGAGAAATCCCGTTCCGCCCGTCAACAAGATGCATGTTGGATCGAGCGTCGCCACAGAATGAGTATTGGCGTACACGTCGGAGGGGAGGACGCTGTCCGCACACAATCGCGCAAACGGATCGAGCTCGACGGCAGGGGCATTTTGGCGTTCGCTAACGAGCATCGCCAGCGATTCAAGCGTCAACCGCTCAGGATGCACACTTGGGAACTCCGTGCAGAATTCGCTTTCGAAAACTTCAACGAACTGCATCATTCCCAACGAATCCAGACCGAGGTGCGGCAACGTCCGGCTCACGTCGATAGCCTCGACGTGCTTTTGTAAGATTTGAGCAATGCTTTCCTGGAGGCGGCGAACTACCTCCGGAGGGGCGCTCGTTTCTGCCAACCTTGTTGTCATGCCGTCTCCAACTCGCCAGCGAAGAATCTGGAGCACGCATGGCGCTGGAGCTTGCCGCTGGTTGTGCGAGGAATGGTTCCATAACGAACGAGTGCGACCGTTTGGACCTCGATGCCATGGTTCATTGCAACCGACTTACAGACCGAAGCGATTAAGTCATCCCGCCAATTTGAAACGGGATGACGAATCGGGGCCCGGACTTCCGCCACAATTCCTAACGCGTCGCCGGAAGCAGAAGGCAAAGCAACCGCGGCACAACCATTCCGGTATAGCTCTGGATGATCTTCTTCGATGGTCCGTTCGATGTCCTGGGGATAGTGCTTAAAACCGCGGATGTTGATCACATCTTTGATGCGCCCTGTGACAAACAGTTTGCCGTCGTCAAGAAAACCGAGATCTCCCGTCCGCAGATACGACGAATGCGGGTCTCCGGCTAGCTGAGCCCTGAAAGTACGTTCCGTTTCCGGCGCTCGGCGCCAGTAGCCGTCGGCAACGCTGTTGCCCGAAATCCAGATTTCGCCGATCTTGCCCCGTTCGCACTCGACACAAGTTTCCGGATCCACGATGACGACGGTGCTGCCCGGTGCAGGACGGCCACAACCGACGATGGTCACGGCTTCCAGCGAATCGGTCGCAGGCTGGACGGCGCCTTTTCGGAGCGCCACGCTGTCGATCGATTGCAGAACTGGCGAATCATTGCGGCGGCCGCTTGTTACCAGTAGTGTAGACTCCGCAAGTCCATAAACCGGATAGAACGCGCTCCATCGGAAACCGTTGCGATTAAATCGATGGGCAAATCTCCGAATCGTCTCACCGCGAATCGTTTCGGCCCCGTTGTAGGCGACTCGCCAGGAACGCAGATCCAGACCCTCCTGCTGCTCAGGACTGATACGCTCGAGACACAAATCAAATGCAAAGTTGGGTCCGCCACTGTTCGTAGCCCCGAACGTGCTGATGGCCTGTAACCAACGAACAGGCCGGCGCAGAAAAGCGGCCGGCGACATTAAATAAGCGGGATATCCGGCATAGACAGGAAGCAGGATAGCCTCGATGAGTCCCATGTCGTGGCTGTGAGGCAGCCAGGATACGGATACCGTGGAGTCGTCATTTTCTTCGACGACATTGCAGCATTCAAGGTTGTGCATCAGACTTCGATGGCTGACCATCACGCCTTTCGGCATTGATGTCGAACCAGATGTGTATTGAATGAATGCCAGTCCATCACTCTTAGAAGCGATTTCTGCCGATCCTTGTTCAGAGTCGATCTCGTCAGTCGCTAACCATCGCATGCGGGCCAACGCCGGCGATCGAACGGTGAATTCCGGATCAGCAGTCGCCCGTTCGATCACTCGACGCGTGCTGAGAACGACGTCAGATCCAGCGTCGGTCGCGATTGCGGAAAGCCGCGTCAACGAACGGCCGATTCGTGACAAGTGTGGAAGGCCGGCCGGGACCGGCGTGACGCCGGCATAGATGCACCCAAAGAAAGCCACAATAAAATCCAGCCCAGGTGGATAGATCAGCAGTGGCCGCTGCACCCGCCAATCCGTCAGCATCGCCGCGATCGTTCTGCTTTCGGAGTCGAGCTGTCGATAAGTGAAGGAGCCAGCCTCGACTTCTCCGTCTTTCAGGAACGTGTACGCCTTGCGGTCCGGCTGATTGCATGAACGGAACTGCAGCGTTTCGGCAAGCGTCCGGAAAAGCGGAGAAGTCATTCCATCCTCCATCTCGAGTTCATCTCGACGTACAGATCACGAACTCTGGCTCTGTTGCGATCAAGGTCACGCAATTCCCATCCGTCCGTCGAGATCGGTGAACACAGATACACATGGACAATGCCGGAGCGAGCCTCCCAGCCACGTCCCGGATTGATATGTCGTGGAATTGCGATAAATATCGGAACGAGCGGAACCTTGAGATTCGTAACCAGGTGGAACGCGCCCTTGTTGAACGGCCCAATCTCGCCTGACGTAACCCGCGTTCCCTCTGGACTTAAAAACACCGAGTCCCCGGTTCGCCGCAGGACGCGCTCTGCATTCTGAAAGCAACGAACTCGGCCAGGGCGGTCGCTTTGCGGAGTTGTGAAGAACACGCCAGTCAGGTAACTGATGATTGCGAGAGGAGGAATCACACGATACTTGCCGCTCAGGAAGAATCGAGTCCGCGGAAGCCCGAGCGACAGCAGAATGAAGACATCCAGCGTCGACGTATGATTCGCGACGTAAACCACCTGACGTTCTTCTCTGAAAGCCTTCACACCAGTCGAATTGTGAATCTCCAGTCGGATGCCACAAATTGCCAGGACTGCCTGGCCGAGTCGCCGTGCAACGCATTCTGCGTACAGTCGCCGCATCTGGAAACCGGTAAACACCGCGACAATCAACATCACTGCCGCAGCGATCGTTAACATCAGGCACGCGGCGATCGGCAGTAACCAGTCCCGCCAGCGGCTCACCGCCTTAGACACATCAACTGCACGGTCTGTCCGGATTGCAACGCTCATTTCCGCCTCCTGCAGATTACGGTTTGCATGGCGAGATTGAGCTGACGTTCAGCTAAGAGAATTGGAGAGAGCGCGACTTGGCCAAGAAAATACGGGACGATTGCCTTCGAAAGATTCAATCCCCGACCCTTGAGTATCTTGAATGCCGCGCCGGCGAAGAGATAGAAGTACGGCGGAAATGCCCCATAGGGCAGGTAATCGACGATTTCGAGCCTCGCCTGCTCAATAACTCTAAGTAGTGATCGCTTTTCAAACAGCACCGTATGCTGAGGCGCCTGCAGTCCCGGCCATCGCTCGCGATAGAGTCGGAAGGTGAGACTGTCGAGCCTTGGGACCTCGATCACAATCCTTCCATCAGCCTTCACCAGTCTCCTGGCTAGACGGAGTGTCTCCATCGGATCGTAGTCGTGTTCGAGGAAATGCCACATCGTGACGAGGTCAAAGCGATTGGGAGCAAAATCCTGATCGCCAAGTACACCGCAATGAAAGTCGACAAATCGCAAACTCGGATGACCCGATAAATCCTTGAAGTCGACGCCGGTGACTCGAGCTCCATACAAGCTGCGTATCTTTTCCAGAAATGTCCCGACCGCACAGCCGACATCGAGTACTTCACTGTGCGCTCCAAGTTGGATGTAACGACGGACGATACGCTCTTTGGCCCTGTCGTGACCGTCCATGACAGCGTTGTAAAACCACGTAAGTGCTCCCCAGTCGGTCTTCTTGCGGTGGGCGATGTACTCATCGTCGTAATACGATTTGATGTGTTCTATGCGGATTCTTGGATTCTGATATACCAGCCCGCATTCATCGCAGCGGACGAAACGGAAGGACCCGGGCTTCCCGGTGAGGTCGTCCTGCGCAATGATGAACTCGTGATTACTGGAACCGCCACAGCTGTAGCACGGCACCAGTGACATCACGGACGCTTCCCGAACATCGGCGGACACGGCAGTAGTCATAGGGAACCTCCAGATAAAATCACAGCAATGAGCCCAGCCAGACTGAAGAGCTCCACGGTCAACACGGCTCTCCATGCAGAATTCAGCCGCATATCCCGGTCATGGAGGAGTTCGTAGATCGCGGCGCACAAATAGATGAAAGCCATCGAATCCATCAGAATATCCCCGGCCAAGACCCACACGAACATTGGGTATTTCAAGAGTGTGAAATGACGACCTGCAAAGCTTCGTCGCCAGACTGCGGGGAAGACGTGGTACCAGATGACCGCGCAAGCATTGATCACAAGACACGTGATTAACGCCGCGCTGAGCCACGTCGCCAGAAGCATGTTGAGCAATGCGCTTGAAATCAGCAGCACGTAGAAAGCGGTATGACGTCCGGCCTTAACCAGGACGCGGCCCGGATGGTTGAGCCTATCGAAGTCGATGTCGGCGAGGTCATCCCACAGACGGAACTGGAATACGAGAAGCCCGCTGAGGATCCAGCTTTCGGGACGCGTTGCGGCAGAGGCTGCAACAGCCAGCCCGATTGCAATCGGCAGAAACATTCGAAGCCGGTACCGCTCGGCGCGATAAGCACGACAAAGTTCAATCCACGATTCGGACATGCCCATGATCTCCATTCACTGACAACATGCATCGATGCGGGATACGCTGTGTGGCGTTCTTCACACCCACAACGCACGGCAGGCCGAACTCACGAGCGATGATGGCGCCGTGTGAAAGCATTCCGCCGCGCTCGATGACGAGCCCACGAATAAGGAAGAAAACTGGAGCCCAGCCTGGATCCGTCTGCCTTGTGACGAGTACATCTCCCTGCCGAAGGTTTTCGGCATTGCCAACACTCTCGAGAACGGCCGCCGGCGCTGTCACCCGACCGCCGCAAGCGCCGATCCCGTTCATTTCTTCGTCTGAACCCGACATCGGTGTGTTGAGATGTGCGGCGGATGCGTATTCACCTTCAGGACATTCGAAGGTGTCGGGCAAGGACACGTGTAACCATTCATGATGCGCGCTCTTTCGCGGCGCGACCGTGCTGTAGACGTGATCAGGAAACATCGCATTTCCTGAGAGAAACTCGTCCAGCTCCGGATAAGTGAGAAAGAAGACATCGTCGGCCCTATCCAGCGCGCCGTCACGAACGAAATGCTCTCCGACCATCAGCGCGATTCGCCTGCAACGGCTGTAGAGCAATGCCTGTTTCGCCCGAGCTCGCTCACGAAGGGTGATTGATCGACGCGTCGCGCGAAGAATGAGACGCACGACAACTCCCTGCCGTGCCGTCGCCGCTTCACGTTCCGATTCCAGGTGCCGTATTGCTTCCACCGGCGACGGACCAGCCGCTTGCAGGTAACTTTTCAGCATGTCCAACAACGGCAGTGGATCTTCCTGAAAGCTGGCGACCGTCAACATGAGCTCTCCCGAAAAACGGAAGCCCCAACGTTCCAAGTATTCCTGCAGGTCACTGTTGAGCCCTGCCAGTCGGCGATCCGCCTGAAGAGCCGTGAGGATTTCTGGAGTAGGAGAGGTTGCAAACAACCGAGCCAGTGCCGGATCGGACTCGATTTTTCGGGCGAGTTTCCACAGTTCGATCGTGGGTTTGACGCTCTCCACACCACCAAGTCCCTTGAGGAGATCGTTGTGAAGCGACCTTTGATCGAGAGACGAAGCCTTCCGGGTCAACAGGGTTTTCAACACTCCGTAACAGACCATCGACGCCGTATCGGCTAGAGCGGCATCCGTCCATTTGTCACAACGAATCGCCATGAACTCGCGGAGGTGGTCTCGTAGTTCAAGTGCACCCTGTCCCGCGAGGCGGCTGGGATGCGTAGCGTTTGCGAATTCGTCCACGATACGTTCGAATCGATTGATCCGCCGCGTGATGAATAAGTATTGGCCCGTCGTCTTACACAGAACCTGGGCCCCTTCCCAAGCGCGCGCCAACACACTCCGCTTACGTGTTTCACGACGCTCTGCCAGCTTGGAAGCTCCAACGAAGTTGTTGAAGAATTTCGCCAGCGTCTCGCCACACGGGGCGATGCGCAGTACGGAGTGAATGTTGGAGAGGTTGTAGTAAAGACGGCCATAGTGAACGCCGACGATGTTGCGTAGCGACTGCTCCATCAAGCGAACCCGATCCGCGGAAAAACCGAACGCGATCGCCAGATTTCGAAAGTAGTGGTAGTAGCCCTGGCAAGCCACTGAGTGCAGGAATGGACTGACCGGCGCCGGATAATTTTCATTGATGTTCGCATTCGACCACAACGTCTGCGACCTGGCGCGGTTATGAACAGTGATAGACCGGGTCTGTACGAAAAACAGATCACCTCGTTCGTCGATCGTCCATTCGATGTCTTGAGGGCTTCCGAAATGTTTTTCCAACCGCATTGCGGTCCGGGACAATCTGTAAATCTGCTCGCTGTTGAACAGAACGGCCTCGTCACTGACGGGCATTTCGTCTGGGCGGCGATCAACGGTATATCGATTGTCTGCTTTCGAAATTCTGAAACGGCCTGGATTGACGCGGCCTAAGACGAGATCCTCTCCAAAACCCGGACAGTATTCACCATACAGCTCGTCCGGCGAGGCGACACCCGCTGGCGGGGATGTAAACAGAACTCCCGAAATTCTCGAGGACACCTGGACTTGAACGATTGCACCCATCCCGTTTAGCTGGACCTTGCGGGCTCGTTCATAGAACTGGACGGAGCGGCTTCCGTAAGAAGCCCAGCATTGTTTCAGAGCGCGTTCGATGTCCGGAGCCGTCACGACATTGGGAATGGAAACCAGTTGCCCTGCAAACGATGCAGTCGCAGAATCCTCACCTACTGCAGAACTCCTCACAATGACAGGGCCTGGAGGAAGTTGCCGCCGGGCGTGGAGAATCCGTTTAAGGATTCGGTCGGGAATGTTTGAGTCGCTCAGCTGGTGGCGTAATTGGCAGAACACGGAATTCGTAACGACGAATCCTGGCGGCACATTCACTCCGAGACTCAACATTTCGCGAAGGTTGTAGGCCTTGTTCCCAACTGCGGCAAGGTCGGATGAATCCTCAAGTCGGCAGGTAACGGCCCTCATAGGATTCTCTCCTTCACCCCGCACACAAAAAGCAGCGCACTAAA